>WNFI01652711.1_pt2 | contig 20715 bp, 21 predicted proteins | sample 5400471 | NCBI WGS metagenome assembly WNFI01 (sample SAMN13153348, study PRJNA577476) | soil metagenome | isolation source: 100 cm saprolite on Douglas fir-dominated hillslope | place: USA:California | collected 2013-09-17
GAAGACGGCCACGAATATGGCCGGCAGCATCATCTTGCCCCTGGTATAGATGGCCAGCACCATGAATGGCACCGCAATCAGCATCGCGATTCCGGAAAACGAGTAATACGCGCCAAAGTGTTTCTTGAGCCAGCGATCGCCCAGCCATCCGCCGATCAGCGTGGCAACAATGCCGTTGATTCCGAGAATGATTGCGAACGCGAGGTTCGCCTGCTTTAGATTCATGCCTCGCAGTTGGACCAGAAAGGTCGGTATCCAGACCTGGAGTCCGCCAGCGGCAAATGTGTACATCGCCATGCCGAGGGAGACACTGACAAAAGCGCCGTTGCGCAGCAAGCCGACGAGAGTAGACCGTACATTGGAAGGCGCTATCTCCTCTGTCTGGCCTCGTGGCGGCTCGGGCAGCATCCAGAGCAGCAGTGCGAGAAGGAAGCCGGGAATGCCGGCAATCATAAATGGCATTCGCCAGCCAAAATGAAACCCTAAATATCCGCCAACGAAATAACCGGCCGCGCTGCCAACCGGCAATCCCAGAAAGAAAATGGACAACATGCGTCCGCGCTTCCCGAGAGGAAACGAATCGGCGATCAGAGTAGGAGCAATGGTCGCGTAGCTGGCTTCGCCGATGCCGACAATGGCATGCCGGAAGAGCAACTGCCAATAGTCGTGCGTGAACCAGGTCAACAGGGTGAAGCCGCTCCACACAATGATCCCCACGACGACAATGTTCTTGCGGGGAAAGCGGTCGCCCATCCAGCCAACCAGAGGCGCAGCGAACATGTAGGTAAAGAAAAAAGCGCTGGTCAGCACGCCGATTTCGGTCTTGCTGACGCCGAATTCTTTCTGGATGTCTGACTGCACCGCGAACAGGATGTTGCGGTCAACATAGTTGAGAATGTTGAGCCCGGTCAGCACCGCGAGCATCAGGCGGGGATAGAGTTTGGGCTGCATCGGGCACGGAAATTATACGTTGCTGCGAGCGAAAGATGGCGAGACCATAGGGACTCGACGCTATGCTCCATGTACTGCGATAAACTGGGAGCCTTAACAAGCTCACAAAAGAGACTGCAACTATGGCTGAGACCGTTGTAGAGACCGTGGCATTGCGCCGCACCTTTGGCGCGCTGGTGGCTGTCGATAACCTGGACCTGAAAGTCGAACGGCAGCAGTTCTACGGCTTTCTCGGTCCGAACGGCGCGGGCAAGTCCACCACCATCAAAATGCTCACCGGACTGCTTCGCCCTACCAGCGGCCAAATCCGCATTATGGGTATGGATCTGGCGCAAAACAGCGTCGCCGTGAAAGCCCGCATCGGCGTGGTTCCGGAAGGTCTGGCGCTCTTTGAACGGCTAACCGGAGCGCAGTTACTCAACTTTGTGGGACGGATGTACGGGCTGGATCGCGAGGTCGCGGCCGAGCGTACCGCTGAGTTGCTTGAGTTCATGGACTTGAAAGATTCGGCCAACAAGCTGGTTGCCGACTACTCCCACGGCATGAAGAAGAAGACGGCCCTGGCCGCAGCGGTGATCCATGGTCCCGCAGTCCTTTTTCTCGACGAACCCTTCGAAGGCGTTGATGCCATTGCCGCCACCACGCTCAAGCGTCTGCTGCAGCGCTTTATTTCCCATGGCGGGACTGTCTTTCTAACGTCGCATGTGCTGGAAGTTGTGGAGCGTCTTTGCACCCACATCGGCATCATCCGCCAGGGACGCATGGTAGCCGCAGGCTCTCTGGAAGAACTTCGCGCCGGCGTGAGAGTCGCCGGGCATGAAGGGTCTGCGCTCACGCTCGAAGAAATCTTTCTCCAGGTGGTGGGCGGAAGCAAGCAGGATGCGGAGGTGCTCGACTGGCTCTAGCAGGCTCCAACAACCATTTTGTTCTCCTGCTCTGGCTGCGCTGGAGGCTCTTCGTCAATTCCCTGCGCTCGCGCAAACGACAGGCTGAACTGGCCATGGGCGCGATCGGTTACGCGCTTGGCGCTCTGTTCCTGCTGGTCACGAGCTTTGCTTTCGGATTCGGCACTGTTGCCATATTGAACCAAGGCAAGCCTGCCTGGATCGAGTTTCTTCTTTGGGGCGTCTTTCTCTTCTGGCAGGTTGTTCCAGTGCTCTTTGAAGGGTTCTCGCCCAGTCTGAACTTTCGTGAGATAGCGCGCTATCCCGTATCTTTTCGGCTCTATTTCCTGCTCAACGCGGCCTACGGCCTCTCCGATCCCGCGGCCATCGCCGGGCTCTTGTGGTTGCTGAGCATCTGGATAGGCATTGTGTTCGCACGACCGGGATGGGCGCTGCCGGCTGCGGCTTTGTTTCTGGTTTTTGCCGTATTCAGTGTTCTTTGTAATCGCATTGTCGTCGGAATTTTCGAGCGCTTTCAAAGCACCCGCAGGGGCCGGGAAACCGTCGTCGCAATACTGCTCCTGCTCATGTTCGTGCCGCAGATGTTTAATCTCATGGCCAATGGCTTTATCAAGGTCCATTTTCATCTTCCGCCATGGACCTACGAGGCTGTCAACGCCATTCGCCAAATCTCTCCGCCTGGCCTTGTCGTGCAGGTGCTGGCGCCCACCGGCAACGGGATTTTTCTCTCCCTGGCCTTGATGCTGGCTTATCCGGTTCTGGCCGCGCTCATACAATTCCGGCAGTTGCGAGCCGTATACCAGGGAGAGGTTTACGCGGAGAGATTCAAAGTCCAGCGCGAGCTCAAGGTAAAACCCGGCTGGCGCCTGCCGGGATTGGATGAATCCGTCAGCGCGATCATAGAGAAAGAGATCCGCTACATCCGGCAGAATTCGCGCCTCGTCATCACTCTCTTGTATCCGCTTATGATGGTGGGTTTCATAGCCTTGGGCGGACCGGCAAAGAAATATTTCTCATTACAAAGCGGTGGCGGCAATTTGCTCGGCATTCTTGCCGGACTTCTGGCCCTCTGGGTGTCGAACCTCTCTTACAACACCTTCGGCATGGATCGCGAGGGCTTTGGCCGCTGGCTGCTCTCTCCCATGCCCTTGCAAAAGGTCATACGCTCCAAAAATCTCGCGCAGGGAATCCTGATGTCTGCCGTTTTTCTTGTCGGGGCGGCCGGAATCCTTGCCGTGGGACACGTTCCGCTCGACAAGCTCGTGGCCTTAACCGCCGGCTTCCTGAGCGTGCTCATTATCCAACTCGGGGCCGGAAGCCTGCTCTCAGTGTACTGGCCCAAACGGATCGAGTTCACGCAAATGAGTTCCCGTATGACCTCCAGCGCCTCCGGCTTCGCATCTCTGCTGATCGTGCTGCCCATCGCAGCGATTAACGGAGCAGTCATCTTCGCAACCTGGTACTGGCGCCTTACATGGCTTCCGCTCGTGGCCAGTCTCGTAGGACTCGCGCTATCGCTGAAGGTCTATACATGGCTCGTGAACTGGGCCGTGCGCCACGCTGAGGACCATCTCGAAGAGATTGCCAGCCAGCTCGGAGCGTGAGACAGCGCTGCGGCTGTCGTGGATTGAAGCTCCACCTCCATGCGATAGCCCAGTAGCGTACTTCGTCCGAAGGGTTCTACCTTGGTCTCGATGGGCAGTCCGGCGTATTCAAACACATAGCGATGTAAGCTGAGGTCCCCGGTTTCAAAATCCATATCAATCCGGCGGCCACAAAAGTTATTTGGCGCCTGGTAGCCAATATTCCAGTCGAACGCCCCGCATACCGGCGCGGTTGGCCTGGCTTTGAGCCGAATATATGGATTGGTATCGTTGGCTTCTGTGATATCGAACGTGTAGTGGTCCGTTACCGCTGGGTCGAGGACGAATACCGGGCCCACAAAAAACAAACTACTGTTCCGGGCCGCATTCATCAAGTTCCGGCTTCCGCTAAGAGTTGCGGAGGCGTGGCTCGACTTTGGATTGAAGCCGTGAAAATCGTATTCGTAGGCGCTGGTCTTTTGTCTGCGCACACGGCCTGAGGTGTCGGAAGCCACCAAAGAAACTCTCATCACCATGGGAAGCTCCGCCGAATCGCGCAAGGTATTCTTGGTGGCCTTGATCAATTTCTCGAACGTGAGTTTTTCAGCTGGCGGAGCCGCAGCGGTTTGGCCCTCCATACCGGCGATTCCGGTCAAGAGAACAACTACGAACATGGCGCTCAGGTTCCGCATGCGTTTTCTTGTCCCTATTTTTTCGGTCGCGGCCAGCGCGCCTCTACTGTGGTGCCAATCCCGCCACGCGGACGAAACACGCCTCTCACCACCGCCCACTTCGGCTTGGCGGCGCGGACCACGTCTTCCAGCACGCGATTGACGATATTCTCCTGAAAGATCCCGAGATTTCGGTACTCCAGCAGATATTCCTTCAGCGACTTCAGTTCCAGGCACAGCTTGTCCGGCATGTAGCGGATATCGAGAACACCGAAGTCCGGCAATCCCGTCTTGGGACACACCGATGTAAATTCCGGCACGTCCACCACGATCTCATACGCGGAGAACTGGTTCGGCCAAGTATCAATCTCGGGGAATTGGTGTTTCAAACCTGATTTAGCGTGGTCTTCCGTATATCCGGTGCGGTTAGGCATGGAATTCCATTGTAACAATGGTTCTTAATATATCCGCGCGAGGGTGTGTAGCATCTAAAGAGTGCAAGACCGACAATATTACGATCGTGCTGCTCGCTTTTGTCCGCAGTGAGACGATTTTGTGCGCCCGGTCCAAGGCCGTTGTTTATACTGAATGCCGCGAACGATAATGACAAAAAATGGAAATGGCATTGCGGAACGCAGCCGGTTGGTGGGCGGGATCATACTCGTCATCGTGGCGCTGGTTCTCTTCTCCGGATGGATGCTGCGCCGCGGGCCGGTCAATGTTCGCGCCGAAAAAGTCGCGCGCCAGCAGATAGCCAATATCATCTCGACCAACGGTAAGATCGAACCGGTTTCGAATTTTGAGGCTCATGCCGCCGCGCCGGCTACCGTGAAGCGTGTGCTGGTCAAAGAAGGCGACCAAGTCAAGCCGGGGCAACTTCTGGTCCAATTGGACGATGCCGACGCCCGCGCCCAGGCCGCCAAGGCGCGCGCGGAGTTGCGCGGAGCCGAGGCCGACTTGCACGCGATCCAATCCGGCGGCACGCAGGAAGAGTTGCTGACCAATCGCTCCGAGTTGATCAAAGCCCAGGCTGAGCGTGACGAAGCACTGCGCAACCTGCAAGCCACAAAGCGTCTGCAGCAGAGCGGGGCGGCTTCGCCGGCGGAAGTCCAGGAAGCACAGAACCGGCTCACCAAAGCGGAAGCCCAGGTGCAGATGCTGCAATCACGCCAGACCGGGCGCTTCTCCTCACAAGACCTCGCCAAAGTACAGGCCGCCGCTGACCAGGCCCGCGCCGCCTACGAAGCCGCCGATGAGCTGCTCAAGAACGCCAATGTGCGCGCTCCGTTTGCCGGGACCGTCTACCAGCTTCCCGTAAAAGCCGGCTCGTATGTATCGCCCGGATCGTTACTGGTCCAGATGGCCAATCTGGACAAACTCCAGGTCCGCGCCTTCGTCGATGAACCGGAGATCGGACGGCTGGCCAAAGAACAGGAAGTTGAAATCTCATGGGACGCCATTCCCGGACACGTCTGGCACGCGACGCTGACGCATGTGCCTACGGTCATAACTACTCTGGGAACACGCTCCGTGGGCGAGATTACCTCAGAGATCCAGAACACAGACCGCAAGCTGCTTCCCAACGTCAACGTAAATGTAAGCATCGTCACGGCCCGGCACGACAACGCGCTCACCGTCTCGCGCGAATCCGTGCACGATCTGGACGGCAAACGCTACGTCTACCAGATCCTGAAGAACAAACTCGAGCAGCAGGAAGTGGAGACCGGCATTTCCAGCCTTACCCGCGTCGAACTGCTCAAAGGCGTGACCGAAGGCGCGGACATCGCGCGCGGCGCCACGAATGCGCAACCACTACACAGCGGCATGGAAGTGAAGGTGATCCAGCGGTGAGATTTCGCGGGCCTCTGTGCTCACTTATTCTCCTGATACTGATGGCGTTCTCCCTGAGGGAGGCGTCCGGCCTTCTTCTTCCCTCGGGAAAAGTCGATGAGACGCTCGCCGCTCTTCAGGCGCGGATCCAGGCGAACCCGGGGGATGCCGAAGCTCACAACCTGATGAGCCGCGTGTATCTGCAGATTGAGCATTGGGACGAAGCCATTCGCGCCGCCGAAAAGGCGGTGAAGCTCAAGCCTGACAGCAGCGAATATCATCAGTGGCTGGGCCGGGCCTACGGATTGAAGGCCCAGGTCATTGGCCCCATCGGCGCGTTCAACCTGGTGCGCAAAGTGAAAGCCGAATTCGAGCGCGCCGTAAGTCTCAGCGCAGACAATCTCTCCGCTCGCGCCGATCTCGCTGAGTTTTACACCGAAGCGCCTTCCATCATGGGCGGAGACAAAACCAAAGCCAGGCAATTGGCAGATTATGTTGGCCAGCGCGATCCTGCGCAGGGACACTATATGCGCGCCCGGATCGAAGAAAAGCGGAGCAAGGCCGACGCTGAAAAAGAGTTGAAGGCCGCGATCGCTGAGAGCCGCAATCCCACTGAATATTGGATCGGCCTGGCGGCATTTTACGTTCGCTCCGGCCGCCTCGACGAGATGCAAGCCACGGTGGAAAGGGCGCAGGGTCTCGCGCCGCACGATCCTAATGTGCTGTTCACCGGCAGCAGCCTGTTGCTCCGCGGCGGCCGCGACTTCCCCGGCGCCGTCCAGATGTTGCTCTCGTACATTGCGGCGGGAAACGTGATTGAAGACGGGCCATTGTTTCAGGCCCACTATGTCCTTGGCCAGTTGCTGGAAAAACAGGGCAATAGCGAAGGCGCGGCCAGAGAATTTCGCGCGTCCCTGGCGCTGGCATCACAGTACAAGCCGGCACAGGATGCGCTGGCCCGCGTTTCCCGATAGAATTTCCTCTCTACCGCCATCTACTCCGCAGGTGAATCATGAAATTTTGCATGAGTGTGATTAAGTCAGGTTTGTTGTTATTGGTCATGGGCTCCGCTGGCTTGCTCGCCCAGGAAGCGCCGGCGCCGATTCCCTTCCGCACCACCATCGAACTGGCGCTGAAGAACAGTCCAACGAGCGGAGTTGCATCTGCGGACCTGCAACGCGCTCGCGCGTCTTACCTGCAGGCGCGCGACTTATTCCTGCCCCAAGCGACGCTCGGTTCAGGACTGGCATTTTCTTATGGCTTCCCGCTCAGTCTGGAGGGTTCGGCGCCGTCAGTCTTCAACGTGAATATTCAGGAGTTTATCTTCAATCCCGCGCAGCGCGCTTACATCAAAGCCGCCAAGACGGGGATTGACCAGACCGCGTCACAAAATGCCGATCGCCGCAATGACACCATCATGGAAACGGCGGTTGATTACATACAGCTCGACACCATTCAATCTTCCATCACGATTCTCCACGAACAGCAGGACATGGCCGCAAAGCTGGAAGACATCGTCAGCCAGCGAGTGCAGGCCGGCCTCGACAGCCAGACTGAGCTCACGCGCGCACGGCTCGCTTCGGCGCGTACACGTCTGCAACTGAACCAGGCCCAGGCCGCGGCCGACCAGTTACGGCAGCGGCTCTCGCAGCTCACCGGGCTGCCTGCCACTTCGATCATCACGTCGACCGAGAGCATTCCGCAACTTCCGGCCGTCTCGCAGAGTGATGATCTGGCCACCCAGGCCGCGGCGAACAGTCCGGCCGTTAAAGTGGCGGAGCAAACAGCGCAGACGAAGGATTTCCGCGCAAAAGGCGAGAAACGGCAGCTTTATCCCTCAGTAGACCTTGTGGCCCAGTACGCGGTGCTGGCGCGCTACAACAATTACGATCAGTTCTTCAATAAGTTTCAGCGGCATAATCTGACGCTAGGCGCCGCCATCCGCATTCCCTTTTTTAATCCATCGCAACGCGCGGCGGCCACCGCTGCCGCTGCGGACGCGGTGAAAGCCAAAAAAGAAGCCCAGCAGGTGAAAGACCAGGTCAGCGCGGAGACGCTGAAGTTACAGCGCTCTGTGCGCGATTTTGCGGCCGCGCGCGAGGTATCGAAGCTGGAACATCAAATTGCGGTTTCGGATATCGACACGGCGCACGCCAAGATCGAAGGCGGCAACGCTACATTGAAGGACGAACAGAGCGCCAAGATCACAGCACAGCAGCGCTACGCGGCCTATCTGGATTCGAACTTCCAAGTCGACAAAGCCGAGGTGCAACTGCTACGCCAGATCGGCGAGCTGGAAAATTGGGCGCTGGGACCGGGAAAGAAGTAAGATTCACGCCATCCTTCAGCTTGTATTATGTTTGGCATCATGAAACCACAATTGCTGGTTTGCCTCGCGTTGCTCGCCGGTTCGGCTCTGGCCCAGGACCGCACGGCGGAGCTGCTGGGCAAGATCGCTGATGCTCCTGGCCCTTCCGGTTTTGAAGAGCCGATTCGCAAAGTGATGGTTGACGCAATGAAGCCGTACGCGGCCACCGTGCGCTTTGACGGCATGGGCTCCATTATCGCCACCCAGGGGACGCAGGGACCGCGCGTGATGGTGGACGCGCACATGGACGAACTGGGCGGAATGGTCCGGCGCGTCACTCCCAACGGATTCCTCACCATGCAGATGCTGGGTGGCTGGCTCGATCAGGCATTAGTCGACCAACGCTGGATCATTCTGGGATCGAAGGGGCCAGTGCGGGCCATCACTGGCATTCGCGATATTCATTTAATGCCGCAGGAGGAGCGCACGCGTGTCTTCCCCCGCGACATGATCTTTCTCGACGTTGGGGCAAAGACCGCCGACGACGTGCGCAACATGGGAGTAGAGCCAGGCGACCCAGTGGTTCCGGATGCTCCGTTCATGGCCCTGAACGGTAGCGACAACTATCTTGGAAAAGCATGGGACGACCGTGTAGGTTGCGCCGTTGTGGTCGAGGCCATGCGCCGCCTGGCGTCCGCGCCACATCCCAATCAGATCTTTTATGTGATAACCACCCAGGAGGAGCTTGGGGTGCGCGGCGCTCATACGGCAGCGGACGTGGTGAAACCCGACATTGGTATCGCATTGGAAGGCGGCGTAACCGCGGATGTATATCCCCATCCGGAAGAGTCGCAGGTAAAGCTCGGCGCGGGGCCGGGCCTGTTTCTCTTCGACTCATCGGAGCTTCCCAATCGCAAACTCGTGCAGTTCGTGAAAAGCACCGCGGCTGCGAAGAAACTGCCTTTGCAATTGGACCTGGTGGTTGGATACGGAGACGACTCCTCCGAAATCCAAAAGAGCAACGGCGGCGTTCCCACGGTTAATATGGTGGTGCCGGTACGCTACACGCACGCCCACAATGGAATTATCAACCGTCGCGACTTTGATCAGATGGTGGAGCTGTTGGTAGCAATGCTGCAATCGCTGGATGCGCAGACCGTGCAACGCATCCGCGATTTCACGCCGGAATGAGCCGCGATGGGAAACAAGCAATGACCAACCCACCATCCACTGACGCACTTGAGCCCACGCCAGATGAGAAGACCATGGCCATCTTCGCCCACGTCTTCCAGCTTTTTGGCGGATGGATTGCGCCGCTGATCATCTTTCTGGTCAAACGGCAATCGCGCTTTGTTTCCTTTCACGCGTTGCAGGCGCTGCTTTTGCAGATTGTTCATCTGGTGGTCATCGTAGTAGTCATGATGATCTGGGTCACCGTTATTTTCGGCACGCTCTTTTCTGCCATGGGCCACGGCCCGCCCGGCAAGGTGGAACCGCCGATAGCATTTTTTGTGGCGTTGCCGCTTTTTTGGGTCGCGCTGATGGCGGATTGGATCGTCATTCTCCTGGTCGCGATCATTTACGGGATCAAAGCTTCGCGCGGAGAATGGGCCGAATATCCTGTGATTGGAAGGTATGCTCGCAAAATCCTGAAGATCGGCCCTGGTGGCGCCGCCTACACTGAATGACGCTTCCCCTGCATGAGCGCAGTGAGACTCCTGAACTCGAACCGCGCTCATGCAGGGGCGCTTAGCGGGGCCTTAGGGCGCCATCACGCCAGAGTGGCGTAGGGCTAGCCACGTTAAGATGGCGCCAATCGCCGCCGCCGTACCGATCAACCCGATCACCGTTGCCGCCAGTATCATGAACATGGGGTGTGGTTCCCAGTCTCGCCACGTCTTAGCCGCTTCCGGTTGTGGAACCAAAACCAGAGGTTTCTTCTGTTCTCTCTCGACCGGTTTCATGACTGCTGCGCTGCTCATCGTGACCCTCCAAGCAAAGTCAGGATCGCATTGCAACGAGTCCGGAGACTGTGACGGCGGTCACACGCGAGTGTGATATTTGTCCGGCGGCTGAGGCTTAGTGTTTAGAGGCTTTCCTGGCTTTTCCGCGGACGCGTTTGTACTTGAGTGAGATCAGGCCTTTGGAAAACGTCTTGTTCTCAATGAGCGCGAAATCGCGTTGCGGGAATCCGCCCGGAAATAGTGGAATGCCCTCGCCCAGCAAGACCGGCACCACGCCGAGGTAGAGTTCGTCAATCAGGTCCGCTTTCAGGAATTCGCGCGCGAGTTCGCCGCCGCCCATCATCCACATGTCTTTGCCTTTGCTCTTGCGGATCTGTTCGACCAGAGCTTCGGGCGTCTGGCTGGTGAACGTATATCCGTTGCGTTCTCCTGAAGGCAGATTGCGCGACATAACGTACACGGCCATCTTCGGGCCATACCATCCCCCGCCCATGGCTTGGGCGACGTCATAGGTTTTGCGGCCCATGATGGCGGTATCAATGCCCGCGAAGAACGGCGCCATGGAGTAGTCTTTTGGCATGAAGAGGAAATCCACCGAGCCATCGCGGCGCGCAATGTAGCCGTCAAGGCTGATGCCAAGACCTAAAACGACACTTCGCATAGCGAGAGTTTTCCACCCGGGATGGACTCGCGTCAACCGCAATATGATCAGTGCTGGAAGAAGGCTTGCACGGCCCGGTTGCGCCATGTAAAGCTAGTACTCTCAATCCTCCGGCATGCCAGCACACTCGACAAAAAACGGGTCTTCCGCGGACAAGCCCGACGCGCCCGAGATTCTCGACGTCCTCATAGTCGGTGCTGGATTTTCCGGCCTGGGAATGGCCATCAAGTTACTGCAAGCCGGCACAACCTCATTCCTGGTCATCGAAAAAGCCGACGACATCGGCGGCACCTGGTACGCCAACCAGTATCCCGGATGCGCATGCGACATTCCTTCACATCTCTATTCGTTTTCCTTCGACCGCAATCCGGAGTGGAGCCGGATGTATGCCGGCCGCGAGGAAATCCAGGACTACCTGAAAGCCTGCGCCCATCGCTACGGACTGGAACCGTACATTCGCGCGAGTACCGCCATGCAGCAAGCCGTCTGGGACGAAGCTGCCGCGCTGTGGCGTGTGACCGCTACGAGCGGCTCCACTTTTACAGCGCGCGTGCTGGTCTCCGCCGTGGGCGCACTGCATGTGCCCTCGTTTCCTCAGATCAAAGGACTGGAAAAGTTTGCCGGCCCGGCATTTCACTCGACCGAGTGGGACTCAAGCGTGCAGCTTGAGGGCAAGCGCATCGCGGTGATTGGAACCGGCGCCAGTTCAATCCAGTTCGTCCCGGAGATTGCGCCCAAAGCTGAAAAGCTTCTTGTCTTCCAGCGCACGCCGCCGTGGATTTTGCCGAAGTCCGATTTTGCCATCTCCGATCGCTGGCGCAGCCGCTTCCGCCGCGTGCCTCTTCTCGGATGGCTCTTCCGCAAGGCCCTCTTCTGGCTCTACGAACTCCGGGTGTACGGCTTCATGGGCAATCTCTGGCTGCGCAAACGCGGCGCGAACATGGCGCGCGAACATCTGGCGGCACAGGTACCCGATCCCAAAATGCGCGCGCTGCTTACGCCCGCTTACGAGTTCGGCTGCAAACGCGTACTGATCTCGAATGATTTCTATCCCGCGCTCCAGCGGCCGAACGTCGAGCTGGTGACGGACGCAATCTCTGAGGTCCGCGAGCACAGCATAGTGACCGCCGACGGCAGGGAGCGCGAGATCGATGTTCTTATCTACGGCACGGGCTTCCGCGCGACCGAGCCGCTCTATGGCGCAAGCATCGTCGGCCGCAACGGACTGGACATCCATCAGGCGTGGAAAGAACGCATCAGCGCGTATCTTGGAGTTACGGTCGCCGGCTTTCCGAATTTCTTCATCCTGCTCGGCCCAAACACCGGCCTGGGACACAACTCGGTCGTCGTCAAGCCGGACACGCAAAAACTCTTCGTCGACGAGCTGCGCCGGCGTCTGCAAGGAACGGTATGGCAGGCGGGCGGCTGCAAAAGCTGGTACAAGGACGCAGCCGGCGAGAACCCCACGATCTGGCCCGGATCAGTGGTCGCGTACCAGCGGCGCACACGAGCCGTCTCAGCGCAGGACTATGACTTGGGCAGCAACGCGGCAGCTGCAGAAAAAACCGCGGCCCATCACAGCTAGCGCATCAAGGCGAACCGTCGTGCCATTCCTTCGGGAACCACTCTCTTGTCTTTGGTGTCTTTATCTTCTGGAGATGACGACAATGAAGGTGCGCTGGCGGGATTCGCTGTATCTGGGCCTTCTCTGTGGTTCCCTGCTGGCTCAATCCTCCTCTAGCCCCGCTGGAGCCCTGGAAGAACTGGTCACTACACAAGACCCACAAGTCATTTTAAGGCACTTGCCTCAGTCAATTCAGGAACGACTCGAAGCCCTGCCCGCGATGGAGCGAGGCCAATACCTGCAGGGACTGCTGAACAAGGTCACGGAGAATGGCAAGATGGGCTTGCGTGCAGCCGGCAATACGTGGGAATTAGTGGACCGTGAGAGCAACGTTCTTGCCACAGTTCGCCTGAAGAATGTTTTCGTCACGGGCGCTGATGCACTGCTGCACCTGGAGGCGGAAAAGGAAAACTGGTCTGAGGGCGCGCTGGTCTCCATGCGCCTGGAAGGGAAAGAATGGCGTTTTACCGGAGTAGCGCCGCTGAAGTCGACGGACCTTGGTATAGAAAGCGAATTGCACCGGTATTTTTCCAGCGACCGAAACGAGGATGCGGCAATGTCGGCGTTAGGGGCAATCTATCGCCAGGTCATGTCCGCATTTGGGAACCATCCCGACGGTTATCCTTCCAGTCTTGCCATCGCGCTCCAGTCTCAGCGAATCAAACAGGCGGCAGCTCGCGCGACTCAGCCGGAGGAAGTTTCGTGGATGGAGCATGATCCGATGGTCCATCAGGGGTACATTTTTCGCTACGTAGTGATTGATCCCGGATTTCGCGGCGCGCAAGGCCTTCCTGTACGCTCGGGCCAATGGTATGCCACCGCCACCCCCGTGGAATATAGTGAGACTGGGACGCGCAGCTTCTTTATCGACGAGACGGCGGTCGTCCGCTCGACCACTGAACATCGTGAGGCCAACAGTAGCGACCCGCCTCAGCGGCGGTGATTACACCAGCCGTTAATAGCAGTCTGCCTCAAGGCTAAGCTGCAAGAGCCAGAAAATAAGAAAGGCGGAACATGTGGTTGCATGTTCCGCCTTTCACTCGCGAGCACTTAACTTTGGTTAGCGGATGATTCGCTTAGACGGTCCGCTTAAAAGTTGAAGAAGAACGCACGGCCTCGATCGTAACGGCGCCAGCGATAGCCGTCCCACGTCCAGTAGTGGCCGTCGAAGAAGCGCTGCTCACCGTACCGCGGCCCATAATACTGCGGCGCATAGTACCGCGGTCCGTTGTAGTACTGCGGTGCGGCATAGAAGCGGCGGTCATCGCGGTCAAACCTGCGATCGTCGCGATCTCCGCGGAAACGACGGTCGTCGCGATCTCGAAAGAACCGGCGGTCGTCACGGTCATGGTCGCCTCGCCCACGATCGCGGTCGAAGCGCCTATCGTTGTCATGCCGATCGCGGTCACGTCCTTCATGGCGGTCATCGCGATCAACGTGCTGGGCCGAGGCCAAAGCAGTACTGCCCGCGATAAGAGCTGCTCCAATCGCCAATATTCGTAAGCTCTTCATATGTCCTCCCTTTGCCGACCCGATCTGCGCCTCGCTTGCCGTCACTGATCCGGGTCTTTACCTCTGCCTTGCATTTTCCTTACATCTATATGAACCCAATTCCGGGCAGTTAGTCGGATAAGCTTGGTTGCGTTTTGTAAAGATCGGTTAGCCAGAGAAGCTGGATCTCTGAGCATCTGAGCATTGGCTTTCAGCAAAGACAGAGCACTCGGTCATGCGACCAGTTACAGCAACCTGCAACTCGCTCTCGCCGAGGTCAATGAAGACGAGTCGGTCGATTCTTCGTTAACATCTGAAGCTCAGGAACCCAAGCCTTATTTGGTCTGAGCACGCGCTGACGAGCGGCGTAGGCTGCGACCTTGAGTCGGTTTCCGCATAGTTGCATGCTGCACCAGCGACGCGTGCCCTTCTTGCTCGTATCGAGAAAATGCAGCACGCAGTGCCCGCACTTACGGACGCGGCAGCGGTCGACATTGGCAAACAACTGCGCAGCTTGATATGCCAATGGAGCAAACAAGTCTTCCGGTTGGCGCGGCTCGAACCACAGCTCGGTGGCGGACTCGTTTCCGCTCGTCTTGAGCCGGGTACGCATGGGATGGTCCGCCATCAGTCGATTCAGTTCAGCCACTGTGGAGTAATGAACTGTACCGCCGCGTTGCCATCTGAGGATCTCCGTCCTCAACTTCTCCCGCAGTGCACGTATAGCTTCCGCGGTGCGCCGGGCCCGGACTGATGTTTCCCACTTTTGTTTGAGACTTGCCGCATCGTGAGCACTCAGCAGCTCAGCTGCCTGAAACCAGCGCAAGAGCGCGCTGAAATCAGGCAGCAGTTCCACGGATTCGCCGTTCTGGACCGGACGGGTGTTCACGAAATCCAGCGCCAGATGATTGCCGACGAAAAGAAATCCGTCCTTCCGGCCGGAAGAATGCGTTGTGCTGCTCCGCTCCATTTGTTCAATCCCCAATAAAATTGTAACACCAATAATGTATCTTTTTATCGGTTAGTTAATCGGATGATATAAGGGCGCATCTCATTGCTGACCAACAGCGCGTTTTGTCCGGATCGCCTGACCTGACTGCCTAAGGAGACAAGCTATGATTCGTTATCAACACGCCATTGTCGACGGCTCCAAAATCTTTTATCGCGAAGCTGGCTCTAAAACGGCCCCAACAATTCTATTGCTGCACGGCTTCCCTACGTCGTCGCACATGTTCCGTAACCTCATCCCGGCCCTGTCCGACCGCTACCACGTAGTCGCACCCGACCTCCCAGGCTTTGGATTTTCCGACGCGCCCGACCGTCAACAGTTTCCCTACACGTTTGAGCGACTCGCACAAACAATCGACGGCTTTACTCGTACCCTTGGTCTCAACCGTTATGCTATCTATGTGTTCGATTACGGCGCTCCTGTGGGATTTCGTCTCGCATTGGCGCATCCGGAGCGGATCACCGCCATCATCTCGCAAAATGGCAACGCTTACGAAGAGGGCCTGAGTCAAGGTTGGAACCCGATCCAGAAATACTGGAAAGAGCCGACTCCTGAGAATCGCGCCGCGTTACGCGGCTTCCTCACGCCGGAGGCGACCAAGTCTCAATATCTGCACGGCGTTAAGGACGAGACGCTGGTGGCGCCAGAAGCATACCAGCTCGATTCCGCGCTGCTGGCGAGGCCGGGCAACGACGAGGTCCAACTCGACCTGTTTCTGGATTACGCCAGCAATGTCGCGCTCTATCCCAGGTTCCAGGAATATTTCCGCGCCAAGCAGCCGCCGCTGCTCGCCGTGTGGGGCAAGAGTGATCCGTTCTTTCTGCCTGCGGGCGCGGAAGCGTTCAAGCGCGACAACCCCAATGCCGAAGTGCGTTTCTTCGACACCGGACACTTCGCACTCGAAACCCACGCTGAGGAAATCGCCAGTGCGATTCGCGACTTTCTGGGACGCAAGTTAGTGCGGCCGATTGCGGCGGACTAACGCTCTTCCATATCCGGGTGTAAAGTCGGAGAACGCCATGAAGATAGTTTCCGTAAATGTCGGCTTGCCGCGAGAGGTCGCCTGGAAGGGCATGACGTTCCAGACCGGAATCTTCAAGGAGCCGGTGGATGGTCCGGTCAAAATCAACCAACTGAATCTGGCCGGGGACAAGCAGGCCGACCTCACGGTTCACGGTGGCGCGCAGAAGGCGGTCTACGCGTATCCCGCCGAGCACTACGAGTACTGGCGGCAGGCGCTGCCCGGCGTGTCGTTTTCATGGGGCAAATTCGGCGAGAACCTCACGACTGAAGGTCTGCGGGAGGATACCGTGTATATCGGCGACCGTCTGCGAATCGGCTCTGCCATTCTCATGGTTACCCAACCACGGATGCCCTGCTACAAATTGGAATCCAGATTTGACCGCGAGGACATGATCAAGCGCTTCCTGGCCAGCGGGCGGAGCGGATTTTACTTCTCGGTGATCGAACCGGGTGAGGTGAGTGCGGAATCGAAGATTGAGATTTTGAGCCAAGACGCTCATCAAGTCAGCGTTACCGACATCGTGCACCTTTATGTCGGCAAGTCACGGGATCCGGAACTGCTTCACCGCGCGACAACTGTCCCCGCCCTGCCCTCGCATTGGAAAGCTCAACTGTTACTAAGGGCGCAGGCGCAGGTGAGTAACCATTCCTAGCTCGCGTTGAGCGCTGCCGAAGAAGAACAAAAAAACCAAGCACCGACGGCAGAGTTTGGGACATCTAAACCGTCATGCTGGGAATGTTTCGCCACAAGCCGCAACCACAGCAGCAGAAGGTAACCACCGGCCGTTTCGAAATCGAGCGCAACGGCGCCGTCGCCTATCTTGAATACAACTTGAGCGACAAGGTCCTGGTCCTGACCCATACTGAAATTCCCGAAGAATTGCGTGGTATGGGTCTGGCGTCATCTCTGGCGGAAGGCGCTTTCCAATGGGCCCGCGAGAACAACCGCAAGGTCGACATTATTTGTCCGGCAGTGCTGGAATATGTAGAGAAACACCCGGAGTACGCCGACCTCGTTCTGCGGTGATGTAACGATTGCCGGGAAAACCCGCCTGTGCCATCATGTTGCGCCAGCTACGGTTTCCTGGGCAGAACGGCCGCCTGTCTCACCTCGATTGCCCCGATCTGCACTTTGGCCTCTGAGCGGACCGCTGGCTCAGCCTGCGCCTTCAGGGCCGGAGCCTTGGAGGAGTTTTTTGCTACGCGGCCATTGTCGGCCTCGAATGTCACTGTCAATCCAGATGTAGCACTGGCAATACCGAGCGCTCGCAACTGATCTGTGATATCGAACTGCAGAGTCTTTCGGTCCGGTGAATCCATCGCCTCATGGTGCTCGAAGGCCCCGAACCAATTGACGGTGCCAACATACTGACGAGCAGTTGGTTTTCCTTTTTTCGCAACGTAAACATTCAGCATTGTTCCCGGTTCGCTCTGCGCCGTAATGTCTCGCAATACCAGTTCGCTGGTCTGCGAACCGGCAGGCGAGAGGGCCAGGCTATGCAACGCCTTGACGGGCAGAGCAATATCCACGCTCGTCTTTGCTCCGGTAATAGGAATCGCCTTCTTCGAACCGAGCATCACCGGATACTTCTTCTCCTCACCGCCTTGAGCGGGCTGGGGCGCCGTCCCCTGGGGCGCCGTCCCCTGAAGCATCGTGGTCCTGACGATTTTGGATCGCGTACACTGACTCACATTGTCATACACGTAGCCGAGTGCCACAGTATCCAGAAAATCTTTTACCTGTCCGGTCTTCAGCGCGCCTGTCTCGTCGACGAAACTGAAGGTCTGCTCTTGCCAGGGTCCACCGGGCGTGGGAGATCCATTTTCCCAGCAAGCCCATAGGCGATCGATATTGGCGTGATGCGTATAGAAGATCGGGTCGTTTGCCGCTACCGGCACAAGTCCCATCTCAGCGACGGGACACGTCTGGCCGACGGCGCAGTGAACATTCCCGTGGATCCCTGATTCAACGTCCCACTCGAAGGCAAAAAAGTCGGACGCAGCAAAATCCGAATCCACGTTTGTGATCTTCGGGTCGATTACAACCGATCCTTCATTGAGGCCCTGGGCACGTTTCCAATCGTAGAAAACAGAATTGGGGTCCTGGAAGGCGTCCGGCAAACCAGTCTGCGCTGGGTCCGTATAGTCCCAATAGGGCAGGCGCAAGGTGTCGTCATTGGCCGCCCAGCGCAACACTCTTTCGAAATAATAGAGATACATGCGGTGCCAGCCAAAAAAGTTTGCCTGTGCAGTCTGGCTCTTCGAATGTTCGCAGGTTGCCCACACGGTTTGGGCTATCGAGTCTGGCGGCGCCTGGTCAGCGATGTCCTGGACATAGGGTATGAATTGTGGATAGCCAATCTTCTTCAGACGATCAATCTGGAACGCGACCGTACCAAACCGGCTCTTGGGGCCAAGATAACCATGGATATTAGCCCAATATTTCCAGCTACGGCGAAAGTCGGCTGACTCAGGCGGACTGTTGTCGAGAGACTTCATTTTTTGCACTGCAGTCCGCAAACTGGCGAGACGCTTGGCGCCGTCAGGCCCGCTAATGAAGTCCTGCCACCGCATCCGGACCTGTGGAGTAGAGCCCTGGCCGTTGCCACTCGAAGTCTGCTGCGCATCCAGGCATGCAGAGTAGGTCAAAAGAACAATCGCGGTAGCAAACGCCAAGCTCACTCTTCGAAGCTTCCCTATGCTGTCCATATAATTCTCCTGTTTCAGCTGCAAGCATTGTCCATAAACTCGCTGAATTATCAACCTGATAGTGCGACTGAACTATGGTTTTGAAATAATCTCGCCGCCCCACTTGTCGATGTAGCTTCGAAAACCGGCAGTGGTTTTCGCTACCCCTTTGCGCATGGAGTTGGTGACCTGAAACAGCACTGTAGGGTCGGCGACCGACGGATCGCCGTCATTGAACGGCGGCGTAGGCGCGTACTGCATGGTGAGCTGTCCCTGGCGCGCGGCCTCGTCGCCGAGCAGCAGAGCCACGATCGCCATCGCTTCGTCCAACCCGGACGAAATGCCGCCACCGGTAGCGCGGTTGGCATCAATCACAAACCGCGGATAGCCGTCCGCCACCGTTACCCCGGGAAACAAGGCCAGCACCGATTTGTAGTTCCAATGTGTGGTAGCGCGAAAACCCTGAAGGAGCCCGGCTGCGGCAAGAAAGAGCGCGCCAGTACAGACCGAAGTAATCAGCATGGGCCCGTCCTTCTTGCCGGGTGCGCCAATGCGTCGCAGAAACGCAAGCAATGGGTTCTTGTCCGGTGGTTCCGTGCCCAGCAAGTCTTCCAGAAGCAAGCCTCCGGGAACAAACAAAACATCCAGAGACTCCGTCTTGTCGAAAGTGTCGTGGGGCTTGATCTCCACCCCTTCATATGAACGCACCGGGTCCTTGCTTAACGCCAACAACCTGGGAGTAAGTCGTCCGCTGGTCATAATGAAAGTCTGAAAGGGCCCAAGCACATCGAGAGAATCAAAGTTAGGGTAGAGAGGAATACCAACAATCTTCTTTTCGGACTCTTTGAGTGGCATCGCTTTAAGGAATCCCTGGGTCGACATTTGCACCAGCCTTTATAGGGTTCCAGAACAATACCATAAGAGTGAAATACGAACCTTGCTGCCTTTCTATTCCGTGCCACACGTTCTGCCGCTCTCTTCGCGGCAAGCCATTATTGTGAAATGGCGTAGTGTACACTTTCTGCCGGAGAGTACCGTGATCAAGTTCAGATTTATACAGCTGCTGCTCCTTCTGGCATTCATTGCCCAGGGCAGCGCGCAGTTCGCACACACTGACCACAAACAGATCGTCGACGCCGCCGGTAAGCCGCTCCTTCTTCGCGCAACCAATCTGGGCAATTGGCTGGTGCCGGAAGGTTACATGTGGATGTTCCAGGGCGGCCCGCAATCTCCCAGCGAGATCCGCGCCTTGGTGTTCGAGTTGCTTGGCCCGGAAGGGTCAACCGCATTCTGGCAGAAGTATCGCGAGAACTACATCACGCATGAGGACATCGCGCTCCTGCACCGGGCCGGCTTCAACGCCATTCGCGTGCCTTTGCATTACAACCTGTTTGAGAGCGACGACGCTGAAGGCTTCAAGCTGCTGGACCGGCTGATCGACTGGAGCCGCGCCGAACATCTATATGTAATTCTCGATCTGCACGCCGCGCCAGGCGGACAGACAGGCGCGAACATCGACGACAGCGCCGGATATCCCTGGCTTTTCCAGAGTCCACAAGAGCAGGAGCACCTGATGGCAATCTGGCGGCGGCTGGCGAGCCACTATCGCGATGAGCCCACCGTGCTGGGTTACGACCTGATGAACGAGCCGATCCCGCCCTTTCCCAAACTAGCGCCCTTGAATGCTTCGCTGGAACCGCTCTACAAGAAGTTGTCGGCCGAGATTCGCAAGATCGATGCGCGCCACATTCTCATTCTCGGCGGCGCCCATTGGGACGGCAACTTTTCCATCTTCGGCAAACCGTTCGACACGAACGTTGTATACACCTTCCACAAATATTGGTCGGTGACCGACGAAAGCGTGATACGGCCGTACCTCGATTTTCGCGAACGTTACGACGTGCCGATCTGGATGGGCGAGTCCGGCGAGAATACCGACGAGTGGATCACGCAATTCGTGAACACGCTGGAAAAGAACAATATCGGATGGGCTTTCTGGCCCTACAA
>WNFI01654939.1_pt1 | contig 20708 bp, 17 predicted proteins | sample 5400471 | NCBI WGS metagenome assembly WNFI01 (sample SAMN13153348, study PRJNA577476) | soil metagenome | isolation source: 100 cm saprolite on Douglas fir-dominated hillslope | place: USA:California | collected 2013-09-17
CGAGCAGATCATAGGCAACAGTCCTGCTTTGGAATCAGTGCTCGAACAAGTTGAGCAGGTCGCGCCTACGGATTCCACCGTTCTTATCCAGGGAGAAACTGGCACCGGCAAGGAGCTGATCGCGCGTGCGATTCACAAACTCAGCGTGCGGTGCGGACGCCCATTCATAAAGTTGAATTGCGCTGCCATTCCGTTCGATCTACTGGAAAGCGAGCTTTTTGGCCATGAGAGAGGCGCTTTTACCGGTGCTATCGCGCAAAAGGTGGGTCGCTTCGAATTGGCTGACAAAGGCACGCTCTTCCTGGACGAGGTGGGAGATATTCCGCCGGGACTGCAGCCCAAACTGCTGCGTGTCCTGCAGGAGCAGGAGTTCGAGCGCCTGGGCAGCACTCGGACTCACCAAGTGGACGTTCGCCTGGTAGCTGCGACCAACCGGAATTTGGTTGACATGGTGAAGCGCAACGAATTTCGTAGCGACCTCTACTACCGTCTGAATGTGTTTCCGATCCCACTGCCACCGTTGCGGGAACGCCGGGAAGACATTCCGGCGCTGGTCGAACATTTTGTCGAGATTTATACCCGCCGGATGGATAAGCAAATCGAACACATTCCTCCCGAAACGATGTCTGCCCTCGTCTCGTATCAGTGGCCGGGGAACATTCGCGAACTCCAGAATTTCATCGAGCGGAGCGTTATCCTCACTTCGGGCAACGTCCTGCACCCCCCTCTCGCGAGTTTGAAGAGTGCCGCCGAAGCGGAATCCCTTGGAGCGATTACCCTGGAGGACGCGGAGCGAGACCACATTCGCAAGACTCTCGAGCAGACCCGGTGGGTTGTCGCTGGCCCCAACGGGGCGGCCGCACGTTTGGGAATCAAGAGGTCTACGCTTTACTTCCGGATGCAAAAGCTTGGCATCTCACGTACCAAGAGAGATCTCCTTCCCGCGTAGCACAGTTCCAATGATGAGTTTATCAACCCTTCAGTCGATTGACGCTCTCGGTGCATTGGTTATTGGACGCGCCAGCGCTCACATCTCCGGCCGACCTGAATCTGAAGCTGTTTGACGCACAATCAAATAAATAACCTCACTCAGCCTGTCAGCATGCGGACGTCGTGTTTAGCGGGCTGGCATCGCAAACTGTGGTATTGCCTATAATCGGCCTCTACTTTCAGTCACTTACGCAAGCAACATGTTTGGCAACCATGTTGCCTCCTCCAGATATGTCGCTCTACGCGCCAAAGCTTTTCGTGGCGACAGAAACGAGGAGGAATCACCATGTTCATTGAAACCATCGACAAGGCCCACGCAAGCCACAAGGGAACAAGAGTGCGCTACTTGCTGTCGTTACTCATCGCCATGGTTTTTGCACTAACGATTTATCCGACCAAAGCACACGCGCAGATCATTGGAGACCTTGAAGTCAACATCCCATTCCAGTTCCATGCAGGAAACACCAAACTTCCGGCAGGCAAGTACCGCATCCACATGCTCGACGACTCCGACCTGACCGTTATGGAAATCAGCAGCGCGGACGGGTCTACAACCGCTCTTTTCGAAGTCCAAGACGCAGAGGCCAACGCCACACCGGCCAAGAGCGAATTGATCTTCAACAAATACGGAAATCGCTACTTCCTTGCGAAGTTGTTTGACGAAGGCAACCCAAGCGGCAGCCAGGTGGTCGAGTCGCGCTACGAAAAGAGGATCAGCCAAGCGGCCTCGGAACCCCAGGCACATGTGCCGGCACACCACCGGGGACAGCAGGGAAACTAGCGGTTCGCTGAAACAGCATGTACCCGAGCGCGAGCGGGCGGTTCTGTCTCGCGCTGGAAGTCATATTTTGGAATGTCGAAAAGGAGGAACTATGAAATTGCAAAGAGTCGCGTTCGTTTTTGTGGGAATGATGTTTTTGTTCGCAGGCAAGTTGTCAGCGCAGCAGGTGAAGACCGATTACGATCGCAGCGCTAACTTCGCGCAATACAAGACCTACTCGTGGGCACAAGTTAAGACGAAAGATGCCCTAGACGTTGATCGAATCAAAAGTGCCGTCAATGCCGCCTTGGCAGCTAAAGGCTGGACCCAGGTGGATTCCGGCGGCGATGTTTCAATCGTCGCCGTCGAAATCACCCAGAATCAGCAGACCTTGAATACTTTTTACGACGGGTTTGGAGGAGGCTGGGGTTGGAGACGCTTTGGCGGCGGAGGTTTTGGCGATGCCACCACCACAACAGAAACTTATAAGGTAGGCACATTGGTCGTAGATCTATTCGATGCCAAGACCAAGCAACTGATCTGGAGAGGCACGTCGAGCGACACACTCTCGAACAACTCCGACAAGAACATTAAGAACCTGGACAAGGGCGTGGACAAAATGTTCAAAAAATTTCCTCCAGGCTCTTCGAAGAAGTAACGGCGTCCAACATGACTCGCTACTTGTATGCCGCCGTCTCTCTCGGGCTCATTTCGGTAGCCATACCTCTGCGTGCGGCCAATAGGCCGCGCGCGGGAACAGACAGCCAAAACACCGTGGTTTGGACCAACGACGACCTTGAAAGACTCCATGATCTCGGCCTGATTTGCATCGTGGGCCGAATGAACGAAGAAACGCCAAAGTTGGCGTCTCAGCCTCAACCGTACGTGAAAACCCAGGACCCTGAGTGGTATGCCGAGCAGGCGGCGAGACTGCGCGATGAACTCGAACGCAGAAGGGCTCAGCTCAGTGGATACCGTCAAGCGATCGAAGATGCAAGGAGTCTTAAGACGATGACGGGCGGCCTAAATCTCGATGAAGGCGACATAGGCATCACTCCCGAAGCCGGCATTGAAATCCTTCGGCAGCGCGTGAGCGAAGCGCAAACGGAGCTCGACGCCCTGGAAGACTTAGCCCGCCGCAATGACATCCCGCCGGGCACGCTGCGCGGCCAGTGAGGTTCCTTAGCGCTGCTGACGAGGGTTCATGAAGTTTTTTCAACACGGGTTTGACACCAAGGGGATGATCCCAATTTTGTACTGGAGAATATGCCATGAAGTTGTCCAAGCAGGTTTTGATCCTACTTCTCTGTTCTTTGCTTGTGCGATTCACTGCGCAAGCCGAGTCTTTCGGTCCTATGGGCCAATCCAACGAACAGCCGCCCACGCCGCCCGTGCAACATTCCCCTCAAGAGCTGCAGCAACTCGTCGCGCCGATCGCCTTGTACCCGGACGCCCTCGTTGCGCAGATTCTCGCGGCGTCAATGTATCCGGACGAGATTGTCGAGGCGGACCGCTGGATGCAAAGTCATTCCAATCTCAAGGGTGAAGATTTGGCAAAAGAAGTCGACAAACAGCCCTGGGACCCGAGCGTAAAAGCCCTTACACAATTTCCCTCGGTTCTCGAAAACATGGACAAGAATCTCTCCTGGACTTCATCTCTTGGCGACGCATACGCCAATCAGCAGCAGGAAGTGACGGATGCCGTCCAGACGATGCGTCAGCAGGCTCACAAGGCCGGCCACCTGAATAGCAATGAACAGGAGAAGGTAACGACTCAAGGCAACACAATCATCATCGAACCAGCCAATCCTGAGGTGGTCTACGTGCCTGCGTATGATCCCTGGCTCGTGTATGGTGAGCCGATCGTCGCATATCCAGGCTGGTATCCCGTGCCGGGAATCTTCCTGGCCGGAGTGGGGATTGGAATTGGAATCGGCTTCGGAGTCGGCTTTTTCGGAGGATATGGGTGGGGCTGGCATCACTGGGGATACGACTGGCACGGCAGGACAGTGATCTACAACCACAACACCTACATCTCTCACAGCCGAACGATCATCAATCGCAACAACTTCAATCGCGGCAACTTCAACCATGGCAACGCGTTCCACGGAAGCAAACCTGGCGGCGGAGGTCCGGGGTTCCACGGGTCTTCGGCTCCTCACTTTCAGCCAGGAACACGCTCCGGGGCGTTCAGTGGGTTTGATCACGGCGGAAACGTCCGAGGCTTTTCCTCCCGCGGGCGGTCGAGCTTTGGAGGTGGCTCCCACGGCGGTGGTTTTCATGGCGGCGGTGGACGACATCGCTGATCGCATGTACCAGCGGTAGAGCGTAGCGAGAATTCAAGAATGGAGAGGAATACCATGCTGCACAGGATTTCGATTTTTGTTCAACTTGAATGCAAGAGCTTTGTTCGATTTGCAGTGTCCGTTCTGTTCGCACTTTCCCTGGGATGTTCGTCTGCACCAATGTTCGCCCAGGAGCCGGGACAGCGGACCTTTGCCTCCGCCGAAGACGCCAGTCGCGCACTCTTTGGTGCCATGCAGGCACAGGACGAACAAGCTCCATTGAGCATCCTTGGACCCGCCGGAAAGGATGTCCTCTCGTCCGGCGACTCAGAGGAAGATTTGGATGCTCGGGTCAGCTTCGTCGTCAAATACCAGGAGATGCATCGGTTCATCACAGAGGCGAACGGAACAGTAACCCTGGTGGTCGGAGCCGAAAACTGGCCCTTTCCGATTCCCTTGGTTAAGAAGAACGGTTCCTGGTATTTCGACACGGCCGCGGGCAAAGACGAGATCGTATTCCGGCGCATCGGCAGAAATGAACTAGCCGCCATGGATGCGTGCCGCGATTTGGTCGCCGCGCAAAAACAATATTTTGCGCACCCGCCAGGTGAGCTGCCCAACCAATTCGCGCAGAAACTGGTCAGCGATGAAGGCCGGCACAATGGTTTGTACTGGCACGGTGCTAGCGATGAGTTCGCTAGCCCGATCAATCCTCTCATCGCTTACGCGCGCCAAAATCTCCCAACGGATCAAGTTGGCGAGCATGTTCCGTTCAATGGGTATATGTTCCGCATCCTCACTAGCCAAGGGCGACATGCACCGGGCGGCGCCAAGAACTATATTGTCGATGGCAAGATGAGCGCAGGATTCGCCTTCGTCGCCTACCCTGTCGAGTACCGCTCTTCGGGTGTGATGACATTTATTGTCGACGAATCCGGAACCATTTACGAAAAGGATCTTGGTCCTAACACAACAAAGCTTGCACAAGCGATGACTGTGTATGACCCGGATTCCACCTGGCACAAGACGGAATGAACGTTGACGGGAGGAGAGATGAAACCATGCGTAATCGAAATCTCGCCGCATCGCTATTCGGTCTTCTCACCTTCGGCGTGCTCTTGATTTCGACACGCAATGAGCCACAGGCTTCCAGAACTCCCACTCCAGGCGCAGCAAATCCACAGAACAATCTTGGTGGCCGGATGCCTCCCTCCTTCGATCGGGATGTGGCGAGGGTCGTTGCCGACGTCGATCGGATTGAGGCCGACACTCTCAGCCAGATGGACCGCACCACGCTCGATCGCCAAGGACAGGTCCGCACCCTGGGGAAGTTACTGCTCTTCGACAAGCATCTCTCGGTCAATCAGAACGAAGCTTGCAGTTTCTGCCATACGCCGGAGACGGGATTCACCGGGCCGATTCAATCTTTGAATGAGACTACCGTGTCGTATCCCGGATCGGTGAGAACGCGGTTTAGCGATCGCAAGCCGCAGAGCTACATGTACGCGCCCTTCGCTCCGGTGCTCCACTACAACACACTCCAGGGTGACTTTGTGGGTGGGAATTTCTGGGATATGCGCGCGAGCGGCTACCGCCTGCAGAATCCAAGCGCCGAACAAGCGCAGGGACCGCCGACGAAACCCGTAGAAATGGGTTTACCCGATTCGGCCTGCGTTGCGTACCGGCTTTCCAACGCTCCCTATCGCAAGCTTTTTGAGACCGTGTGGGGGGCGGACTCGTTCACCATTCAATGGCCTCCCAACGTGGAAAAGGTCTGTGCGACTCCGGGGCCGCCACCCGCGAATGATCTGTACCCGGTCCATCTCAGCGCGGCAGACCGAGCTCGGGCCGACCATACCTATGACGGCTTCGGGCTGGCCATTTCCGCATACGAATTCTCGCCAGAGGTGAGTCCCTTCACGTCGAAGTACGATTCCGTGCAGGCGGGAAAGGACCAATTCACGGCGCAGGAGAAATTGGGCTATGAGCTGTTCCGCGGCAAGGCGCGATGCAACGAGTGCCATCGCGACGGCGGGCCAGGGGAAGAACCCCTGTTTACGGACTTTACCGCCAGTAATCTCGGCGTCCCCAGAAATCCGGCATTGCAATTCTACTACGAGGGCCAACCCGACCAACGCAGCTACAGTCCCAATCTCGCCGGAGCGGCGTACGTCGATACGGGAGTCGGATCATTTCTGCGCACGCTGCAAAGCGATAGCGGCCAACTAAATCCTGATTCTGAATGGCTTAAGCTTGCGCCCAAGTTCGACGCGAAGTTCCAGGTACCCACTTTGCGCAATGTCGACATGCGTCCCACGCCAAGTTTTGTGAAGGCCTACATGCACAATGGCTACTTCAAAAGCCTGAAAGAGGTGGTGCATTTTTATAACACGCGCGACGTCCTGCCCAAGTGCAAGGCAGGCGATCCCGGCGAGAAGGTCACGTGCTGGCCGGCGCCCGAGGACTCAACCAACCTCAACAAACGGCAACTCGGCAACCTTAAGCTGACGGACCAGGAAGAAGATGCCCTCGTCACTTTCCTGAAGGCCCTCACCGACCGCTACGAAGTGCCGACCGCACGGACAGCGAAGTAGGTTTGATCTCTGAACTCGCCAGCACGTGTAACAGTTTTTTTGACACCGATCCGAAATGAGTACCACCACTCGACCTTTGATGCCGGCCAAGTTGCCCAATCTACGCGACAGGATCCCACGACTGGCTCCCCTGCTGAAGGATGTGGCCTCAATCGGACCGCCGTGGCTCCCGGTCGCGCTCGTCTTGGGGGCGATTGCTTTGGTTGCCTATGTAGACCATCTCGTTCTCTCGATTTCTCTTGTGTACCTTTACATTTTTCCTCTTGGCGTTGGCGCGATTCTCCTACGCAAGGAAGTCAGCTACAGTCTGATACCGGTTTGTATCTTGTTCCATGATTATTGGTCACCGCGGATTATCCATCCTGGGCTTCGAATCTTCGATAATCTCTTGGCACTGCTGTGCTTCTACTTCGTCGTTTACGTCATCCAGCGGTACATAGAGCAGAGGGAATTGCTTGCCAAAACGATACAGCAGCAACGAGATGACCTTCTCAGGGACGTGGAGCTCGCCGCACAGGTTCAGCGAATGTTTCTTCCCATGGGCAAGCCAGCCATTGCCGGACTTGAAATCGCCGGCATGATGCAACCATCTAAGGGCGTGGGTGGCGATTACTACGACTATTTCCCCATCGACGCACACACCACGCAGATCATCATTGCTGACGTATCCGGAAAAGGAGTTTCCGCTGCGCTCTTGATGTCCGCGACGGCCGCTGCCCTGCGGCTCGAGGCGAGTCATGATCGAAACATGCTGCGGCAAGTGGAACGGTTGAATGCCGAGATCGGTGCCGTGTCGGACTCCGAACGGTACGTGACGTTGCTGGTCGCGGAAATCGACACACACAAACGGATAATCCACTACGTGAACTGTGGCCACAATCCCGCGCTTCTGTTTCGAGCAAAGCCGGGCACGCTCACGCGCCTGGACTCGTCTTGCCCACCCATCGGACTATCTCCAGACGAGATTTGCGAACTGGCCTCGGCTGACCTCGCAGCGGGCGACGTAGTGGTTTTCTATACCGACGGCGTCACTGAGGCAGAGAACCGGCTTGGCGAAGAATTCGGCATGGAGCGCCTTTCCGCGGTGGTGCGAGGTGGTTCTTCACTCTCGGCGGAAGATCTCACGGCCAATATCTTTAACAGCGCGGCAAACTTCTGCGGCGACGTTGGTTTCCATGATGACGTCACTATTGTCGTGGTCAAATGCCACCTCGACGGCTCCCCGGGCGTGAGTGCGTAACTCCCATCCACGAGAGAAACGTTTAGGTCGTGCTGGGACCTAGAGTGGTACGGAGAGGTCCCGTCCACATTTGTTCTTCCTCTGTCGGGAAGTCGATTTCCATCTTGAAAGACACGCTGTCGGCGTGTTGGCAGCCGTCCAATGCGCTGGACTCTTCGCCCCTCGTCATCCGTCACCTAATCTTTGACTCCTCCTCTAAACGCCCCTGTTTTCAATCACTTCCTGAAGTTCTCGTTCAATCTTCATAGTGGCATCCAGGCTGCATCTTCCAGGATCTGAGGCAAGAAGAACCGCCGGAGGGATATCACATGCTAAAGTTGTCGAGCTGCCTGAGCAGCATTCTATTGGCTGTCCTGCCATTCCTCGCTGAGGTGGCGAACGCATCGGACCAAACCAAAGATGACGACCGATTGAGAAATTGTGGAACGGTTTTGAAGGAGATTCTCGACGTTCCTGATGACATTCCGCAGGACTTGCTCGACAAGGCAGATTGCGTCGTTGTCTTTCCGTCCGTCCTAAAAGCCGCATTTATCGTTGGCGGAAGCTACGGGCGGGGCGCTATGTCGTGCCGCAAGGGTGAAGACTTCCGGGGACCGTGGGGTGCTCCCACGATGATGGCTCTTGAGGGCGGCAGCTTCGGCTTTCAGATCGGTGGACAAGCTACGGATTTTGTCTTGCTCGTTATGAATGAAAGTGGCGCGAGGGGCATTCTCGCCAGCAAGGTCAAGCTGGGAGGCGACGCTTCCGTGGCCGCTGGCCCGGTCGGCCTTGCGAGGGATATTGTTCTGTCCGGAAAAGTCGCAGTGCCTCCAGCAGCCGAGCCATTGATCTCGACCCTGGATGCCAAGACTCCGAAACACAGGTCGTAGTTTCGATTCGGTTGATGCAGTCCGGCCACGCCGGACCGAAGGGTTAGGGGACGTAAATTATGTGGATCGTCAGGCTGGCACTGAAGGAACCGCACACCATCGCCGTGCTCGCTATCCTGATTTTGCTTCTTGGGTCGCTCGCGATCGTTCGCACGCCCACGGACATTTTTCCCAACATCAATATTCCCGTCGTCAGCATCATCTGGACCTTTAACGGTCTCGAGCCCCAGGATATGGCGGACCGGATCGTTTCGATTACCGAACGCACGCTCACTACGACCGTCGATGACATCCAGCACATCGAATCGCAGTCTCTCAACGGCATCGCCGTGGTCAAAGTATTTTTTCAACCCACCGCCAGCATCGCCAAGGCCCTCGCGCAAATCGGCACCGTCTCGCAGACGAATTTGAGGCAACTGCCCCAGGGCACGACGCCGCCTTTGGTCATCACGTACAGCGCATCCACCGTCCCGGTCCTGCAGCTCGCGCTGTCCGGCAAAGGGCTCTCCGAGCAGCAATTCAACGACTTCGCCTTGAACTTCGTCCGCACCCGGCTGATCACCGTCCCCGGCGCGGCCGTGCCTTATCCGTATGGAGGAAAACAGCGTCAAGTCCAGGTGGACCTGAATACCACCGCTTTGCAGGCGAAGGGGCTTTCTCCTCTCGATGTCGTCAGTGCCATATCCGCGCAAAACCTCATCCTGCCCACAGGCACGTCCAAAATTGGCATGAAGGAGTACAACGTCGACATCGTCAACGGCGCTCCCCAAACCATTGCCGAGTTGAACCGCATCCCGATAAAAACTGTCGGAACCACAACCATCTATGTCAGTGACGTTGCGTATGTGCGCGACGGATTTCCCCCACAGACCAACATTGTCAAGGTGAATGGACAGCGTGCGTCTCTCTTGACCGTCCAAAAGGCAGGTTCGTATTCGACTCTCGACATCATCGCGGGCATCAAAAAATTGCTTCCCCTGGTCAAGGCGAGTCTCCCCCCTGCCATGGATATTGGTCTACTGGGGGATGAGTCCATCTTTGTGCGTGGCGCCATTTCGGGCGTCGTGAAAGAGGCCACCATCGCCGCTTGCCTCACCGCCCTGATGATTCTTCTCTTCCTGGGGAGTTGGCGTAGCACCGTCATCGTCGCCGTGTCCATCCCGCTCGCCATCTTTTGTTCGATCATCATTTTCAGCGCGCTGGGCGAAACCATCAACATCATGACCTTGGGTGGGCTGGCCTTGGCCGTCGGAATTCTAGTCGACGACGCGACCGTCGAAATCGAGAACATGAACCGTCACATTGACATGGGGAAGGAAATCGAGCACGCCATCCTCGACGGAGCGCAGGAGATCGCCGGGCCTGCCTTCGTTGCCACGCTCGCCATCTGCATTGTCTTCGTCCCTATGTTCCTTCTCACTGGCGTTGCGCGCTACCTGTTCGTCCCTCTCGCGGAAGCCGTCGTGTTTGCGATGTTGGCTTCCTACTTCCTGTCGCGCACCCTGGTCCCCACCATGTCCAAGTTTCTCTTGCGCGGCCATGAACACGACGTGGAACACCACTCGCTATCCAGTCGCAATCCGTTCGTCCGGTGGCAGGTTCGCTTCGAGAAAGTATTTGAACGTCTCCGTCACGCATATCGCGCGCTGCTCGAGGGTTGCCTGCACCACCGTGGAGCTTTCGTTACCGCCTTTTTCGTCGCGTGTCTCGCATCGATCGCCGCTGTCGCTCCTTGGCTGGGGCAAGACTTCTTCCCCAGTGTCGACAGCGGCACCTTCAAACTTCACCTGCGTGCGCCCACAGGAACCCGCATCGAAGAGACGGCTCGCCTCTGTGATCTCGTCGAACAATCCATTCGCCGGCAGCTTCCTCCGGGTGCGGTTTCGAGCGTCATCGACAATATTGGGCTGCCCTACAGCGGCTTGAATCTTTCCTATAGCAGCTCCGCACCGGTCGGAACCTCCGATGCCGATATTTTCGCCACCCTGAATGAACGCAATCACGTCACCGACAAGTACGTCCACGCCCTCCGGATCGGCCTGGCGAAAGAGTTCCCCGGCGTTACCTTTTCTTTTCTCCCTTCCGATATCGTGAGCCAGATTCTCAATTTCGGTCTCCCGGCTCCCATCGACATTCAAGTTGTGGGCAACAATATTGAGGGCAACCGGAAATATGCGAACGCCTTGCTCGAACAGGTCCGGAGCGTCCCAGGCATAGCCGATCCACGCTTACAGCAGCCTTCCGATGAACCGTACATGCACCTTTTCGTCGACCGCACCAAGGCTCAGCAGATTGGTTATAGCGCTTACAACGTCGCGCAAAACCTGTTAGTCTCCCTAAGCGGCAGCTTCCAGACTTCGCCTACGTTTTGGGTCGATCCGAAAAATCGCGTCAGCTATCAGATCGCCACGCAAACACCGCAGTATCGCGTGGAGACGCTTCAGGACCTCGAGAACGTTCCCATCACCGTCCCCACCGCTGTTACCCCTTCGTCGATACTTGCGAACGTGGCATCCGTGCAACGCGGCACAGGAGCCGCCGTTGTCTCCCACTACGACATTCAGCCAGTCCTCGATATCTTCGGCTCAATTCAGGGGCGTGACCTTGGCGGGGTGTCTCGAGACATCAACAGCATCATCGAAAAGACCCGTAGTCAGCTCCCGCGGGGGTCGCAGGTCGTCATGCGCGGCCAGGTCCAAACCATGAACGCCTCATTCACGGGCCTCTTGGGGGGCTTGGTGTTCTCCATCGTCCTTGTCTACCTCCTGATCGTGGTGAATTTCCAAAGCTGGTTGGACCCTTTCATTATTATTTCCGCGCTTCCAGCGGCCCTCACTGGAATCGTTTGGTTCTTATTTGCCACACACACCACGCTCAGCGTGCCCGCGCTCACCGGCACCATCATGTGCATGGGCGTGGCTACTTCGAACAGCATCCTTGTGGTTCAGTTCGCCACGGAAAAGATGAGGGAAGGCAAGGATCCTCTTGCAGCCGCATTGGATGCTGGATTTACACGCTTCCGTCCGGTGATCATGACCGCCCTGGCCATGATCATCGGAATGGTGCCCATGGCCCTAGGGCTCGGCGACGGCGGCGAACAAAATGCTCCGCTGGGCCGCGCCGTGATCGGCGGCTTGCTCTTCGCCACTGTCTCGACTCTATTCTTCGTTCCAGCATTTTTCAGCATTCTTCACGGTCTCCGCCGTCGTGCTCCGGAGGCCATCGCCCCTTCGCAGGGCGTTTGATCGTAGGGAGTTAATAGGGGCAATGACCATGCAATCACAAACCGAAAATCAATCTCAGAAAGTTGGCTCTCAGCAGCCAGCCGCAAAGGGAAAGGGACATGGCTGGCTCATTGCACTTGTCCTGGTCGCGATCTTTGGCGCGGTCCTTGCCAACGGCATCCTTGGACGGTTGCGGGCCGGCGCGACGCTGCGCACCGAGACGGACAATCTGGCTGTGCCGGTGGTCGTCGTCGTAACACCGCAGCGCTCGGCTCCTTCTCAGGAAATCGTGTTGCCGGGAAACGTTCAACCGTTCATCTCGTCGCCGATTTTCTCACGTACGAACGGTTATCTGAAGGCCTGGTACTTCGATATCGGAGCGCGTGTCAACAAAGGCCAGCTTCTGGCGGAAATCGAGACTCCTGAAGTCGACCAGCAGCTCCAGCAATCACGCAGCAACCTCAACACCGCTGAGGCCAATCTCAGGCTCGCCGAGATCACCAGGAATCGCTACCAGGAGTTGCTGAAGCCCAATGCAGTTTCTCAGCAAGATGTGGACAACGCCGTCGGCACCTACAATGCCAACAAGGCCATCGTCGAAGCCAGCCAGGCGAACGTAAAGCAGCTCGAGGCATTGCAATCCTTCGAGAAGATCTATGCTCCATTCGACGGCGTCATCACCGCACGCAACACCGACATCGGCGACCTAATTAACTCGGGAAGCAACGGAAACGTCAAGACCGATCTATTCCACATCGCGCAGCCCGGCGTGCTACGTGTGTATGTCAATGTCCCGGAAGGGTATTCGCAGGTTTCCAAGCCAGGCCTTGGCGCAACGCTTAGCCTGGCGGAATTTCCAGGGAAACAGTTCCCGGGAAAACTCGTAAGAACGTCTGAGGAAATCAACTCCGCCACTCGTACGCTATTGGTCGAAGTCGATGTCAACAATCCTACCGGCCAGTTGATTTCGGGCTCCTATGCGGAGGTCCATTTCACTGTCCCCGGGCAGGTTTCTACGTTCATCGTCCCGGTCGACACTCTTCTCTTTCGCTCAGAGGGTTTGCGCGTCGCCGTAGTCTCCGGCGGCAAGGCTCAGCTTGTGCAGGTGACCCCGGGCCACGATTTCGGCGATACGATTGAAATCGTTTCTGGCCTGAAGGGCAACGAATCGATCATTTCGAGTCCGCCGGATTCCATCGTGGCAGGCCAGCAAGTGCGAATCGCGCAACAAACAGCTGGGGGAGCCAAGCCGTGAACTCGCTCCGCCTGCCGAGAATCTGGCGTGGTATGTCGAGAACTGCCTCCCTCGGGATGTATCTCGCGGGCATGCTCTTGCTTGCCGGTTGCACAGTTGGACCAAACTATAAGCGGCCCGCAGCCGAAATTTCGCCAGCCTACAAAGAGGTCGGCAATTGGAAGCCCGCCGAGCCCAGCGACCAGAATCTCGGCACCAACTGGTGGGAAATCTTTCAGGACCCGCAACTTAACGCCCTCGAACTACAAGTCAACGTCTCGAACCAAAACTTAAAGGCCGCCGAGGCCCAATATACCCAGGCTCGCGCTATGCTCCGCTACCAGCGGGCCAATTACTTTCCAACCGTGACCACGAACCCCGTAGCAACGCGCAACAAAACGTCCGCCAACCGTCAGCCTCACAGCCCAGCGTTCAATGGCATTAGCTACAACGACCTTCAAATTCCTTTCGAATTGTCCTACCAGGTCGACGTCTGGGGACGCGTACGCCGCACCGTTGAGTCTTATCGCGAGCAGGCACAAGCCAGCGCAGCCGACCTAGCAACGGTGAACTTGTCTATGCATTCCCAGTTGGCCTTGTTTTACTTCCAGTCCCGTATGCTCGATGCTGAGGAGCAGCTTTTGAACTCGACCGTTACGCAGTACGAACAAGCATTGGAATTGATCGAGAACAGGTTTGCGGGAGGGCTGGCTTCCGATCTTGAGGTCCAGCAGGCCAGCACGCAGCTTGAGACAACTCGCGCGCAGGCAATCGATGTTGCAGTTGCCCGCGCGCAGTACGAGCACGCAGTAGCAGTTTTGATTGGCAAACCTCCAGCCTCTTTCAGTCTCGCTCCTCTTCCTCTCACCATGCCTCCTCCCCCGATTCCAGTGGGCCTGCCCTCGGAATTGCTAGAGCGGCGACCTGACATTGCAGCCGCCGAGCGCCTCATGGCCTCCGCCAACGCGCAGATTGGGGTCGCCAAGTCCGCCTATTATCCGCTCGTCGACTTGGCAGCCCTGGGAGGCTTTGAGAGTGGTTCTGCCACGACATTACTCTCCGGGCCCAGCATTTTGTGGTCGGCCGGGCCATCTGCTCTGTTTACTATCTTCGACGTAGGAAGGCGGCGGGCTGCCTCAGACCAGGCCGTCGCTGCGTACGATCAGGCCGTCGCCAATTATCGCCAAACCGTGCTTACGGGCTTCCAACAGGTCGAGGACAACGTAGCTGCATTGCGGATCCTCGAGCACGAAGCTCAGGTTCAGGACAAAGCCGTCGCGGCAGCTCAGAAATATCTGGAACTCGCCATCACGCGCTACAAGGGCGGCGTCACCAGCTACCTCGAAAATGTTGCGGCAAGCTGACGAGCACTTCAAGGTAGTGGCGCCCGTTTTTCACATCGTTGAGTCCCGATTGAATGTGTGCTAATTACGCCCTCCCCAATATCGCGTCCACCATTCTGACACCGTGCCAAGCGACGGACGCGCCGCCGAGGCCGGCACTTTGCGAAAAATTGCGCAACCGGCTTAAGTCACTGAAGATGTTCCCTTTCCGGGAGATCGTCTTCCATGCGGTTTGGTATCAAGAATGCCTTTCTATATCTCGAACTAAATTCCGCGGCAATATGAACTTTGAAGCGCGGATCTCTAAGAAAGGGAGATTTAACTATGTACCGCAAAATGTTCAGTGGCATGATCTGCCTCATGCTGTTCGGCGGAACCTTCTTTGTCCCCAAGGGTCGGGCCGACGAATCGGATAGGAAAACGATTGTGACTGTCAACCAACCCATTCAGGTTCCCGGGAAAGTGCTTCCCGCGGGCACCTACGTATTCAAGCTGCTGGATTCCAACGATCTCACCCTCGTCGCAATTTTCAACGACGACGAGTCGCATTTGATCACCACCGTCCAGGGTATTTCGGACGTTCGGATGGAAACCCCGGACAAAGCAATCCTTCAGCTCGAAGAGCGCCCCTCCGGCCAACCACAAGCCCTGAAGGCCTGGTTCTACCCGGGTGATAACTCCGGCGTTGAGTTTGTTTATCCAACGCAGAAGTAATAAGTAAGCTCCAGTCCCTCGCACCTGGCGCTGCCAGCGGCGCCAGGCGCTCCCCGGGCTAGCCCAGACTCGCCATCAGCTCTTTGCATTCAGAGCCGCGGTATGAATACATTCAATTCAGTGTCCCCAAAATCCGGCGCTAAACCGTGGTGAAACTGTTTAGAGAACATTTGGCTTTTGTCGATTTCTTAAGGGGCGCTTACGTGTCCGTGGTGCGGGTCACGAGATTAAGTTGCCGGGCGATGCAGGCCGTGGTAGGATATTCCTACCAGGAGCGATTCATGGCGAGCAGACAGGCAATTCTCGAATATCTGACAACAACGAAGATCGGTGAGAAGGGACAACTCACCGTCCCAAAGCAGTTCCGCAAGGACCTTGGGTTGGGAACGGGTGCGCCCTTTGCCGTATTGCGTTTGGGAGACGGCCTTGTCCTCCTGCCGGAACAGCAGCGATTTGAGCATCTATGCGAACAAGTAAGCTCTGCTCTCACTGGTGCTGGCCTTACGCCAGGAGCAGTTCTGGCCACGTTGCCTGAGGCGCGAAAGCGCGTCTTCGGGCGCCACTACAAGAGGTCAGATTCTTCCAAGAAGACCTCACGCCGACGGTCTCGCGGCCAGCGCGGGAAGTGACGAGCCAACGGCGAATTCGACTGTTCCTCGACTCGAATCTCCTCACCGGAGGCATTGTTTCTCAGTGGGGCCTCGACAAAGCCGCCTTGTCGCTGTGCGCCGCGCGACTTTGCAAACTGGTCCTGGCGGAGGTTGTTCGCGATGAGGTAGAAGAGAATCTGTTGATCCACGCGGAGCGTCTCCCTTCTTTGGAAGCGGATGAATTAATTGGACAGTATCGTCGGCTCGTCAAACTGACCAACTGTTGATCCACGCGGAGCGTCTCCCTTCTTTGGAAGCGGATGAATTAATTGGACAGTATCGTCGGCTCGTCAAACTGACCAACCCTGAGATGGTCCCCTATCCGGCCGAGGCGCTTGTGAGGTCAAGCCGTCACCTGATTCGGCACGCCGCGGACGTCCCAATACTTCTTTCTGCTATGGTCAGCAAGCCGGACTGGCTGTTAACGCACAACACCAAGCATTTCACCCAAGCGGTCGCAAAGCGGGCTGGCCTACGCATCACTACTCCTGCAGAGTTTTTCCGTACTCTCTCCTCATTACTCCGCTAGCCCACCGCATACCCCTAGCCCACCCTTACGCAACCGAAGTTCCCTCTTTTATTGCAACGCCTTTGCTCCTGTGGTAACAACATTGCGCCAGTGTTAATCGACCCCTAAACTCGCACATGACTCCTCTCGAAGCCTATCTCACCTCTCTTCGCGACATACGATCCAGCGGCGAAGCCGTCGTCGAGACTTCCTTCTATCCCGCTCTCATCAACCTCCTCGACGAAATTGGCAAATCCCTGAAACCAAAAGTTCGCTGCATCTCGCAACTGAAAAACCGTGGCGCTGGCAGCCCGGACCTCGGCCTCTTCACCGAAGATCAGCTCAAGAAGCGCGGCAAGGAAGACTCTCTTCCTCAGAATCCCGCTCGTGGTGTCATCGAAATCAAGCCCACATCTAGCGACGCTTGGCTCACCGCCGATGGCGAGCAGGTCAGCCGCTACTGGGGCAAATATCGCCAGGTCCTGGTCACTAACTATCGAGACTTCGTCTTTGTCGGCCAGGATGCCACCGGCAAACCCGTAAAACTCGAAACCTACCGCCTGGCCGACAACGAAGCCGATTTCTGGAGCGCCGCAGCCCATCCAAAGAAAACTGCCGCAACCCACGAAGTCACCTTCAAGGAATTTGCCCAGCGCGCCATGCTCCACGCCGCCCCGCTCGCCGCGCCGGAGGACCTTGCCTGGTTTCTCGCCTCCTACGCCCGCGACGCTCTCCACCGCATCAGCCTGCACGAGCTACCCGCCCTTGCGACTGTGCGCAAGGCTCTCGAAGAAGCCCTCGGCCTCACCTTTGAAGGCGAAAAAGGCGAGCATTTTTTCCGCTCTACGCTCGTCCAAACGCTTTTCTATGGCGTCTTCTCCGCCTGGGTTCTCTGGGCCAAACAAAATCCACCTTCCTCTAAAGAGCGCTTTGACTGGACTCTTACCTCTCGCCTTCTTCGTGTCCCAGTCCTGCGCAAGCTCTTTCACGAAGTTGCTGACCCCGGTCAGCTCGAAAACCTAAATCTTGCTGAAATCCTCGACTGGACTTCTGGCGTTCTCAACCGCGTCGACCGTGCCACCTTTTTCGCAAAATTCCAGGAGACCCACGCTGTCCAGTATTTTTACGAACCTTTCCTCCAGGCCTTCGACCCGGAACTCCGCAAGGATCTCGGCGTCTGGTACACCCCGCCGGAAATTGTCGAATATATGGTCGCTCGCGTGGACACCGTCCTCCGCGAAGAACTCAATCTTCCCGACGGTCTCGCCGACAAAAATGTCTACGTGCTCGATCCCTGCTGCGGCACCGGCTCGTATCTCGTCGAAGTTCTCAATCGCATCCACAAAACTCTCAAACAGCGTGGCGGCGATGCCCTCATCGCCGCCGATCTGAAAGAAGCCGCCAAAAATCGCGTCTTCGGCTTCGAAATTCTCCCTGCTCCCTTCGTCGTCGCCCATCTCCAGCTTGGCCTTCTTCTCCAGAACCTTGGCGCTCCCCTCGCCGAAAAAGGCAACGAGCGCATCGGCGTCTTCCTCACCAACGCTTTGACCGGCTGGGAACCTCCCAAAGAGCCCAAGAAACGCCTCCTCTTCCCAGAACTTCAGGAAGAACGCCACGCCGCCGAACACGTCAAGCGCGACACCCCAATCCTCGTCATCCTTGGCAATCCCCCCTACAACGGCTTTGCCGGTGTCGCCGTCGAAGAGGAACGCGCTTTAACAGCCGCTTACAAAACCACCAAGAAAGCTCCGCAGCCACAAGGTCAGGGCCTGAATGACCTTTACATCCGTTTCTACCGTATGGCAGAACATCGCATCGCCGAAATGACAGGAAAAGGGGTAATTTGCTTTATTTCGAATTACTCTTGGCTGGATGGTCTTTCCTTTACCGGAATGCGCGAAGAATATCTCGGAAAATTCGACCGTATTTGGGTCGATTGCCTCAATGGCGATAAATACAAAACCGGGAAACTAACGCCGGACGGACAACCGGACCCGAGCGTTTTCTCAACTGAGTGGAATCGAGAAGGAATTCAGGTCGGCACGGCCATCGGTCTACTCGTCAGAAAGCAAGCGTCCAAAGGCACAAATAGCGTCGAGTTCGAACATTTTTGGGGAAAGAACAAGCGAGGAGACCTGCTGGATTCACTCGGGAAATCAAACTATCAATGCCTCAGTCCTACGCCCGACATCGGATTGCCGTTTCTTCCTACAAAGGTCGGCGACGATTACAGCTCTTGGCCAATGCTAACAGCGTTGTTCCCGGTCTCCTTCCCCGGCGTCAAGACTAGTCGCGACAAGTTGCTGGTCGATTTTGACAAGAAGGCTTTGATCCGGCGCATGGAGTCGTTTTTTGATCCAGAAACAACCTACCAGGACTGGAGCGCCGCAAATCCTAATCTCATAGAAAAAACAAATAGCTTCGATCCAAAAGCCGTCCGGGAATACCTAGTCAAACGTGGATTCAAGCCGCACAACATCGTTCGATACCAATACCGGCCGTTCGACGTTCGCTGGCTATATTGGGAACCTGAAACCGACCTTCTCGACAGAAAACGAGAAGAATACTTCCCTCATGTGGGTAGCGAAAATCTCTGGATCGAGGCTCGACAAAAGCAGCCGATGGAACATTTCGATCGAGGATTCGTTACGCGTTCGTTTGCAGACAATTTTGGAAATGGCCTCTCCAGCTACTTCCCATTGAACCTAAACACCACGGAGATAGAGGGGCCGTTGCTGAGATCCTCGAAGGATCCGCAAGAAACCCGAAACACTAGTGATCCCGCGAAAAAGTATCTAGGTGCTCTTACATCGAAGAGTGAAGAGCTCTTTTTTCACGCAATAAGTGTGCTAAATGATTCGGCCTATCGTGCGGAGAATACCGGAGCCCTACGCCAAGATTGGCCACGAATCCCGCTCCCCAAGTCCAAAGCGGCTCTCGTAGCTTCCGCCGAACTTGGCCGCCAGCTTGCCGCTCTCTTCGACACCGAATCACACGTAACGGGTGTAAATACGGGACAAGTTCGCCCCGAACTTAAATCGATTGCCGTCGCCACTCGCGCCGGTGGCGGCAACCTCAAGGAATCCGACCTTGCCCTAACCGCCGGATGGGGCCACGCCGGAAAAGGCGGCGTCACCATGCCCGGCCGGGGCAAAGTTATTGAACGTGATCACTCCCCATCTGAGCGCAAAGCCATCGCCGAAGGGGCGCGCGCCCTCGGCCTTTCCGAAAAAGTCGCCCTCAAGCATCTAGGTGAAAACACCTGCGATGTTTACCTGAATGAGGTCGCCTTGTGGACTAACATCCCTTCCAAAGTCTGGGACTACACCATCGGCGGCTATCAGGTCATCAAGAAGTGGCTCTCCTACCGCGAAAAACCGCTCCTCGGCCGCGCCCTCACCACTGACGAAGTCCGTTACGTCCAGGAAATGGCCCGCCGCATCGCCGCCATCCTCCTCCTCGAACCCGCCCTCGACGCCAACTACGAATCCATCAAACAGCACACTTACCGCTGGCCTTTTCCCCAGTGAATCGCTATTCTTGCTCAACGAATATCAGGAAAGTGCGGAACAACTGTCCATGCGAGCCCGTTTTCTCCGTAAATATAGAAGCAAACGGCGTTTTGGAACTCACCTTGATCAACCCACCGTCCAATGGCAGTCATGGCCGCCGCAACTGAATCATAGCTCAGGCCATTTACTCCGGACGCACCCTCGTGGTCGAACTCTCCTCGCGAAACTATCCCTTCAATGTGAAATGGCATCAAGGCGCTCCAAGGTAAGAAACCAGATTTTGGTGCTTCAAAGTGCGCTGCAGAATACGCCATCCTAAACGCTCTTGCAACTTCTCCAACAATCAGCCTCTTGCTCTTCCCAACGATTCGCGTCGCCAACTACGAATCCATCAAGCAACACACCTTCACCTGGCCCCCAACCCCCTGACCGCCGCATCACGGCCTCCTTGTTACTCTCTTTCCGCTCTTCCCAGGGCCAATTTGAAACTCCGATTCGCTATGTGACACCATCCAAAGCACTTATAATAAGCATTGACATAAGGTACCAATATGCTATAATGGTTTCGTCAAGTCGGCACGATCCCTCCGTGCCCTGCGAACCATGCTCGCCCGCCAAACAGTCCTTCTAACTCCTCCAACATCTTCCCGCCCGGCCCCAGTTACTTTCTCGCCCTCAGCTCGCCCCCTAACTCCTTTAGCTGCAACACTTATGGATTTCCCCGCAAGTGTTGCAAACAAAAGACTTACGGCAGGACTAAGTCCTTTACCTGCAACACTTACAAA
>WNFI01712390.1_pt1 | contig 20708 bp, 25 predicted proteins | sample 5400471 | NCBI WGS metagenome assembly WNFI01 (sample SAMN13153348, study PRJNA577476) | soil metagenome | isolation source: 100 cm saprolite on Douglas fir-dominated hillslope | place: USA:California | collected 2013-09-17
AGGGCCAGTTCGGCGGCGCGAAAGCGTCGACGGGGCGCCTCGTCGTGTGGAACGGCGCCGAGGAAACGCTGCAATTCGCGAACCCGGGCGCCGCGAAGCTCGAGGTGATGGTGCTGGGAGGAACGCCCGCCGAAGGCCCGCTGGTATTCCACGGCCCCTTCGTGATGAACAGCGTCGAGCAGATCCGCGCCGCCGAGATCGCGTATCGCACCGGCCGCATGGGCGAGATCGACGAGTCCTGATGGCGCGCATCCTCGCCTTCGCCGGCAGCGCGCGGCGCGACTCGCTCAACAAGAAGCTCGCGCGCATAGCCGCGGAGCACGCGCGCGCCGCCGGCGGCGAGGTGACCCTGGTCGACCTCGACGACTATCCGATGCCGGTCTACCACGGCGACCTCGAGAGCGCCGAAGGCATGCCGGAGAACGGGCGGAAGCTGCGCGAGATTTTCATCGCGCACGATGCGCTGCTGATCGTTTCCCCGGAGAACAACCGCTCGGTGAGCTCGCTCCTGAAGAACACGATCGATTGGCTATCGCGCGATATCGGCGATGGCAAGGGCGCCAATGACGGCTACGCGCCGTACCGAGGCAAGGTCGCCGCCTTGATGGGCGCATCTCCGGGCTCCTATGGCGCGGTGCGCGGCCTGCCGCACCTGCGCGAGATCCTCTCCGCCCTGGGCGTCACCGTCCTCGGTCCCGTCGTGGGCCTGCAAAGGGCGCACGAAGCGTTCGATGAAAGCGGGGCGCTGCGCGACAAGCGCGTCGACGATTCTGTGAAAAAGCTCGCGACCGCGCTGGTCGAGGCGACCGGCAAGCTCATGTAGGGGTCTTGCACTCGACCGGGGGACCCCCCATGTCGCATGGATGAGCGACAGCGATCTCCTCGATACCTATTCCAGCGCCGTCACCGCCGCAGTTCGCAGGATCCGCCCCGCGGTCGTCCACATCTCCGTATCGCGCGACGGCAAGCCCGCGGGTTCCGGCTCGGGATTCGTGATCACGCCCGACGGCTACGTGCTCACCAACAGCCACGTGGTCTCCAGGGCGGGTGCCTTCGTGGTGAGCCTGCCCGACGGACGCGAGACCTCCGCGGCGCTCGTCGGCGACGATCCCGACTCCGACCTCGCCGTCGTTCGCCTCGCCGCTCCGGTCGACGACTGGTGCGTCCTCGGCGATTCGAAGGGCGTGGAAGTGGGCCAGATCGCCATCGCCATCGGCAGTCCGTACGGCTTCCAGCACACCGTCACCTCGGGAATCGTGAGCGCGCTCGGGCGTTCCATGCGCTCGCAGGCGGGACGGCTCATCGACGACGTGATCCAGACCGACGCCGCGCTGAACCCCGGCAACTCGGGCGGCCCGCTCGTCGATTCGCGCGGCGAGGTGATCGGCGTGAACACCGCCGTGATCCTTCCGGCGCAGGGCATCTGCTTCGCGATCGGCGCCAACACCGCGCGGCTCATCGCCGGATGGCTCATCACCGAGGGCCGCGTGCCGCGCGCGCGCATCGGCGTGGGCGGCCAGAACGTTCCCATCTCGCGGCGCTACGTGCGCCATTTCGACCTCGCGCGAGAAAGCGGTGTGCGCGCCACGCAGGTCGAGCGCGGCGGGCCCGCGGACAAGGCGGGACTCCAGGAAGGCGATCTCATCATCGGCCTGGGCGAAGAGACCATCGCGGGCGTGGACGACCTGCATCGCCTCCTCACGGGCCACGAAGCGGTCCGCGACACCGTGCTCAAGGTGATCCGGCGCACCGAAAGGCTCGACCTCGCGATCCGCCCCGAGGACCGCCGTTAGCGGCGTTGAGCGGCGTCGCGCTTCGTCCGCTCGAACGCCGGCCCCGATTGGCGGGGACTATCGACGGCATCATTTATTTCAATTGGCGGACGGAACCGCAATCGGTCAAGCTGTCGAGACTCACCAGACCCCAATGCCGGAGGCATGAATGGCCGTCATCGAGCTCACCAAGGAAAACTTCGAACAGGTCATCACGTCGAACCCGACCGTGATCGTCGACTACTGGGCGCCCTGGTGCGGTCCGTGCCGCGGTTTCGCGCCCGTGTTCGAGCGCGTGGCAGAGCAGAATCCGGAGGTGGTGTTCGCCAAGGTGAACACCGACGACGAGCAGGAGATCGCGGGACACTTCCAGATCCGCTCGATTCCCACGCTGATGGTTTTCCGCGAGCAGATCATCGTCTTCTCGCAGCCCGGGGCGCTACCGCAGAGCGCGCTCGAGCAGATCGTCGAGAAATCCAAGCAGCTCGACATGGAAGAGGTGCGCAAGCAGATCGGCGAGCAGTCATCGGAGTCGCGCCCCGCCGCCTGATTCGTCACCCCGATGGCCTGACCCGGCAATCATTAAGCCGGGGGGCCGGGGCCCATCACCCCTCCGGCTTGTCCTTCAGCTTCGCCACGCCCTTCGGGGCCTTGGCGCCCGAGAGCAGCACGACCATCGCCGAGCCTTCCTGCTTCCAGGTGGCCACGACATCGCGAAGGATCTCGACCAGCGTCTCGAACTGATCCGGATGCGCCTCGAGCAGCCCGTCGATGTGGTCGTAGTAGATGACGTAGCCCTCGGCGTCGACCCATTCGAGGTCGGTGAGGCACTCCTCGAGCGCATCCCAGTTGTGGCCGAAGCTCTTGGGGAAATGCATCGCGGTGGCGGCGTGGTTGAGCAGCTGCTCCTTGCGCGTGATGTTCTTTCCCTCGATGTGGAAGAAAGCGAATCCTGCGCGCTTCGCGGCCGCCTGCACGCTCCTGGGCTCGACATGGCTCGGCAGGAACCACACGCCGCCCTTGTCGGCTTCCAGCAGGGACTCGAGCGCCGCAAGCGCCATCTGTTTTCCTTATTCCCGTATGCGACTGAAGTGATTGTAATGGTCGCCGGTGTAGAAGAACTCGCCGCCGCGTCCCGTGATCATGCGCCGTGCGCCGCGCGTGCGTTCGCCCGGTGTCTTCACCGTGTACTCGCGATAGTAGCCGTGCTTCTGCTTGGGCAGGATGCCTTCGCGATTGCCGAAGACCGCGCCGTCCTTCGCGTAGGGATACGGGCCGCCCTTGCGGATCAGGTCGAGGGTGGCGCGAGCCTCGGGCGGAAGCTGCGCCGAGGCGATTTCGCCGATCGCCGCAGGCGGCGCCTTCTGCGCCCACGCGGGCGCGCTCGACGCCGCGATGGCGAGGGCGAACGCGACTGCGATGGCGCGCGCGGCGCGCAGCGTGTCCTTCATCGCGCCCTCATTCCTTGGGCCGATGCGGGCACTGCGCCTTGATGCAGTCGGCGTAGAGGTAGAGCTGGTGGTCATGGATCGCGAAGCCGCGGTCCTTGGCGACCTTGATCTGGCGCTTCTCGATGTCGGAATCGTAGAACTCCTCGACCCGGCCGCATTGCAGGCACACGAGGTGGTCGTGGTGGCCGCCCTCGTTGAGCTCGTAGACCGCCTTGCCGCCCTCGAAGTGATGGCGCACCAGCAGGCCCGCCTGCTCGAATTGCGTGAGGACGCGATACACCGTCGCGAGCCCCACGTCGGAGTGCTCGTCGAGAAGCTTGCGGTACACGTCCTCGGCCGTGAGGTGGCGCTCGTCGCTGTGCTGGAACAGGTCCAGCACCTTGAGGCGCGGGACCGTGACCTTGAGGCCGGTGCCCTTGAGTTCGCGGGGATCGCTCATGGCGTGAATTATAATGCGCGCTTTCCCACGGCCTCTTCCATGCGCCTTCCCGCTGCGATCCTCGCCTCCGCCCTGCTGTCCGGGTGCCCCTTCGTCTACACGATCGACGTCCAGCAGGGCAACTACGTGACGACCGACGTCGCGGCGAAGCTGAAAACCGGAATGACGAAGGCGGAAGTGCGCCAGCTCCTCGGCACGCCGCTGCTCATCGACGCGTTCCACCCGAATCGCTGGGACTACTACTTCAGCAACGTGAAGGGCAGGAGGGCCGAGAACCGCACGCGCCTGTCGGTGTTTTTCGAGAACGACAAGGTGGCCTCCTTCACGGGAGAAGCGCGCCCGGCGCTGCCGCCTCCGGTGGGAGCGACGCAGCCTGCCCCGCCGGCGAGATGAACGCGGTGCGCGTCACGATCGCGGGAGCCGGCGGCCGCATGGGCCGCGCGCTCCTCGACGCGGCGACGGCGACCGAAGGTGTTGCGCTCGCCGCCGCGCTCGACGTCGCCGGGAGCGAATGGGCCGGGCGCGACGCGGGGGATCTCTGCTCCGCGGCGCGCGGCGTCACGATCGGAACCGATCCCGCCGCGGCCCTCGCGAACGCGGACGTGCTCATCGACTTCACCCGGCCCGAAGGCACGCTCGCGCATCTGCGCGCGTGCCGCGCCGCGAAGCGCTCAATGGTCATCGGTACGACGGGCTTCGCGCCGGCGGGCCTGGCCGAGATCCAGGCGGCCGCGAAGGACATCGCCATCGTGATGGCGCCCAACATGAGCGTGGGCGTGAACGTGATGATGAAGCTGGTCGAGATGGCGGCGCGCGCGCTCGCCGACTACGACGCCGAAGTGTTCGAGATCCACCACAACAGGAAGGTCGACGCGCCCTCGGGCACTGCATTGAAGCTGGGCGAGGTCGCGGTGCGCGCGCGCGGCGGCACGCTCGATGGGGACGGGGTCTTCGCGCGCCACGGCGTAACCGGCGAGCGCAAGCGGGGGACCATCGGTTTCTCGGCGGCGCGCGGCGGCGATATCGTTGGCGACCATACGGTGTTCTTCGCCGGCGCGGGCGAGCGCCTCGAGATCACGCATCGCGCCTCGAGCCGCGCGACCTACGCGCACGGAGCGATGCGCGCGGCGCGTTTCCTCGCCGGCAAGCCGCCCGGCCTGTATGGCATGGACGACGTTCTGGGTCGCAAGGATGGGTGACGGAAGGGATCGCATTTTGCGCGACGCTGCCTTCCAGCTAGGCTTCGAATGATGTGGCGGCCGCTCATTCCTGGTGGGAAAGAGGCGCTGCTTCTGCTATAATCTACGACCAATGAAAGCGGGATGAGCCGATCGGGAATTTGCGCTCTCCCGTTTTTTTGCGCCCGCAGAAAACGTCGCATTTATCGGAGCCGTTCGTGTCGCAGAAGACCCCCGCCGTCCTGGTTCTCGCCGACGGGAGCGTTTTTCGCGGCTGTGGCATCGGGGCCGACGGCACGACGGTAGGCGAGGTGGTCTTCAACACCGCGATGACCGGCTACCAGGAGATCCTCACCGATCCGTCGTACGCGGGCCAGATCGTCACCCTCACCTATCCCCACATCGGCAACGTCGGCGCCAACAGCGAGGACGTCGAGTCGCAAAACATCCACGCCGCGGGGCTGGTGATCCGCGATCTCCCGCTCGCAGCCTCGAACTGGCGCACGGACGAGGATCTCTCCACCTACCTCACGCGCAGCTCGCTCGTCGCCATCGGCGACGTCGACACGCGCCGGCTCACGCGGCTGTTGCGGAGCTCGGGCGCGCAGAACGGCTGCATCGTCGCCGGAAACGCGATCGACGAGAAGGCTGCGCTCGCAAGGGCGAAGGCGGCGCCTTCGATGGCGGGGCAGGACCTCGCCAAGACCGTGACGGTGGCGACGCCGTACGACTGGAACGGCAGTCTCTGGGCGCTCGGCACCGGATACAAGCCCGACGGCGCGGCGAACTATCACGTCGTCGCCTTCGACTACGGCGTGAAGCACAACATCCTGCGCAACCTCGCCGAGCGCGGCTGCAAGGTCACGGTCCTTCCCGCCACCGCCACGGCGCGCGAGGCGCTCGCGTTGAAACCCGATGGAGTCTTCCTCTCCAACGGCCCGGGCGACCCGCAGCCGTGCGACTACGCGATCAAGGCGATTCGCGAGATCGTCGCGAGCGGCACTCCGGTGTTCGGCATCTGCCTCGGCCACCAATTGCTGGGGCTCGCCGCGGGCGCGAAGACGATGAAGATGAAGTTCGGCCACCACGGCGCCAACCATCCGGTGCAGGACCTCGCGAGCGGGCGCGTCTTCATCACCAGCCAGAACCACGGTTTCGCGGTCGACGAGAAGACGCTTCCCTCGAACGTGCGGCCGACGCATCGCTCGCTGTTCGACGGCTCGCTGCAAGGCATCGAGATCACCGACCGCCCCGCGTTCAGCTTCCAGGGCCACCCCGAGGCGAGCCCCGGACCGCACGAGATGGCGTACCTTTTCGACCGCTTCGTGCGCTCGATGAAAGCGGCCGGCTGATGCCCAAGCGCACCGACATCAATTCGATCCTGATCATCGGCGCCGGGCCGATCGTGATCGGCCAGGCGTGCGAGTTCGACTACTCGGGCGCGCAGGCGTGCAAGGCGCTGCGCGACGAGGGCTACCGCGTGATCCTCGTCAACTCCAATCCGGCGACGATCATGACCGACCCGGAGATGGCGGACGTCACCTACATCGAGCCGATTACGTGGCAGATGGTGTCCCGCATCATCGAGAAGGAGCGGCCCGACGCGCTGCTGCCCACGATGGGCGGGCAGACGGCGTTGAACTGCGCGCTCGACCTCGCGCGCGAAGGGGTGCTCGACAAGTTCGGCGTCGAGATGATCGGCGCCAGGAAGGAGGCGATCGACAAGGCCGAGGACCGCGAGAAGTTCAAGCTCGCGATGGCCAAGATCGGGCTGGAATCGCCGCGCTCCGCGCTCGCCCACTCGCTCGAGGAAGCCCGGCAGGTGCAGGCGATGGTGGGTTTCCCCACCATCATCCGGCCGTCGTTCACGCTGGGCGGCACCGGCGGAGGCATCGCCTACAACATGGAGGAGTTCGACACCATCTGCGAGCGCGGGCTCGACGCCTCGCCCACCAGGGAGCTCCTGATCGAGGAGTCGGTCATCGGCTGGAAAGAGTTCGAGATGGAGGTGGTGCGCGACAGGAACGACAACTGCATCATCGTCTGCTCGATCGAGAATCTCGACCCCATGGGCGTGCACACCGGGGATTCGATCACGGTGGCGCCGGCGCAGACGCTCACCGACAAGGAATACCAGATCATGCGCAACGCCTCGATCGCGTGCCTGCGCGAGATCGGCGTGGACACCGGGGGCTCGAACGTGCAGTTCGCGATCGACCCGGCGAACGGCCGCATGGTGATCATCGAGATGAACCCGCGCGTGTCGCGCTCCTCGGCGCTCGCCTCGAAGGCGACGGGTTTCCCGATCGCCAAGATCGCGGCCAAGCTCGCGGTGGGATACACGCTGGACGAGCTTCGCAACGACATCACCGGAGGGGCGACCCCGGCGTCCTTCGAGCCGGCGATCGACTACGTCGTCACCAAGGTGCCGCGCTTCGCGTTCGAGAAGTTTCCGCAGGCCGACGACCGCCTCACCACCCAGATGAAGAGCGTGGGCGAGGTGATGGCGATCGGGCGCAACTTCCAGGAGTCGCTGCAGTCGGAATGTCGTTGCAAGACATCCAGCGCTTCACCAGGATCGACCCGTGGTTCCTGGCGCAGATCAAGGACCTCGTCGACACCGAGCTCGAGATCGAGAAGAAGACGCCCGCCGACTATTCCGCCGGGGAGCTGCGCGATTTGAAGCGCAGGGGCTTCTCCGACCGCCGCCTCGCCTATCTCTGGAAGACCAACGAGCACGAAGTGCGCAAGCGCCGCCACGCCGAAGGCATCCGTCCGGTCTATAAGCGCGTCGATACCTGCGCCGCGGAATTCGCCACCGGCACGGCATACATGTACTCGACCTACGACGAGGAGGACGAAGCCGCGCCCACGTCGAATCGCAAGATCATGGTGCTGGGCGGCGGGCCCAACCGCATCGGGCAGGGCATCGAGTTCGACTATTGCTGCGTGCACGCCGCTCTCGCCCTGCGCGAGGACTGGAGGACGTGCTCGAGATCGTCGACAAGGAGAAGCCCGAGGGCGTCATCGTTCAATTCGGCGGCCAGACGCCGCTCAAGCTCGCGCGCGACCTGGAGGCCGCGGGCGTGCCCATCATCGGCACCTCTCCGGACTCGATCGACCGCGCCGAGGATCGCGAGCGCTTCCAGAAGCTGCTCCACGAGCTGAAGCTGCTGCAGGCTCCCAACCGCACCGCGCGCACGCCCGACGAGGCGCTCGCCGCGGCGCGCGAGATCGGCTACCCGGTCGTGGTGCGCCCCTCGTACGTGCTGGGCGGCCGGGCAATGGAGATCGTCCACGCCGAGACCGATCTCGTTCGCTACATGCGCGAGGCGGTGAAGGTCTCGAACGATTCGCCGGTGCTGATCGACCGCTTCCTGAACGACGCCATCGAGGTCGACGTGGACGCGGTGTGCGACGGCAAGGACGTGCTGATCGGCGGGATCATGGAGCACATCGAGCAGGCCGGGGTGCACTCGGGGGATTCGGCGTGCTCGCTGCCGCCCTTCAGCCTCACCGCGGCGATGCAGGACGAGCTGCGCCGCCAGACGGTGGAGATGGCGATGGCGCTCAATGTCGTCGGGCTCATGAACGTGCAGTTCGCGATCCAGGACGGCAAGGTCTACGTGCTCGAGGTGAATCCCCGGGCCTCGCGCACCGTGCCCTACGTTTCCAAGGCCACCGGCATCCCGCTCGCGAAGGTGGCGGCGCGGTGCATGGTCGGCATCAGCCTCAAGAAGCAGGGGGTCACGCGCGAGGTGATCCCGCCGTATTTCTCGGTGAAGGAAGCGGTGTTCCCGTTCATCAAGTTCCCGGGCGTGGACACGATCCTGGGGCCGGAGATGAAGTCCACCGGCGAGGTGATGGGCGTGGGCCAGACCTTCGCCGAGGCCTTCGTGAAGAGCCAGCTCGCCGCGGGCGTGCGCCTGCCCAAGGGCGGCAAGGCGTTCCTCTCGGTGCGCAACGAGGACAAGGTGCGGCTCATCGACATCGGCAAAGCCCTCGTGGGCCTGGGCTTCTCGCTCGTGGCCACGCGCGGAACCGCCGCGGCGTTGGAGAAGGCGGGCCTCATGGTGCAGACTGTCAACAAGGTCCAGGAAGGCAGGCCGCACGTCGTCGACATGGTGAAGAACCGCGAGATCAGCCTCATCGTCAACACCGTCGAGGAGGACCGCCGTTCGATCCAGGACTCGTGGTCGATCCGCAACTCCGCGCTGCAGCACCGCATCACGTATTACACGACCCTCGCGGGGGCCCGGGCCGCCTGCCTGGGCATGCAGCACCTCGAGGAAATGCGCCCCTACGACATCCAGACGCTGCACGCGAGCCTGCCTACATGAGCAAGATCCCCATCACCATCGTCGGCGCCGACCTGCTGCGCACCGAGCTGCACAAGCTGAAGACCGTCGAGCGCCCCGCGGTGATCACGGCGATCGCGGAGGCGAGGGCGCAGGGCGACATCACGGAGAACGCCGAATACGAGGCGGCGCGCGAGCGCCAGGGGTTCATCGAGGGCCGCATCATCGAGCTCGAGGGAAAGCTCGCCAACGCCCAGGTGATCGACCCCGCGCTGCTCGACGACGACGACCGCGTGGTGTTCGGCTCGACGGTCGAGCTGCTCGACACCGCGAGCAACGCGACCGTGATCTACCAGATCGTGGGCGAGGACGAAGCGGACCTGAAGCTCGCGAAGATCTCCTACTCCTCGCCGATCGCCAAGGCCCTCATCGGGAAGAGCGCGGGCGACGTCGCCGAGGTGCGGACTCCGGGCGGGGTGAAGGAGTTCGAGATCGTGGACGTGCGCTACGTTTGACCGCGGTCTTGTCGTCCCGGCGCTTGTCGTCCCGGGCGCCGCGGCGCGGCAATGGCCCGGGACCCAATTTCCTCTCCCGCGGCTTGTCGAAGTTCTCGCGATAGATCACCAGCACCTTGCCGATGCTCTGCACCGCGTGCGCCGCGAGCTTCTCGCAGATCGCCGTCATCCAGCTGCCGCGCGCGTCGCGGTCCGCCGCCGCGGCGCGCACCTTGATCAGCTCGTGGGCCTTCAGCGAGCGGTCGATCTCCGCGATCACCTCGTCCGTGAGACCCTTGTCGCCGATGATGACGACGGGATTCAACTGGTGCGCCTGCGCGCGCAGCTCGCTGCGCCGTGAGGGTGTCAGTGCCATCGTGCCAGTATAACTTCGTGTCCCCTGCGGGCCTTAGTGGGTTAAATGAAGAAATCGAGCTCGAGCAAGCAGTGGCTGCGGCGGCACGTGAACGACCCGTACGTGCAGCGCTCGAAGCGCGAGGGCTACCGGTCGCGCTCGGCGGACAAGCTCACCGAGATCGACGATCGCGACAAGCTCCTCAAGCCGGGAATGGTGGTGGTGGACCTGGGTGCGGCGCCCGGAGGCTGGTCGCAGGTCGCCGCGAAGCGCGTCGGGCGCGTGGGCGCGGTCGTCGCGATCGATCTGCTGCCGATGGAGCCGGTTTCAGGGGTGACGGTGATCGAGGCGGATGTTTCCTCCGCGAAGGGTCGCGCCGCGATCACGGAGCGTCTCGCGGGGCGCAAGGCCGACATCGTGCTTTCGGACATGGCGCCGAACCTCACCGGAATAGCCGTTTCGGACCAGGCGCGCTCGCTGGAGCTCGCCGAGCTCGCGCTCGATTTCGCCCGGTTGCACCTGCAACGCGAAGGTGCGCTCCTGGTCAAAATCTTCCAGGGCGCGGGGTATGATGAATACCTCAAATCGCTGCGCCGGGCGTTCGTGAAAGTGCTCGTGAGGAAGCCGGATGCGTCCCGCGATGAAAGCGCCGAACAATATCTCCTCGCCCGTGGCCTGAAGGGTTGATTTCAGGCCCATCCGCCCGAATGTACAAGGGGAAGCAGTCCCATATCCCATTGTTATAGCTGGTGTTTTTCCAGGAAGGATCCGCCTCGTGAACAACACAATCCGCACCATCATGGTTTGGCTCGTCATCGGAGTCATCCTCACCATGGTGTTCATGCAGGTGGGCAGCCGCCAGGCGGGGCAGAACGTGCTCGACTACTCGACCTTCATGGAGGAAGCGCGCCAGGGGCACATCGCGAAGGTGAAGCTCGACAGCGGGCGCACCGTCAAGGCGACCTCGCGCGACGGCAAGAACTACACGGTCTTCACGCCAGGCATCCAGGATCCCTGGATGGTCGGCGACCTCATGAAGTACAACGTGACCGTCGAGGCCAAGCCGGAAGAGGAGCCCTCGCTCCTCATGAACATCTTCGTCTCGTGGTTCCCGATGCTGCTGCTCATCGGCGTTTGGATCTTCTTCATGCGCCAGATGCAGGGCGGGGGACGCGGCGGCGCCTTCTCGTTCGGCAAGAGCCGCGCGCGCATGTTGGACGAGAACCAGAACCAGGTGACGTTCGCCGACGTGGCGGGCGTGGATGAGGCCAAGGAGGAAGTGGCGGAGCTCGTCGACTTCCTGCGCGATCCCTCCAAGTTCCAGAAGCTCGGCGGGCGCATTCCGCGCGGCGTGCTGATGGTGGGCTCGCCGGGCACCGGCAAGACGCTGCTCGCGCGCGCTATTGCAGGCGAAGCGAAAGTCCCGTTCTTCTCGATTTCCGGCTCCGACTTCGTCGAGATGTTCGTCGGCGTGGGTGCCGCGCGGGTGCGCGACATGTTCGAGCAGGCGAAGAAGAACGCGCCGTGCATCGTGTTCATCGACGAGATCGACGCGGTCGGCCGCCAGCGCGGCGCGGGCCTGGGCCTGGTGGAGATGGACGGCTTCGAGGGCACCTCGGGTGTCATCGTGATCGCCGCCACCAACCGTCCCGATGTTCTCGACCCGGCGCTCCTGCGTCCGGGGCGCTTCGATCGTCAAGTGGTCGTTCCGCTGCCCGATATCCGCGGCCGCGAGCAGATCCTGATGGTGCACATGCGCAAGGTGCCGATCGCGCCCGATGTCGATGCGTCGATCATCGCGCGCGGCACGCCCGGATTCTCGGGCGCGGACCTCGCCAACCTCGTCAACGAGGCGGCGTTGTTCGCCGCGCGCGGCAGCAAGCGGCTCGTCGACATGGACGACTTCGAGCGCGCCAAGGACAAGGTCATCATGGGCGCGGAGCGCCGCTCGATGGTCATGCCCGAGGAGGAGCGCCGCAACACCGCGTACCACGAGTCCGGACACGCCATCGTCGCGCGCCTGCTGCCCAAGACCGACCCGGTGCACAAGGTGACGATCATTCCCCGCGGCCGCGCCCTCGGCGTGACCATGCAGCTGCCGGTGGAAGACCGCTACAGCTACAACCGCGATTACCTGCTGAACAACATCGCGGTGCTGTTCGGCGGGCGCATCGCCGAAGAGCTGTTCATGAACCAGATGACGACGGGGGCCTCGAACGACTTCAAGCGCGCCACCGAGATGGCGCGCCGCATGGTGACGGAGTGGGGAATGACCGAGTCGCTGGGCCCGATGGTCTACGGCGAGAACGAGGGCGAAGTATTCCTCGGCCGGCAGGTGACCACGCACCAGAACATGTCGGAAGAGACGATGAAGGCGGTCGACAAGGAAGTGCGCGCCATCATCGACCAGCAGTACGCCCTCGCGCGCAAGCTCCTCGAGGGCAACCGCGACAAGGTCGAAGCGATGACCAAGGCGCTGCTCGAGTGGGAAACGCTCGACGCCGACCAGATCGGCGACATCATGGCGGGAGAGCGGCGGTGGCCGAGGTTACTCGCGTCTCGAATCTCGCGTCTCGCCTCCTTTCATTTCGTTCCGATCGTCCCCTCGTTGTCGGCATCGTCAACGTCACGCCCAACTCGTTTTCCGACGGCGGACGGTTCCTCGACGGCGCGGAGGCGATTGCGCACGGGCTCAAGCTGCGCGATGAAGGCGCGGACCTGGTGGATGTCGGCGGCGAATCGACGCGCCCCGGAGCGCAGCCGGTGCCGGCCGACGAGGAGCTGCGCCGGGTGATTCCGGTGATCGAGGCGCTGGTTCGCGACGGTGTGACCGTCTCCGTGGACACGTTGAAGCCCGAAGTGATGCGCGCGGCGATCGCCGCCGGATGCGCCGCGGTGAACGACGTGAACGGCTTCCGCTCGCCGGGCGCGATCGAAGCCGTCGCGCAGTCGGACGTGGGTCTTGTCGTCATGCACATGCAAGGGACTCCGCAGACGATGCAGGAGGCGCCCCACTACGACGATGTCGTATCCGAAGTGCGGTCTTTTCTCGCGTCTCGCGTCTGCGTTCTCGAGGCCGCGGGAGTGGCCTCGGATCGTATCGTGCTCGACCCCGGCTTCGGTTTCGGCAAGACGTTCGAGCACAACAAGCAGCTCTTTCGCGCGCTTCCCGCGCTCGCCTCCATGGGCTATCCCGTCCTCGCGGGCGTGTCGCGCAAGCGCATGATCGGCGAGCTGACCGGGCGCCGCACCGAGGATCGCGTCGCGGGAAGTGTTGCCGCGGCCCTGCTCGCAGTGCAGAATCGGGCGAGCCTCGTGCGCGTGCACGATGTGAAGGAAACCGTCGACGCGATCAAGGTGTGGATGGAGCTGAAATAGGCGCGAGGCACGAGAACAGTCATGACCCGAAAATATTTTGGCACCGATGGCATTCGCGGACGAGTCGGCGAGCACCCGATCACGCCCGACTTCGTGCTGAAGCTCGGTTACGCCGCGGGCAAGGTGCTGTCGCGCGCCGACATCGCCCCGCCCCATCGCGACCGCCCCGCGGTGCTGATCGGCAAGGACACGCGCATCTCGGGCTACATGCTCGAGTCGGCGCTGGAATCGGGCCTGTCCGCGGCCGGCGTCGACACGCTGCTCGTGGGCCCGATGCCCACGCCGGGCGTGGCCTTCCTCACGCGGGCGCTGCGGCTCTCGGCCGGCGTCATGATCTCCGCGTCGCACAATCCGTACGAGGACAACGGCATCAAGTTCTTCTCGGCCGACGGCATGAAGCTTCCCGACGCCGTCGAGAGCGAGATCGAGTCGCTCCTCGACGGGGCGCTCACCGTCGCCAGCTCGGCGAAATTGGGCAAGGCCGAGCGCGTGCACGACGCCGAGGGGCGCTATCTCGAATTCTGCAAGGGGACGTTTCCGAAGCAACGCGCGCTCCGCGGCGTGAAGCTGCTCGTCGATTGCGCGCACGGCGCGAACTACCGCGTCGGGCCGCGGCTGTTCCAGGAGCTGGGCGCCGAGGTCATCACGGTGGGCACCCAGCCGAACGGCTTCAACATCAACGAAGGTTGCGGCGCCACCTATCCGCAGGCGCTCGGCAAGGCGGTCGTCGAGCATGGTGCGGATTTCGGCATCGCCTTCGACGGCGACGGCGACCGGCTCGCCATGGCCGATCACAACGGTGTCGTCTTCGACGGCGACCAGCTGCTCTACGCGATGGGCGAGAATTCCGGGCACCTGATCTGCCTCGACTGCCACTCGACGGGGGACGCCATGATCTCGGCGCTCCAGGTGCTGGCGGGGCTCGTCGCCAACGGCCAGACCCTCGGCGAATACACGCGCGAGCTGCGCCTGCTCCCCCAGGTGCTGGTGAACGTGAAGCTCGCCGGAAAGCTCGACCTCCAGGACCTCGCAGTGCGCGATGCGGTGAACCGCGCCGAGGCCGACCTCGCCGGGCGCGGGCGCATCCTCCTGCGCCCTTCGGGAACCGAGCCTGTGGTGCGGGTGATGGTGGAGGGGGAGGACCGCGCGCACGTCCAGGCGCTCGCCGACGCCATCGCGACGGCCGTGCGCGCGAGCGCGGAGCGCGCCGTCGCCTGAGCCAAAACCGGGGCAAAACCGGGGTCAGACCCCAATTTCGTGATGTACCCGCGGCTTACGCTTCCAGCCTCGCGCTTGAATTGAGGTCCGACCCCGTTTCGCGCTAAAATCTCAGGGTTTTGAGGGTCGCGATGCGGTCGAAAGTCGTTGTCGGCAACTGGAAGCTCAACGGGAGTCTCGCCGGCAACGAAGCGTTGCTCGGCGCCCTCCTGCGGGAAATCACCGGGAATGGGTCCGCGGCGTGCGCGGTTTGCGTGCCGTACCCGTATCTTGCCCAGGCGCGGGAGCTGCTCCGCGGCTCGCCGATCGCGTGGGGCGCCCAGGATTGCAGCCGGCACGACCAGGGGGCGTACACCGGGGAAGTCTCCGGGAAGATGATCGCGGAATTCGGCGCGCGCTATGCGATCGTCGGCCACTGCGAGCGCCGCACGCTTTTCGGCGATACGGACGCGGTGGTCGCGGAGAAATACCAGGCGGCGCGCCGCGCGGGATTGACGCCGATCTTCTGCATCGGCGAGACGCTGCAGGAGCGCGAGCGCGGCGAGACGCAAGCGGTGCTCGGAAGGCAGGTCGACGCTCTGCTGAAAAGCGGCGGCGCGGCCGGGTTGGAAGGGGGGATCGTCGCGTACGAACCGGTCTGGGCCATCGGCACCGGGAAAACGGCGACCTCGAAACAGGCCGAGGAAGCGCATGTCTTCATCAGGCAGCGTATCTCGGCGCAGTACGCGACAGTGGCCGCGCGGCTGCCCATCCTCTACGGGGGAAGCGTGAAGGGCGCCAATGCGGCGGAATTGTTCGCGATGCCGAATGTCGACGGCGGGCTCGTCGGCGGAGCATCGCTCGTGAAGGAAGAATTCGTGTCAATCTGGCGCGCAGCCGTTGGCACGGGCGTCCCCGGTTAACGGGGCATCAGACATAGAGGTCGATTCAAAATGCAGACGCTGGTCCTCGTATTCCACATCCTCGCCGCGCTCGGCATCGTCGTGCTCGTGCTGCTGCAGCACGGCAAGGGCGCCGACATGGGCGCGGCTTTCGGCAGCGGCTCGGCGGGCAGCCTCTTCGGCTCCGCGGGCGCTTCGAACTTCCTCTCGCGCACCACGGCGATCCTCGCGGCCGTATTCTTCGCCTCGAGCCTCGGGCTCACCTATTTCTCGGCGCCGTCGAAGACGAGCGGCGTCATCCAGCACCTCGACGCTCCGGCCTCGACGCCCGGGGTGGGGAACAACAAGACGGATGTGAAACCGGCGGCGCCCGCTTCCTCGGCACCGGCGCCGGCGGGGTCCCCCGCGGAGAAGTCCCCGGAGGTACCGAAGTAGCGTTGCGTTGTGCGGGATCAAATGCCGTCGTGGTGGAATTGGTAGACACGCCGTCTTGAGGGGGCGGTGCCGAAAGGCGTAAGAGTTCGAGTCTCTTCGACGGCACCATTTTGATTTGAGCTGGGGTCCCGGCACTTGCTAGCGAATTACTTTCCCGTCCTGCTCTTTCTCGCCATCGGCACCGCGGTGGGCGTGGGCGCGCTGGTCACGAGCGGCATCCTGGCGCGCCTGTCGGGCGCGCAGAATCCCGACAGCGAGAAGCTCTCGCCCTACGAGTGCGGCTTCGAGGCCTTCGAGGACGCGCGCATGAAGTTCGACGTGCGCTACTACCTGGTCGCGATCCTCTTCATCCTCTTCGACCTCGAGATCGCCTTCCTCTTTCCCTGGGCCATCGTGCTGCAGGACATCGGCTGGTTCGGACTCGTCTCGATGCTGATCTTCCTCGCCATCCTCGTGGTCGGGTTCATCTACGAGTGGAAAAAAGGAGCTCTCGAATGGGAGTGATGCGGGGTCGCGAAGCGCCGTCACGAGGACTAAAGGAAGGGGTGACGCAGCAGGGCTTCATGGTCACCCAGGTGGACAACGTGCTCAACTGGGCGCGTACCGGCTCGCTCTGGCCGATGACCTTCGGGCTCGCATGCTGCGCGGTCGAGATGATGCACGCCGGAGCCGCGAGGTACGACCTCGACCGCTTCGGCATCGTGTTTCGCCCGAGCCCGCGGCAATCCGACCTGATGATCGTGGCCGGCACGCTATGCAACAAGATGGCCCCGGCGCTGCGCAAGGTCTACGACCAGATGGCCGAGCCGCGGTGGGTGGTGTCGATGGGCTCGTGCGCCAACGGCGGCGGCTACTACCACTACTCGTATTCGGTGGTGCGCGGCTGCGACCGCATCGTGCCGGTGGACATCTACGTGCCGGGCTGCCCGCCGACCGCGGAAGCCCTCCTCTACGGCTTGATCCAGCTGCAGAACAAGATCAAGCGCACCAACACCATCGCGAGGCGCTAGCAAGAATGGCCGCACTCGAGACGCTGCGCGCCGCGCTCGCCACCACCCTGGGCGGGCGCATCCGCAAGGAGTCGGTCGACTTCGGGCAGCTCACGCTCGAAGTGGACGGCGCCGATTTCCTCGACGCCGCGAAGCGCCTGCGCGACGACCCGGAGCTTGCGTTCAGCGAGCTCCTCGACGTGGTGGGCGTCGACTACGAGGGCTACAGCGGCTGGAGCGGCCCGCGCTTCGCGATCGTCTACATCCTGCTCTCGATCAAGCACAACCGGAGGGTGCGCTTGCGCGTCTTCTGCCCCGACGACGATTTCCCCGGCGTGGATTCGGTCATCGGCGTGTGGCCCTCGGCCAACTGGTACGAGCGCGAAGCCTTCGACCTCTACGGCATCGTCTTTCGCGGGCATCCGGACCTGCGCCGCATCCTCACCGACTACGGCTTCGTGGGACATCCGTTCCGCAAGGACTTTCCGATCTACGGCACCGTCGAGATGCGCTACGACCCCGAGCAGAAGCGCGTGATCTATCAACCGGTGACCATCGAACCTCGGGAAATCGTGCCGCGCGTGACGCGCGAAGACGCGCGCCGACCCGCACATCGGCCTCCTGCACCGCGCGACCGAGAAGCTCGCCGAGACGCGCACCTTCATCCAGAGCGTGCCGTACATGGACCGCCTCGACTACGTGTCGATGATGGCGAACGAGCACGCCTACGTGATGGCGATCGAGAAGTTGATCGGCGTCGACGTGCCGATCCGCGCGCAATACATCCGCGTGATGTTCGACGAGATCACGCGAATTCTCAATCATCTCCTGTGGATCGGCTCGCACGCCCTCGACGTGGGCGCCATGACGGTGTTCCTCTACGCGTTTCGCGAGCGCGAGGACCTGATGGACATGTACGAGGCGGTGTCCGGCGCGCGCATGCACGCCGCCTACTACCGCCCGGGCGGCGTTTACCGCGACCTTCCGGACAAGATGCCGAAATACGCGCCCTCGACCGTGCGCAGCTCGGAGAAGGTCCGCGAGCTGAACGAGAACCGCCAGGGCTCGCTGCTCGATTTCATCGACGACTTCGCCAAGCGCTTCCCGAAGTACGTGGACGACTACGAGACGCTGCTCACCGGCAACCGCATCTGGAAGCAGCGCACCGTCGGCATCGGCGTGGTCACGGCGGAGCGCGCGCAGGCGCTGGGCTTCACGGGGCCCATGCTGCGCGGCTCGGGCATCGCGTGGGACCTGCGCAAGAAGCAGCCGTACGAGGTTTACGACCAGCTCGACTTCGACATCCCGATCGGCACCAACGGCGATTGCTACGACCGCTATCTCGTGCGCATGCACGAGATGCGCGAGTCCAACCGCATCATCAAGCAGTGCATCGACTGGCTGCGCAAGAACCCCGGCCCGGTGATCACCGCGAACCACAAGGTGGCGCCTCCCTCGCGCGTCGAGATGAAGGAGAGCATGGAAGAGCTGATCCACCACTTCAAGCTCTTCAGCGAAGGCATGTACGTCCCCCCGGGCGAGGTGTACTGCGCCGTCGAGCACCCGAAGGGCGAGTTCGGCATCTTCCTCATGTCCGACGGCGCCAACAAGCCGTGGCGGCTGAAGATCCGCGCGCCGGGCTTCGCGCACCTCGCGGCGATGGACGAGATCGCCAGGGGCCACATGATCGCCGATGTGGTCGCGATCATCGGCACGATGGACATCGTATTCGGGGAGATCGACCGGTGAAAGGCGCGAGACGCGAGATGCGAGACGCGAGATGAGCATCATCGACCATCGGGTGATCAACATCGACCAGCTCAAGCTCGAGCATTTCGAGAAGGGCGCCAGGTTCGAGAGCGACGCGGTGCGCATCGGACCGCTCCTGGGCGCGAAGGACCTGGGTTACTCCTACGACGTGGTGCCGCCGGGCAAGATCTCGTGCCCCTTCCACAGCCACCGCGCCGAAGAGGAGATGTTCTATATCGTCAAGGGAGCGGGGACCCTGCGTTACGGAAACGAGACGCGCAAAGTGCGCGCCGGCGACTTCATCTGCTGTCCCACGGGCGGCCCCGAGACCGCGCACCAGCTCGTCAACGATTCGAGCGAGGAGCTGGCCTACATCTCGGTGAGCACGATGATGCCCGCGGAGGTCTGCGAATACCCCGATTCGAAGAAGATCGGCGCCTTCGGTGGCGCGACTCCCAGCCGCTTGCGGCACATGACGCAGGCCGGGGCGAGCGTGGATTACTGGAAGGACGAGATATGAGCCTGCTTTCGGCCGAATCCCGCCGGCGCATCGAGCGCGAGCTCGTCAAGTACCCGCCCGAGCAGAAGCAATCGGCGGTGATGTCGGCGCTCGGGATCGCGCAGGATGAGCACGGCTGGCTCTCCAGCGCGGTGATGGAGGAAGTCGCGAAGGTGCTCGGAATGCCGCCGGTGTTGGTGTACGAGGTGGCGACTTTCTACGCGATGTACAACTTGAAAAAGACCGGCCGCCACAAGGTCGTCATCTGCACCAACTTGCCGTGCGCGCTCTCGGGCGCGCTCGATGCCGCCGAGCACCTGAAGCGCAAGTGCGGCGTGGAGGATTTCAACCAGACTTCCGCCGACGGCCGCTTCACGGTGAAGGAGGGCGAATGCTTCGGCGCCTGCGGGGACGCGCCGGTGATGCTCGTCAACAACAAGCGCATGTGCAGCTTCATGTCGAACGAGAAGATCGACAAGCTGGTCGACGAGGAACTTCGATAATGGCGATGCTCGATTACGGTCCCGACGCCGTCATCATGAAGGGCCTCGACGGCACCAACTTCGGCCTCAAGGATTACGAGGGCCGCGGCGGCTACCAGGCGAACCGCAAGATCGTGAACGACAAGCTCACGCCCGACGCGGTGATCGCCGAAGTGAAGAAGTCGGCGCTGCGCGGGCGGGGAGGAGCGGGCTTTCCCACCGGCTTGAAATGGTCGTTCATGCCGAAGAACTTCACCGGCCAGAAGTACATCGTCTGCAACAGCGACGAGGGCGAGCCGGGCACGTTCAAGGACCGCGACATCATCCGCTACAACCCGCACTCGCTCATCGAGGGAATGATCATCGCGGGCTACTCCATCGGCGCCACCGTGGGCTACAACTACATCCACGGCGAGATCTGGGAGGAGTACGAGCTCTTCGAGAAGGCCCTCGAAGAGGCTCGCGCCGCGGGCTATCTCGGCAAGAACGTGCTGGGCGGCGGGTTCGACTTCGAGCTTTACGCGTGCCACGGCTATGGCGCCTACATCTGCGGGGAAGAGACGGCACTCCTCGAGTCCCTCGAGGGCAAGAAGGGCCTGCCGCGCTACAAGCCGCCGTTTCCCGCCTCGTATGGCCTGTATGGCAAGCCCACCACCATCAACAACACCGAGACTTTCGCCGCGGTGCCGTGGATCATCACGCAGGGCGCCGACTGGTTCCTCTCGATGGGCAAGCCCAACAACGGCGGCACCAAGATCTTCTCGGTGTCGGGCCACGTGAACCGGCCCGGCAACTACGAGGTGCGGCTGGGCACGCCGTTCGTGAAGCTCCTCGAGATGGCCGGCGGGATGCGCCGCGGCAAGAAGCTGAAGGGCGTGATTCCCGGCGGCTCGTCGATGCCGGTGCTGCCTTACGACGTGATGATGGCGCTCGACATGGACTACGACTCGATCGCCAAGGCGGGATCGTTCCTCGGCTCGGGCGCGGTCATCGTCATGGACGAGGACACCTGCATGGTGAAGGCGGCCGAGCGCCTCGCCTATTTCTACTACGAGGAATCGTGCCGGCAGTGCACGCCCTGCCGCGAGGG
>WNFI01446507.1_pt1 | contig 20704 bp, 19 predicted proteins | sample 5400471 | NCBI WGS metagenome assembly WNFI01 (sample SAMN13153348, study PRJNA577476) | soil metagenome | isolation source: 100 cm saprolite on Douglas fir-dominated hillslope | place: USA:California | collected 2013-09-17
TGGCCCGCACGCGCGCGCGCGAGAGCGGGGAAGTGATCGAGGTGGACCGGCCGCAGCTGATGGCGCTCGTGCAGACGGACAGCGAGCTCAGCGAGATCATCATGCGGGCCTTCATCCTCCGCCGGCTCGAGCTGATCGCGCGCGGCTCGGCGGACGTGGTCCTCCTGGGATCGCGCCACTCCGCGGGCACCCTCCGCATCAAGGAATTCCTCACCCGCAACGGGCATCCGATCTCGTACATCGATCTCGAGCAGGACGCGGAGGCGCAGGAGTTCCTCGATCGCTTCCACATCGGCGTCGCGGACGTGCCCGTGCTCATCTGCGGGGGCCGCACCGTCCTCAAGAACCCGACCAATCAGAAGATCGCGGAGTGCCTCGGACTCAACGCGCCCATCGATCACGCGCACGCGCGCGACACCGTCGTCGTGGGGGCGGGTCCGGCCGGGCTGGCCGCGGCCGTCTACGGCGCGTCCGAGGGCCTCGACGTCCTCGTGCTCGAGTCCACGGCCCCGGGCGGGCAGGCGGGGTCGAGCTCGCGGATCGAGAACTACCTCGGGTTCCCCATGGGCATCTCCGGTCAGGAGCTGGCGGGCCGCGCCTACAGCCAGGCCCAGAAGTTCGGAGCCCAGGTGACCGTCGCCAAGGGGGCGCAGGCTCTCCTTTGCACGCGAAGGCCCTACTCGATCGAGCTCGAAGACGGAACGACGGTGCCCGCGCGGACCATCGTGATCGCCACCGGCGCCTCCTATCGGAAGCTCGCCCTCGACGGCCTGGCCCGCTTCGAGGGCTCGGGCGTGTACTACGGGGCGACGCCGATGGAGGCGGCCCTCTGCCGCGGCGAGGATGTGATCGTCGTGGGCGGCGGGAACTCCGCCGGCCAGGCCGCCGTCTTCCTGGCCCAGTCCGTGCGCCGCGTCTACATGCTCGTGCGCGCAGAGGGGCTGGCGGAGACGATGTCGCGCTACCTGATCCGCCGCATCGAGCAGAGCCCGGCCATCGAGCTGCGGACGCGCACGGAGATCGTGGCCCTCGAGGGCGGCGAGGACCGTCTGGAGGCCGTGCGCTGGCGGGACAACCGGACGATGGCGGTCGAGCGCCGCGAGCTGGGGCACGTGTTCGTGATGACGGGCGCGGAGCCGGCCACGCGATGGCTGGCCGGCTGCGTCGCGCTCGACGACAAGGGATTCATCAAGACGGGGCCGGCCCTCTCCCGGGACGAGCTGACGGCGGCGAAATGGCCGCTGTCACGGGCGCCCCATCTTCTGGAGACGAGCCTTCCGGGTGTGTTCGCCGTGGGCGACGTGCGCAGCGGCAACCAGAAGCGGGTGGCGTCGGCGGTGGGAGAGGGATCGACGGCCATCGCCCTCGTGCACCAGGTGCTGAAGGAATGAAGGGGCGCCAGCGCGCCCGGGAGGCGGGAGCGCGCGGATACCTCATTCTCCGAATCCGCCCAACAGGAGCAAGACAGCCATCCAGAGGATCGTCCGTGTGACGGGTCATTCCGCGGGCGGCACCCGCAGGCCGGCGACCACGCCGTCCTTCACCGTCCAGCCCGCCGCCGCCAGGCCCGCCTTCGCCGCCGGCGTTGCCTTGCCGCTGAGGCGCACCACGAGAGTCCGCGCGCCCAGCTCCTGACGTGCGCGCCCGCCGATCTCGACGGCGGACGCTTTCAGGCTCTCCGTCCAGCGCAGCCAGTCGAAGGGGAAGAGCGCCACCGCCTGCGTCCCCGTCTTGGCCACGATCGTCCGCGAGTCCGCGAGGATGGCCGACACCCGGTCCGCGTTGCCCAGACCGGTCAGCATCTCGGCGCTCTCCACGAAGAACAGCGCCTCGCGTTCTTCGGTGGCCTCGCTGGCCGCGTCGAGATAGTCCCCGCATCCGGGAACCGCCACCGTGTGCAGGGCCGCGATCAGGCGGGTCTGGCTGGTGAGCGTGTAGTTGCCGTTGACGAAAAACCGGTGCGCGGCTTCCTTCGAGACGCCCAGCTCGTCGACGCGTCTCTCGTTCTCCTTCCGGACCGCTTCCGGGTCTGCCTCCCACACCAGGTCGCCGACGGTGGCGGTGGTGGCGACGAGCGCCGGGATCGGCACGACGATCTTGACCACGATGGAGGCGGCGGCGTCGATGCGGCCCATGTCCACGAGCGCCTGATGGAGGACGGGATTCGTGGTGTAGGGATCGACGCCGAGTTTCTTCGCCCAGGCGCGCGCCGCGCCGTTGACGCCGAAGACGCTCGCGGCCGCGACGCCTTTGCCGACATCGAGCACGGCGCCCCCCGCGGCCCGGGCGAAGGTCTCAGTCTTGGAGACCTCGGACAGCCGCGCCAGAGCGTCCACCTCCGTCAGGCGCGTGCGCAGCACGGTACGGCCTTCGGCCTCCATGGCGCCGAAGTCCGACTGGATGTGGAACTCCTGGTAGTAGCCGTCGGCTTTCACTTCTTCGAGGACGGTGTGGTGCGGTCCTTTGACGAGGCTCGCGGGCAGGATCTGCGACGCGCGGAAGGTCGCCGCCGGCTCGAACCCGGAGCCGGCGACGGCGATGGTGAAGAGGGCCGCGCTCCAGGGGATCGACGTCCGCATCCCGACCTCAGCCTGCTTGAAAGGCGTATCCGCAGGATATCAGACGGGCCAGCGCCGCTGCTGGATGCCGACGTCGAGAAGATGGACGTCAATCGCAGTACGCTCCCAGGCACGTACCTGGGTTCGCGGTGGCCTGGTCGATGCTGCCGACCATCTCGGGATGGATCGAGCAGTGGTAGGGCGCGCCCGTCCCCACGATCGCCATCGGCGCGCTCGAAGCGCCCGGGGCGAGGTTCCCCGTGTCCAGCGTCCCGTCGTTGAGCACGACGCGGTGGGTGATCGTGTCCACGTTGTGCCACACGATCCTCTGGCCGGAAGGCAGCGTCGTCGGGTTCGGCGAGAATGACTGCGCCCCGTTGATCGCGACCACGTCGACGGTCACGACGCCGGAAGCACTCGGCGGCGTCGGATTCGCCGGGCCTCCGCTCTGCCCCGTCGAATAGCCACTCCCGCCACAGCCCGACATCACCAGCCCCAGCGCGATAACCGTCCCTGCCGTCACCAATGCACGCATTCTCGATTCCTCCTCATTGACGTCGTTGATGTCGCCGAAGGCGCCCTACGGACGCAGGAAGTCGGCGCCCCAGACCAGCGTCCCGCCCAGGTGACCCGCGACGGCGACGAGCGCAGCAGCACCGAAGAGTGCGGCCCGATAAGCCACGCGGCGGCCACGAGTCCGGTCGTGGGCGCCGATCGAGAGCAGGGCCGCGCCGATCGCGCCCACGGCACCCGCGGCCCCGATCCATCCGTGCCACGCGAGCAGGCGCGAGGGCTCCACGAGATCGCTGGAGGCCAGTCCCCACCCCGCGATGGCGGTGAGGGCGCCCATCGCCGCCCCCGCGCGCACGTTGGCGGCGGCGATGGCGCGCCAGTCCGCGCGGCCCGTATGAATGGCGACGAGCTCGGCCGCGGCGGCGGCAAGGATCAGCCCGATCGGGAAATGAACGAGCAGCGGATGAAGTTTGCCGACGAGCGCCATGTGTCCATGCCTCTCGGCCTCGGGCCGAAGCGTGCCGTTCTCACCTGAGCAGACCGGACGCTTCGCCGGGTTATTCCCGCGCGACGGGCACCGGAATATCCGGTGCGCCCGGCAGGTCCACTCCGGCGGGGAGACGACACCATGAACGAGACGCGAGACGCCGTGCTGCAGGCGAGGCTCGAGGCCCGCCTGCGCGCGGTCGAAGGCGAATTGGAGTGGCGGCAGCGCGAGGTCGAGGAGCTTCGACTTGTCCGTGACGCGCTCGCGCGGGAGGAGAGCCGCGAAGCCGTCGATGCTTGCGCCGGAGCATCGCCGTGGTTCGCGGAGGTCCTCGCGAAAGTCTGGACCACCTTCTGAAGAGCGCACGAGAAATCGCCGGGAATAGACGACCGCACTCTCCGGTCTGGACATTCGAGGGTGGCCGGCAGGCGGCGCCCACCGAGGAGGACCGATGAAGAAGGACCTGGACCGACGGCGATTCCTGAAGATCGCCGGTACTTCGATGGGAGTGGGCGCCCTCTACACCGTGTGGCCGAGCCTGGGCCGCTCCGCGGAAGCGGCGGAGCTGGCGCGCCGGCTCGGAGCGAAGACGGGGGAGAGGCCGACGCCGTTCACCTTCGCGCAGCTCAGCGACGCCCACGTCGGTTTCGACGGTCCCATCGGCACGCGCGCGCTCGAGAAGGCGGTGGCGACCGTCAACGGTCTGCCCCGGCGTCCGGACCTCGTCCTGTTCACGGGCGACCTCACCCACGACACCGAGAAGCCCGGCGAGCACGCCGCGCGCATGAACCTGTTCAAGGAGATCTCGGGCCGGCTCCAGGTGGCGAAGGTCTACCACGTCCCCGGTGAGCACGACGCGGGGCTGGACGGCGGTGAGCTCTTCCGCAGCGTCTTCGGGCCGACGTCGTACTCGTTCGACCACCGGGGCGTCCATTTCATCGCCCTCGACAACGTCTCGCGGGCCAAGCCCGAAGTCGGGGCGGAGCAGCGGGCCTGGCTGGCCAAGGACCTCTCCCGCTTCCACCCCACGACGCCCGTCGTGGTCTTCACCCATCGGCCGCTGTTCGACCTCCGGCCCGACTGGGAGTGGTTCACCTCCGACGGGGACGACGTGATGAACCTCCTCGCTCCCTACGAGAACCTGACCATCTTGTACGGCCACATCCATCGCGAGGACCACCACACCATCGGGCACGCCCAGCACTTCGCGGCCCGCTCGCTCTGCTTCGCCTTCCCGGACCCGGACAAGGTCGAGGACAAGAAGGCGATCCCGTTCGACAAGGACCAGCCCTTCAAGAACCTCGGGCTCCACGTCATCGACCAAACGCCCGGATCGGCCGCGGACACGGTCCGGGTCCAGGACGTCGAGCTCGCCATGAACGAACTGTCGGGAACCGAGGGCTTCGGCCAACTGTTGAAGCCCGCCACCTTCTGAACGAAAGGAGTCGTCAGTGACACGTCAATCGACTTTTCGCGTGGCCGCCGCCGGGCTGGCCCTGGTTGCCTCTCTGCTGGCCGTGGCCAGCCCACCGGTCCGCGCGCAGGACGAGCCCCGGGTCATCGTCATCACCGCCAAGCGGTTCGAGTTCAGCCCGAACCAGATCACGCTCGCGAAGGGGGAGACGGTGAAGCTCCAGATCAAGAGCGAGGACGTGACCCACGGGCTCTTCGTACGGCCGCTCGGGATCGACACCGAGATCGTTCCGGGCCGGGTCACCGAGCTCACGGTGACGCCGGAGACGGCCGGGACCTACCGGGCCATTTGCGACCACTTCTGTGGCGCCGGCCACGGCGGCATGAAGATGACGATCGTGGTCCGGGAATAAACCTCGGCGGACCGGAGTCCTTGGTATTGGGGGCTCGCATGCTGGAGGCGGCGCGCGCGAGTGGGGAGGTGGTGGGGGCCGGACTGCGCCACGATATGATGCGGCTCCGAGCCGTCCGACCTGCAGCCACCCTGCCGCTGCCGAGGGCCGAGGAGTTCTTGGATCCGTCCGAGCTGGAAAGGTTCGAGCGCACCCTCCTGCCTCACATGCGGGCGGCCTACAACCTGGCGCGCTGGCTCACCCGGACCGATCAGGACGCGGAGGACGTGGTCCAGGAAGCCTACCTGCGGGCGGTCAGGTTCTTCGGAGGATTTCGCGGCGGCGACGCCAAGGCCTGGCTCCTGACCATCGTGCGCAACACCTCCCATAGCGCTTGGCAACGCGGGCGCGGGGCGGGCCCCACCGTGCCCCTCGACGAGGACACGCCGGAGGTCGAAGACGCGGCCCTCGGCCCCGAGGACCTGCTCTTGCAGAAGGCCAGCCGCCAGGAGGTGAGGGAGGCCCTGGACGCGCTCCCCGTGGAGTTCAGGGAGGTCGTGGTCCTGCGCGAGCTGGAGGGCCTGTCCTACAAGGAAATGGCGGAGGTGACCCAGCTTCCCATCGGCACCGTCATGTCCCGCCTGGCCCGCGCCCGCGCCCGCCTCCGTCGCGGGCTGCAGGAGCGACTCCGCGGAGGACCGGCATGAGCTGCGGCCACCCGACCTCGCGCTTCGTCGAGGCGTACCTCGACGGCGAGCTGGATCTCGTGCGGAGCCTCGAGGTGGAACGCCACCTCGCGGAGTGCGAGCTCTGCGCGGCGGGGCTGCGCAGCCATCGCGCGCTGCGATCCGCCCTGGCGGATGCCTCCCTCTACTACGAGGCGCCGAAGGGCCTGGAGGTTCGCGTCCGCACGGAAGTGCGGAAGGCGTCGAAGGAGTCGAAGAGGGGCGCGGTCGCCGGGTGGCGATGGGGGGCCGTCGCCGCCTCGCTGCCGGTGATCGCGGCCCTGGCCTGGGCGCTCGTCGCCATTCCCAGGGGTCCCTCGAACGACGAGCTCGTGAACCAGGAGGTCGTGTCCGCGCACGTGCGATCGCTGATGGCGGAGCACCTGACCGACGTCGCGTCCTCGGACCGGCACACGGTCAAGCCCTGGTTCAGCGGGAAGCTCGACTTCTCACCGGAGGTGAAGGACCTCGTCGGCGACGGGTATCCGCTGGTCGGGGGCCGGCTCGATTACATCGGCCGGCGCGGCGTGGCCGCGCTGGTCTATCAGCGCGGTCAACATCCCGTCAACGTCTTCATCTGGCCGGAGCCGGACGCGCGCAGCGGCGGGGACGGTGAGTCGACCCTCCGCGGATACAACGTGATCCGCTGGCGGCGTTCGGGCATGCGCTATTGGGCCGTCTCGGACCTGAACCTTGCGGAGCTGCGGGAGCTCGCACACGATTTGCAACGCCCCTGACCAGGCTCACCAGGTCTGTAGGGAGGGAACATGCCGGAGGAACCTGAGATCGATACCGAACGGCTCCATGCCGCCATCGACGAGGAGCTCGAGAAGGACGGGAACCGGTTCCTCAAGCAGATCGCGTTGACCACGGCCGTCCTCGCCGTGTGCGCGTCGATCGCGTCGCTTCAGGCCGGATCGACGGTCAACGAGGCGCTCGTCCTCAAGACGGAGTCGACACGACTCCAGGCCGAGGCCTCGGACCAGTGGGCCTACTACCAGGCCAAGGGGCTCAAGGCCGCGATCAAGGAAGCGGCCGGGAGCTCGTGGGCCGCCAATGGGAAGGATCAGCCGCCGGAGTACGCAAGCGACATCCGGCGGTACGAAGGCGAGCAGAAGGAGATTCAGGCCAAGGCCCGGGAGCTGGAGCGGGAGCGCGATCAAAAGGACAAGGAGGCGGCGATGCTTCTGGCCCGCCACCACGGATTTGCCGCCGCCGTCGCGCTCTTCCAGGTCTCGATCGCCCTGGGCGCCGTCGCCGCCCTGACGCGGAATCGGATCGTCTGGTACGGATCGCTCGCAGTGGGGCTGGCCGGTGTGGTGGCGCTCCTCGCCAAGATGGTCAATTAGGAGCGAACTCTGTCGCTCAATCGCAACTGGTGCCGCGGCAGGCGCTCAGCTGTTGCAATCGACGGCTGAGCTGCTCGGCCAGGGCCGGAGGCGCTTCCACGTAGACGTTCGAGCACTGCTCAGGGTCCGTCTGCATGTCGTAGAGTTCCCGCTCTCCACTTTCCTGGTACTCGGTATACATCCACCGGTCGGTGCGAATCTCGAAGAAGGGGCCCGCCTCGCCGCGGATCTGATCGTGCGATTCCACCAGGACCGCCGAGGGCCAGTCGGACGGTGTCCGTCCGCCGAGCAGCGGGGCGAGCGATCGGCCGTCCAACGGAGAAGTCGCGCCTAGACCCGCCAGGTCGAGAAACGTCGGCGCGAGGTCGACCGTCCCTACGACGGCCTGGACGGCCTGGTGCTCGACGTTCGGCCCGGCGATGACCAGCGGGACGAGGACCGACTCCTCGTAGGGCAGGTTCTTCCCTTGCGTGAACCGGTGCTGACCCTGCTCCCAGCCGTTGTCCGATGTGAAGGCGATGACCGTACGATCGAGGGCGCGGGCGTCCGCGAGGGCGCGGAGGATCGAGGCGACCATCTCGTCCACGGCCTGGAGCGAAGCCAGGCGGTGCTGATGGATCCGGTCGATGAGAGCGATCTCCTTGTCGGTCAGGGGCGCGTTTTGCCTTCGTCGGACGTAGCCGGGCTTGCCCAGGAGGTCGGCCGCGCTGAACGCGCAAGTCGAAGTGTCGACCTGCGCGTCTCGGAAGAGCTGGGCATGGCGCGGCGCCGGCTGCGCCGGCAGGTGCGGGGCCACGGGAGCCACGTACATGAAGAATGGCTGCTCAACCGCTCGGGAGATGAAGTCCGTCGCGCGGCGGGCGAGAACGTCGGCTTCATAATCCTCCTCGCGGCCGCCGAAAGGGATCGAAGCGTCCCTCGTGATCAGCGAATATGTGAAGTAAGCGTTCTCCGGAACGGGAACGTTCCACTCGTCCCAACCGGGCGGCACATAGCCGGCAATGCGGCTGTATTGGTTGAGGTATTTTCCGAGCAGGACCGTCCGGTACCCGGCCGCATGGAACCAGGTCGCGAGGGTGGATCCATCCGCACCCCCCGGTCTGGAGAAAACGTCGAGGGCGGTGTCGTTGGTGAGGCCGCCATGGTTGTGCGGGTACTGTCCGGTCAGTATCGAAGCCCGCGACGGGGCGCACACCGACGCCGTCACGTAGGCATGGGTGAACGTAGTGCCCTGCCCGCCCAGCCGCGCCGTCACCTGCGGCAGGGAGGCGAGGTCACGCGCATTCATGTCGTCGGTGACGATGAGGATGATGTTCGGTCGGGGACGGGGAGCGACGCGCGGCCCCGGGGGAGCCGTCGCCAACGGTGCGCTCCCGCCACAGGCGAGAGCAACGGCCAAGCCAAGCGCCACGGCGACGGCCTTCCCGCCCCTCACGGCGAGGGTCCGAGCGCCGCCTCGCCGCGTTCGCCCGTCTTGAGCCGGAACGCGTCGTCGACGGGAAGCACGAACACCTTGCCGTCGCCCGCCCGACCGGTGTGGACGGCCTGGTAGAAGGCGGCCAGCAGGTCGTCGACTTCGCGGTCGTTGCAGATGATCTCGACCCGCATCTTGTGGACCAGGTCCACGCCGGCGTGGTCGCGGTGCTCGGGGTGCCCGGGGTCGTGCTCCTGGCCGAACCCCTGCACGCGCGAGATCGACAGGCCGTGGACGTGACGTTCGGACAGCTCGTCGACCAGCGAGTCGAAGCGGTCAGGCGGGACGAAGGCGAGAATGTATTTCATCCTTCCCTCAGTATTCGGGGCGCTCGGCCTCGAAGGTTCCAAACAGTACCGGCAGCACGATCAAGGTGAGGAGCGTCGCCGTGACGAGCCCAACGATGATGACGATCGCGAACGGCCTCTGGGTCTCCGCGCCGACGGTCGTGGACAGGGCGGCGGGGAGCAGACCGAGCTCGGCCATGAGCGCCGTCATCACCACCGGCCGGAACCGCGAGACCGCGCCCTCCGACACCGCGTCCACGACCGACCGCCCCTCGAGGCGCAAATCGCGGATGCGTTGCACCAGCAGCACGCCGTTCATGACGGAGACGCCGAGCAGGGCCACGAATCCCACCATCGCCGACACGGAGAGGCTCAGGCCGGACAGGGCGATGGCCCAGATGCCGCCCACGGCGGCGAAGGGAACGTTGAGCAGGATCAGGAAAGCGAGCTTCGGCGAGTCGAAGGCGGCGAAGAGCAGGAAGAAGATGACGGCCAGCGTCACGGGAACGATGACGGCGAGACGCTGTTGCGCGCGCTTCTGGTTCTCGAACGCACCCGACCACTGCAGACTGTATCCGGCCGGGAGGGGGACGGCCTTGTCGACGCGCGCGGAGGCGTCGGAGACGAGCGATCCGAGGTCGCGGCCGCGCACCGAGAGCTTGACCGCGATGCGCCGGGAGTTCTCGTCGCGGTAGATCCGCGCGAAGCCGGGCCTGACCTGGAGGTCGGCGACGGAGGCGAGGGTCAGCTTCTCGCCCGCCGGGCCCAGGATGGGCAGCCGGCGGACGGCGTCCACGTCCGCAACCGCTCCCGGCTGCATCTTCACCACCAGGTCGAACGTGCGCTCGCCCTCGAGGACGCGGGTGGCCACCGCCCCTCCGAGCGCGGTCTCGATCACCTCCTCGATGTCGGCCACGGAAAGGCCGATGCGGGCGAGGGCCGCGCGGTCGATCGCGATCTGCACCTGGGGCTGTCCGGCGAGGCGCTCCGCGCCCACGTCCGCCGCTCCCGGGACGTCCCGCACGACGGCCGCCACCTGGTCGGCGAGGCGCTGGAGGACGTTCGGGTCCTCTCCGAAGATCTTCACGACCAGCTCGCCCTTCACGCCCGAAACCGCCTCGTTGACGTTGTCCTCGATCACCTGGCTGAAGCTCACCTCCACGCCCGGGATGGGGGCCAGCTTCCCGTTCATGGCGTCCACCAGCGCCTCGCGCGTCCTCGCCGTCTTCCACTGGTCGCGCGGCTCGAGGTCCGCGAAGATCTCGGCGGTGTCGAACCCGTTCACGTCGAGGCCGTCGTCGGGACGGCCGAGCTGCGACACGACCGTCGTCACCTCGGGGAAGCTCCGCAGGATCCCGCGCACGCGCCGCACGACGGACGCCGCCTCCGTCGGGCCGATCGACGCCGGCAGCGTCACGCGCACCCAGAGCGCGCCCTCGTCGAGCTTGGGCAGGAACTCCGAACCGAGGAGGGGGACCAGGCTGAACGTGCCCACCAGGACCACGACCGCTCCCACGATCACCGTCCGCCGATGTCCGAGCGCCCAGGCGAGCAGCGGCCGGTAGCGCGCGACCAGGAAGTGCACGAGCGTGGACTCGCCGCCCCCCGTGCGGCGGCTCAGGATGAAGCTGGCCAGGGTCGGGATCAACGTCAAGGCGAGGAGCGTCCCGCAGACGAGCGTGAAGGTCAGGGTCAGGGCGACGGGGCGGAAGATGCGGCCTTCCACGCGCTGCAGCGTGAAGAGGGGCACGAAGGCGGTGATGATGATTGCGGTCGAGAAGAGCTGCGGCGTTCCGACCTCCGCCGTCCCCTTCACGATGAGCGCCCCGAGCGACCGCGCGCCGCCCTTTTTCTCGTCGAGGAGGCGGAGGATGTTCTCCGTCACGAACACCGCGGGGTCGACGATGATGCCGAAGTCGACGGCCCCCATCGAGATCAGGTTCGCGGGCACGCCCTGCAGGTCCAGCAGGATGAAGGCGCCGAGGAGCGACAGCGGGATGATGAGGGCCACGATGGCGGCCGTGCTGAGGTTGCGGAGCCCGAGGAAGGCCACCAGCACGACCAGCACGAGGAAGATGCCCTCCGCCATGTTCTTGAGGACGGTGTGCATCGTGCGGTGGATGAGGTCCGTGCGGTCGTAGTGCGGGACGACCTTCACTCCCGGCGGGAGGCTCGCGCGGTTGATCTCGCCCACCTTCGCGCGGACGCGCTGCAGGACCTCCAGCGCGTTCTCACCCTTGCGGAGGAGGACGATGCCTTCGACGGAGTCGTCCGCCTCGTTCTTTCCGACGAGGCCGAGCCGGACCTGGGCCCCGGTGGCGACGGTGGCGAGGTCGCGGATGCGCACCGGCGTCCCGTTCTTCACGACCACGGCGATGTCGCCGATGTCCTGCTCGTCGCGCACGAGGCCCAGGCCGCGGACGATGTACATCTCGGGCCCGTGCTCGATGTAGGAGCCGCCGGCGTTCTTGTTGCCGTTGGCGAGCGAATCGAACACCTGATGCAGCGACACGCCGTAGGAGCGCAGGCGCACCGGATCGACGAGGACCTGGTACTGCTTGGTCGGGCCGCCGAAGCCGGACACGTCGACGACTCCGGCCACCTGACGGAGCTTCCTCTCCACGACCCAGTCCTCGAGCGCCTTGAGCTCGAGGGCCGAGAAGCCCGGCGGGCCGACGAGGGTGTACCGGAAGATCTCGCCGACGGGCGTGGAGTAGGGGCACGTTCTGGAGGCGCTCGAACGTCTGCTGGCGAACGTAGACCCGATCGGCGTCGTCTTCGAATACGATGGTCACGACGGAGAGGCCGAAGATCGAGATCGAGCGCATGGAGGCCCGGCGGGGGATCCCGTTCATCTCGTTCTCGACCGGGATGGTGGCGAGCCGCTCGACCTCCTCGGCGGCGTGCCCGGGGAAGAGGGTGATGACCTGGACCTGGACGTTCGTCACGTCGGGGTACGCCTCCACCGGCAGCTTTCGGTAGGCGTTGATCCCGGCGGCGACGAAGAGGGCGAGGAGGGCGAGGACGATCACCCTCTGCCGGAGGCAGAAAGCGACGAGGGTTCTCAAGACTATCGCGCTCCCACCCAGGCCGCCTCGAGGAGGAGGCTGCCCTCGGTCACGATGCGGGCCGTGGCGGGCAGGCCCTCCACCACGGGCACGAAGCCGTCACGCTCGCGCCCGACGGACACGGGTGTGCGGCGATAGCGGCCCGCGGCCTGCTCGACGAAGACGAACCGCTGCCCCTCGTCATCGATGACGGCGCGGGCGGGGAGGAGGAGCTGCCTGCCCACGTGATGGTCGGCCACGTCGACGGTCACGTACATCTCGGACTTGAGGAGGCCGCCCTCGTTCGCCACCAGGCCCCGCGCGTGGACGGTGCGCGTCGCCGGATCGAGCCCCGCCCCGAGGCGGTCCAGCGTCCCCGCGAACGTGCGTTCGGGGTACGCGGGCGCGTGCACGGCCAGGTGCGAGCCTACCGCCAGGTCGGCGAGGTCTTTCTCCGTCACGTCGAGCAGGACCCACAGGCGATGCGGCTCGGACACGACGAACAACGGCGTGGCCGCATCCGTGCGCACCTCCTGGCCCGGGTTGAGGTTGCGCTCGACGACCAGCCCGCCCACGGGGCTGACGAGCGGGAACTCCTGGTCCACGCGCCCGGATCGGGTCCGTCCTCCGTCCCACTGGTGCAGGCGCGCGGCCGTGCGCTCCCGCTCGGCCCGGGCGCGCGCTTCTTCCGCCTCCGCCTGCTCGAAGTCCCTCCGGGCCGCCGCTCCGCGCTCCTGGAGCAGGCGCATCCGCACCAGGTTGCGCTCGGTCGCGGTGAGGTCGGTGGCGGCGCGCGCCGCGTCGGCCTGCGCCTGGCCGAAATCGGGCGACGCGAGCAGGGCGAGGAGCTGGCCCTTCCTGACCGGCGAGCCGAGGTCGGCGGAGATCCGGGTCACGCGCCCGGATACGGGCGGGAAGACACGGACCGTCGTGTCCTCGTTCCACACCAGCCGGCCGGTCAAGGTGACCTGGGCACCGTCGCCGCTGCGGACGGGCTCGACCCGCACGCTCGCCGACTCCCGTGCGGGGGCGGAGAGCGCGACCACGTCTCCCTCGACCTTGAAGGGAGGATCGCTCGGCGGACGCTCCGCGTGGTGGCAGGCGAGCGCGGTGGCGGCCAGCAGGGTGGCGAGGACGAGAGCGGCGCGCCTCGCCCGCGGGCTCGAGGATGCGGGATGCGGCCGAAAGGGCGTCATTGGCGAAGCTCCGTCCCGACGGCCTGCTCCAGTTCGAACACGGCCGTCCAGTAATCGCTCAGGATCTGCAGGCGCTCGACGCCGACGGAGATCAGCGTCCGCTGGGCGTCGAGCAGGTCCAGCAGGGAGGCGGCTCCCATCTCGTACTGGAGCTGGACGAGGTCGCGCGCGCGGCGTGCGCGCTCGAGCTGGCGCGAGTCCATGCGGTCGAGGCGGCGGCGCGCGCTGTGGAAGGCGGCCAGTCCGCCCTCCACGTCCGAGACCACCTGCGCGCCGACGCGCGCCCGTTGGACCTCCTGCGCGCGCAGGTCCGCGCTCGCCATCGCGATCTCGCCCTGATGCCGGTAGAAGAGAGGCGCCGTGAAGGAGAGCCCCAACGCGGTCGTGGGCGGCTGGATGGCGGACTGGCCCGTCCCTTCGCGCGTGTATTGCGCGGCCAGCGACACGTCGGGCAGCCGCAGTCGCCGGGCCAGAGCCAGGGCCGCCTCGGCGCGTGCGCGCTGCGCCTCCGCGGCCCTGACGTCGCTACGCTGGGCGAGGGCGAGGGCGATCAGGCTCTCCGGCGACGCGGTCACGAGCGCAGCGGGGTCTCCCCGCGCGAGCACTTCGTCGCCGACGTCGTAGTCGGGGATCGTGGATCGGACGCCGAGGAGGAAGGCCAGGGCCACCTTGGCCTGGCGCAGCGACTGGGCGGCCAGGTCGTAGGCCTGCTCCGATTCCAGCGCGGCCCCCTCCGCGCGCGCGACGTCCGCCTCCGACACCGCGCCCGCGTCGTAGCGGGTCTCCACGAGGCGGAAGGTCTGCTCGTTCGACGCGCGGCTCTCCGCCGCGAAGGCGAGAGAGCCTTTGGCCAGAACCGCGGCCGCGTACTGCTGCTTGACCAGAAACCCGACCGTGCGCTCGGCATCTCGCCGGGAGAGCTCCGCCGCCCGCAGCGCCTGCTGGGCCGCCGCCACACGCAGGTGGCGCTTGCCCGAGAGCACGTCGAGCACGGCGCCCTGATCGGACACGCTCCCGCTGTACTGGACGTCGGAGCATCCGGGACTGCCGCATTGATTCGGGTCGTAGGTGGTGGTCGAACCGCGCGAGGCGCTCAGGCCGGGGTTGTAGAGAGACCGCGCGATCCGCAGCGACCCGTGTGCGCCCGCGACGGCGGCATCCGCGAGGAGCAGGTCGAGGCCGGAGGAGCGGAAGATCCGTAGCGCTTCTCCGAGGGTCAGCATCGGCGGCAGCGCGGGCGAAGGCGCGGGCGAAGCGATCGCGGCGGCGGGCGCAGACGGGGGGGCGGCCGCCAGGGCGGGCTTGACGAGCCACAGCCAGAGCGACGCCAGAACGATTCCGAGAAAGACCCACCGCACCCGGCCTCGCAAAGGCGCCGTGGTCCGCCCTCGGTGAAGTCTCATCCGCATCCCCACTGGCAACATCCGGGCCACCGCAACCGATGGCCGCATGCCGTTGGAACGCAATGAACCCGGCGTCACGAAGCCAGCAGGGCCCACGCCTCGTGAAAGAGGCGCGGCAAGAAACTTCCGAAACCCGGAGTGAAAGATCTTTGAGAATCAGGGGCAGGACGGCGGCCGGCCGGCGCGGTGCTATCGGTCCATGTCGAAATCCCGAAGTCGCTTGAGGAAGGTCGGATAGGAAATGCCCAGCGCCTGCGCCGCGGCCGTGCGATGGCCCTCGAAATGCTCGAGCATCCGCACGGTGTAGGCGCGCTCGAGCTCCTCCAGGCTCGGGGGGCGGCCATCGACCGCCGGCAACGAGAAGAACACCCCCGCCGCGCTGGTCACCTCCCTCCGGCCCGGAAGCACGATGTCGTCCTCGGTGATGGCGCCGTTGCGCGCGAGGATCACCGCGCGCTCGACGATGTTCCGGAGCTCGCGGACGTTCCCCGGATAGTCGTATGCGCGCAGCGCCGCCACCGCCGAGTCGGTGATGTCGAGGCCGCGCTTCTTGAGACGCGCGGCGAAGAACGACACGAACGTGCGGGCGAGGTCGGGCACGTCGCGGCGGCGGGCGGTCAGGGGCGGGATGGTCACCACGAAGACGGCGAGGCGATGGTACAGGTCCTCGCGGAACCGACCGGCCGCGACCAGGGCCTCGACGTCCTGGTTGGTGGCGGCGACGACACGTAGCTCCACCGCCAGCTCCCGTTGGCCGCCCAGGCGCCGGAAGCGCATCGTGTCCATGAACTTCAGGAGCTTGGCCTGGGACCGGAGCGGCATCTCGGTGATCTCGTCGAGGAAGAGCGTCCCGCCGTCCGCCACTTCGACCAGGCCGCGGCGCGTGGAGCGTGCGTCGGTGAAGGCGCCCTTCTCGTGGCCGAACAGCTCGCTCTCGACGAGGTCGTCGGGCAGGGCCGCGCAGTTGACCTCGACGAACGGCGCGTCGGAGTCGCCCCAGGTGAGCGCGTGCAGGCTCTCCGCCGCCCGCTGCTTGCCCACGCCCGAGGGCCCGCGCACGAAGACGGGCGTGGTCGGGCTCGCGCTCACGCTGCGCAGCCGATCGGTCACCTCGCGCATGGCCTGGCTACGCGACTCCACCGTCGGCGGGCCGGCGGCGCTGTTCCGCGCCATGACCAGGCGGTCGCGCAGGCCGCGCGCCTCCAGGACCTTCCGCAGCTTGACCACGAGGTCGGTGAGCTGGACGGGCTTGGTGAGGTAGTCCCACGCCCCCGCGCGCAGGGCCTCCACCGCGTTCTCCACGTCGCCGTAGGCGGTGATGACGATGACGACGGTGGCGGGCGGTTCGGCCGCGCGGAGGGCCTTGAGGAAGTCGATGCCGTCGCCGTCCGGCATCCGGCGATCGAGGATCAGGACGTCCGGCGCGGAGGATTCGATGTCCAGGCGCGCCTGCTTCAGGGTGCCCACCGTCCGCACCTCGAATCCTTCCGAGGACAGCGCTTCCTCGGCCAGGACGCGGAAGCCGGATTCGTCGTCGGCGACCAGCACGCTGGCCTTCACGGGACCTCCAGGGGAAGGGTCAAGCGGAACGACGCGCCGGCCACGGTGTCCTCGAGGGTGAGGTCTCCGCCGTGGGCACGGGCGATCTTGCGCGAGAGGGCGAGGCCGATCCCGACGCCGTTGGGCCGGCCGGTCACGAAAGGCTCGAAGATCCTCGCCCGCACGGCGCCGGCCACGCCCGGTCCATTGTCGATCACGTGAACGCGCGCCTGCCCCCCGCCCGCGTCGATGCCGACGATGACGCGCGGAGGCCCATCGTGACCGAGCAGGGCGAAGTCGAGCGCGTTCCCCACGAGGTTCGCGACCACGACGTGCACCAGCGACGGGTCCACCTTGACGCGCACCCTCTCCTCCGCCGGGACCACGTCCAGCCGCACGCCCCGGTCCGCGGCCGTCTCGCGCGCCAGGTTGGCCACCTTGGGCACGAACTCGGAGAGGTCCAGGGAGACGGGGCGCGGCACCACGCCCTTCGAGAAGCTCAGCAGCTCGGTGGTGAAATCGGACAAACGCTCGATCTCGCGACGGATGGCCGTGACTCCTCCACCCCTGGGCGGAAGGATGCGGTCGCCGCGAAGGACGACGTCCAGCCCCACGCGCAGGTTGTTGAGCGAGTTCTTGACCTCGTGGGCAATCACGTCCGCGGCCTCGCCCAGCGACCGCAGGCGCTCGTTGCGTACCGCGTCCTCCTCCGAGCGGCGGAAGGTCCGCAGCGACCGCCGGAGCTGGACGACGAGGATCACCAGGGGCACGGAGGCGAGGGTGAGCCCCGAGGCGAGGCGGGTGAGGAGCCGCCTTTGCGCGGGCCCGAGCAGGGTCGCGGCGTCGGCAACGGAAAGCAGCGTGAAATCGGTCCCCTGCACCGGAGCCCCGGCCACGACGGCCGCGCGGCCGGAGACCTGCTCCTCGGAGACGAAAGGCTCGCCCTCGCGCGCGCGCAGTCGCAGCCAGACGCCGGCCACGTCCGCGTTCGCCCCCGGAGGGTAGATCACGCGGCCGTCGCTGGCGGCCAGCGCGGTGGTGACTTGCGACTTCTGTCCGGGCTCGAGCCCGGCTCCGGAGACGAGGTCGATGGCCCCCACCAGCGCACCCGTGAACTGCGCGCCGCGCATGATGGGCGAGGCCACGTAGAGCGGCGCCGAGGTCCCGCGGCCCTCCTGGCCGGCCACGATCTGGACTGTAGCGCTGTGGTGAAGCGTATCCATCAGACCCTGGAGCGAAGGCGGCAGGCCGGTGGCGAGGAACGTCTGCGGCTCCGACCACATGACGGTGGCGTTGCGGTCCAGGATGGCCACCCCGACGTTGAAGACGGCGCTGTTCTCGTGGGAGAGGCGCAGCAGGCTGCGCTCGGGCGCCATGTTCTCGTCGAGCAGGTCGACCTCGGAGCGCAGCCCCAGCCGCGTCAGCTCCTCCACGAGGAGGTGCAAGTGCCGAGCCAGGTAGTGGGCGCGGACCTGGGTCTCGAGAGACAGTCGATCGCGCGCTTCGTCCTTCTGGTGCGCGCGGTCGGGGGGCAGGGTGAGGACGAGGAGCACGATGCCCACGCTGGCGGTGGCCACGTAGATCCACATGGCGACCTGCGCGAATCGGGCGTGGGCCAGGGCCAGCTCGGACTCGGGCACGGGGGCCGGCGGCGGCCGGCTCATCACGCCGCGCTCGGGGAAGGGGCGGCGCCGCGCGCGGAAAGGCTGTCGCGCAGCCGGCGGGACCAGTAGAAGGTCACGGGGAGGACCACGAGCGTGAGGGCGGCGGCGGAGATCGTTCCCGCGACCACCACGACCGCGATCGGCCGCTGGGTCTCGCTCCCGATGGCGTGGGAAAGGGCGGCCGGGACGAGGCCGAGGGCGGCGAGGAGCGACGTCATGAGCACGGCGCGCAGCCGGTCGCGGGCGCCGCCGGTGACGGCGTCATGCAGGCCCTGGCCGTCCTCCAGGCGCCGGTTGATGGCGGAAACCATCAGCACGCCGTTCAGCACGGCCTGGCCGAGCAGGGCGATGAACCCGACGGCGGCGGCGACGGAGAGCGGCAGGCGCGCGAGCATGAGGCCGATCACGCCGCCGATGAGCGCAAAGGGCACGTTCAGCAGCACGATCAGGCAGTCGCCCACGGATCCGAACTCCGAGAAGAGCAGCACGAACGTGAGGAGCAGGGACAGGGGGATGACCAGACGCAGTCGCGACATGGCGCGCTGCTGGTTCTCGAACTCGCCGCCCCAGTCGACCTCGTACCCCGCGGGCAGGGGCGCCCCCGCCGCCACCTTCTCGCGCGCTTCGCGCACGAACGAGCCCATGTCGCGGCTGCGCACGTTCATGCGCACGCCCACGTAGCGGCGGCCGGACTCGCGGGTGATGGCCGCGCGTCCGGTGGACATCCGGACGTCGGCCACGGCGGAGACGGGGATGAGGGCGCCGTCCTTGAGGGGCAGCATGATCCGGCGTATCGAGGCCGCGTCCTCGCGCGTCGTCTGGGGCAGGCGGACGGTCACGTCGAAGCGCTTCTCCCCCTCCCACAGCTCGGACGCGACGTGTCCCGCCATCGCGGTCTCCAGGTAGTCCTGCACGTCCGCGAGGTCGAGGTCGTACTGGGCCAGGGCCTCGCGGTCCAGGCGGACGGAGAGCTGCGGCATCTCGCCCGACTTGACGATGCCGAGGTCGGCGGCGCCGGGCACGGTGGCGATCACCGCTTCCGCCTTCTCGGCCGCCTTCTGCAGCAGGTCGAGGTCGTCGCCGTAGATCTTGAGGGCGATCTGGCCGAACTGGCCGGCGATGTTCTCGTTGACGTTGTCGCGGATGGGCTGCGAGAAGTTGGCCTCCAGGCCCGGGATCTCCTGGAGGTTTCGCTCCATCTCCTCCGCGAAGGCGTCGATCGAGCGCACGCCGTGCCGCCACCGCGACATGGGCTGGAGCTGGACGAAGAACTCGAGGTTGTTGGGCAGCGTGGGGTCGGTGCCGTCCTCCGGGCGCCCGAGCTGCGACATGATGTCGGTGACCTCCGGCGTCCGGCGCAGGATGCGCTTGATGCGCGGCACCAGGCGCCGTCCCTCGCTGAGGGAGATGTTGCCCGGCAGCGTGAAGGTCACGTAGATGGCGCCCTCGTTGAGCTCGGGCAGGAACTCCGAGCCCAGCCGCGGGAGGACGACCAGCGCGGCGGCCAGGGCGCCCATAGAGAGGATGACGATCGGACCCGGATTGCTCATGGCGAAGGCCAGGGTGGGCTCGTAGGCGCGCCGGGCGGCGGCGAAGACCGCGCTGTCCGCGGGCGCCGCCTTGGCCCCCCTTAGAGCATGGTAGGCGAGCACCGGCACCAGCGTGAAGCTCAGGGCCAGGGCGCCCACCAGCGCGCTCACCACCGTGTGCGCCATGGGACCGAAGATGCGGCCTTCCACGCGCTGCAGGGAGAAGATGGGCAGGTAGGCGGCGATGATGATCAGGAGCGAGAGCAGTGTGGGGCGCGCCACCTCGCGCGCCGCTTCCAGGACGCGGGCGGCGGTGGACCCGCTGTCAGCGCCCGGCCGCACGCGATGGAAAAGGTGCTCCACCAGCACCACCGCGCCGTCCACGATGATCCCGAAGTCGACGGCGCCCATGGAGAGCAGGTTGGCCGACATCCCGCGTGTGTGGAGATAGAAGAAGGACGCGAGCAGGGCCAGGGGGATGACCACGGCCACGATGAGCGCGGCGCGCAGCGAGCGCAGGAAGACCAGCAGCACCACCGTCACCAGGAGCGCCCCTTCCGCGAGGTTCCGGAACACCGTCTTGAGCGTGGTGTTCACGAGGTCGGTGCGGTCGTAGAAGGGATCGACGCGGACGCCCTTGGGCAGGATGCGCGCGTCGAGGTCCTGGATGCGCGCGCGCAGCGCGGAGAGCACCACCGAGGGGTTCTCGCCGCGGCGCATGAGGACGATGCCCTCGACGGTGTCCTCGTCGTCGTTGCGGCTCACCACGCCCTGGCGCGGCGCGTAGGCCACGCGCACGGCGGCCACGTCCTTGATCGTCACCGGCACGCCGCCGCGCACGGCCACGCGCACCTTCTCGATGTCGGAGAGGTCCTGGAAGATTCCCAGGCTCCGGATCACGAACATCTCCGCCCCGCGCTCGACGTAGCCCCCGCTGGCATTGTCGCTTCCCTTCTTGAGGGCGGCGAAGATGTCGGAGAGGCCGATCTCCAGCGAGGCCATGCGAGTCGGATCCGGCTCGACGTGGATCTCCTTCACCAGGCCGCCGTAGGAGACGACGTCGGCGACGCCCGGCACCTGGAGGAGATGCGGCCGCACCACCCAGTCCTGGAGCGTGCGCAGGGTCAT
>WNFI01110845.1_pt1 | contig 20698 bp, 17 predicted proteins | sample 5400471 | NCBI WGS metagenome assembly WNFI01 (sample SAMN13153348, study PRJNA577476) | soil metagenome | isolation source: 100 cm saprolite on Douglas fir-dominated hillslope | place: USA:California | collected 2013-09-17
CGCGCTGGAGGGCGAGCTGAATGATCACCTGGGCTATTCCAGGAATGACCCGGCCGGCCGCAACGGCGGGAATTCCCGTAACGGCTACCGCGCCAGAACGGTGCAGACCGAGGCAGGGCGCCTTACTAAGCGCCACCCAAGCTCTACAGCGGCGTTGCCGGCTACCCGATGCGGACCACCTGACCACCGGTCGGGCACAGCTGCGGGCCCATGCCCTGGCGGGTGCGATGCTGCAGTTGGAGACGTAGATCGCGCCGTGGCGTCCGGCGGCGAAGCCGGATCGGAAGAACAGCTTGCCGACACCCAGGTGCGTACGGTGGCCGTGCCGGCCGATCCGGACCACGTCGCCTGCCGGGTCCGCGGCCGGGCCCTCATTCAGCCCGCCGGTCTGGAATTCGGTGGCGTAGAACACCCCGTCCTTGCCGAAGCCGCAGCCCTGCACGGTGGTCAGGCCCCTGGCCCAGACGTGCGGCGCATGCCCGGGGACAACCCGCCAGACGCGTGCGTGTCCGGGAGAGTACAAGCCGCCGAGCAGTTCCGCGACGTACAGCGCACCGTCCGGGCCGCGCGACGCACGTCGGCACCGCATCGCTCCGGGCGCCTGCCGGGACCCGGAAGAAGGCGAGGACTTTCACCGCGCCGCTCCGCTTGACTTCGGCCAGGATAATTGGCGCCGGCGTCAACGACGTAGCGGTGCCCGCCCGAGTAGAGCACGGCGTTGGGGCTGGCGTCGGGGAAATCGTGCGGCGCGAGGTTGATCCGGGTAGGCGCGGCTGGTGGCCGCCTCGCTGCAGCTGCCGGTGACCGGGACGGGCGGTGCGGTGAGCTCGGCGAGGCTGGTGCGCAGGAACCGGTAAGGGTGCCTGGCATGTGTTTGCTGGACCGCAGGGTGGCTGGCCCTGGGGAGCGGCCTGGCGCCGATCTCCTGCCGGCTGGCTTTCAGGGCGCGGTGCCGCGGAATCGGCTCGGCCAGGCCGGGCTGAGTCCCCGGGTCCGGCCATGGCGGCCTGCCTGCTTGGCATGCAGGTGATCGCGAGGCTCCAGGGCCAGAAGCTGCGCGCCTCGATCACACGCATGATCAGGCATTATGTCGCCCGACGGGTTAAGGCGATGCGCGACCTGGAGCCGGGTCAGCACGGCGTGGTGCTGACGGTGCGGGGGGTCGGGAACCTCGCGGGCTCGTGCCGCCGAGGACGCCCGGCGGCGGCGTTCCGGTTTACCGGCCGGGGGCTGGGATCGCCGGTGGTCACAGCGGTCCGGAAGCCGTTGGCGAGACCTGCTGGTCTTTACCTGTTGTTCGGCTTGCCGCCGCCGTCACCGGCCGGGGGCGAGTAGCAGTTCGCGTTCTTCCAGATCGTAGGGGGTGGCGAGGCTGCCGATTTCTCGCTCGTCTTATGGGCGATGCTGACTCCTGTGGCCAGAGGCTGCGCATTCTCCGCGAACGGCGTGCTCCGGACTCGCGGACCGGATTTTCTCCACCGTCTCGGCTGAGAACGTCGCGACGGCGTACCGCCCTTCGGCATGTGGCGCCTTCTCGCCGCGCCCACCAGCCTCTCAGCCTGATGGCCAGGTGTGGCGATCAGATGACGATCCCACCCGCCGCCGGTGCCGCCGCAAACCCTCGGGCCGGGTTGAACCTGAGGTAGACCAGTTCGAGCGTTCAGTCCGCGGGGCGGCGTTTGGACATGCTAAAGGTGTGGCACTCGCACCACAGCGGCGTAGATCTCGGAGCTCTTGTGCTTCCTGATCGCGCTGCCCCAGCAGAGGGCAACCCGCTCAGGTCCGAGCGGGCCGTGCCCGCCTGGCGGGATCGACAGGCCGAAGGTGTCGCCCGGCCAGATCTTCGCGTTGCCGAACCGGCGGGAGACCCGGATGGCCGGCGCGAGCCAGCCCTAGCCAATGGAGAACGACCGCAGGTAGGTGGCATAGCCGCGCGGCGAGCTGTCGGACTGCCAGGCGACCACGGCAGCGCCAGGCCCGGCACCGACCACCTCCACATTGTGGTGGCGCTCGCCGGTCACTCCGTCCTCAGCAGCTCGGCCGGGCGGGACCGCGCGGCGATCAGGGCAGGGGGCACCGCGAGGGCGACCGCGACCGCCAGAGCCGCAGCGGCGAGCGCGGCTAGCGATCCGGCCTGCACCACCGAGACCGGCACGACGCCGAAGTTGGTGGCGAAGATCCGCCAGGCGACCTTGCCGGCCGCGATGCCGAGCGGCACGCCGGCCGCGATCCCGACCAGCGCGACCGCGGCCGCCTGCCAGCCGACCACCGCGGCGACCTGCCGCCGCAGGAACCCGAGCATCTTCAGCAGGCCGGCCTCGGTACGCCTGCGGGCCACGCTGACCACGAGCAGGTGAATCATGGTCGCCGCCCCGAACAGCGCGAGCAGCCCGCCGAACAGCAGCGGGAAGTTCACCGACTCGCCGAAGTTCACCAGCTCGACCGGCTGGTCTTGCACGGCCACGAATCCCGGGTACCTGTGGGTGTACCGGGCTACCGCGGCGGCGCCGGGCCGGCCGGGAGCCGTCACGAGCACCGAGTAGCTGGCCTCCTGCGCCGCTCTGCTCGCGCACACGGCGTGGCGGGCGCCCGGCGGGCACTGTGCGCTGGTGAGCCCGGCCACGGTCAGGGCGGCCCCGGTGCCGAGTCCGCCGGTGCCGAAGCTGGGCGGGAGTGCGGCGCGGCCGGTCACCCGGAACGTGGCCGTGTGCCTGGCTCCGGTCAGCGGGTCGGCGACGGTGACCCGGACCAGGCCGTCGGGCTGCGCTCCGACGCTGCGCATCGTCGCCGCGCCGAGCATGATCTCCCGGTCGCCGCGCGGCTGCCGCCCGTCCACCGTCGAGATCAGGGCCGGGCCGCGCACCCGGGTAAAGGCGACCGCCCGGACATGGCGGCCGTTGACGTCGATCTCGGCCACCGTGGTCTGCGTGATCTGGCGGATCGCGGGATCGCGGCGCAGGCTGGGCAGCAGAGTGCGGGTGATTGCCGCGCCGTTCCCGATTCCCTCGTTGGCGAACTGCGCCTGGAAGGGGGCGCCGTACAGCGCGGGCGTGAAGACTAGGTGGGCCAGGCTGGCGCCGAAAACAGCCGTCCCGCACAGCGCGGCGAGCGCCAGCACGCTCCCCAGCAGCGCGGTTCCTACCGGGACCGGGTCGCGGCCGCGCCCGCGCTCGAGCGCGTACCTGATGCCGATGACAGCGGCCGGCGGCGCGCCGCCCCTGGCCGCGGCCCTGACCACCGCGGCCGGCAGCGGCCGCGGCGCAGGATCGCGGCCGAGCAGCTGGGCGCTGCGCACCGCTGGCCAGGCAGACAGCGCCACGACGCTCGCCAGGGTGGCCAGAGTGCCGATCACGGCGACGAGCGGGTCGACCGCTACCGCCCCGGGCTCGCTGATCGCCAGCCTGGCTTCGCCGACCGGCGTGAGCGGGGAGAGCGACGCGGCGAGACCCACCGCGCCTGCGGCGCCGACCGCGCCGATGACCGCGGCGCGCGCCAGGCCGAGCGCCACGAACTGCCTGGTCCGCAGGCCGAGCGCGGCCAGGGTCTGGCGGTCATCGGCATCGACGACGAACTGCCGGGCGGCGGCCTGCCCGATCACCGCCAGCCCGGCCAGCGCGGCCAGCCAGGCCAGCGCCCACCAGCCGGCGGCCTGCGGCCTGATCCCGCGCTGCACGGCGCCGGCGTCGGCGCCCAGGTCGTCGGTGCCGAGCGGGTGCAGCGGGCGGAGCCGGCTGTCGAACCCGGGCAGGTCGGCGGCTCCGCGCTTGAGCCGGACGTAATAGGAGTCCACCACCCGCGCGCGCGGATTCACCGCGGCCGCGTAGGCGGGCGTCGGGAACAGGTCGTAGCGGTCTCCGTAGCCCGCGGGGAACTCGTTCTCGGTCACCACGAATCCGACGACCCGCAGGTTCTGGGTGGGGACGTCGGGATCCGGCATCCGCCCGGAGAGCAGCTTGACCACCCGGGACAGGCCCGAGGGTGGGATCTCGAAGACCCCGAACGAGCCGGAGTCGATCCGGCTGGTGCACGTGTCGCAGCCGGGCCGGAAGTTCACCGGGCCCAGGGCCGGCGTCACTTGCGCCACCTCAGGGATGCTCGCCAGCGTCGGCAGCGAGTGCGCGCTGTAGACGATCGCGTCGTAACCGTGCTGCGCAGTGAAGTCGGGGAACGCCGCCGCGGTTCGCCTGGCGGTCGACGCGGCGGCCAGCACGAACCCGCCGGCCACGGTTGCCAGCGCGGCGAGCGCCAGCCAGGACTTCCAGTGCTGCCGCAGTTGCGTTCGCAGCAGCATCGCGACAGCGCGCATGGCGTCCCTCCCAGCCCGGCGTCCTCCTAGCCAGGGTCCTTGCTACCGTCTCGCGCGCGGGCGAGATCGACAAGGTGGTCAGCCACCTGCGGGAAGTCGTGCTAGCACCCTGAGTTTGGCCTGCCTGTTCCGGCGCGGCTCGCGCCTGGCCGTACTGTCGCCGCATGGAGCGTTACGCGCACCTTCCAGGTTTCGCCGCACGGCGCTAAGGTGCCTCGGGCCGGACCTCGGCTACAGCGAGCGCGGCCCGTCGAGCACCTCAGCGCGTCCTCGTCCTGGCAGTGGCCTTTCGCCGGCCTGACCACGCTGGGGCTTAGGGCCGCCACCCTGCTCTCTTCAGCTGATCGGCGGCGAAGCGCCCGACGCTGCCCCGCTCCCGCCCCGGTTTCGCCAGTTCCTCCGTCACCACCTCTGCGGTACACCGCGGGTACCCGGACTCGCGCAGGTACTCGGCGATGACGGCCGCGCGGCCAATGTCGACTAGGAACGGCCGGCTGAAGTCGAACTCCTCCTCGTCGGCCCGCCCGATCGGAAACGGCTGGCTGAAACCGAACTCGGCATCCTGACCCGAGTCGCCGGTCTTCGCGTGCCGGCCCGGGGAAGCGGCCGGTGCCGCCGGCACGAGGTCGCCCAGGGCCCGTGCGTGTGCACGCATATGCGCCTCCTGTACAGCAGGTGACGATATATTGACGCGCGAGGCCGGGCCACGGTGCACACCTCGCGGGGGGCACCCCGATCCGCTCCGGCAGTCACAGAACGAATGGCCGGACAGATTCTGGTCAGTGCGGCGCTCTCCCGCCGTTATATCTTCCGCGCCAGCGTGCCGAACTCGGCTTGCAGCGCGGGTACGCCCGCGGCGCCGCGGGTCAGGCGCAGCCCGATCCACGCGTAGAAGAACTCCGCCGGCTCCTGCCGGGTCGCGTCTGGCGGCAGGACGCTCCCTTCCGGATGGTTGGACTCGTCCACCAGTGCTGGCGGGATCTCCGCTATCGCCGCCACCCGGTAGGACCGGATGAGCTTCCGGCCGGCCTGCCGGTCCCCGGGGCAAACGCGAGCCGCATGCTCCCGTCGATGCCGGCGCCGAACAGCCTGGCTAGTGCGGGAGTGAGCACGATGTCGGTGGTCGATCGCTGCGGCGGAAGCCTGCCCGCCAGGACAGTCATCCGGTCCTGGCTGGAGTACTCGCCGTCGAGGCTGCCGTTAAGGCTGTTGGTAAGGAAAGAGCCATTGACACGGCCATGGATCGGTGGCGCTCCATTCAGGCCAACGTACTCGGCGTGGGAGACGACGCCAGGCAGCGATGAAATCGGCTTGATCGGCCGTGTGAGCGGCATGCCAGGCAGATCGCCCGGCACGTTCACGAAAACATCACTGGCGGCAATCGAGGTCAGGTAGCGGGCATAGGCAGTGGACGCGCGCTGCGCCCGCCCCGGCCCCCAGGGATACCGCGCCCAGCAAGCCGCCCAGCAGCGCCAGCGCCAGCGCCCGCGCGTGCCGCCAGGAATTCCGCGCGGCCAATGGCAGCCAGTAACGTGCCAGGTTCACCGCTGTTCTCTCACAGCCTGAGTCTGCCCTTCTCCGCCGCCACGGTGACGGGCACCCCGGAACGAGCGAGACGGCCGCCGAGCTCATCGAGATCGTCGTCGGTCCGGTCGGGCCGGTGGTGGAACAGCACGACCCGCCGTGCCCCGGCTGCTGCGGCCAGGCCGACCGCGTAGTCCGCCGCCGAGTGCCCGAACGATGCCTCGGCGGCCAGCTCGGCCGGGAGCAGCGAGGCGTCGTGCACCAGGACGTCGGCGCCCAGCGCCAGAGTGACGGCAGCGGCGTGATATTCGCCCCAGCCATCGGGTCCGGGTCCCAGGCTCGTCGGGCAGTGAGCGGGGATATAAGCCAGAACGGACCGGCCGTCGCCGATCCGGTAGCCGAACGTCCTGCCCCCCCTTGTGCGGGACCTCCAGGGCCTCGACGGCGAAGCCGCCGACACCGTATCGCCCCGGTGCCAGGCTGCTGAAATTCCAGGTTCCGCGCAGGTCACGCGGCCGGATCGGGAAGTGCGGCGGTGACATGCCGCGCTTGAGCACTGTCTCGGCGCAGCTGCCGTCCTCCTGCTCGGGCAGCAGCAGCGTGACCCTGGCCCCCTCGGTGTCCCCGCCGCGGAAGAATGGCAGCCCGTGCACGTGATCCCAATGCAGGTGCGAGAGCAGGATCGTGCCGGCGAACGGCTGCCCGGCCAGCAGTGACGTTACCTCGCGCAATCCCGTTCCGGCATCGAGGATGAGCGTGGGCACCTCGTCTGTGTCATGGGCAACGGCCACGCAGGAAGTGTGCCGCCATAGCGCAGGAACTCGGCCCCGAACGCCGGGGCGGGCCCGCGGGTACCGCAGAAGTGCAGCCGCACCGGTCAGGCCTGTCCGGCGTCTTCCCGGCGATGTCGGCCGGACAGCTCCTCCAGGTCCGTCCGGGCGAACTGGCTGGCGTCGACCGCTGCCACCCGGCAGGCCGTGACCGCGACCAGCGACGAGGTCCGGATGCCGCCCTCGAGATGGGCTCGCTCTCCGAGCAGGGCACCTGGCCCGCACTCGGCCAGCGGCTCGTCATCCCGCTCGACCCGGATGACCCCGTCCAGGACAAGGTAGACATCGGTCCCTGGCTGTCCCTGGCGCACGAGTACGTCACCAGCCGGCAGGCTGCGGATCCGGGGCCTGGCCGCCCCGTGCATCAGCTGCACGGACAGAGATCGCTCCAACGCCGTCTCCACCGCCGTGACCAGGGCCGGTGAGTCCTCCTCCCCCCACGAGCTGTGCCGGCCGAAGGACTTGGCGAGCCAGTCGGCGAAGTCGGTGAGCCCGGACTTGTGCGATAGCTTGCCGTCACGGTCGTAGACCCAGTGCCGGGGAAAGGCGCTCGCCCCGGTCATCGCGTAGTCGCAGCGGCCGTCGGCGTGCAGCGTGAGCGACAGGGTGGTCCATACCAGCGGTGCCTGCCATTGCACGTACGGTCGCCGCCGCACCCGCCGTGGCGCGGGCAGGCCGGCCCGGCCGCCGGCGGTCTGCGAAAATCGCACCCAGCCATGTCCCGGTTCCGGATCACGCCGCAAGTCGGGCAGCTGGACCGCCTGAAAACGGTACTGCAGCCCGGCCAGCCGGATGGCGCTGGAGCCCATCAGGCCTCTCCCGCTGTAGCCGGAGCCGGTGATCTGGCCGGCCTGGTCGACGTCGATCCAGGCGCGAAGAACATTGGCAAAACGGAACCTGTCCGCTGCCCGCAGCTCCTCGATGTCGCCGAGGTCTGACGGCGGCGGATCGTCGTAGTGCGAGAATCCCGAGTCGAAGACGACCCTGGCTGCTCCGGTGACTGCCTCGGACGGGATCCAGGACAATGAGGTGACGCAGCTTTCATAACGCATACCCTCACGGTCGCTGTCGGCGTTCCGATCGGCCAGGGTGGTGGCTGGCGTCCGCGAGCGTGCTAGCACTACCGGCCTTGCGGGGGCCTGCTCACTGGCCAGTTCCCGCCGTGATGTGCGACAACTGACTAGATGGATCACACAGCCGCGGCGCACGGGCGCCGCATCGAGGTCTTCCTCGCGGACGACAACCTGATCGTCCGTGAGGGAGTGCGCGCGCTCATCGAGCGCAACGCCGACCTCAGGGTGGTCGGAGTGGCCGCCGACTACGACGAGACCGTCGCCGGTTGCGACGCCACCGAGCCGCAGGTGCTGGTCACCGACGTCCGCATGCCGCCTTCGTACCAGCGCGAGGGCATCGATGCGGCCAAGCACGTGCGCATGCGCTATCCGGGAACCGGGATCGTGGTGCTGTCCCAGTATGACGAGCCGGAATACGCCATCTCACTGCTCGCCGAGGGCTCGGCGGGCTACGGCTACCTGCTGAAGGACCGCGTCGCCGAGGGCAACCAGCTGGCCGACGCGATCCGCCGCGTGGCCACCGGGGGGACCGTACTCGACCCGGCGATCGTCGAGGCGCTTGTCCGGCCGGTAGTCGCACCGGGAGGCCTGCTGCCGGCGGAGGAGGAACTGCTGGCCATGGTGGCGGAGGGCAAGCCGATCAAGGCGATCGCAGCGGTCAGGGAGGTGCCGCCCGAGGCTATCGACACCGAGGTGGAGGCGGTGTTCGTCAAGCTGGCCACGGGAGTCTCCACCGGCGATCCGTCGGCGCTGACCCGGCTCCGGCTGCTGCATCAGGCCATCGTCGACCGCGAGGAGCAGGGAGAGACGCTGTCCCGCCTGCTACCTGGCGGGCTGGCGGAAAAGCTCAGGCGCGGGACGCACCGCATCGGCGAGACCGAGCGTGTCATGGTCACCGTCCTGATGAGCGACATCAGGTCCTACTCGACCATCGCCGAGCATGCCGACCCGGCCCAGCTTGCCGGGCAGCTCAACACTCACCGCGCGGCAATGAACCGGGCCATCCTCGGCGAGGGAGGCACGGTGATGCAGTTCGTGGGCGACGCGGTGATGGCCGTGTTCGGCGCCCCGTTCCCGCAGCCACATCACCCGGACCGGGCAGTCGCCGCGGCCGCGGCCATGCACAGGCTGCAGGACGAGATCAACAGGGCCTGGGCGGAGGACGGCCTGCCCGCCTTCGGCCTGGGCATCGGCATGTCGACCGGGGAGGCGGCCGCCGCCTTGCTGGGCTCGGCCGAACGCCTCGAATACACGCTGGTGGGCGACACCGTCAATCTGTCCCAGCGACTGCAGCAGCTCGCGGCGGCCGGCGAGACCGTGCTCTCCGATGCCACCTGCCGGGCCCTGACCAGCCCCGCCAGGACCATCGCGCTTCCCGCGCAGCTGGTCAAGGGCCGAGACACCCCGATCGCCGCCCATAAGATCACCAGGGAGAACCCAGAGTCCGCCACCTCGCCGCCCTGGCCAGGCAGCGCAACCGCTGCCGGCGACCCGATGACAACCCGGACGGGGACCTGATGAACGAGAACCTGCCTGCGCTGGCGATGCTGGGCGTGCGCAAGACATTCGAGGCCGAGAACGCGCCCGTGCGTGCACTTCGCGGCGTTGACCTGAGCGTGGCCTCGGGTGATTTCGTGGCCCTGATGGGACCGTCCGGCTGCGGCAAGTCGACGCTGCTGAACCTCGTGGCCGGGCTCGATGTACCCGATGAGGGCACCATCACCGTCGCTGACGAGGAAGTGACGGGGCGAAGCGAGGACGATCTCGCGCGGCTGCGCAGGAAGCACATCGGCATCATCTTCCAGTTCTTTAACCTGCTGGAGGGCATGACGGTGCTGGAGAACGTCGCCCTTCCGGCGGTCATCGCCGGCAGCAGGCGGCGGATGGCCGAGACCAGGGCCAGCGACCTGCTGGACTTGCTGGGCATCGGCGACAAGGCGGCAGCCGTGCCCGGCGTGCTGTCCGGCGGCCAGCGCCAGCGGCTGGCGATCGCCAGGGCGCTGGCCAACGAGCCGACCCTGCTGCTGGCCGACGAGCCGACCGGGGCGCTCGACTCCGAGGGCGGCGCCGAGGTCATCGAGCTCCTGAGCCGCCTGCACGCCGGCGGCCAGACCATCGTCCTAGTGACCCATGATGTCCAGGTCGCCAGCGCGGCCGAGCGCATTGTCAGCATGCTGGACGGGCGCATCCTGCCGCCAGCCGGCGGCGATGCGGATCTCGGCGTCAGCGTGACCACGGAGACGCGATGACAGCTCGCCGCCCTGCCCGGCGCGCGCGGCCCGCGACCGCCGGCCGTGCGGCTTGGCCGGGCGGAGCGATGATGACCGCTGCCGCCGGCGTTCACCCGGCAGTGCTCCCGCCGCTGGGCGGGAGCAGGACGCAGCGGATGCTGGCCGGAGTGCTGGTGCCCGTGCTGACCATCGTGATCGTGGTGATCGGGCTGCGCGTGCCGGGCAGGTCCGGCCTGCCTGCCCTGCAGGCGGTCGCCTTCGGCCTGGTCGTGGTCGGCGCGCTGTCGGCCGCCGTCCTCGGCCGCGCGCCTGAGCGGGTCCCGCTGTGGCAGGCAGCTCTTGGCCCGCTGGCCGCCGCGGCCGCGCTGACCGCCGCGCGGATCGGCAGCCAGGCGCCCGCCGGGCAGCATCACGCAGCGCGCGGAGTTGCCACGCTCGGCGTCCTGAGCGTCATCGCGATCTGGGTTCACCTGCTGCTCGCGCTGCCCGACGGGCGGCTGCGCAGCCGATCACGGCAGCTCTTGGCGAGCCTGGCATATGCCGCCGCTGCCGCGGCCGGCCTCGGCCTGGCGACCGCCGGGCAAGCTCTCACCGCCCGGGCAGTTGCGCTGATCTGGCCCCTGGCTGCGGTATGTGCCCTGCCCGCGGTGCGACTGCGCTACCTGGCAGTCGCCGGGCGGGACCGGGAGCGGATGCAGTGGATGAGCGTGGGCGCGGTGCTGGCGGCCGACACGGCCCTGGTGGCCGTCGTCTTGCACGTGCTCGTAGGGTGGCCGGAGCCGGTGGCCGCGGTGGCGGCGGGCTGCGCCATCTTCCTGCCGGCCGGGATGATACTCGGCGAGGTGCGCGGGCTAGCGTCCTTCGGCGGACGCGTCCTGGTCCAGGTGCTCTCGATAGCGGGATTCACCACGGTCGTCGCGGCCATCTACCTCGTGATCGTGTTCGGTATCGGGACGCCGCCCAGCAACTCGGGCGACCGAGACGTGCTTGGGCTGTCGATGCTGGCCGCAGCGGTGGCTGCGATCGGGTACCTGCCGGCCAGAGATCGGCTCATCGCCTCGGCCACGCGCTTCGTCTACGGCGCCAGGGAGGCGCCTGACGAGGTGCTCCGCACCTTCGGCAGCCGCCTGACCCGCGCGATCCCGATGGATGAGCTCTTGCTGCAGCTAGCCGAGTCGCTGCGCAAGACCATGGGCCTGACCAGGGCAGAGGTCTACACCGGCTCGGGTGACGTGCTACAACGGGCGGTGTCGGTGCCGGACGCCGGATCCCGCTCGATTGTCGTCACGGCCCGCGAGCGACCCGTCGTGACCAGGGCAGGGGTATCGGGCAGCGCCTGGGCATCGGTCTGGCTGCCATCGCTGCTCGAGGACCGTGAGCAGGCACAGCTTCGGGTGGCGCCGGTGAGTCACGGCGGGAGGCTTCTCGGCCTGATTGTCGTGGAGCGGCCCGTGGCTGGCGACAGCTTCTCCGAGGATGACGACCGCGTGCTGACCGGCCTAGCCCGGCAGGTTGGCCTTGCGTTTCACAACGCTCAGCTCGATGCGGCCCTGCAGACGACCCTGGATGAGCTGCGAGGCCAGGCCGAGGCGCTGCGGGAGTCCCGCGCCCGCATCGTGGCCAGCGGCGACGCCGAGCGCCGCCGGGTGGAGCGTAACCTGCACGACGGAGCGCAGCAGAATCTCGTGGCGCTCGCGGTACACCTGCGGCTGGCCCGCGACATCGTCGCCGAAGATCCGGCCGGCGCGGCGCAACTGCTTGACCAGATCGCCGATGAGGTGAAGCGGACCATCCAGGAACTGCGTGAGCTCGCCCACGGCATTTACCCGCCGCTTCTCGCCGACAGCGGTCTTGGCGAGGCGCTGCGGGCCGCCGCCGGCCGGAGCCCACTCCCCGTCGAAGTGGCTGACCAGGAAATCGGGCGGTACTCCCCCGAGGTCGAGGCGGCTGTCTACTTCTGCTGCCTCGAGGCGCTGCAGAATGCGGCCAAGCACGCGCCGGACGCGAGCGTCAAGGTGCGAATCTGGGCGGAGTCGGGCGGCCTGCTGTTCTCGGTCACCGACAACGGCCCCGGCTTTGACGCCGAGCGGGCACGCAAGGGCCACGGCTTCGTGAACATGGCTGACCGGCTGGGCGCCATCGGGGGAACAGTCCGCTGGCAGTCCGAGCCCGGCCGTGGAGCGCAGATCCGCGGCTCGATACCCCTAATATGAGCGCCTACCCGGACCTGAACGATCGGGAGCCTCTGTCCTCCCACAGCTGGCGCAGGGTGTGGGTGCCGAGCTGCTCCTTGTTCAGGTAGCCGCTGGCGCCGCTCGCCGCGGCACCGCTGGGCAGGTCACTCACCTCATAGGTGGAGCACAGGATGACGACGACATCCGGATGGGCTGAGGTGATGCGCCGGGCGGCCTCGATCCCGCTCATCTCCGGCATGTTGATGTCCATCAGCACCATGGCCGGCCGCAGCCTGTCGATGAGCTCGATGGCCTCCACCCCGCTCACCGCCTCGCCGACCAGCTCGAAGCCCTCCAAGCGGCCCAGGACTGCCTTCGCCGCCAGGCGGAACGGCGCCTGATCATCGACAACGAGGACAGCACACGAGCGGGTCACGCTCTCAGCTTGTCATGCGGGCCGCGCCCTGCCGAGGGTGCTGCCCCCCGGTGCCCCGGTGTGGTCACCTTCCCCGCGGCGAGAGCTTCCTGCTATCGCTGGCTGAGGAACAGCAGGACCGCCTTGACCCTGCGGTTGACGTCTTTCTCTTCTGATAGTGCGAGCTTGGCGAAGATCGAGTTGGTGTGCTTCTCCACCGCGCGCTCGGTCACGAACAGGGCGGTGGCGATCGCGGAGTTGCTCTTCCCCTGAGCCATTTCGGAGAGGATCTCCGACTCCCTGGGCGTCAGCGACGCCAGGCCAGGCTGGCGATCTCGTGACCGCGCCCGCACGAGCTCATCAACCACTAGGGGGTCGATCACGGACCCGCCCTGGGCCACGGCGCGGATGGCGCGCGCCAGCTCGTCGACGCTGCCCACCCGCTCCTTGAGCAGGTAGGCCCGCCCGGACGAGCCGTGCTCGAGCAACGTCACCGCGTAGCCGGGAGCGGTGTACTGGCTGAGTACGACCACCCCGGTGGCCGGGTGATTCTGCCGGATCCATGCGGCCGCCTGGATGCCCTCGTCCGTACCGGTGGGCGGCATCCGAATGTCCGTGACGACTACGTTGGGAAGCTGCTCGCCGACGACGGCCAGCAGCTGAGGCAGGTCAGACGCGACGCCGACCAGCTCGAAATCCTCGTTGGCCGCCACCAGGCGGGAGATGCCTTCCCGCAGCAGGGCATGATCCTCGGCCAGCGCGACCCGGATAGGTGCCATTAAGCCGTGATCGTAGCGTGCCGCCGGATGGGGTGCTAGCACGACTTTCCCGCTGGTGGCTGGCTAACCTTGCCGTTCCGGCAAGGTGCGCCAGACTGCACTCAGGAGCCTGGACAGGGAGGTTGCCGTGCGTGCTGTTGCCATGCTGCTCCGTGCGCGGCTGCGACAGCACTGGACGTCCTAGCTAGCCGTGGCCGCCCTGGTGACCCTGGCGGGCGGGCTGGTGATGGCCGCGGCGCCGACTGGCCCGGCGGACCGCGGCCGCCTTTCCCGATTTCGTCGCCCGGCACGGTTACGACTCCATCGTCTACAGCCCGCCCGCTGCCGGAACTGGCCCGCATCCCCCCAGGTCGCCCTGGTGACAGCGGCCCGTGCCCCGTTCACCGCCATGCCGCGCTGCGCGCCCTGCCGCAAGCCGATCGATCCCGGCTCCTTCGCGGTCTTCCGCCAGGCAGCCTGACCCGGATGGTCAAGCTGCTCTCCGGCGGATGCCGGACCAGTCCAACCCCGATGAGGTGCTGGCCTCCTATAGCTCGCGAGGGACAACGGCGCGCGGATCGGCTCGGTGATGGTAGCCCCAGCATTCCGAGCCGGCGACCAAGGCTGCGCGTAGCTCGTCGCCGAGGCCGAGTGGGCTCATGATGTCGCAGTAGCGCCGGCTCGAGGCACGGTCGGAGTGCGTCGCAGCGTCCAGGGCTGGTCGACGCGGAACCGGCCGTCCAGACTGAACTCGCCAAGATCCTGGCCGAACGGCTCCAGGAGCGTTAACCCGAGGCGCCCTGGTATGCCAGCGCGCCAGCTCTGGTAAGGCCAGCCTCCTGGCATAGGTCGTCCCAGCACCCTTGTGACGGGCCCGCAGCAGGACATCTACTGGGCATCACGGCATGGGCACGGCGGATCGCGCGCTGCGCTCTTGATAGGGGTGAGCAGGCTTGCGTATCACCTTGACCTGGCTGCGGCTGGAGTTGCGCCAGCGCTGGCGGTCGCTAACCGTGCTTGCCCTGCTCGTGGCGCTCGCCACCGCAACGGTGCTCGCGGCGGGAGCAGGAGCGCGGCGCGGCCAGACGGCGTTCGGCCGGCTGTGGGCGCGCACGCTGCCGGCGACCGTGACCGTGCTGCCCAACCAGCCGGGCTTCGATTGGGCCAAGATCCGCGCGCTGCCCGAGGTCATCGCGCTGAGCAGGTTCCCGGTCGGCTTCGGATTCGCGCTGGACTGCTGTCCGGGCGTGAGTGCCGCAAACCCGCCCGCGGACAAGGAGCTCACCCGGAGCATCGAGCGGCCGGTCGTTTTGGAGGGCCGGCTGTTCAACCCCAGCCGCGCCGATGAGGTCCTGATCACCCCCCAGTTCGCGGCGTACTACGACAAGAGCCCTGGCGACATGCTCACCTTGCACCTGGCCAGCCCGCAGCAGATCAACGCGGGATACGACGGGTCCACTGGACCACCGCGCGGGCCGGGGATCCGGGCCCGCATCGTCGGGGTGATCCGTTCGGTCTGGGAGTCCCTTGACGTGGAAGGCCCAGGGCAAAAGGGAGGCGTGCTTGCTTCTCCGGCCCTGTTTACCAGTTACCGCGCCAACTTCATCGGCACGACCGGCCAGGTATACATCAACGCTCTGGTGCGGCTGAAAGGAGGCGCCGCCGAGATGCCCGCGTTCCGCGCCGACATGGCCCGAGTGACCGGGCGATCCGATATCGACGTGTGGAACAACCTTGTCTTTTTCGGCGATCCTGTCCGCAGGGTCACCGAATACGAGGCCGCCAGCTTGCTGGCCTTCGGGCTAGCCGCGCTGCTGGCCGCGATTTTCCTGGTCGGCCAGTCGATGGCTCGCTACACATCCGACACCGTCGCGGATCTCCAGGTCCTGCAGGCAGTGGGCATGACGCAGCGGCAGGCCGTCGCCTCAGCTTCGGCCGCGCCTTTCCTGGCCGCGGCCGTCGGGGCGACGATCGGAGTCGGCGCGGCGATCGTGGCCTCGCGGTGGATGCCGATTGGCGCAGCAGCATTCGCAGAGCCGCATCCGGGCATCGACGTGGACTGGGTCGTGCTGGGCGCTGGGTGGATCACCGCCCGCTGGCGCCGCGGCCACCGCGGCGTCGGCGCTCACCGCTCGCCGGCGGCACCAGAACCTTCGCCGGTCCGTCGTCGCGACGACCGCATCGCGGGCGGGCCTGCCCGCACCGGTGGTGGTAGGCGCCCGTTTCGCGCTTGAGCCGGGTCGCGGCCGTTCCGCCGTGCCTGTCCGGCCGGCGGTGATGGGCGCGGTCGCGGGCGTGCTAGGCGTGCTAGCCGCCTTCACCTTCGCGGCCGGAGTCTCCGATGCCGCCGCCAATCCGGCGCGCTTCGGGCAAACGTGGCAGCTGGCCACATTCTTCGGTTTCAACGGGCAGGATTTCGGGCCGGCCAGCCCCGTGCTGAGCGCCGTCGCCGCTGACCCGGACGTGATCGGGATTGATGACGCGCGTATCGGGGGGGCGCAGTCCGGCCAGGTCTCCATCGAGAGCTTCACCTACGACCCGGTGGCCGGCAAGCGGCCCGCCATCATCCTCACTGACGGGCGCATGCCCGTCACGCGGAACGAGATAGCACTGGGCCCGATAACCGCTCGCCAACTGCACGCGGTGACCGGCTCCGCGATCCGGCTCACTGGCGGTTCGACGCCGCGGGTGATGAAGGTAACAGGTATCGGCTTTGTCCCCGCGGGGCCGCACAACGGCGACGCCGACGGCGCCTGGCTCACGCCCGCCGGATACGACCGGATATTCGCGGGCGCGCCCTACTCCTTCAAGTTCCACGCCGCGACCGTGGCGCTGCGGCCCGGCGCTGACGTGGGGGCTGTCGCGCGCAGGCTGGATGCCGCCGCCGCTGCCATCCCTGGCGGCCATGCCTTCACCCTTTTCCCCCCCGTCCGCGCCGCAGGAAGTCCAGCAGATCAAGGACCTGGAGGTGCTGCCGCTGGCGCTAAGCGCCTTCCTTGTCCTGCTGGCCATCGGTGCTGTCGGGCACGCCCTGTCCATCGCCGTGCACCGCCGGCGCCACGAACTGACGGTGCTGCGAGCGCTCGGGATGACCCGGCTGCAAACGCGGATGGTGGTCGCCACCCAGGCCAGCGTGCTCGCCGTGATCGGGCTGATATTCGGGGTGCCGCTCGGAGTCGCGCTCGGCCGCACTCTCTGGCACGTGGTCGCCGACTTCACTCCCGTGGCCTATCACCCGCCGATGGCTGTGCGGACGCTGCTGCTGATAGCCCCCGTCGCCTTGCTGGTCGCGAATACGCTGGCCGCCTGGCCGCAGCGGCAAGCCACGCGGCTACGCGCCGGACAGGTTCTGCGCGCCGAGTTATTTTGAACTGGCCGGCACCGCGATGGACGTTGCCGCGAAACGATGGGACAAATAGCAACTAATCTTGTCGGCGCGTTCTCGGGCGTGGCCGTGCGTGAATATTCGGCGCTCACTGAGCGTGAGCTGAACGCCATCACCGAGCGTGATGTGCGGGCCGGATGCCGCTTGCTGGTCGTGGAACGAGTCGTGGACCGGGTCATGGAGGCGCTCGGAATGCTCAGAATGCACACGTTGACCGCTGTTGATGACTATTGGTCGCTTTCTGTAATCGGCGTCGACTGCATTACAAGGACGATTTCCGGTGCCAGAAGATGTCGTCTTCCGGGGCAGCCTGCCTTCAAACTGTGTAGGAGGTAGCTTCGCATGCGTCCAGAGATCGCCGAATATAAGCGGTGGACATATGAGCTCTCGGCGCGACCTACATTGCGCAGCTCACCCAGTTATGGCGCTTCGTGCTGCTCCAGGCAATCAATCCGGGCTCGGCCTCACCAGAGTCGCGACGAGTGACGGCCGCGTGGCGGCGATCTGCTCCGAAATGGCACGCAACGGATCCGGGTGCTCACGCGGCTGCGGCGACTCTGAACAGCATCCGGGAGCCATCGCGGACAACGTGGAAGGCTTCCTCGCCCTGCTCGGGATGGCCGGGTACGTGGGCGGTAGGCGAATCCGCCGCAGTCGGGCTCGCTGGTGACGTTGACGATGCGGCCGGTCGCGCTCATGTAGGCGGCCGGCAGCCGGTTGGCCAGGGCGAAGATGAGACCTGGCCGCTCTTGCCCCGCAGGGAAGACCGTCATCGCGGCGCCGAGCTGCACCTGCCAGTGCCACAGCGACTCCGCCAGCCGGTCGAAGCGGTCCTGGCTGGAGCTGCCCAGTTCCGCCTCCCAGCGGTCGTGGTGATAGCCGGACGGCGTGATGGCTGCGGTGGCGCCGTGCTCGGCGTAGGTGAGCGTGCAGCTTTCCTGGTCCGCGACGAGCCGCGATAGCTGGCCAGCCGACGGCCTGCGCACCGAGAACGGTGCGGCCCCTTTCGCTGCGACGAGATGTCAGGAAGAATTGATCTCAAGCTAGCCGGTGAGCTCGCCCGTGTTGACTCCGTCCGGTCGAGTACATCCGCCGGGTCGGGTCACCCGACTTCGAGCATGTCGGCCGCAGACCTGCTGGCCGTCCTCGTCGGCTGGCATCTTCGGTATGACTGGGACGAGCCGGCCAACCTGGCCAACGATCACCTGATCTTCTCCAAGGGCCATGCGTCGCCTCTGCTCTACTCGGTCTACAAGGCTGCTGGGGTCGTCTCTGACGATGAGCTCATGACCGGCTACCGCCGCTTCGGGTCCCGGCTGGAGGGACATCCGACCCCGGTGCTGCCCTGGGTCGACGTGGCAACCGGCTCGCTCGGCCGGGGATTGCCCGACTCCGTCGGGGTCGCGCTTGCTGGCAAGTACCTCGACGAGTCCCCGTTCCGGGTCTGGGTCCTGCGGTGACAGTGAGATGGCCGAAGGTTCGATCTGGGAAGCCCTCGACAAGGCCTCGCACTATAAGCTCTCCAATCTCATCGCCATGGTGGATGTCAACCGGCTCGGGCAGCGCGGTCCGACCGAGCTGTCCTGGGATCTGGAGACCTACAGCCGCCGTGCGTCGGCGTTCGGCGCCCGCGTCTTCACCATCGACGGCCACGACGTGGCTGAGATCGACCGGGCCATGGCACACGCGAGGGCGACCGGGCCGGCACTGGCGGCTGGCAGCCACCTGCCGCCCAGGATCATCGAGGGGCCGACCGGAGCGCTCGACGCACCCGTTCGAGCAGGTCGTCTTGTTCCTTACGGCCGGTGACCCTCATGCGTTCGGACGCGACGTCGAGCTTGACGTCGACGTAGAGGTCGCCGGCATCCTGGTGGCAGTGAAGAAATGCCCGGGACCCCCGAGAGAAGTAGCCGCGCTTACGCTCCCGCAACGCGGGGAGCTTACGCAAACTCACCAGCAGCGCTTCGAGGCGATCAAGGTCTTCCGGCGTTGCATGCCGCTCGCGTCGGGCATGACAAGTGACGTCAGGACAACGCAAGAGCCGACCCTGGCCGCCGCACGGGCCGGCCCGCGAGAATGCCCGTAGGCTTCGAGAAGAACGCCTCGCCGTCGTCCATCATGCCCGCCGCTTGCAAGAGTTCCACAGCCACGATGTGCCAACTATTCGCGCAGCGATAGCTAAGAGAACGAACGTTCGCGCCACGCTTCAAGCGGCTGGCGCGGTCCATTGCCCAGTTGGCGACTGCCTGCGACCATTGTCTTGCCTGCGGCACACGCGAATCGCCAGGGGATTCTCATGGACAAGGACGCCATTTCGCCCAGCCGGGATGTGGTTCTCGGCTTTAACGGCGCGTGGGGGTTCGCCCCCGCTGACCTGACGAGCCCGGCGCTGGCGGCTGCCGCTGGGGCGCTCGTCGATGTCACGCTCTCTGGCGAGCCCGGTTCCGCCGTGTCGGCGGCGGGACAGCCGGTGACTGAGCTGCGCGTTCATGGGGTTTCCGGATCTGATGGCCCGACGATGCTTGAGCATCCAACTGCGTTGCAGGTCGCTGGCGATAAGGTGACTGGCTTTTACCGGCGGTGGAGCCCGGACGGCCCGGGACGGCCCTGTACCGCATCTGGCTACCACCCGGGGCCACCGGTTCGCCAGCGGCCTGCTGCGGCTGCTGGCCTTGGCGGCCACGGTTCAGTTCGTGAGCGGGGCGGCGGTGGTGACGGTCAGTACGGTCGCCTGGCAGGCCGCCGGGCGCGCGGGCATGCTGCCGAACTGGATGGGTTGGTACGGGAGGTGGACGGCTGGCTGGCGGGTGGCGATTGCCATGGTGGCGGTCGCGGGCGTCGTCGCGGGGCTGTGGTGGCTGAGCGTCGTGACCGGGCGGAAGTACGAAGGGCGGACAACGAAGGCTCAGCAGGAACTGAATGCGCGCTGGCCATTGACGCAGCCTGGGTTCTGGAAGGGCGAGTTGCTTGTTCAGCGGCAGCGGGCGCTGCATTCGGCGGCGGCGCTTGCTGCGTTGGCCATGATCGGAGCGATGTCGGCCGGTCGCGCTTCGGGCGCTAGGTGGGTGGCGATCTTCCTCGCCGCCGGCGTGCTGGCCGCCGCGGCGGCATCGGCCTGCGCGCCGATGGCCGAGCGCCACACGGTCTCTCTCGTTAACGGCGGCGGCGCCCAGCGCATGGGGGCCGGAAAGTGGTGCCGGTGGGTGCTCGGAGCTGCCGTCGCCGCAGCTGCTGCCGCGGCCATGGTAAGCGGCTTGACTGACACGATCGGCGGGCCGCAGCCGGCAACGCTGCCCGGGCTTACCACCTTTGTCGGGGTGCTGCTAGCGGCGCAGGCGTGCCTGCTTATCGCACTGACCAGCACCGTCGCCGTCCTCGCCGCGCGGGTCCGGCCGAGCCGTGATGCCCGTCGTCGCAGCCAGGATCTGCCCTACCTGGGCGGCATGCTCGGCGCGCTCTTCCCGACCCTTGGCGTGCTGCTCGGCGGGATGCTGACCGCCGTCGTCAGTTTGGGCGTGACTCGGTTGCTTGGCACGCCGCTTCCGAGCGGATTCCGGTTCGGGGGCATGTCGCCGAACGCGATCGAGGTGCCGTGGCCAATCTATGCGTTCGGCGCCGAACCCGTCGGCCTGCTAGCTGGTGCCCTCGTGGCAGCGACAGTGCTCTGGCTGGGGTATCGCAGCAACCGTCGCCGCTTTGAGGCGGCCGCGCAGGGGAGGCCCTCCATGGTGGCGTCGGCCTATCGCGCCCAAGGGCAACAGTCAGGCCTGGACAATGTTGGCGGCGACAGCCCGCTCTACCGGAAGAACCGGCGTGCCATCGCCAGAGCTTGGGCACTTGGCTTGCTTGCCGAGGACGCCGCCGCAGCGCTGGCCTGGGTGGTGATCGGCGGTGCGGTCACTGTATTCGCCGCGGCGATCGCAGCGGCGTCGCTGGCCGGCTCGGCGCGCCATCCCTCACCGTTGGCTGGGGGGTTGCAGGGAGTCGCGTCGCTCATCGCAC
>WNFI01021812.1_pt1 | contig 20697 bp, 21 predicted proteins | sample 5400471 | NCBI WGS metagenome assembly WNFI01 (sample SAMN13153348, study PRJNA577476) | soil metagenome | isolation source: 100 cm saprolite on Douglas fir-dominated hillslope | place: USA:California | collected 2013-09-17
GGGTCTGCTGACGTTCAACGCGTGGGCGCTCGACGGATACCTCAAGGTCTTCTGGCGGAACGCCGCCATCTGGCAGCTCTGGCCGCAGGTGCTCGTGCTTACCGTCCTGGCAACGGTGTTCATGACGCTCGCTCGGACGTTTGCCCGCAGGTGGGAGGCGGCTTAGTCCCTTGGTCCCTTGGTCCCTGGTCCTCAGTCCCTGGTCCATCAGTCCCTGGTCCTGGGTCCCTTGGTCGGAGGTCGCTGCGTCTCGTTGCGGGCTTCGGCCCGGAGGCGTGACTGGTGGCGGCCGCGATCCTGCCATCCGCACGCGTCCAGGTATCGGATGAAGGCGCCCAAGCTTCGTGACAATCGTTCGGCGTCTGCCACTCGCTCGGCAAGCTCCCCATCAGTGATGTAGCGCTTTATGTGCGCTTTCCGAAGTCGCGCAATCACTTCGCCGAGCGAGCCCTTCGAGTAGAACAAGTATTTGACGAACATCGGATCCGTTCCCTGCTCGAATCCTTCCGCGATGTTGGAAGGAATAGAATCGTTCGCTTCACTCGTCTGCTCCCAAAGATCGCGATCTCTGCGATAGGCGTAACGGTCAAGAAGCGCAGTAACTGCCCTGGAGAACTCCACCGCCCTCTGATATACCCGCAATTCTTCAAGCTTCTCTGCCATGAAAAGAGCCGTAGCAGCCGCCGTGCCAAGCGAGTGACCGTGGACACGCGACCAGGGACCGACGGCGAGGGACCGACGACCAGGGACTCGGGACCAGGGACGAAGGGACCAGGGACGAAGGGACCAGGGACGAAGGGACCAAGGGACAGAGTAAAATCTCGTTCGTGAAGATCGCGCTCGTCCAACAGCACGCGTCCGCAGACAAATCCGAGAACATCCAGCGTGGCCTCAACGCCGTCGACCACGCCGCCGCTCAAGGGGCACACGTTGTCGTCTTCGCGGAGCTCGCGTTCGAACGGTTTCACCCGCAACGTCCCGCGGATGGGGATCCTCTCCGCCTGGCAGAGCCGGTCCCGGGGCCCGTCACCGACATCTTCGCGGAACGCGCGCGCCGTCACGGCCTCGTCATCATCCTGAACCTCTACGAGCGGGACGGCCGTCACGCGTACGACTGTTCCCCCGTCATCGACGCGGACGGCCGTCTGCTCGGCCGGACGCGCATGGTCCACATCACCGAGTACGCGTGCTTTCACGAGCAGGGCTACTACACGCCGGGTGACACCGGGGCGCCCGTGTACGAGACGAGGGCTGGAAGAATCGGCGTCGCCATCTGCTACGACCGCCATTACCCCGAATACATGCGAGCGCTCGCCGTCGCGGGCGCCGACCTCGTCGTCGTCCCGCAGGCGGGGGCAGTCGGGGAGTGGCCTGACGGGCTCTATGAAGCCGAGTTGCAGGTGGCGGCGTTCCAGAACGGGTACTACACCGCGCTCTGTAATCGCGTCGGCGCCGAGGAGTGCCTGACATTTTCGGGGGAGTCGTTTGTCTGCGCGCCCGACGGGCGCGTGATCGCGCGGGCCGCCGCCGGCCAGGACGCGATTCTGTATGCGGACCTCGATCTGGCCGAGACCGGCCGGTCGCATGCGCGCAGGCTCTTTCTCCGCGATCGGCGGCCGGACTTGTATGCGGCGTGGATTGCGCCGGCCGCGGCGGGCCGTCGATGAAGGCGGTGAGCGATCGGCTAATCGGCTCGTGGCGTCCGCCAGCTGCGCTTCGACGGCGATCGCCTGGTTCTCAGCGCGGACGTCCGGAAGAACGACGACATCGTCACGCACACGCTTACTTGGGAGAGATGCTGAGGGTGCCACAGGCGCCACAGGTGCCAACGGTGCCAATGGTGCTGTTGACGGTGCTCGTCGTTCTAAGCGGCTGCTCGGATCTTCGGGTGATATCGGGCGTCTACGCAAATCTCGACGAGGTGCAGAAGGCTGGCGCGCGTGACTGGGTGCCACAGGGGCTGCCGTCGGGTACGAGCGATCTGCGCGAGGGGCACCTGCCCGACGGGCGACAATGGGGTGCGTTCAGCTTTCCGGCTGCCGACGCAATCCCCGTACGTGCGCTGATCGAGTCGGAGATAACGAGCGGCACGCTGTCGTGCGAGCCGCCCGGGCGGCTCGAGTTCTGGCCGCGCGTGTTGCTGTCGCCGGTCGACGTCGAGCGCGTCCGCTCGACCGGGTTCCGCCTCTATCACGGGCGCGACGCGCGCACGTATGCCATCAACTGGGGACAAGGCCGCGCCTATTACTGGCGCGGCTGAGCTTCACGCCCCCCGGCTTGCTATACTCCACGGTGCCTGCCTGACTGAGGTGCCATGCGCGCCCACTATTTCTTTGCCTGCGCGACACTGACCGTCGCGTTCGCGGCGGTCCATCACGCGCAGCCGCAGTCTCCCGATACATTCCGCAGCGGCCGCGACGTCTTGACCGTGAACGCGTCGGTGCGCGATGGCTCCGGGCGGCCGCTGACCGACCTGCAGGCCGCTGATTTCGTCGTGCGGATCGATGGGCAGCCAAGGACCGTGCTCACGGCGCGGATGTTCGGCACGGATGCCGATCGCGTGACGAACGGCGTGGTACCGATCGCGCGGTTCACGCGTGTCACCGAAGCGTCGCCCGGGCGGGTCGTCGTGTTCGCGATCGATCGGACTTCGATCAGGGCGGGGGCGGAGAAAGCGGCAATCGAAACGGCCGCCAAGATGCTCGACGCGCTATCGCCGGCCGATGCCGTCGGTGCGGTCGGTCTTCCCGGCGGCGGGATCGACGTGACGCGCGATCACGCGGCCGTCACGGAGGCCATTCGGAAGATGACCGGCGCCGCTCCGGCGTCGGTTTGGGAACACGCCCTGTCGTGGGATGAAGCGCTCGCTTTCGAACGGGAATTCCGGCCGACCATCGCGCAGGTAATCGCGCGGGAGTGTAGAGAGGGTCAGAACGACTGCCCCCCAGCGCTGCGGCGGCAGGCGCGCGAGATGCTGCTCATCGGCCGCGGCCAGGCCGACACGGTGCTGTCGAACCTGACGCGCCTGCTGGAGAGCCTCGCACCGCTCAGCGCGCCCAAGCACCTCGTCATCATTTCGGGCGGACTCCCGTTCGATCTGGATCTATTGACGCGTTATCGCGCACTTGCCGCGAAGGCCGCGCAGACACACGTGGCGCTGTTCGTCGTGCAGCTCGACCAGGCGGCCTTCGATGCGAGCGATCGCGGGCACTTTGCCCGCGTATTCGGCGGCGCCGAATATGCGGATGGCCTCGCGAACATCGCGTCGAGTACGGGCGGCCTGTTCTTCAACGGCGTCGGCCGCGCGACTGGCGTGTTCGATCGTATCGCGTCCGACATCAATTACTTCTATGAGCTCGGCGTCGAGTCACGCCCGTCCGACGGAGACGGCAAGTCCCACCGCGTCGAGGTGAGAGTGTCGCGCGCCGGCGCGCAGGTGCGCGCCCCCTCGGAAACCGCGATCCGACCCGCCGTGCCGCGGACCGGTGAGAATGCGATCCAGCAGGCCCTCACGCAGCCGACCGACGTCGCCGAACTGCCGCTCGAGGCCGCGACGTACATGATGCACAGCAGCGACGCCGAGAAAGTCCGCGTCATCGTCGCGGCGCAGCTGTCCGCCGAGGCCGGAGTGAAGCCGAGCGATTGGGGCTACGTGATCATGGATGGCGCCCGTGTGATCGCCGGGAAGCGGATTCGCCTCGCCTCCGAAACGCCGGACCCCTGGTCGGCGACCGCCAGCGTCGACGTTCCTCCAGGCCGGTACCGTCTGCGCGTCGCCGCGGTCGCGGCCGACGGCCGGAGAGGCGCACTGGATGTGCCGCTTCGTGTCGGCCTTCGGATGGCGGGCACGATCCAGGCGAGCGACTTGATGCTCGGCACGATCGACGCGGGTCAGCTGCAGCCCCGCGCACGCGTCCGCCAGGGCGGGCGTGTGGTGGGGATGATCGAGTTGAGCTCGTCCGAGACGCTGTCGGCCACGACCGGCTTCCTGTCAGTGACTCGCGCGGGGACGACCGAGCCGGCGCTGCGTCAGCCGCTCATCCTCCGCACCCGCGCGGATGACAAGAGCGTCGTCATTGCGGAGGCGGCGGCCGATCTGTCGTCGCTGCCGGCCGGCACGTATACGGCGAGCGCGGTGGTGGAACGCGAGGGGGTGCAAGTGGCGCGGGTGAGCCGTGTGTTCGACGTTGTCGCCAGTGCGGCCGGCGCCGACGCCGGCGCGGCCGCCCCCGCTCGGGCTGCGGCGCGGGCGGCGCCCCGGGATCCGATGCTGAATGACGTGCTCCAGCGCGTCGGACGCTACGTGGCTGGTTACGGCGAACAGGCCTCGGTCCTGATCGGCGTCGAGCACTACGAACAGCGGCTTCTGAGCATGATGAAAGGGCAACCGACGGTCCGGAAACTCGTGGCGGACATCCTGCTCGTCAAGACGTCCGACGAGCTGGGTTGGTCCGGATTCCGCGATGTCATCGAAGTGGACGGGAAGCCGGTCGGCGAGCGCCAGAACCGGTTGCAGGCGCTATTCAAGAGCGGCTCGCCGGATGCCGCCGAGGCGCGGCGCATTGCTGACGAAGGGGCGCGGTACAACATCGGTCCGACCCGTCGCAACTTCAACGAGCCGACCTCGGCGCTGTTCTTCCTGATGCCCGCGACCCAGTCGCGCTTTCAGTTCACCCGGAAGGGGGAGATCACACTGGATGGCATGCGGGTCATGGAGATCGGGTTCCAGGAGAAGACCCATCCGACGCTGATCCGCACCAGCACGGGCGGGGACGTGACCTCCGAGGGATCGATCTGGGTCGTGCCGTCCGACGGAACGGTCGTGCGGACGAAGCTGGCGATCAGCGGCTTCGCGGGCCTCGGGAGCAGCTCCACCATCGACGTGACCTACACACGCGATTCGCGCCTGGGCCTCTGGGTGCCCGCGATCATGAAAGAGCGCCATACCAGCAACGTCCAGGCGCTGCTGTCGCGGATGGGGCCATCCGCGAGCCAGGGGGTGGTCGTCGTCGCCACGGCGACCTACGAGGACTTCAAGCGCTTCGAGATCACGAGTGCAATCAAGTAGCGAAGTTGAAAAAGCGCCGCCGTTGGTCCCGTTTCCAATCAGAAGCGAGCGGCCGTAGGCCGCGACGTTAAAAAATGGTGCCGAGGACTGGAATCGAACCAGTGACACCAGCATTTTCAGTGCTGTGCTCTACCAACTGAGCTACCTCGGCACGGTCCCCGTCGCTTGGCAGAACCCTCATCATAACAATCCCCAATTGGGTCCACAAGCTGCGCGGAAGGGGCTTGTACTCTCTTTGCACGATTAAAGACGTCAGGTAAGCAATCGTTTATGCTTCGCCCATGAAGCAGCTCCTCGCCACACTCTGTCTCCTCGTCGCGTTGCCCACGGCAGCCCCCGGCCCCGAACGCATCAAGACCAAAGCCGGCCCGATTGAAGGCAGCGCCGAAGCCGACGGGATTCGGAGCTTCAAGGGCATTCCCTTCGCCGCCCCTCCCGTCGGTACCCTGCGCTGGCAGGCTCCGCAGCCCGTGAAGCCGTGGACGCACGTCCGGCAGGCGGCGGCGTTCGCCGGCCAGTGCATGCAGCGGCGGCAATTCGCCGACATGGTCTTCCGCTCCAGCGGGACGAGCGAGGATTGCCTTTACCTGAACGTCTGGGCGCCCGCGAAGCGTGCCGGCAAGCGACTACCCGTACTCGTTTACTTTTACGGCGGCGGCTTCACGGCTGGTGACGGCTCCGAGCCTCGCTATGACGGCGCCGCGATGGCCCGGCGGGGCATCGTCGCCCTCACGGTCAACTACCGCCTGGGCGTCTTCGGCTATTTCGCGCATCCCGAGCTGACGAAAGAGTCGCCTCGTCACGCGTCCGGCAACTATGGCCTGCTGGATCAGTATGCGGCGCTGCAATGGGTGCAGGACAACATCGCCGCGTTCGGCGGCGACCCGCGCCGCGTCACGATTGCTGGCGAGTCGGCCGGATCGATCTCCGTGAGCGCGCAGATGACCTCGCCGCTCTCGAAGAAGCTGATCGCGGGCGCCATCGGGGAGAGCGGTGCGCTCATCCACCCGACGTTGCCGCCAGTGCCGCTCGAGGAGGGGGAAAAGGCCGGCGTTCAGTTCGTGGCCGCCGTCGGCGGCGCGTCGCTGGCGGCCTTGCGAGCGATGCCGGCGTCAAATCTGCTGGAGGCGGCGGCCAAGCCGGGGTCGCCTCGCTTCGGGGTCACGATCGACGGCTACTTTCTCACAAAGGCGCCGGCGGAGGTGCTGGCGGCCGGCGAGCAGGCGCACGTGCCGCTGCTGGCGGGATGGAACTCGCAGGAGAGCGGCGCGCGCGGCGTGCTGGGCCAGAACGAGGCAACACCCGAGGGCTACGCGAAGGCGCTCCGCGAACTGTTCGGCGACCGCAGCGACGAAGCGCTGCGGCTCTATCCGGGTACGACGACTGAAGAAGTACAGCAGTCGGCAACCGACCTCGCCAGCGATCGGTTCATTGCCTTCAGCACCTGGAAATGGATCGATGCGCACGCCCACACCGGCGGCAAACCCGTCTACCGGTACTTCTATTCGCGCCCCCGTCCGGCGATGAAGCCGGGCAAGGGGACGGCTGGTCCGGCGCGAGGGGCGGCGCACTCCGCTGAAATCGAATATGCACTGGGGAATCTGGCTACGAACGAGGTGTATGCCTGGACGCCGGACGATTACAAGGTGTCCGACACTTTCCAGGGGTACGTCGCCAATTTTGTGAAGACGGGCGACCCGAATGGCCCAGGCTTGCCGGCGTGGCCGGCAGTGAGCAAGGGCGACGACGTCCAGGTGATGCACCTGGATGTCGCCACACGAGCGGAACCCGACACGCACCGGGCCCGGTATCTGTTCCTGGACCGGTTTTATTCGAAACGATAGATCATTGCAGATTGCAGACTGCCGATTGAAGATTAAACGGATTGGGGATTGACGATTGGCGATTGAGGATTGCCGATTGACGATTGGGGAGAAGAGTCGAGCGCCGGGCTATGAAAGCTCCAATCGGCATTCCTCAATCGCAATCCGTAAATCTTCAATCTCCAATCGCCGGTCCGTTTAATCTTCAGTCTGCAATCGCCAATCTTCAATTTTAGATGGCCGCAACCTCCTCGGTGGTGAGCCCGAGCTCCTTGCGGACCTTAGCCTCCATCGACTTGAACGTCGCCGGATTGTCCTTGAGGAACTGCTTGACGTTCTCGCGCCCCTGGCCGAGACGCTCGCCGTCGAAGGCGAACCACGTGCCGCTCTTCTCGACGATCTTGCGATCGACCGCCAGGTCGAGCAGGTCCCCTTCCTTCGAGATCCCCTCGCCATACATCACGTCGAACATCGCGCCGATCCGGCGGATGTCGATGCGGACCGACGAGTAAAACTTCAGCGCCCGGCCGCCGGTCGTCGTTTCGGGGTTGCCGAACATGACGCCGATCTTCTCGCGGAGCTGGTTGATGAAGATCAGGCAGGTCTTCGACTTCGAAACGATGCCCGTGAGCTTGCGCAGCGCCTGCGACATGAGGCGCGCCTGCAGACCCATCTGCGCTTCCCCCATCTCGCCTTCGATCTCGGCGCGAGGCACGAGCGCCGCGACCGAATCGACGACGATGACGTCGACGCCGCCGGAGCGGACGAGCACCTCGACGATTTCGAGCGCCTGCTCGCCGTTGTCCGGCTGCGAGACGAGCAGATTGTCGAGGTCGACGCCCAATTTGCGAGCGTAACCCGCGTCGAGCGCGTGTTCCGCATCGACGAACGCGGCCATGCCGCCAACCTTCTGCGCTTCCGCGATGATCTGCAGCGCCAGCGTCGTCTTGCCTGAGGACTCCGGCCCGAAGACCTCGATGACGCGGCCGCGAGGCACGCCGCCGATGCCCAGCGCGTAGTCGAGGCTCACCGATCCCGTCGAGATCGAGGGCATCTGCGCGATCACATCCTTCTGTCCGAGCCGCATGATCGAGCCCTTGCCGAACTGCTTCTCGATCTGGCCGACGGCCAGGTCGATGGCCTTCGCGCGCTCGCGGTCGTTACGGTCGTCATTTGCCGGTGCTGCCATATAGCTCCTCAAGTAGTTCGGACGAATGTCGGGAGACGGAACGTCGCTGGTGTCAGCCAGTCTAGGGGCCGTCTGGTGGCGTGTCAAGCGAAAACGAAATATAACGACGCTCTATATGCCTTTATTACAGAGACTTGCCGCGTTGTGTCACTTTCGCCCCATGTTGCAGAAATGGTCCAGAAATGCGCAGAATGCGCGTACTGCCACGCCCGAGACCGTCGCAGTTTCGACGAGCGTATCCTCGGAGTGTGACAAGGCAGGTCAGGGGAAAGGTGCTGATGGTGCGAGGGGGGCAAAAAGTGCTAAAGGTGCTGAGTGCCATCACCTGTCGGACACGCGCTGGCCGGGATTTCCATGGGGTGGGGCATCGCACCGCGCCGCGGGTTGGCAGCGGCTGCGATCCTGGCCGCCGCCGCGATCGCCCCTGACCTCGACCTTCTGGTCCACATCCATCGCGCGGAGACGCACAGCGTAGGGGCGGCGCTGCTCGCGGGTGCCTTCGCGTGGCTGGTTACTCGTCAGCCGCGGTGGGGAGCGGCGGTGGCGCTGGCATGGGGGTCGCACGTGCTGCTCGACTCGCTGAGCAACGACACGCGCCCACCCCTCGGGGTGATGGCGCTCTGGCCGTTCACCCGCGACTATTACAAGGCCGGCATCGAGATCTTTCCGGCGATCTCCCGGCAGTACTGGAAAGCGAAGTTCTGGGTCTCCAATCTGAAGGCTCTCGCAGTCGAAGTCGCGATCCTGGGCCCGATCGCGGCGGCCGTGCTCAGTAGGTATAGAAGCCGCGGCCGCTCTTCCGGCCCAGGTGCCCGGCAGCCACCATCCGGCGGAGCAGGGGACACGGGCGGTACTTTGGATCACCGAGCCCGTCGTGCAAGACGTTGAGGATCGCGAGGCAGACGTCGAGGCCGATGAAATCCGCGAGCGTCAGCGGCCCCATCGGGTGGTTCATCCCGAGCTTCATGACCGTATCGATCGCGTCGGGCGTTCCTACCCCTTCCATCACCGCATAGACCGCCTCATTGATCATCGGCATGAGGATGCGGTTGGCGATGAAGCCCGGATAGTCGGCTGCTTCCACCGCGGTCTTGCCCAAGGTGGTGCAGAGGTCGGTCGCGATCTTCATCGAGGCCGCAGACGTCGCCTGGCCGCGAATGAGCTCGACGAGTGTCATGAGCGGCACGGGGTTCATGAAGTGCATCCCGAGCACCTTGTCGGGCCGCCTCGTCGCGGCGCCGATGACGGTGATCGAGATCGACGAGGTGTTCGAGGAGAGGATCACATGCGGCTTGGTGATCGCGTCGAGCCGGGTGAACAGATCGGTCTTGGCGCCGACCGCCTCCGCGATGGCCTCGACCACGTAGTCGACGTCGGCCAGCGCCTCGAGATCCGAGCCGGTCGAGATACGTCCCAGGGCCGCGTCACGATCCGGGGCCGTCAGCCTGCCTTTCTCGACGAGCCTCGCCAGGCTGCTGCCGATGCTGCCGCGCGCGCGCTCGATCGCCGCGGGGAGGACATCGCACAGCTTCACGTCGAAGCCGGCCTGCGCGAACACCTGGGCGATGCCGTTGCCCATGGTGCCAGCACCGACGACCCCGATCTTCCTGATCATGCCAGCTCGATCGCCAGCGCGACGCCGTTGCCGCCGCCGAGGCAGAGCGACGCCATCCCGCGCTTCCCTCCGGTCCGCTTCAGCGCGTAAATCAACGTCGTCAGCACGCGCGCGCCGCTGGCGCCAATCGGGTGGCCCAGCGCGACCGCGCCCCCTTGGACGTTCACTCTGCCGGGATCGATGCCGAGCTCGCGCAGCACGGCGACCATCTGCACCGAGAAGGCCTCGTTGATCTCGAAGAGATCGACGTCCTTCAGATTCCAGCCGACCTTCTGCGCCACCTTGCGGACGGCTTCCACCGGCGTCATCAGCACCAGCTTGGGCGCGAGGCCGCTGGTCGCCTGGCCGACGATGCGCGCCATGGGTGTGACGCCGCGCGCTTTCGCTGTGTCCGCACCCATGACGACGAGGGCCGCCGCGGCGTCGTTCACGCCCGGCGCGTTCCCGGCCGTGACGGTGCCGTCCTTCTTGAACGCCGGCTTCAACGCGGCGAGCGTCTCCGCGGTTGTGTCTTCCCGGATTGCTTCGTCTCGATCAAACGTCAGCGCGGGCCCCTTCTTTTGCGGGATCTCGACGGGGACGATTTCCTCCCTGAACCACCCTTCGCGCGTCGCGTGCGCCGCCTTGCGGTGGCTTTCGGCGGCGTAGCGGTCCTGCTCGGCGCGGCCGACCTTGAACGTATCCGCTACGTGTTCGCCGGACATCCCCATGTGGCATTGCTCGAACGCGCACCAGAGTCCGTCGTGGATCATCGAGTCGACGATCGTGCCATTGCCCATCCGCAAGCCTTCGCGCACGCGCGGCAGCAGGTACGGGGCATTACTCATCGACTCCATGCCGCCGGCGACGGCGATGTCGATGTCGCGCGTCGCGATGCCTTGTGCGGCCAGCATGACCGCCTTCAGGCCCGAGCCGCAGACCTTATTGATGGTCATCACCGCGACGTGCTCCGACAACCCGCCGTTGAGCGCCGCCTGCCGCGCGGGATTCTGGCCCTCCCCGGCGGCGACGACATTCCCCATGATGCATTCGTCAACGGCGGCCGGGTCGATGCCGGCGCGGCGGACAGCCTCGCGCACGGCGATGGCGCCGAGCTGGGGCGCCGTGAAATCCTTCAGGGATCCGAGAAACTTCCCGGTCGGAGTACGAGCCGCGCTGACGATGACCGATTCACGCATTGATGTAGAGCCCCTTCACGGTCTCGCCGCCCAGGAGCAGCTGCAGGCGCGGCAGGATGGTGTCGCGCGCGCGTTCCAGCTCGCGCGCCCACTGCACGTCGCGCGCGGAGACGATCAGGTTGTGGTTGCGCAGCTCGACGGTCGTGACGCGGGCAAGCGCGGGACCGACCGCGACTGCCCAGGCGAAGTCCGTTCGTTCTTTGGACGCAGGCTGGCGCCGGATGATTTCCGCCAGGACGGTGGGCGCAAAGCTTTGAAAGGCCTGCACGATCAATCGATCATACTATGCAGCCTTGCGCCGGCCCCCCGGCGCTCGGAGGACGCAGCGATATTCCGGATACGGACGCAGCAGCCGGATGACCGTGGCGGCAAGATCCCGGGCCGTGCAGTTATCGGGCAGCGCATAGTCGAATCCCGACAGCACCGCCTCGCGCTTGTTCCGCGCCGCCATCGCGTCCGGCACGAGCGCAAGCAGCACGCGGCGGCCGAACTGCGGCTTGGCGCGGAGCCTGGCGGCAAGCATCGGCAGGTTGCAGTCGGACGCCGGCCGGACGATCACGGCGTGGTGGGCAGCGAAGGCCTCATTGGAGGGAAGCTCCTCGCACTCATCTACCCGGAAGCCCAGGGTCCGCAACGCGCCAGCGTGCGACTCTTCGCGGCGACACGACGTGACGTAGAGAATGGAACACTGAGCCATCACTTCCCACAACCTCCGCAGCTATCTTCGCAACCCTCATGCCACATGAGCTCCGTCTGATCCTTGCCTCAGGGTCCCCGAGACGCGCTGAACTGCTGACCAGCGCTGGCTATACTTTCGCCGTCGACCCCGCTGAGGTCGACGAATCGCCGCTGCCCGGCGAGACCGCCGAGCCATACGCGCTCCGGGTGGCGCGCGCGAAGGTACGCGCGGTCGCGGCAAGACATCCCCATGGCTGCGTCGTCCTCGGCGCCGACACGGTTGTGGTCGCCGGCAGCGAGATTCTCGGGAAACCCCTGCACGCCGCGGACGCCACGAGGATGCTGACGCGCCTGTCCGGCGCCGTCCACGAAGTGCTCACGGCTGTAGTCGTCAGGAGCCCCGCCGCCGAACCGGCCGAGGTCGTCCGGACCCGGGTGCATTTCATCGACCTCTCCATGGATGACATCGCCTGGTATGTCGGGACCCGGGAGCCCGAAGGGAAGGCGGGAGCTTACGCGATTCAGGGGCGGGCCGCCCGGTTCATCGACCGGATCGAGGGCTCCTGGTCCAACGTCGTGGGGCTTCCCGTCGCGACCGTAGCGCGGATGCTCGCTGAAGCTCGGCGCGTAGTATCCTGAGGGGAGTTTTTCCCCGGATATTCCTATGTCTGCCAAAACTCTGAAAATCGCGGTTACCTGCGTGGTCCTCGCGGGTGCGCTCGCCGGCCTGATGTACACGACCCTCAAGGAAGGGACCGAGTACTACATGCACGTCGACGAGGTGATGGCCAATCCGCCGGCGTGGGAGGGCAAGCGCCTGCAGCTGCACGGATTCGTCTCGGATCTGCGTCAGCGGCCCAACACTCTGGACTACCGCTTCCATGTCCAGAACAACGGGAAGATCATCACGGCGCAATACTCCGGCGTCGTGCCCGACAACTTCAAGAACGGCGCGGAGGTAGTCCTCAAGGGCCAGCTCCACCCCGAGGGCTTTGCCGTCGAGCCGAACGGCGTGATGGCGAAGTGTCCGTCGAAGTACAACCCCAAGGCTCCGGCCACCGGAACAGCAGGAAGCTAGATGGCAGCCCTTGGATCGTTCGTTCTGCTCGCAACGTTCGTGGTCGCCAGCTACGCCCTGGCCGCCTGCGTGGCCGGCGGACGACGCCGCTCGCGGGCGCTGGTCGACAGCGGCATCGGCGCCTTCTACCTGACGGCGGCGCTGATGAGCGTGGCGTCGGCCATCCTGGTGCACGCCCTCGTCACCGGCAACTACGCCATCAAGTACGTCCAGCGCTACTCCGATTCGGCGCAGCCGCTCGCCTATAAGATCACCTCCTACTGGGGCGGGCTCGACGGCTCGATCATGTTCTGGGTATTCCTGCTGTCGGTGTTCGGCACCGTGGCGGTCGCGACGAACCGTGAGCGCCACCGCGAGCTGATTCCATGGGTCATCGCCGTGATCGCCGCGACGGAGATGTTCTTCATCTTCATCATGGTGGTGCACAATAATCCGTTCGACACGTTCGTGGCATCGGCGCCGACGGACGGACGCGGGTTGAACCCGCTCTTGCAAAACTTCTACATGGCCATCCATCCGCCGGCCCTGTACACGGGGCTGGTGGCGATGACGATTCCTTATGCGTTCGGTATGGCGGCGCTCATCACCGGCCACCTGGACGATGCGTGGCTGCGCGCCGTCCGCCGCTGGACGATGATCGGCTGGCTGTTCCTCAGCTTCGGCCTGACGCTCGGGATGCTGTGGGCGTACGAGGAGCTCGGCTGGGGAGGCTTCTGGGGCTGGGATCCGGTCGAGAACGCCGGTCTGCTGCCATGGTTCACCGCGACAGCCTTCCTCCATTCGGTGATGGTGCAGGAGCGCCGCGGCATGCTGCGCGTCTGGAACGTGACGCTGGTCATCGTGACGTTCTTCCTGACCATCTTCGGCACCTTCATGACGCGGTCGGGCATCGTGCAGTCGGTCCACGCGTTCGGCGAGGACCGCTGGCTGGCGGGCCTGTTCTCCGGCTTCATGGTCGTCATCCTCGTCTTCAGCTTTGCCCTGGTGATTTACCGGCTGCCGCTGCTGAAGTCGCGGCACGAGCTCGACTCGTGGATTTCGCGTGAGGCGGCCTTCCTCGCGAACAACTGGATCCTCCTCTTCTCGGCGTTCTTCGTCCTCTTCGCGACGATGTTTCCGACGCTCAGCGAGGCGCTGCGCGGCCACCGCCTCACCGTCGGCCCGCCGTTCTTCAACACCTGGATGCGTCCGATCGGACTGGTGCTGCTCGTGCTGACCGGCACCGCGCCGCTGCTCGCGTGGCGCAAATCGTCCGTGTCGAACCTGCTGCAGTCGCTCGCCTGGCCCACGGCCGGCGCGATGGTGACGGCGGCGGCGGTGACCGCCCTCGGCGTGCGCGTGTGGTCCTCCGGGATCTGCTTCGCGCTGTGCGCGTTCGTCGGCGTCACCATTCTGCAGGAGTTCCTCCGCGGGGCCAGCGTCCGGCGCGAAACGACCGGTTCCGACTACGTGACCGCGATGATCGGCCTGGTCGCGCGCTCGCGCCGCCGCTACGGCGGCTACATCGTCCACAGCGACGGACAGAAGCAGATGATCACCGGCCACCTGACGATTTTCCAGGGGGGCAAGGAGATCGCGCAGCTCGAGCCCGCGCGCTGGTTCTTTGCCAAGCACGAGACGGAGCCGACGACGGAAGTCGCGATGCGACGGGCGGCCGGTGAGGACCTTTATGTCGTGCTCGCTTCCTACGAAGTGGAAACGCAGAACGCGACCTACGCGATCACGATCAACCCGCTCGTCAACTGGATCTGGCTCGGCTTCGGCGTCCTCGCCTTCGGGACGGGCATCGCGCTGTTGCCGGAGCGGGCGTTCCTGTTTGCGGCGGCGAAGCTGCCGGCCGACGCGGTGACGACGGGGCTGGTGCTGCTGCTGCTCCTGATTCCGGTGCGGGCGCTCGCGCAGCACGTGGAGAGCCCGGAGAACGTCGCCGTCATCCCGAAGAGCAGCCTCGAGCGGGCGCTGCAGCACGAGATCATCTGCATGTGCCGGACGTGCGGCCGCCAGCGGCTCGCCGATTGCCAGTGCGGGAAGGCGGCGGAGATGCGCACCGAGCTGGCCGGCCTGGTCGCGAAGGGGATGACGCGCGAGCAGATTTACGACTACTACATGGCGCAGTACGGCAGCGAGGAGCCGCTGGCGTCGCCGATCAACAGAGGACTCAATATTCTCGCGTGGTTGCTGCCGTACGGCGTCGGGCTGTCGGGGGCCGCGCTTCTCGGTTTCGTCGCCGTCCGCTGGACCCGTCGCGACGCCGCGGCCCGTGGGCCGGTGCCGGCCGTTGCCGGGGCCACGGCCGACGACCCTACGCTACGCGAGCGGCTGGACGATGAGCTCAGAGACCTCGACTGACGGCTTTCATGCCTCGCATTTCTTCGTGCTGCTGTCGCTGCTCGCCGCGACCGTGGCGGTTGTCCTCGCGCGGCCAAGCGCGCCGGAGCACCTCATCCTCATCAGCCTGACGATCGGCGCCGCCGGCGCCGCGGGATTCGGCTTGTACCAGATGCTCGCGCCGCTCGTTGGCGGGCGGGCGGCGCGGACACAGCCCGTCCGCGAGATCCTCAGCGATCGCATGCGGACGGATCTCGAGCGCGAAAAGGCGCTCACCCTTCGGTCGATCAAGGAGCTCGAGTTCGACCGGGCGATGGGGAAACTGTCGGACCAGGATTTCGAGGAGATGTCTGGCCGGCTGCGGGCCCGCGCGCTCGGGATCATGAAGCAGCTCGACGCGGGGTCGTCCGCGTATCGCGCGTTGATCGAGAAGGAGCTGGCGGCGCGTATGGGCACCAAGCCCCGCCAAAGCCTTGGCGACGGCGGGCCGCCCTCGCGTGAAGCGACTTCGCGTTTGTGCGCCTGTGGCACCGCCAACGATTCGGATGCTCGTTTCTGCAAGACATGCGGCGCGAAGTTGAGGGCAGCGTGATCCCGAGGGTCCCGGTAATCTTCGTGTTCTCGGTGACCCTGGTGATGGGACCGTCGGCCGGGCGCGCGCAAGTGGCGCCGTTCGCCAGCCAGGGCGCCCCGATGCCCGATCCCAAGCAGATTTCCGGCGTGCCGCTGCCGGTCGCGGATGTTCCCGTGGGCACGGTGACGGTGCGCGTGATTCGCGGCCAGCTCGCCAACATCCTGCCCGACCAGACAGTCGAGCTCACTGGCGCCGGCGCCCCAAAGACGGCGACGACCGATCAGGCCGGCCGCGCGACGTTCAGCGACCTCCCCCCGGGATCACGGGTCAAGGCGTCGGTTTCGGTGGGCGGCGAGCGCATCGAATCGCAGGAGTTCGCCGTGCCGGCCGCGGGCGGGACGCGCCTGCTGCTCGTCGCGACGGATGCCGCCACGGAACAGAAGGCCGCCGCCGATCGCAAGCTCGCGCAGGGTCCGGCCGTATCGGGCGTCGTGGTCCTCGGCGAGCAGAGCCGGTTCGTCCTCGAGATTGGCGAGGACGCGTTGAACGTGTTCAACATCCTGCAGATCGTGAACACGGCGAAGCGTCCCGTCCAGACCGACGGACCGATCGTGTTCCGGTTGCCGAAGGAAGCCGTCGGTGCAGGAATGCTCGAGGGATCGACGCCGAACGCGGTCGCCGCGGGAGGGAAGGTGACCGTGAGCGGCCCGTTCGCGCCCGGAAACACCGTCGTGCAGTTCGCCTATTCCATCCCCCTCGGCAGCGAAGAGATTACGGTCGCCCAGACGATGCCGGCGCAGCTGCAGCAGCTGGCCGTCGTGGCCCAGAAGCTCGGCGGCATGCAGTTGACCTCGCCGCAGCTGACGGGCAAGCGCGAGATGTCGGCCGACGGACAGACGTTCATCGTGGGCCAGGGAGGCGGCGTTCGCGCCGGCGACACCATCAGCTTGACTCTGACCGGCCTGCCGCATCGGCCGTCGTGGCCGAAGAATCTCGCGCTGACGCTCGCTGCCATCGTCCTGGCCGGCGGAGCGTGGAGCGCCACGCGCGGAGGCAAGGGTCCCGACGAGGACGCGCGCCGCCGTCAGCTGCACGGCAACCGCGACAAGCTCTTCTCGGATCTGGCGTCGCTCGAGGCCGAGCGGCGCCGGGGCGCGATTGACGCGCCCGGCTACGCCTCGCGCCGGGCCGACCTGGTGACGGAGCTCGAAGGGCTCTACGCCCAGCTTGAGTGAACCCGTGGGCCTCGATTTCACGGCGCTGCGTCTCATCGATGTCAGCCGCTCCTACGGCCGCCGGCGCGCGTTGAGCAAAGTGTCGCTGACGGCGCAAGCCGGGACGATCACGACGCTCCTCGGACCGAACGGCGCCGGCAAATCCACGCTGCTGTCCATCGCCTCGACGCTCCTGCGGCCATCGAGCGGAGAGGTCCGCTATGGCGACGTCGACGCGCGGCAGGGAGGCGCGGCCCTCCGCGCGCGCATCGGCCTGCTGGCGCACGATCTCTACCTGTATCCGGAGCTCACCGCTGCGGAGAACCTCCGGTTCTTTGCGACGGTGTACGCTCTGCGGGACGTCGAGCGACGGGTCGAGGCGGCGCTCGAACGCGCCGGACTGGCGGAGCGGCGTGACGATAGCGTGGCGGGATTCTCGCGCGGAATGCGGCAGCGTCTCGCCCTCGAGCGGGCCCTGATACACGAGCCACGACTCGTGCTCCTGGATGAGCCGTTCACCGGGCTCGACGAAGCGGCGCGAGGCGCGCTGCGCGCCAGGCTCGAAGCGGCCCGCGCCGCGGGCGCCATCGTGCTGCTCACCACTCACGACACGGCCGCGGTCGCCGGGCTGACCGACGCGTCGCTGTCCCTGGCGGACGGGCGGCTGGCGGTTCCGTCGAGCCAGGTCGCATGACGGGCTTTGCGCGCGCGGTGTGGATCGTGACCCGGAAAGACCTGCTGGTCGAGGCGCGGACCAAGGAAATTTTCTACACGACGGTGTTCTTCGCGCTCGCGTGCGTGCTCGTCTTCGCGTTCGGGTTCGTGCGCGAAGGACGCGCCATCCCCGATGCGGCGGCGGGGATACTCTGGATCGCGATCGCGTTTTCCGGAACGCTCGCGCTGGGCCGCGCCTTCGAGCGGGAGCGCCAGGGCGAGACGCTGCGGGCGCTGTTCGTCGCACCGATCGATCGCCCTGCGCTCTATCTGGGCAAGCTGCTCGGGATTCTCATCCTGCTGGCGGCGGTCGAAGCGCTGGTCGTGCCGCTCGTGGCGCTGATGTTCCAGGCGGCGCTCTTCACTCATGCCTGGCTGATGCTCGGGCTGCTCGCCGCCGGCACGGCCGGCTTCGCCGCCGTGGGGACCCTCTTTGCCGCGATGCTGGTCCGGGCGCGGAGCCGTGACGTCCTGCTGCCGGTGCTGCTGTATCCGATCACGGTGCCCGTGATTATTGCCGGCGTCCGCGGGACTGCCGCGCTGCTGCAGCCGGAGGCGGACGTGCCGATGGCGCGCGCCTGGCTGGCGATGCTCGTCTTCTTCGACGTCGTCTTCGTGACGCTCGCGCTGTGGACGTTCGAGCCGGTCATGACCGAATAACCATGATGAAGAGACTGTTCGCTCCAGCAGCGGTCGTCGCCGCGGCGATGTTCGCTTACGCGCCGTTCATGATCCTGGACGCGCCGTATGAATCGACGATGGGACTGGTGCAGAAGATCTTCTACTTCCACGTCCCGGCCGGCATGACGATGTTCCTGGCGGCGTTCGTGAGCGGCATCGGCAGCGCCGCTTTCCTGTTCACGCGGAAACCGTGGGCGGACCGGATGGGGGTCGCGGGGGCGGAGCTGGCGGTCGTTCTCGGGCTCATCGTGCTCGTCACCGGCCCGCTCTGGGCGCGCAAGGCCTGGGGCGTGTGGTGGGTTTGGGATCCGCGCGTCACCTCCACGCTGGTCATGTGGCTGATTTTCAACGGCTACCTGCTGCTCCGGCGGTACGGCGGCCCCGGATCGGATCGGTTGGCGGCCGCCATGGCGCTGTTCGGCATGGTCAACGTGCCGTTCGTGTACTGGTCGGTGAACGTCTGGCGGACGCTGCACCCGAAGACGTCCGTGGTTCCCACGCTGCCACCGGGCTTGCGGGGGCCGTTCTGGTTCTGCGTCGTGGCGTTCGCGCTGGTGTCTGTGCTCGTCCTCGTGGTGCGCATGGAGCTCGAAAGACGAAGACAGGAGCTGGACACGTTGTATTTGGCTATTGAGGAATGATCGCCATGAAACGCATGCTCGCCGTCGGTGTTCTTCGGCTATCTCGCGTCGCTGCGCATGCGCCTCTCCAAGGTGGAACGGGAGCTCGCGATGGTCAGCCGCCGCGCGGGCGGCGGCGGGGGCACGTCATGAACTTCGGGAACATGACAGCGGCGCACTTCGTCCTCATTCCGGCGGTGCTGCTGATCGGGATGACGATCGGGTGGATTCTGGGCAGCCGCGCCGCGGCAGACGCCTACGCCGCCGAGCTGAAACGGCGGGAAGAGCGGGCGGCGCGGAACAAGTAACACGGCGATCTCACGCGGAGCACGCCAAGGAGCGGAGGCCGCCGAGCTCAAGACGGCGTGAGATCCGTCGTGCAGCCGCTACCGGCCGAGCGCCAGGCGGTTCGCGAGACTCGCCGGCAATCCCGCCGCGATGATCTTCTGCTGCGCTCGCTCGACCGGGTAGGGCACCCGGAACAACCGCACTTCGCGCGCATCGTCGTCCAGCACGCCGTACGCCGCCCGCGGGTCTCCGTCGCGCGGCTGGCCGACGGCCCCCACGTTGATCAGATACTGCGTGCCGCGCTGCAGCGGGATCACGATGTCGCGGTCGGGATCCGCCGGCATCCCTTCGAACGACGCCGCGTCGTGGTCGACGATTTTGAAGATCGCCGGCAGATGCGTGTGACCGTAAAGACAGAGCGGATGCCCGGCCGATTGCAGCGCCATGTGCGCGTCGCCGACGTCGAAGATGTAGTGGTCCTCGTCGAACGGCGCGCCGTGGCAGATCTCCGTGAGCGCGTCGATCTCGATCGGGCCCATCGGGAGCGCGCGGAGATAGGCGTGGTTCCCGGGCGCGAGCTGCTCGCCGGTCCACAGCGCCGCCAGCCGCGCCACGTGATTGAACTGGCTCCCGTCGTCGATGCCGCAGGCGGCCTTGTCGTGATTGCCCCGGATCACGGCCTCGGGCTGCAACGCCTTCACGCGATCGACCACGGCGTTGGGCTCGGCGCCATAGCCGACGAGATCCCCCAGGACCAGCGCGCGGTCCCAGCGGCCCGATGCGTGATCGAGGACGGCGTCGAACGCGTCGATGTTCGCGTGGATGTCCGAGAGGATCAGGTAACGCATCGCTCAGCCGACTTTGACGGCGTCGAGAATCCGCTCCGCAATCTCTTCCGGGGGGACGGTGGCGTCCACGCGCACGTGCGCGCGCGCGTACGCGGTCTGGCGCATCAGGAAGAGCCGCTCCATCTGGGCCCGATCCGACGAGAGAGGGCGCCGTCCGTCGGGTGGCAGCCGTGCGATGACCGCTTCCAGCGGGACGTCGAGCCAGATCGACGCGCCGTCCAGGTTGATCGCCAGCTCGTTGTCAGGATCCATGAACGTGCCACCCCCCGTGGCGACGACCGTGTGCCGCAGCGGCAGCACCAGCCGCAGCAGAATCTCCCGCTCCGCGGCCCGGAAGTAGGGTTCGCCGTACTTGGCGAACACGTCCGCTACGGTGAGCCGTTCGCGCGCTTCGATGAGCTCGTCGATGTCCTCGGCGCGCCATCCGAGCCGCGCCGCCAGCAGCCGGGCGACAGTCGACTTGCCAGCCGCCATGAAGCCGACCAGGTAGATCTTGTCGATCACGTGTCGTGCGGGGTCACGGCCGGTGGTCACGAGACGCGCGCGATCCGCTCGAGCTCGTCGAAAAACCCCGGGTAGGAAACGGCGACGGCGTCGGCCCCGGTGATCTGCACGGGCCCGCGCGCGCGGCTGCCGGCGATGGCGAACGCCATGGCGAGCCGGTGGTCGCCGGCGGCGTCCGCCTCGCCCCCCGCCGGCGGCCCGCCGTGAATGGTAAAGCCGTCCTCGTATTCGTCGACATCGATGCCGAGCCGGCCAAACCCGCGCGCGAGCATCGCGATGCGGTCGCTCTCCTTGACG
>WNFI01316406.1_pt2 | contig 20694 bp, 22 predicted proteins | sample 5400471 | NCBI WGS metagenome assembly WNFI01 (sample SAMN13153348, study PRJNA577476) | soil metagenome | isolation source: 100 cm saprolite on Douglas fir-dominated hillslope | place: USA:California | collected 2013-09-17
TCGCCCGCACCGGACGGCTCTACGACGGCTGGCTGCCCTACCCGCCCGACCCCGCCGACTACGAATCCGGCCTGCTGGAGATACGGAACGCGACAGCCCAGGCCGGACGCTCCCCCGACGACATCACGACCGCGCTGTTCGTATCCGTACGAGTCGACAGCAGCATCGAGAACGGCCGCCGGGCGCTCGATGACTATGCCCACGCCAGCTACGGCATGCCACTGCAGGAGCTGGAGAAGATCCAGGCGATCATCAGCGGCACTCCCCCGCGCGTCATCGAAAGTCTCAGCCGCTACATCACGGCCGGAGCGTGCCACATCGTCGTCCGCCTCGGCGCCCTCGACCTCCACTCGCAGCGCGATCAACTCGAGCGAGTCGCCGCCCTGATCCCCTCGCTCCGCCGGGCGAACGCGCGCACTTCTCCCAGCGACGCCAATCGTGTACGGTCTGCCGATCCCCCTGGCGCCCCTGGCACTCCGGCAGATCCCGCCACGCACACCCTGCCCAGGTAACCGAAGATCACCCGGTTGATCACCGTCCGACAGTCCCGCCACTGGCCACCTCGCGGCCCCAGGTAGGGCATCATCACGCCGTCGGCGAACCGCACGCCGCTTGCTGGCAGCCTGGACATCTTGGCCCAGCACGGCATGGGCAGCAGCGAGGAATGGCCGAGAACCCGCAAGCGGTCACGCCGACAGTTCGAAGACGTTCACGAAGTTCCCGTCTGCGTCTTTCACCGTGGCGATCAGGCCGGCCGCGAACGGCCCCGCCGGCCGCACCCATTCCAGGTCCAGGGTCTCGAGATGCGCCACCAGCACGGGGAACTCATCGACCTGGATGTTGATGATGATCCGCCCAGGCTCGGCGGCCTGCGGGGCGACGTCGTCGCGCTGCTCGAAGATCAGGTCCCCCTGGCCCAGCGCCAGCACGCCGCCGGCCTGGGCCTGCGGTGCGAAGGCCGCCCGATACCAGGCGGCGAGCCGCTTCGGATCGGCGCTCCCCAGGACGAGACCTCCCAGCCGGGCCCCACTCATCAGTGCCATAGCTACCTCAACTCCCAGGTCTTGCGGTCGGTGTGGCTGGGGCCGGCTGAGCGCCGACGGCGGCTTCAACGGGCAGGGGCGCCGCGATCTTGGTCGCGGTGCGCCGGCTGGGCGCGGCGAGGCTGGCGATAGCGCCGGTGAGGGACAGCGCGGCGCAGGCGCCGATCGCGGGGGCGAAGCCGTTGCTGAAGGCCTGGGCGGAGGCGTAGCTGCCGGTTCGGCTGAACACGGCGACCAGGATGGCAACCCCGAACGCGCCGCCGAGCTGGCGCATGGTGCTGAAGGCGCCCGACGCCTTGCCGATGTCCTGCGGCGCGGCGTTACTCAAAACAGAGCTCTGGGCGGCGGGAGAGGCCATCGCGACGCCGGCGCCGGAGATGACCAGCGGCGCGACCATCTGCCAGTAGCCGAGGCGGGGTCCGGCGATCAGCGCGATCCAGGTCATCCCGGCGGCGTGCAGGGCCAGCCCGGCGGTCAGGAACGGCCGCTCGCCGAATCGGGTGATCAGCGCGCCGGCGAGCTGGGGTATCAGGACGGTGGTGGCGCCCCAGGGCATGAGGCGCAGCCCGGCGGCGAGCGGCCCGTAGTGCAGGGCGTTCTGCAAGTACTGGGCCATGAAGAACAGCGCGCCCAGGGCAGAGGCCCACAGGAAGAACATCCCGGCGTTGCCGGCGGAAAACGCGCGGGAGCCGAATAGGCGCATCGGCAGCATCGGCGCGCGGGCTCGCAGTTCCCAGGCCACGAATCCGGCGCTCAGCAGCATGCCGGCGGCAAGCGCGGAGACGACCTCGGCGCTGCCCCAGCCGGCCTGATTGCCGCGTACCAGGCCCCAGACGATCCCGAATGCGGCACCTGCCACGAGCGCTAGGCCAGGCAGGTCCACGGTCGTACCTGGGCCGCGGCTCTCTCGGATGCGGAACCGGGCGAGCGTGATCGTGACCACGCCGATCGGGACGTTGAGCCAGAAGATCCACGGCCAGGAGATGCCCTGCACGACCGCGCCGCCAAGCAGCGGGCCCAGCGGGACCGCCAGCCCGGTCACGCTGGCGAACACTCCCAGTGCCTTCGGGCGCAGCGCTGGCGGGAACGCCGCGCTGAGCAGGGTCAGCGCGCACGGCATCACCAGGGCCGCGCCGGCGCCCTGGACGGCGCGCGCCGCGATCAGCCACCCGGCACCGGTGGCCAGGGCGCACGCAGCCGACGCGGCGGCGAACAACCCGAGGCCGGCGGTGAACACGCGGCGCCGGCCGATCCGGTCGCCGGCCGCGGCGGCGGGCATCAGCAGCACCGCGAAGCTGAGGGCGTAGGCGCTGACGGTCCACCCGAGCTCCTCGACCGAGGCGCCCAGGTGCACCCGGATCGTGGTCAGCGCGGTGGACACGACCAGCGTGTCGAGTATCACCATCAGCGACGCGACCGAGGTCAGGGCGAGGACCCACCGCTGCGCGAGTGCCGGGGTCGCGGGCGTACCGCCTGGACTCATGTCTCCTCCGGTTCCGCGTTCGGGCACTGCTGGTTGAGACACCAGCGGCGGCCGGAACGGAACGGCCGGTTCGTTTCCGGCCCGGATGGGGTCGTTACCTGTGATGGGCGTGAAAGGACGAGCCGATGCGAGGATGCGATGGTGAACCCCAGCACGCTGGCCCGCGCGCAGGCGGGCGACGAGCAGGCGTTCCGCGAGCTCACCGACCCCTACCGGCGCGAGCTCCTGCTGCACTGCTACCAGATCCTCGGCTCGGTACAGGACGCTGAGGACATGCTGCAAGAGACCCTGCTGGCCGCGTGGCGCGGGCTCACCAGCTTCGAGGGCCGCGCGTCGCCGCGCGCCTGGCTGCACAAGATCGCGGCAAACGGCTGCCTGAACGCGCTGCGCGCCCGCGGCCGCCGCGCGCGCGTGGTGCCGCTGCTGGCCCAGCCACCCGAGCCCACCCGGCACGCCGACCCGGTCTGGCTCGAGCCCTACCCCGATGTGCTGCTGGACGGGCTGCCGGATCTGTCGCCCGGGCCCGAGGCGCGCTATGAGCTGAGGGAGTCGATCGAGCTGGCGTTCATCACCGGCCTGCAGCACCTGCCGCCGCGCCAGCGGGCCGTGCTCGTGCTCCGCGACGTGCTCGGCTTCCGCGCCGCGGAGACGGCCGAGATGCTGGGCAGCAGCGAGGCTTCGGTCAAAGGCGCCCTGCAGCGCGCCCGGGCCGCGCTCGAGACCCGCCTGCCCGCCGGCCGCGAGCACGCGCCGCTGCCGGGCTCCCCCCGCGAACGCCAGCTAGCCGGCCGCTTCGCCGCCGCCGTCGAGGCCGGCGACATCGACGCCGTGCTCGACCTGCTCACCAGCGACGCCTGGCTGACCATGCCACCAGAGCCGCACGAGTACCAGGGCCGGGCGGCGATCGCCGGGTTCCTGCATCACCGGGCCAGCCTGCGCGGCGCCCCGCTGCGCCTGGTACCCACCCGGGCCAACAACCAGCCCGCCTTCGGCTGCTACCTCCCCTGCCCCCAGGCACCGATCGCCCGGCCCTACGGGATGATCGTGCTCACCCTCGAAGACGACCGCATCTCCGCCATCACCTGGTTCTCCGACAGCAGCGTCTTCCCCCACTTCGGCCTGCCGCGCACACTGCCCGCATGACCACTAAGTCAGCTGGCGGACGTCACCAGGCGCCGTGAGCTGCGTGGGCGTGTCAGGTGATGGAGGTCGTGGCAGCCGGCCGGCTCGCTGCCGGGTGCTTGAGCTGCCGGGAGTGGCGCGGGTCTCGTCCCGTCGTGGCGTAGCTCCGTTGCATCGCCACCAGGCGGCTGCCGGCGAACCGCCCGGCGTGACCCGAACGCCCCCCCGCACGCTGCCCGCACCCCGCAGACCCATACGGCGGCGGGCGGGGAGCGGGCGGAACAGCAGCTGCGAGGGGCGGCCAGGGCGTTGCCTGGCTAGCGTGGCGGCAGCTCGGTGGGCACCTCACCGGCGAGGTGGGTGATGACCTTTCCGGCGATGGTGTCGAGTGCGGCGACTTCCTCGACGGTGAGCAGGTCGATCATGTGGCGGCCGACGGAGGCAGCGTGCGGCGGTGCGGCCCTCCGGAGGGTGGCCTGCCCCTGCTCGGTCAGGCTGATGAGCGCCCCTCGTCCGTCGTCGGCGCATGGCTGCCGCGCTACCAGGCTGCGCTGCTCCATCCGCCCGACGTGGTGTGCCAGGCGGCTGGTCGACCAGAGCAGCTGGGCAGCCAGGTCGCGAGCCCGCCAGCGGCCCTCGGGTTTCTCGGAAAGTGTCGACAGCACGTCGTAGTCGGCCTCGGAGAGGCCGGAGTCACGGTTGAGGTCGCGGGCGATCTGGAGGTCAAGCAGCGTGCGCATCCGCCGGTACCGGCGCCAGGCGCGCTCCTGCGGCGCAGTCAGCCAGCGAGTTGATGCCACGGGCACGATCCTAGCTTATTGCTGACACGTCAGGAAACCGTTACGCTTGCTGACATGTCAGGCTGATCGAGCTATCGGTCCTGGCGATCGGATCTGCCCTGGGCGGGACCGTCGGCGCCGGCACCCTGGCCTACGCACTGTCCATCGGCCCCCTCACCCACGTGCTGCTACCCCGGCTGACCATCAAAGAGCAACCTGAAAGGAACACGCGACCATGACTGAACTGAGCTTGGGGGTGGGCGTGCCCACCTCGGCCGCACCGGGCGACGATCCGGCGGTCATTGCCCAGGAGGCAGAACGGCTCGGCTATGACTTCGTCTCCGCCGCCGACCATCCCTGCGGCACTGAGCCCAGCTATGAGACGACGACCATGCTGACCTGGATCGCCGCGCACACCAGCCGGATCAAGGTCGCCAGCCGTGTCCTGGCTGTGCCGTTCCGCAGCCCAGCCATGGTCGCCAAGCTCGCGGCATCACTGGACCTGCTTTCTGGCGGCCGGTTCATCCTCGGGCTGGGCGGCGGCTACTCCGACCAGGAGATCGCCGCTCTCGGAGGCCCAGTGCTGTCGCCGGCCGAAAAGATCGGTGGCCTCGCCGAAGCGATCCAGGTTATCCGCGGTGCATGGACACACTCCGGCTATACCCAGCACGGGCGGCACCACAGCGTCCGTGACCTCGAGATGGAACCCAAGCCCACCCGCCCGATCCCGGTGTGGCTGGGGACCTTCGGGCCGCGCGCGCTCGCTGTCACCGGCAGGCTCGCTGACGGATGAATCCCTTCGCTGGGATACATGCCAGTCGACGATCCCCGCCATGCGGCGCCGGATCGACGCCGCAGCCGAAGCGGCCGGCCGACGGCCAGACGAGATCCGCGGAATCCTCAACGTGAGCATCCGCATCGATCCAGATGCCGAGCCGCAGCCAGATATGGTCACTGGTTCCGCCAGGCAGGTGGTGAGCCAGCTACGAGACCTCCTGGGCCTCGGCTTCACCGGATTCAACTTCATCGTCAGCGGCCCCGGCCAGATAGCGAACATGCGGCGGATAGCCGAGGAGGTGCTTCCTGCCCTGCGATCCACCGGCTGAGGCGGTCACACCCAGAATGCGTAGTTCGGCGCGGCACTGACGCCATTCCCGGCTGGGTCTGTCTAGGTAACGTGCCTGGGGTTCACGCCGGCGCTTCCTGATGCGCTGCTCGCATACGCAGCGAGCGCGAATCTCAGCACATCGACGGCCTCTTCGCCGCTCCACAGCAGCGGGCCGTCGCCGGTATGCAGCCAGCGCAGCCAGTGACGGCCCGAGTCGCGGAAACTGCTCGCCCAGTCGTCATCGAGCGCGTGGTATCCGCGCATCTCGCCGTCGGCGTAGATCTCGAGGCTGGGCTGCTGGATGCCACGGCCGGTGCAGCGATTAACCCGCGCAAATCCCGTGCTGCCGGTTATCTCCCAGCGCTCGTCGTTGGTGTAGTAATCGGATCGGAGGTACATGTCCATCGCGAGGGTGATATCCCACACGCCGCGCACACCATTGTCGTGCTCCCACATGATCGTGGCCGGCGCGTCGAGGTCCACGCCGGGTCCGACCGCGGTATTCCCGATCCAGGCGCGGACTTCCCGGACCGGGCCGAACAGCCACAGAGCCGTCGCGAGCTTGTGCCAGCCGTCGTCGAACACAAGGATGCCGCGACCCCGCTTCATCTGCTCCATCTGCCATTCAAAACTGCTCCACGGCACATCCCAGCCGCCCCGGCCGGTTCCGACCATCTTCATGTGGTAGCCGCAGACCTCGCCAATCTCTCCCGACTCGGCAGCGGCCTTGAACTTCCGCAGCGGCTCGTAGAACAGGTAGTTCTCCATCACCCGCAGAACCCGGTCGTTAGCCTTCGCCGCATCCAGCATCCGCTGCGCGTCCAGGAGGTCATTGCACATCGGCTTCTGCAGGTTGACGTGCCAGCCGAAGCCGAGCATCTTGGCCACGCCGTCGGCGTGCAACGGAATCGGCAGCAGGACCTCAGCCGCGTCGACCTCGATGCCGCTGGCGGCCAGCTCCGCGGCCGACGCGAACGTGCGGGCGCCGGGCCAGTCCGCCTGGCGTTGCGCGCGGCGTTCCTGGCTCGGGTCGACGAGCGCGACGACTTCGACGTCGCGGTTGTCGAGATAACCACGAACGTTGAGGTCGTAGATCCGGCCCAGGCCGATGAACGCGGCCCGCACCGGACGGTCGTAAGGCACGAAGCTCACCGCAACTGCGCTCCCCGAACAGCCCGATCGAGATTCACAGCCAGATCGGGGGTCCCGATCGGCGCTGACCGAGACGGAGGACCAGGCGCTCAGAATAGTCGTCGTACGTCGTATGCATGCCGGTTCTGACATCTACATAGGGATGATCATGATGGATCAGGCGTCCTGTTCAACCTGGCTCACCGCCATCGGCGGAGCGGCGATCCTGCTGCTCGCCTACCACCCGGTCACCAGCCGGACCCGCGGCCGCAGCCGGAGCAGTGGCCGCGGGAGCCAGCGGTCACGCGGCTGGGCGCACCAGTGAACGGGCAGGCCACCCGCCGCTCGCCCCCGCGGTACTCGCGGGCGCTGTTAGCGGCCGAGCTCTCCGCGTGACGCGACGGCAACGTGGCAGTGGTGCTCGTGGATACTCAGATCGACGCCTACATATGAGCGCCCTTCCCCTGAGCAGCAGGACAGGGTCTCGGCCAGCGACTAGAAGTAGCGCCTGCGTCCGCGGATCGCGTGCCCGGTGCTCCCGAGCAACGCCAGGATCGCGCTAACCACGACCACAATGAGGCCCATCGTCCAGATGATGGCGACCTTGGCGACGAACCCGATAATGAGGAGAATGACGCCGCTAATGATCAAGGTATGCACCTAGCGGCCGACGCCCCGTCCTGGGCGGGGGCCTCAGATTCACGCTGAACATGGGCGCGCCTTCCTGCTTCGAGCAGCAAGGCGGGGTCTTGACCCAGCAGCTAGTTCACAGCCTTCATCCATGAACACTACGCCGGATGCCCGCCGCTGTCCTGCCTGGGCGACGCCCTTCCTGCGGCGGTGCCACCCGCTCTGCGAGCCCGCCGCATCCGCGCGGGGAGGCCGCGTGGACGCCGACGAGCTCAACGTGGTCCCTGGTAGGGCGGGTCTAGACCATACGCCAGTCTCGATATCGCCTCGCTGCATTTCCTAGCACCGCGGGGGCGGGACTGATGACCGCAACATTGGTGCGAGCACGTCACCAGGGTGCTCGGTATTCCCCGGCTTCCAGCACCCCGCTGAAGTGGTCGCCCAGCGGCAGCCGGCTACCACAGCGTCCTGGTGAAGTGCGCTCAGCCGCTGGCCGCCACTGCCCGGAGTTCGGCGACGGAGTCGCGCATGATCGCGGCGAGGTCCCGCCCATCGTCTCCGCTGGCCCACCGCTGGAGGGCGACACGCAGCACCGTCATGCCGGCCTCGGCGGCCAAGGTCGCCTGCGGCTCGCTCACGCCTCGCTGGCGCAGGGTGCCGGCGACCGCTGCGGCGTAATCGGCCAGCTTGGCGAGTTCACGCTCGCGCAGTTCGGGGTTGGCGACGATCACGGCCTGGCGCTGGCGGGATAGGTCCCGGCGAAACTGGCCGAGCATGGTGGCGGCGGCGTCGAGTCCCCGGGAGACGGCGTCGAGGGGGGCGTCGGCTGCTGGCGCGCCGGCCACGCCGGCCACGATCCGCTCCTGGAGGAGGGCAGATCCACCGAAGAGCACTTCTCGCTTGTCGGCGAAGTGCCGGAAGAAGGTGCGCTCGGTCAGCCCCGCTCGGACGGCGATCTGGGCGGCTGTGGTCTGGTCGAATCCCCGCTCTGAGTACAAAGACAGAGCCGCTTCCTGCAGCCGCCCACGACTGTCTGGCTGCCATCGACCCATGACCTCGATCCTATCGTTGACAGTCACTGACATCCAGTTTATATTGATGGCAGTTACTGACATCAACATGTTCTCCCGGAGGTACCCATCATGAGAATCTTTGTCACCGGCGCATCGGGCTGGATCGGCTCGGCCGTCGTTCCCGAGCTGCTCAGTGCCGGCCACGACGTAGTTGGCCTGGCCCGCTCCGAGGCCTCGGCGCAGCGGCTGGAAGCGGCCGGAGCCATAGTTCAGCAGGGCGACGTCGACGACCCCGACGGCCTCGCCAAGGCGGCCGCCGACTCCGACGGGGTGATCCACCTGGCGTTCCAGCACGAGGTGGCCTGGAGCGGCAACTTCGCCGCCGCCGCGGCGGCCGACCGGCGCGCCGTGGAGGCCATGGGCGCGGCCCTGGCCGACTCCGACCGGCCCCTGGTACTCGCCTCGGGCATGCTCGGGCTGAAGGCCGGCCGGGTGGCTACCGAGGACGACGGGCTGGTGCCCAGCGCCGAGGTCCGGGCCAACCCCGCCGGGCGCCGGTCGGCCACCGCCCTGTTCACGCTGTCCCTGGCCGGCACGGGCGTCCGCTCGTCAGTGTTGCGCTTCCCCCCGACCGTCCACGGCGACGGCGACCACGGGTTCGTGGCCACCCTCGTCGGCATCGCCCGCCAGCGGGGCGTAGCCGGATACGTGGGTGACGGCACCAACCGCTGGCCGGCCGTGCACCGCTCCGACGCCGCCCGCCTGGCCCGCCTGGCCGTCGAGGCCGCCCCCGCCGGCTCGGTCTTGCACGCGGTCGCCGACGAGGGCGTCCCCTTCCGCGAGATCGCCCAGGCGATGGGTCGTCACCTCGGCATCCCCACGGCGTCGGTGGCCCCTGCCGATGCTGGTGAACACTTCGCCCACCTGGGCCACTTCGTCGCCCTGGACACCCCCGCCACGGCCGCCATCACCCGGGAACTGCTCGGATGGGAGCCGACCGGGCCCAGCCTGCTCGAGGACCTCGAGCAGGACCATTACTACCGCCAGGCGTAATTCCGAGGGGGGCTGCTGACAGGGCAGCTAAGCCGATGCCCGGGGCCCTGGCCGCCCAACCGCAGTTCACCTTCCACCTCAAGCACGGCGCCGTCGCCGACCTGCCGGCGACGGCCAAGGTCATCGTCGACCCGGCGGAGCGCCGGCGTGTCCTCGCCGTCTTCGTCGAGGAATTCAACCACCGCCACAGCCCGGACAGTCCGTGGCCGGAGGCCGTCCTCGATGAGTGGGTGGAGCGCAGCCCGCTGGCCAAGGTCACCTTCGTGGAGACGGCCCACATGCGGGTCAGTTTTACCTGGCTGGTCGTCGCACCTGCTGGATGGTGAATCCAAGCTTTCCGAGCACCCTTACGGCGCCGGTCTTCCCGCCCTCGAAATCACCGGAGGCAAGGCGCTCGCCCGTGGCGAACTCATAAGCTGTGCCCAAGATTGCTTTCGGCGGGTAACGGCGTTCGTCCCAGGCCAGTTCATAAGTCGTGGTAGGGGCAAAACCATGCTCAGAGAAGAACGCCTCCGGCCCCAGTCGGTCGTACTCCTGTATCGCGCGCAACACGTCATCACGGGTCACGTGGTCCCACGCCACCATTTGCTCAGCCCTCCTTAGCCAGTGTCTGGACGGCGCCAGCGGCCGCTATGGCTCTCATACTGAGGTAAGCCATCGCCGGCCACATCACGAGCCTCCTCGGCAGTACTTATCAGTCCCGATGGGTACCGGTTCGGACCTGAAGGCGCCATAGTCGCGGCTTCTCCCCTAGAGCTTCCGGAACCAGCACGGACATTCCGTCGCGCCCGGGCCACGCCGGCGCGCTGCTGCTGGCCGCCCGACACCTGTGCCGGGTAGCGCTTGGCGAAATCGGCCGGAAGGGCGACGCGTTCGAGCAGTTGCCCTGCTCGCCGAAGTCTCCCGGTCGCCGGTGGCCCCGCCGACGAGCACGTTCTGGCCTCGCAGCGGCCCGGTCACGACAGTGTCCTGTCGAGGAAGCCGCGGATGGCGGTTGCGATTTCCTCGACGTGGGTCTCCAGGGCGAAGTGACCGGTGTCGACGAACCGAACGTCGGCGTCGGGGATGTCGCGCTTGAAGGCTTCGGCCCCGGCCGGCAGGAAGAACGGGTCGTTCCTGCCCCACACTGCGAGCAGCGGCGGCCTGCTAGTGCGGAAGTACTCCTGGAACGCCGGGTAGAGCGCCACGTTGCTCGCATAGTCGAGGAACAGGTCGAGCTGGATCTCCTCGGCGCCGCTGCGTGCGAGGTAATAGTTGTCGAGCCCGTAGCCGTCCGGACTGACCCGCGTCTGGTCGGGCACGCCGTGGGTGTACTGCCAGACCGTCGTCTGCGGCTGCACGAGCATGCGGATCGCTTCCCGGTTGGCCGTTGACGGCTCCTTCCAGTAGGCCTGGACAGGGCTCCACCCCTCGCTCAGGCCCTCCTGGTATGCGTTGCCGTTCTGGGAGACGATCGCGGTGATGCGTTCGGGATGCCGGGTGGCGATCCGGAACCCGACCGGCGCGCCGTAGTCGAACACGTAAAGCGCGAAGCGATCGAGGCGAAGCATCTCCGTCAGGCGGTCGATGACACCGGTGATGTGCTCGAAGCTGTAGTCGAACTCGCCTCGTGCGGGCATGTCCGACTTGCCGAAGCCGGGCAGGTCGGGAGCGATGATGTGGAACCGGTCGGCGAGCAGCGGGATCAGCTCGCGGAACATGTGGCTCGCGGACGGGAAGCCGTGCAGGAGCACCAGCGTGGGTGCGTCAGATGCTCCTGCCTCCCGATAGAACACTGTCCGGCCATCCACGTCCGCCGTGCCGTAAGCGATGTCAACCATGGACAGTTCTCCTCTCCTCCTAGACGCAGCCAACGGAGCGTGGCCCCGTCTATCTCCGGATGGCCGGCACGGTGTCACCGGTCGTCTCCGCCATGTTCGCGGCCCGCCGTCGGCGCCGGGCTGGTGGTGATGCGCTGGTCCTCGTGGTACCCCTCGACAGGCGGTTCACCAGAGCCTCACCGGCCCGACTCGACCGCGCACCGTCTCCAGCACGATCTCGACGACTACGAACGGCGCGCCGCGGCTGGCCTCCGGTGGACAACGGCGGCGATCGACCCTAACGTTGACGTCAACGTCTGAAGGCCTGTGACGCCGTCAGGTGAGCCCGCAGCTGGCTCCGGTCGGCACGAGGAGGAACTGATGAGCCAGTATGGGCTTCGGGTCGGTTCGGCTGCCGTCCGGTCGGCCGGGCCTATCACTTTCGGGCCGGCCGGGATCTTGTTCCTGGCCGACAACCTCTCGGCGAAGGTGTTCGCGGTCGATGTCGCTGACCCTGGCGCCGAGGCCGGGCCCGAGCCCTTCGACTTGGAGAACGTAGACGCGCGGGTCGGCTCGTTCCTGGGCTGCGCGGCCGACGATGTCGTGATCAGGGACGTTGCGGTGCACCCGGTGTCGCACAACGTGTACCTGTCGGTCCAGCGCGGCCGCGGCGATGCCGGCCAGGCCGTCCTGGTACGGATCGACCGCCTGGACGGCTCGATCACCGATGTTCCGCTCGACCGGGTGCAGGTCGCCGAGGTGACCCTCGCCGACGCTCCGGCCGAGCAGGACGAGCGGCTCGACGTCACTCTCCCGCTGGGCGAGGAGGGTGAGGAACTCCAGGTCGGCGAGCGGACGATCCGCATCCTGCGCCGGCCCATCCGCACCTCCACGGTCACCGACATGGCCTACGTAGACGGAACCCTGCTCGTCGCCGGCCTGTCGAACGACGAGTTCTCATCGAGGCTGCGGCGCATCCCCTTCCCGTTCACCAGCCAGGCCACCGCCACCAGCCTGGAGATCTTCCACGTCTCGCACGGCAAGTGGGAGACGGCGGCGCCGATCCGCACGTTCGTCCCCTATGCCGGCGGAGCGGCGATACTGGCCAGCTACACGTGCACGCCGCTTGTGCATTTCGACCTGGCCGACCTGGCCGACGGCAGCAAGGCCGTGGGCCGGACGGTCGCCGAGCTCGGCGCGGTGAACCAGCCACTCGACATGGTGTCGTTCGTCCAGGACGGCGAGGAGTACCTGCTGATCGCCAACACCGCGCATGGCCTGGTGAAGATCGCCTGCCGCGACGTCGACGGCCAGCAGCCGCTGACCGAGCCCAAGGAGCCGATCGGGGTACCGAGGGAAACCAAGGACCTGCGGGGCATCCTCCGCCTGGCCAGCCTGAACGGCGGCCACGTGCTGGCCCTTCAGGCCGATGACAGCGGCCGGCGGCACCTGCGCTCGCTGAAGACATCCTCGCTGTAGTGGGCCGTTCCGCCGCGGGCCGTGCTGCAGCGGGACGTTCCGCGGGGGGCCGCGAGGGCCGGCGGGTCGCCCCGGCCGGCGCGTCCTGGTCGCGCTGCGGCTTTGCCGACTGTATCCGCCTCACCGGCGTGCCCCAGGGAGCGGACGTACAGGTCCGTCCCGCGACGGCGGGCGGGCTGCCCGGGGCGGACGGCGTCGCCGGCGAGTTCCCGCCGATGGCCGGGCGGCTGGTCAGTGACGGCGGTGACCTTTGCTTCGTGCCGCGCTTCGCGTTCGTCGACGGCACCACCTACACCGTCGCCGTCGGCGAGGTCACCACGGCGGCCCTGCTCCGTCCCCGGCCGGACCGGCCGGCCACCACCGAGGTGCTCGGCATCTGGCCGACGGCGGCGCAGGTGCCGCGCAATCTGCTCCGGCTGTACGTGCTGTTCTCCGCGCCGATGAGCGAGGGTTACGCGGCCGGGCACATCCGGGTCGTCGACGATGCCGGGCAGCCGATGCCCGGGGCACTGCTGCCCGCGGCGGACGAGCTATGGGACGCCGACCGCCGCCGCATCACGGTCCTGCTGGACCCCGCCCGCATCAAGCGGGGGCTGGCCGTCCACCGCCAGGCCGGCTACCCGCTCAGGCCCGGCGAGCGGTTCCGCCTCATCGTCGACGACGGGTTCCGCGACAGCGCCGGGGCTCCGCTGCGGGCCCCGGCCGAGCGTCGCTACCAGGCCGGCGGCGATGAACGCCGCCGCGTCGAGCCGGGCCGCTGGGCGCTGTCCGCCCCGGCCAGCGGCACCACCGACCCGCTGCGGGTCACCTTCGACCGGCCGCTCGACCACGGCCTGCTCAGCCGCTGCCTGCGCGTGACCGGCCCTGGCGGCCAGGCTGTCGAAGGCTCCGCCGGTACCGGCCCGCAGGAACGGTCGTGGCGGCTGGCGCCCCGCCAGCCGTGGCGACCAGGAACGCACCGGCTCGTCGTGGATCCAGTCCTGGAGGACCTGGCCGGCAACTCAGTCTGCCGCGTGTTCGACCGGGACCTGACCCGGCCCGGGGACGAACCCGGGTCGCCCCGGCCTGCCACGATGCAGTTCCGGCCGCGCTGAGGTCCCGCGCGTCCAGTCACCAGATCGAGCGCGCGGAACTGGCCCCGAGCCTGGCCAGCGGTGACGGCCGGGACGGGCAGGCCGTCGAGCTCGCCACCCAAGGCTGATCATCGGAATCGCGCGGACATGGGAAGCCGCTGCACGGTCGCGCAGGCCGCGTTTGGTCAGTATGTGGCCGAGATGCGCCTTGACGGTCACCTCGCTGATGAACAGCTCGCTGGCGATTTCGGTGTTGGCCAGGCCCCGGCCGACGAGCTTGAGCACCTCGAGCTCACGCGGGGTGAGGGCGGGGTCGGGCGGGGACAGGGCCGGGCTGGTGTGCGCGCGGAACGCGGCCAGCACCCGGTGAGTGACGGCAAGGTCGAGGTAGGAGCCGCCTTCTGCCACTGTTTTGACTGCTTTGAGCAGTTCTGCGCCTGGTGCGTCTTTGAGCTGAAAGCCGCTAGCCCCGGCCCGCAGCGCGGCCGATAGCACCTCGTCTTCATCGAAGGTGGTCAGCACCAGCACCGGCGGGCTGCCCTCGCGGGCACGCAGCCGGCGGGTTGCCTCGGCGCCGTCCATGCGCTTCATCCGCACGTCCATCACCACCACATCGGGGCTGGTAGCGGCGACTGCCTGCTCGACCTGGTCGCCGTCATCACACTCGCCGACCACCTCGAACCCGGCCCGCGGCCGCAGGATCCGCCGCAGCCCGGCGCGGACCAGGGGCTGGTCATCGACCAGCAGGACCTTGATCACCGGTGCTCACCCGCAGGCAGGACGGCCTCGACGCGCCAGCGTCCGCCGGCCGGCCACCCAGGCGAACGCGGTGCCGATCGCGGCCGTCGCGGGCGTGTGCGAGCCTCCCAGCTGGCTAGCCACGTGAGGCAGCGCGACGACCAGCACTCCCGCCGGAACGCTGATCCCCGGGGATGTGCCGGCAGCGACCCGGGCGGCCAGCGCGACGAAAAACAACGCTGCCGCGTCACCGTCGGCGGGCCGCCAGGCGAGCAGCGCGGTGGCGCTGCCAGCGACCACGAGCACCACGGCGGCCAGGGGCCAGCCGGGCCGCAGCGGCCGCGGCCAGCACGCGTCGGCCACGAACGGAAGCGCACACGCCAGGACTAGGAGCAGGCCGGGTCCGGGGTCAGTCAGCAGGTGCTTTTGCCAGGTCACCAGCCCGGCTGCGGCCACCGCCAGCACGGCAACTGCCCGCCGCAGCCCGGTCATGGCGCTGCCTGGCGTCTCCATGAGCTGAAGCGTAAGGCCCTCCTCCGCCGGGCCGCGTCGTGCCCGGGTAGGCGGGCGCGCGATACCAGCGCTGGAGGGCACCCGATACCTGGGTCGAAGCAGGCAATCCGCTTGCGGCACGATGGCAGCGCTTGCGGCGATCCCTAGCGTCAGCCGCATGACCAGGCACCAGACCAGTAGCACTCAGCCAGCGGCAGGGCTGTCCGCGTCAGCGGCCAGCACCACCCCGGCCTTCCCCGCGGCCATCCCGGCGCAGCTGAGGCTGTGATCAGCGTCCGCGACCTGCGGATGCGCTACGGGCAGCACGACGCGCTCACTGGCCTCAGCTTCGAGGTGTGCCACGGTGAGCTGTTTGCCCTGCTCGGCCCGAACGGCGCCGGCAAGACCAGCACCGTGGAAATCCTCGAAGGCTAGCGGCGGCGCACCGGGGGCCAGGTCAGCGTGCTGGGCGCCGACCCCTGGCACGCCGGCCCCGGCTGGCGCGCCCGGATCGGAGTCATGCTCCAGGAAACCAGTCCCGAACCGGACCTGACCGTCGGCGAGTGCCTGCGCCTGTATGGCGGCTACTACCCCGACCCGTGGTCGGCGGGCGACCTGCTCGAACTCACCGGGCTTGACGCCCAGGCCAGCAAACGGGCCACCCAGCTGTCTGGTGGCCAGCGGCTGAAGCTGGACCTGGCGCTGGCGCTGACCGGGCGCCCGGAGGTGCTGTTCCTAGACGAGCCGACTACCGGATTCGATCCCGCCGCCCGCCATGAGGCATGGGATGTCATTGCCGCGCTGAAAGACACCGGTACCACCATCACCCTCACCACCCACTACATGGAGGAAGCCGAGCGCCTGGCCGACCGGGTCGCCGTCATCATCGCCGGCACCCTGGTGACCCAAGGGCCTCCTGCCAGCCTGGCAGCCCGCCGTGCCACCCCCGCCATCACCTTCACCCTTCCGGCCGGTATCCCGGCCGATGACCTGCCTGAGCCGGTTCCCGACGCGGCCTCCAGCACAACCGCCGGCAAAGTCACCCCGACCGCCCAGTCCCCGCTGCCGATGCTGCGCATCATCGCCGACTGGGCCGGACTCGACCTGCCCGACCTCGAAGTCCGCCGCCCCACCCTCGAAGACGCCTACCTGCAGCTCACGAGCGACCAGGAAGCGCAGGCCACACCATGACCCAGCACACCATGACCGGTGCCGCGGCGTCGGCCCCGCCCGCCACGTCCGCCCGCACGGCGGCCCTCCGCAAGCCCATTGCGCTCGCCGCCCACCAGTTCCACTACGACCTGCTGGCCTTCGTCCGCAACGGCAGGCCAGGTTCTTCACCCTGGCGCTGCCGGTCACGTTTCTGCCCATCTTCGCCACCGTGTTCCGCGATAAGACCGTGCCCGTGACCGGCGGGGTGATCCACACGTCGGTGTACTACGTCCCGGGAATCATCGCGCTGGGCGTGATCCAGGCGGCAGTCAGCAACCTGGGCGTCTCGGTCACCACGCAGCGCGAGTCCGGGATCCTCAAGCGCCGCCGCGCCACCCCGGTCTCGGCCGGCGTCCTGATCACCTCCCGCGCCCTGACCGCGGCCACCGTGGCGCTGGCAATGACCGGCGTGCTGGCTGCCATCGGCTGGTTCGCCTACGGTGCCCACATCCCCGCCGGCCACGCAGCCGCGCTGATCGTCACCGTGCTGGCCGGTGCAGTGCAAGGCGTGCAGCAGCTGGACTCCGAAATCCCGCCAGCCCAGATCGTGACCCGGCAGTCATTCACCCTCGCCGACCTGGCCGCCACCCGGCTGCTCCCCCAGGTCCAAGCCGCACAGGCGGCCGGAGCCCAGGTGCTGGTGCTCGACACCCTCGCACCCGCGGCCACCGCCCTGGTACTGCTGGATGCCGCCAGCATCGGCTACCACCCCCAAGTCCTCGACACATTCCGGCTCAGCGCCGACCCCGCCACCGTAGGCGGCCTCATCCGGCAGTTCTCCGGCGGCAAGGCCAGCCCCGCCCTGGAGAACGGGCTGATCACCCAGGACTACCTGCCGTCGGCCAGCGACACCGCCAACCCCTGGATCGCCTTGTTCCGCCAGATTCACGACACCCACGACACCTGGGCTCCCTTCGACAACATGACCGTGTACGGGATGACCGCCGCTTACCTATTCATCCGCGCCCTCCAGGCAGCGGGCCCCAGACCCACCCGGCAGTCGGTCATCACGGCGGTGAACTCCAGCGCCGTGAACCTCGGCGGGCCCGGCCTGATCCCCCTCGACTACTCCCCCGCGTCAAGCGCGCCGAGGGTCTCGGGAAGCATGCGGTATATCACTGGTCAGGTTGACATCGATGTGGCGCTGGGTCAGGGCGAAAGAACCAAGCCGAATTGGCTAGCGCCCCTGGCAGGACGGGGCACGCGGCGAACGTCTTCTTAGCCGGCCAAAGAACGCCTGAAGAGGTTTATTCCTCGATGCCCCCGCCTACCGCACGCAGATGATCGCGAAAGCTCAGGGGGGGCGTCTTCTCGCGTCTTGTCAGGTAAGCACTGAACTGCACCTGGCTGCGCAGCGAGACGCCTGCGCGGATCCGTTCGGCCTGGCGCCGCTCCGTATCGCGGATCGTTTCGGCCAGCGTGAAGATCTCCTCAGCCTGGGAACTGGGCACGAAGAGCACGCCATCATCGTCGCCAAGGACCACATCCTCGCGGCTCACTGTCCAGGCCCCGACGACGGCGGACTCCAGCGCGTCACGCGGGCGGGCGTCGAGCCGCAGCGGGCCGGTGGGAGTCGCTCCCAGGCTGAAGACCGGCAGCCCGATCGCTCGCATGTCGGCTGTGTCGCGATGCAGCCCCCAGATCACTATTCCTTCCAGCCCGGCTGCCTGAGCCTCCAGAGCCACCAGGTCACCGACGCACGCTTCGTCGAGCCGCCCGCCATTGTCGACCACCAGCACATCGCCGGGTTCTGCCGTCTCGAATGCCTCCAGGAAGGCGTCCACGCTGCCCGCATGCCTGGCGGGACAGACACGCCCGGCCAGGCAGCTACCAGGCACGACAGCACGCAGGAGTGCGGAGGCGCAGCGCACAGGAACCCGGGCGCGTATGGAGGCGTCGGCCAGGTGGGCAGTGGTAAGAGCTGCAAACCGGTGCCGCAGCGCGTGGTGGTCCATGATGTGTTTCTCTTCCTCGCGGTGTCGCGGGCCTGACGGTGGATTGCGAGCGTGGCTGCGCGCCAGGGGTTTCATGCCGGAGTGCTTCCTGACCATGCTCGGCGCGTCCGGGTGGCAATCCCAGAGCCAATGCCGCAGAATTGGTTTGCAGATGAATCCAATCGAAGTGGGCGAACGCCTGGGCCGCTGGTCATCCGGCCGCGGGCCGCTGCACGTGCTTCTCTCGGCCCGGTTGCGGCAGCTGATCGACGAGAGCGAGCTGCCCCTCGGCGAGCCGCTACCACCCGACCGTGCCCTCGCGTCAGCTCTCTCGGTCGGGCGCAGCACTGTCGTGGCCGCCTATGACCTGTTGCGCCAGGAGGGCCGGATCGTCCGGCGCCAGGGCAGCGGCACCCGGGTGGCCGGGGCCCCCCGCACCACGGGAAGGCAGACCACTGGCGCGCCTGTCTTCTTGCATCTGCTGGAACCGCGTGACGGCGTGATAATGCTCGCCTGCGCCGCCCCAGACAGGCCGCCAACCGAGCTGGCGGACGCCTATGCACGCATCCTGCCCGCGCTGGCCGCTACCTCCGGCGACATCGGCTACCACCCGACCGGTCATCCGGCTCTGCAACGTGCGATCGCCGAGCGGTACACGCGATGCGGAATCCGCACAGACCCCAACCACATCCTGGTCACCAACGGCGCCCAGCAAGCTCTCTCGCTGCTTGCCCGCGCCTTTCTCGCCCCAGGCGACCGAGTGCTAGTGGAGTCACCCACCTACCATGGGGCGCTCGAGGCGTTCCGTGAACAGGCAGCCGTGCTCCGTGCGCTGCCGATCGGGCTCAACGGCCTCAAGTCGGCCGCGAGCCAGCACCGGCCTGCCCTCGCCTATGTGATCTCGACCTTCCACAACCCGACCGGCTCGGTGCTGTCCCCGCTCACCCGGCGGACGCTGGTGGAGACCTGTGCAGACAGCGGCGTCCCGCTCATCGACGACGAGGTGCTCAGCGATCTCGGTTTCCCCGGCGAGCAGGCGCCACCGCCGCTGGCTGCCTTCGGGAACTCAGTGATCTCGGTCGGCTCACTCAGCAAAACCGTTTGGGCTGGGCTGCGCATCGGATGGGTACGCGCCCCGAGGCCAACAATCGCCCGCCTCGCGCGGCTGCTCGCCGTCCACGACCTCGGGGGGAACGTCCCCGGACAGCTCGCCGCCGCCGACCTTCTGCCCCGCCTCCAGCCGCTGGCCAAGCAGTGGGCGGTGGAGCGCGAAGCTCGCCACGATCATCTGCGCGCGCAACTGGCCCGGCATCTTCCCGACTGGGAAGTGCCGCCGGTACGGGGAGGGCAAACCCTCTGGATACGCCTGCCGCACGGCGATGGGGCCTCCTTCGCGCAGGCCGCGCTGCGCTACCGTGTCGCGGTCCTGCCAGGAAGCGGGCTCGACGCATCGGGGCAAAGCGCAGAGTATCTGCGCGTTCATTTCCTGGCTCCACCGGATGAGCTGACTGAGGCCGTTCGCCGCCTGGCCGCGGCATGGCGCGCTTACCACCCGCCAGCGTTCCGCGTCGCCCCGCCGGCCGCACTAACGGTCTGATCCCGGGCGGGATGACCACGAGCCCGGGCAGCCTGCCTGGGCCGCTTTCTTGTCTGGCGATCGGCAAGACGGTTCCGCGGCCTGCGAACACCGGCCCCGAGCGGGATGCGGTCAGGTGGTGCCCAAAGGCGGCTGAGCCAGCTTCATCATGAGCGGCAGACGCGCTGGATCAGGTCCGCCCAGCCCCGGCCGAGGCGTTCGGAGAGTTGCGGGGCAGGCTCGGTGAGGATGGCGGACGAGAGGTAGAGCAGCAGCGGGCCGTCCAAGGCCGCGGTGAGCTGGGTGGCCAGGACGTCCAGGTCGGCGGCGCCGAGGTGCGTCTCCCCGAGCAGGAATCGGATGTGTGCCCGCGACATGGGGGTCTGCGACCCGGCGGGTACCCGCTCCCTGCCGTCCAGCGCGGCGCGCGCGATCTCGCGGTGCCCGATAAGGAAGTCGGTCCTGGCGATGCCGTAGGCGATCAGGCGGTCCAGCGGCGGGGCGCCTGGGCCTAGCGGCGGGGGTCCGGACAGCACGTGCTCCTGGAAGGCCCGCTCATCGTCATCCAGCAGCGCCTGGAAGATCCCCGCCCGGGTGCCGAACCGGCGGTACACCGTTCCCTTGCCCAGGCCCGCGCGGTCGGCCAGCCCGTCCATGGTCAGCTTGCCAGCCCCCTGCCCGGCGATTATCTCGCGGGCCGTGGCCAGCAGAAGCCGCCGGTTGCGTGCGGCGTCGGCGCGCTCGGCGGGCGGCGATCCCCAGGTCATGGGCTGGCTCACGGGTCCCAATCTATGGCCGGAATATAACCGGGGTAAAGTCCGGTTACCTCCAGCGTTCCGCCACCGCCAAGGAAGGACCAGCCCGATGAGCACCACCGCCACACCTGGCCGCTTCACCGCGCTGCCTGATGAGCAGACGCTCGCGGCGACCGTCGTCGCACTGGAAGAGCACGGGTTCAGCGTGGAGGTGGTCGATGACCTCGGCGCCGCGCGCGAGGCTGTGCTGGTCCGCATCCCGCAGGGCTCGTCG
>WNFI01056786.1_pt1 | contig 20683 bp, 12 predicted proteins | sample 5400471 | NCBI WGS metagenome assembly WNFI01 (sample SAMN13153348, study PRJNA577476) | soil metagenome | isolation source: 100 cm saprolite on Douglas fir-dominated hillslope | place: USA:California | collected 2013-09-17
GCGTGCCCAAACGGGAGAGGGTTGCATGGGACTCGCCAGCAAAGCTGAAGTAGATGGAACCGTCGATGTCACGAAAGTCGGCGAGAGCGTCGCTGTGGTGCTCACCACCTATAACGACGCCTCTTTTCTGCGCGAGGCCATCTCGAGCGTCATCGCTCAAACGCGTCCTGCAGACGAGGTGATCGTGGTCGACGATGGTTCGAACGTAAGCCCGGCGTCGATATTCTCAGACTTTCCGCAAGTCACGTTGCTTCGGAAGAGCAATGGTGGCCTTTCAAGCGCGCGCAACCTAGGCCTACATTTCGCTCGTTCCCGATATATCACCTTCCTCGACGCCGATGACAGATTTGAGCCTAACGCGATCGAAGCGGGCCTCGCTTGCTTTGCCCGACGGCCTGAAGCGGCGATGGTCTACGGCGGACACCGGCGAATCCAGGCAGATGGAAAGCCGCTCAGCTTGGACATTTTCCAAGCTGTTGGCGAGGACACGTACGCCGACCTGCTCACTGGCAACCGCATCGGTATGCATGCGACTGCCCTATACCGCCGTGACGTTCTTCTTGCGCTGGGTGGCATCGACGAAGAGCTGCGCAGGTGCGAAGACTACGATCTTTACCTTCGTCTCGCACTCAGCTATCCGATCGCGTCCCATCCTGAAATCATCGCCGAGTACCGATGGCACGGAGGTAACGTGTCTAAAGACAGGGGGGAGATGCTGCGGGCGGTGCTCGCTGTCCTCGATCGGCATCGTGGCCAAACTCGAGCGCATCGCAAGGCTTGGCGTGCAGGGCAGCGTAATTGGAAAGATTGGTACCAAGCAGGGCAGCTAGCGCAGTGGAATGGAGAGAAGGTGGAGGGCTCTGTGACGGGGACGTTACGGAGGCTAGCGCGGTTTGTGGTGAGACCTGCGACGGATCGTCTGCAGGGCAGTCGGCTGTATGGTCTACTGTCTCGCGCCCGTGGCACGTGGCCACCGCCGCCGGGGGCGGTCGATTTTGGCCAATTGGGAACTACGACACCGATCAGCCTCGACTTCGGATGGGACCGAGGGACACCTATTGATCGATACTATATTGAGAGCTTTCTTGCTGATAGGACTGCAGATATCAGTGGACGTGTGCTGGAGATCGGGGACGACGCCTATAGTCGACGCTACGGTGGATCCAAGATCACGAAGCAGGATGTGCTTCACCTCGATGTCAACCATCCGAACGCCAGCTTGGTCGGTGATTTGACACAGCCCGATGTGCTTCCCGATGGTGCATTTGACTGCATCATTCTGACTCAGACGCTCCAATTGATTTTCGACTTGGAGCAAGCTGTTAGGCGGCTTCACGCCGCGCTCCGACCGGGTGGCGTTCTTCTTTTGACCGTACCGGGCATCAGGGCAATGTTTTTGCTGCCACAGCCTTCCTACAAGGCGCGGTCCTTGAGGAGGTCGATCGAGCGAAGCTCGACATTTATGATCCGGCTTATCCCGTTACCGTCACTCTACGGGCCCAGAAGGGCTGAATGCCGGTCACACGCCTCATTTCGAGAATGCGCGCCACTCTCCGGCCTCGACCGCGGCCGGTGATCCTCATGTATCACCGGGTGGTGTTTGCCCGCCACGATCCCTGGGGGCTTGCGGTAGATCCGGAGCGGTTCGAAGAGCAGATCGCATACGCAAAGCAGCACCGCACACCCATGTCCATGGAGGAGTTGGTCGATCGGCTCCGAAGCAAGACATTGCCGGCGAATGCCGTCGCGGTCACGTTCGACGACGGCTACCGCGACAACCTGGTCAACGCCAAACCAGTTCTGGCGCGTCATGGCGTCCCGGCGACCCTGTTCCTCGCGACGGGCTTTATCAATCAAAACACACCGTTCTGGTGGGACGAACTTGCCACCATGATTCTGGCGTCAACACAGGCAATGCACGATCAGCAAGTTTGGGCAGGCGAGGCCGTCACCCTCGATTGGGACGAGGCGGAGCGCTCGGACATAGCGGGCGGGTGGCGGGCATCGGATGAGCCGCGGACCGCCAGGCAAAACGCTTACCTAGCCATCTGGCGTAGGCTCCAGCGCGCGACGGCGGAGGAACGGGATGTGGCTATGAATACTCTTCGGTGCCGTCTCGGAACGGCCCAGGACCCTCTAGGGAAGCCGATGAGCTCCGACGAGATACGCGCCTTTTTAAGCGATGGCCTCGTAGAGTTGGGCGCCCATACTGTCACACACCCGGCACTGACTTTTCTGAGCAGGCTGGAAAGCCGCCGGGAGATCGACGGCAGTGGTCACCGATGCCGCGAACTCGCCGCCAAACGCGTCAACGGTTTCGCTTACCCCTATGGGGATATGAACTTAGAAGTACGAAGTGATGTTGCGAGACTGGGATTTTCCTGGGCGTGCTCGACCGAGGGCGGTTTCGTCGACGGGAAGCAGCCGGACCTTTACGCTCTGCCCCGCGTCGCCGTCCCTAACGCTCCTATCGGGACGCTCGTCGGGCTGGTGACAGCCTAAAAGCGTCCGAAATCGCCGTCTCTCTCTGATCGAAACCGCGACCCATGCGACTAAACCTTTTGGTGGGGACATCGCGATCATACGGGCTCGGACCCGGAAAAGTGACTTGGTACTTCGGCGCTCGCGATTCCCGACGGTCACTATCTCGAAGTCATCACCCATCCTTATGTTGACCGCTAAACAACCTGCGAGACTCTTGTAAAGGCAATTGCCGGCCCGTTAGCCGCCGATCACCGGAGTGGGGGCATTGCGGAAAGGAACGTTTCTGCAAATACGCTGTCATGCCAGTCGCTCCGGCCGTTACACAGAATGGATAGCTGTGGGCAATGGTCGCGTCTTTGGTTTCAGGTTTCCAATGTTTCTCAACGCATATTCCCATACGCGGCGTAATCGAACTGTGATGTAGATCGATTAGCAAAGGAGCGATCATTCCGTCGCGAAGTGAATAACCGGTGATTTTCTATGTGATGCAGACATTACGAATGGATTTAGTAGGTCTCGCGCTTGTATTATTCGGACGACTTGAAATCACCCTTGAGAGGGATGCCTTCGCTCAAGCAAACGAATGAGTAGGGCCATCTTTTCAGAACGAGGTCTCTTCGAAAAATGCGACTGTCCTTACACATCTTTCCATCTCGGCAAGGTATCGCTGAGCGACCTCTTCTCTCCGTGATTTGCATAATGGTCGCGGAGTTTGTGCTGACGACAGCAGCGTGTTCTCAAACGATGAAAGCGCCTGATATTACGAAGACTCCGACCTTGTACGTGGTTCCATATGCACACTTGGATACGCAATGGCGTTGGGAGTTTCCTCAGACGATCAGCGAATACTTGCTTAAGACGATGCGGGTTAATTTCGACTACATCGATCGTTATCCTCACTACGTCTTTAACTGGACCGGAGCAAATCGCTATCGTCTGATGAAGGAGTATTTTCCAACGGACTACGCACGAATGCGGCAGTATGTGGCAGCAGGGCGGTGGTATCCCGCGGGTTCTTCGGTCGAGGAGGGTGACGTCAATCTGCCATCGGCAGAAGGCATTTTCCGCCAGATTCTCTACGGCAACGAATACTTTAGGAAGGATTTCGGCAAGGCCAGTGCGGAATACATGCTGCCAGACTGCTTTGGCTTTCCTGCGTCTTTGCCAAGCATCCTGGCCCACGCCGGCGTGAAGGGCTTCTCAACGCAGAAGCTAAATGCGCAGTGGCAACCCGCTCCTAAGATAGGCGGTCCGGATTCGCCGGAAAAAACGCCTGAGGGCATTCCATTTAACGTGGGGATGTGGGTTGGCCCTGACGGCAAAGGAGTCATCGCAGCGCTCAATCCCGGCGGATATGGCAGCAACGTATACACAGACATCAGCCAGGAGCCGACGCAACCTGCATCAACCACAGGACCACAGTTGACGAGTGAAGAGAGGGCTCGGCTCACTCCGCAACAGGCTGCCGCAATAGGACGACAAAGAGCTCTCGAGCAAAATTGGGTCAAGCGAATCGACCTGAATGGCAAGGTTACAGGAATCTTTGCCGACTATCACTACGTAGGCACGGGTGATATTGGGGGCGCCGCGCAGGAGTCAACAGTCAAACTGCTCGAGGCGATCGTCACGAAGAGCAATACCGTTCTACCATCAAGATCTTCGACGATATAACTCCAGCTATGTCTTCACGCTTGCCACAATATACCGGGGATCTCGAACTTATCAATCATTCTGCAGGCTCTCTGACGTCACAGGCCTATCACAAACGCTGGATTCTCAGGAATGAATTGCTTGGAGATGCCGCAGAGAAGGCATCAGTAGCGGCTGCATGGATGGGAGGTCGAACCTATCCACAGCAACGGCTCAATGACGCATGGATGCTTGAACTCGCGGGACATTTTCACGATACCGGCGCTGGAACGGCGACCCCTCGCTCCTATCAGTTTGCATGGAACGATGACGCCATTGTAGCGAATCAGTTTGCAGGGATTTTAACGAACGCCAGCGAGGCGATTGGTTCTGAGCTCGATACAGAAGTCACCGGAGTCCCAATTGTTGTCTTCAATCCACTCAATGTAGCTCGTGAAGACCTTGTGGAAGCAAAGGTCTCGTTTCCTCATGGAGAGAATCCGAAGTACGTTCGTGTGACGGATGCAGGGGGGAGAGACGTACCTTCACAGATTGTGAATGGCAACGTCACATTTGTCGCAAAGGCTCCTTCGGTTGGATATGCAGTCTTCAATATTCATCCCGTTCAAGGTTCTAGCGTTAAATCTGAGCTGAAGGTTACAAATTCTTCGCTAGAAAATGCCCGCTACATCGTTAAGCTGAATCCGAATGGTGATGTTTCAAGCATCTTCGATAAACAATTACAGAAGGAGTTGCTCGCGGCTCCCATGCGGCTGGCAATCTCCAATGACAATCCGAAAGTCTATCCGGCCTGGAATATGGACTTCGATCAAGAGCAGGCACCTCCGAGAGCTTACGTCACCGGTCCAGCCCAAATTCGAATCAAGGAGAATGGCCCCGCGCGTGTCTCCCTAGAAGTTACGCGCGATACAGAAGGCTCCAAATTCGTTCAGACCGTGAGTCTTTCGGCGGGTGATGCCGGCAATCGTGTGGAGTTTGGCAACGCCATCGACTGGAAGACTCTATCGGCAAACCTCAAGGCAGTATTTCCTCTGAATGCCTCGAATGAAAACGCCACCTACAATTGGGATATTGGGACAGTTCAGAGGCCCAATGCTTTTGAGCGTCAGTTCGAGGTCGCGACTCATCGCTGGATCGATCTCTCAGATAAGAGTGGTGCTTTTGGGACAACGATTCTCACCGACTACAAAAATGGCTCAGACAAGCCTGACAATAACACCATTCGCTTGACCCTCATGCGGTCTCCCGGCATTCAACCTCCTGTCAACGGTCGCCCTTCGGGATACAGCGATCAAGCTAATCAAGACTGGGGTCATCATGAATTTACATTCGGCCTGATTGGCCATAACGGCGATTGGCGCAAAGCCCAGACTGATTGGCAGGCATCTCGTCTGAACGATCCTTTTGTGGTCTTTCAGACTTCCAAACATAAAGGTTCGTTAGGTAAGAGCTTTTCCCTCGTCAGTCTCAACAACTCACGCATTAAGGTACTGGCGTTGAAGAAGGCTGAAGAGAGTGACGAGATTGTTTTACGTATGGTTGAACTCGATGGAAAGGCTGCTCCGAATGTCCTGGTCTCTTTTGCCGGACCCGTCGCCGTGGCTCGTGAAATGAACGCTCAGGAACAACCGACAGGAACAGCAGATGTAGTCGACGGCAAACTCAAAGTCTCTTTCACTCCGTATCAACCGAGAACCTTCGCTCTGCGCCTCGGCTCGCCAACTGTCAAAATCGGTATGGTGAAGTCGCAACCAGTGGCTCTGCACTATGATCTGGCTGTCGCGAGCAATGACAATACGAAAACCTCCGGTGGTGGCATCGACGGAACGGGCAGAGCTATACCAGCAGAGATGCTACCCTCAAAAATTCAATACCACGACGTGAGCTTCGAACTTGCATCAGCGAAGACAGGGAATCCGAATGCTCTGGTTGCGAACGGACAGACGATTACTCTGCCCGAGGGACATTTCAATCGAATCTATGTTCTTGCTGCAGCAACAGGAGGAGACCAGAACGCGACATTCCGCATCGGCAACAAGGATATAAATCTTAGGATCCAGGATTGGACCGGGTTTATTGGTCAGTGGGATACGCGCCTTTGGAAAAATGAACAGGAACGAGATTGGGCCATCTCCGCGAGTCATGCGGCTTGGCCTCCTTCTGATCTTCAGCAAAGAGAGCAGCGGCCTGTTTCACCTCGTTATCCAGACGATTACGTTGGTCTGAAATCGGGTTACATCAAGCCAGCGAGTCTGGCATGGTACGCCTCGCATCAGCATACCGCTGAAGGACTCAATCAGCCTTATCAGTACTCGTATCTGTTTGCTTATCCGATCGAAGTTTCTGGCAATCCAAAAACACTCGTGTTGCCTAAGAACGACAAGATTCGCGTTCTTGCAATCTCGGTCGCCGATGAGAATCCGGATCTCAAGCCTATTCAACCACTATTTGATCAAATCCAAATAGTGAATGACATGGGCCATTAGCGAAATTATCAAAAAAGCGAACCGGCAGCGTAGAGCTTGTTTGCTCATTGCTGTTGTCGTAGTCATTTTGTTTGTGATGCTTGTGTCCTTAGGGCCATAGAGCCAGCTGATTAATACCGAGAAATGGGATGAGCAGGTCCTTCGGATCGGAGAGACTTTTACCCATGAAAAAGCCAACGCATCACCTCATCGCAGAACTTTCACGCAGACAGACCAGGGTTGAGATGACGATCGGCATCGACCTAGGAGAGGTCTGGGAGCATTACTGCACACTCAACGAAGAAGGAGAAGTGGTCGATCGAGGCCGCTTCAGAACCAGCCCCAAGGGAGTCGAGAAGTGGCTTACCGATGTGCCTCCGGCGCGGGTGGCGATGGAGGCGGGAACGCACTCGATCTGGATCAGCGAACCACTGCAGGAGTTGGGTCATCACGTCATTGTTGCGAACGTCCGTGAGTTGCGTTCGATATCCCATAGTGATCGCAAGAGCGACCACGCCGATGCCGAGAAGCTGGCGCGCTTCGCACGGCTTGATGCGAAGATCCTGCGGCCCATCGCGCACCGCACGGTCGAACAAAAGGAGGCACGCTGATCCGTGCGCGTGACCTGATGGTTCGGCTTCGGACCGCTGCAGTAAATGCTGTCCGCGGGCTGGCGAAGCCCTGCGGCTACCGACTGCCGGCTTCATCGACACGATGTTTTGCGAAGCGCAGCCTGGAAGTCATTCCGTCTCGGTGAGCTTCTTGATCTGGAGTTCGTACTGCTTGATCTTGACCGTCATCTCCGCGATCTGTTCAAGCACTGGACCGAGCGCCTGGCCGAGCGTCGGCGGCAAGGATAGGCTGCTCGGGCGTGCACTCGGCATGCTCGGTCGGGTTCGAAAGCGCGAGGATCACCGGGCGCTCGTTGATCCGTGACATTGCCTCGATGACCTTCTGCGTGAAAGCACCACCGATCGTACTAACTCCGATGATCGTTGTCGGCTTGATGCTCTCGATCGCAGCAACGAAATCCCGCGTCGGCGTGTGCTGTGTGCATACGGCTTTTGGAAGTCAACGAGATCCGTGCGAGTGGTCTGCAGCAGGCCGTTGATATCGAACATATATACCCTCGACTGAGCCTGTTCGAGGGGCAGTCCTTCCTCGACCATTGCCGAGCATAGGAGACCGGCGAGTCCAATACCGGCTGACCCCGCACCTAAACAGATACTTCTCGTCGCTCAACTTCGTCTTCTTGATCTTTGCGGCACTGATCATGCCTGCGAGCACGATGCCCGCCGTGCCTTGCACGTCGTCGTTATAAACACAGTACTTGTCCCGGTAACGCTGCAGGAGGTGAACGGCGTCGACACCGGACCAATCCTCAAAGTGAATGCAGCACCTCGGAAAGACTGTAAGCGTGGAACGCTGGCCGTCTTGACTCTCTCATGAAGAGTGGTTGTGTCCACGTCGCTGAAGTGGACACAACCTGTGTGGGGAGCAAGAGCGGCTTTTGCGAATGCGGTCGCTGAGCGGCACGTAGCGTTTTGACTTGAAGCTCTTCCCGTAGGACACCAGGACGACCGAGCGGTCCCAGAAGACATGCTCCTTCCGCATACGCATGGCTTCTTCGGGGCGCATGCCGCAGTCCATCATGATGACAAGTACATCAGCAAGAGGTTGTGGGGCGTGCTTGAGAAGCAGCGCCTCGGTGTTCAGGGCCTGCGACTAACCACGCGACCGGGGTCCCGGCAAGGAACGTGGCGTCGAGTCTCAGCATAGCTACGGAGGCGGTCTCGTCGTTTCAGCAGCGCATGATACGCGAATGAAGAGAGAGTAGAACTTCGCCGCGGCGTCCATCGCTCCACCAAAGAACTGGAAGACGCTATCCGCAGCTTCATCCAACACCACAACCGTGACCCCAAACCCTTCGTCTGGCACAAAACCGCAGATCAAATCCTCGACTCCGTCGCCCGCTTTTGGACGCGAACTTTAGACTTCAGGACACTAGTTATCTTTTGTTCGCTAGACTCCGAGATTTTTCGAATGCGGCGTCAGCAAGCTTTTGTTGACCAGTCTTCTGATAGAGCCTGCCCAATTGGAAGTAAATAGATCCGTCATCATCGCTTGAGATACCGATCTCAAATTGTTCTATTGCACGCGCATTGTCTCCCCGACTGGCATAAGTCCGGCCAAGAAGGGCGTGGATCCGTGGTATCAACTCGGGTTTAGCCGAAAGGCCAACTTTGAGATAAGATTCCGCCTCACCATATTTATGTTGCTCAACCAAGACTTCGCCTGCGATGTAGTTTGCCTCAGGATCGGAAGGGTTCTCTTTGAGCGCTCTCTGAATCATGTCAGACGCGAGATTGATTCGAAACTCCTGCAGATAATTGGCCGCGGCTCCAATCAGGGCGGTGAAATCCCTGGGATTGATGTTGAGGGCAACCGTATACTCGGTCTCTGCCGCGCCGTACTTTCCCATATCGCGGTAGCTCTCCGCCAGCAGCTCATGAAGGTGAATGGAATCTGGCTCTACTTCTCCTGCGTGCACCAGGCAACTGACTGCCAAGCCTTGGTGGGCTCGAATCAACCAATAAAGACCTTCATCATCGAACCGGGGAGTTTGCAGGAGCTGCTTACTGGCTGCTAGCGTTGCTTGGAGGTCACCCGTGAAGAATGAGCACGCCGCCCAAACTGAGAGCTTGTCACGAGAAGATGTGGACGTGATCGGCCTCAGGCTATTGACACATCTGCGATACTCGCCGCGCCTGTAATATTCCAGTACTTTGGGGAAAGCCTCAACGGTTCCGGCTGCCCGATGTTGAGAAACAGGTTCGATCGATGCGTTGATGCTTCCGTGAAGAGAGTATCTAACTATGGCGACATCTTCCGCAGTCAGCTTAGGAAGCGGCGCTTGAGCGAGAGCGTGATCCAGATTTGCAAATCGTTCCGGAGCCATGCCGGTCGCCAGCAACGAAATATATGTCTTCACAAAGCCGGGATCGAGCTGCCACAGAACAATGAGAGAGGAAAGCGCGGCATCCGTTTCACCTCTTTCAAGGGAGAGCCGAATCAATCCAAGGTTTGCCAGCAGGCAGCCGCCCGACTTTTGATCCTGCTCAAATTCCGATTCAGCTTCTGAGAGCTGCCCCTGTCGAATCAGAATCAGACCGAATGAAGATCGAATGCAGGGTGGTCGATTCTGAGTTGTAAGCAGTTCGCGATAGGTTTTAGCCGCTTCATTCAAATGGCTCCGACTGCCCAACGATTCCGCTTCGAGCGCCTGAAAAAATGGGGATCGGTGGTGAAGCCTGACAAGGCTTCCTGAGTCAGTCTCTGCTATTTCGAGATATGCAATGCCAAGGCGGTACCATGCTTCGCTATTCTTCTGGTTCAACTCAGTCGCTCGCACATAGGAGACGGATGCTGCGTCGAATTGCTTGAGCCCGAAGTATGCCCGCCCCAGAGACATATGGATATTGGGATCATTAGGATGAAGTTGTCGAGCCATCAATAGATAGCGGACGGCGTTGGCACGGTTTCCCAACTCAAGATTGTCCAGGCCGAGGAAGAGAATGGGAACGAATAATTTAGGGTGCAGTTGATGTGCGGTTGTGAAGCTGGCTAATGCACCTGCGTAGTCTCTGGCCTGATGCTGCATCAAGCCGAGGTTTGCCCAAACCTCCGGCACGTCCCGCTGAATCGCTAGCGCGCTCTGGTAGGCGGCGATGGCTGTATTGAAGTCGCCCGCAGACTGCGCCTTAACTGCCTCTGCTAGATGCGACTCGAAATCACTCTGTTCTGTCGACTGGGGACCGATCACCAGCGCCGCTGAGAATTGCACGCAGCACAGGCACAGAATCAGGAAGAGTATGATCCTGCACTGTCTCGTGCAGGAACCACGCCATACATGTCTGCGAAAGGCGGACGGCTGCAAATTGGAGCGTGTGTGCCGGATGCGAGTCATAGCTATCCTACTGTGTCCACTGCATATGCAGATCGGAGCCGTGGCCATCATCGGGTAGGGTAAATGCTGCAACATGATGTGTGGCTTCGAACTCCGGTTGCAGTGGCTCAGTTCTGCCAGTGAGCACCACTTTTTGTGGGGATGCCGAAGTCCCATAAACCTCGACTCTAACGCTATTCCACCATGCCGTATAGTTCCCCTGGTGAGGGCCCAGATGAATCATCAGGCCATGTTCCTCTTCTTCACAGCGAAAGTCCATGCGCATGAACTCTCCGTGCTGGAACGAGAATGAGCGGCCGTCGTCTAGATAGATCGACCCCTTGCAGTCCTTGCCCGGATAAACGCGGAGGGTCAGCGGCCCTTGAGGTTTCTCGTTGGTGCTTTGGACGAGCGGCTGAACGGGAATGATTGCCCCTTCGCGAACAAATACGGGAAGGGTCTCCAGGCTTGGCTGGATCGTAATCTGGTTGGGCACGGAACCTTGTTCGCTCCGTGTTGACTGTGTGTCTTGTGACGCTGCTTTTCGGTTGATCTTCTCTCCGGTCCAGTAGTTGTACCAATTCACCGAAGGAAGCTCGACGACGTAGCTATCCAGTTTGTCGGGGAACGGAGCCGGTGCAACCAGCAGGTCGCGACCAAAGAGAAATTCATTCCCGGCATCAATATCTATAGGGTGCAGGTCAACAGTTGCATTGGGGAACTCCAGAAAAAGCGGTCGCACGATGGGCAGGCCTGTGCGTGAGAGATCTTCCGCCGTTGTATATATATAAGGCATCAATTTATAGCGCTCTTCTATGTAACGGCGGCGGATGGCTTCCTGCTGTGGCCCATGAACCCACACCTCCTGATAGGCCGAGGTGTCGTTCGAGTGATCTCGATCAATGGGTTGGAAGGCAGCCAGTTCAATCCACCGCGTGAGCAGGTCAGGTTCAGGAGTACCGATGAATCCACCTACATCCGCTCCACTCATTCCGAACCCGCTGAGACTGAGATTGAGCAACATCGGAGTAGAAAGCCGCAGGTGGTTCCAGGTGCTGCTGTTGTCGCCAGTCCAGGTTGCGGCATACCGCTGCCCCCCCGCATAGCTGGCACGTGTCAGCACGAAAGGGCGCACGTTCGGAGTAAGTTTCAGCAGCCCTTCGTAGGTGGCACGCGAGTTCTCCATCCCATATACATTGTGTAGCTCAAGATGGTCCGTCGTACGCTTTTGAAAGCCAGGCTCGTCGATACGGTGCTGCACCGTGTCGGGCATCGTCTTGTTGGGACTGTCGAAGACGGAAGGCTCATTCATGTCGTTCCAGAATCCGGCGACTCCCATGCTCACAAATGGCGCATAGAGCGATCCCCACCAGGTGCGGGTCCCCTGGCGCGTGAAGTCTGGAAATAGGGAAGGGCCCGGCCATACCTTGCCAACATACGGGGTCCCGTCAGGATTCTTCACAAAGTGGTCCCCCGCCATGCCACTGTCGTACGGGGTGTACCCGCGGTTGGGATGGTGAGCGATGTGCAGGTCTGTGATCGTGACGACATGGAAATCCTGCTTCTTCAAGTCCTCGATCATCTGGGCAAAATGCGGGAACCGTTCCGTGTCGATCGTGAAGGGGCGGTAATGGTCCTGATAGTCAATATCCAAGTAGATTGCGTCGGCGGGGATCCTGTCGGCGCGGAGCCGATTCGCAATCTCTCTTACCTTCGACTCTGGATAGTAACTGAAGCGAGACTGCTGGAAGCCCAGCGACCACAGCGGCGGTAAAGGTGACGGACCTGTAAGCCAGGCGAAGGTGGCGAGTACCTGCTTGGCATCGGGCCCATGAAAGACGTAGTAGTCAAGCGGGCCACCTTCGGAGCCAAAGGAGTAGGCACCAGGAGACTCTTTGCCGAAGTCGAAGCTGGACCGCCAGGTGTTGTCAAAGAATATTCCTGTCGCTCTGCCCTGACGAAGGCTCAAGAAGAAGGGAATGCTTTTATAAATGGGGTCAGTGGATTCCTGGAAACTAAGTGCGTCGGTATTCCAAAGCGAGAAGGCGTTGTCTCTTCGATCCAGCGGACCGGGTTTGTCGCCAAGTCCGAAATAGTGCTCATTCTCCGGCATGGTTTTGTAGATGCGGAATGCCGAACCGTGAAACTCGATGGGAACTGGCCGTGCGCACCCACACGTACCCGGAGCACGTCGTCTCGCAGGGCTGTGATTCGCATTACAGCCCCACTACTTTTGATCTCGATCCCGTTTTCCAGAGACTTACTGCCGGTCACGCCTCCGAGAACAACTAACTCATGTCTCGCGCTCGGCGGAACTGCTAAAGGTTGGGCCTCCCCGACGCAACTTCCTGAAGCGGAATAGAGGCATAGAGCAAAAGAGGCAAGCGTCAAAAATGTCCAATGTCGGTTCATCGTATTGTGGCGAATCCTGTGATTCCTTTCCGGATGGGACAAAGAGGATGCTTTGCCCTTACGCGACGCATCTCTGCACCCACCGTGTCGCGCCATAGAGACGCGACGGGGCCCGACAGAGAACAATACTGGTCACACGGGTTGTGCTGTGAGGATGCGAAGCCAAGCATGTCTGCTCTGTGCAGTTCCACATCGCGATGGAGGGTAGACTTTGTGAAATTAAGCATGAGCAGTCGTCAGCGAAAAAATCGTAACAGTGGTTCACCAAAGAAAGCGTCTCCCTGTTCCGATGTTTTGCCGATGTTTGTATGAGGGCGCGGATTAGAAGACTTCGGAGCGACGGAATCTCACTACAGAGCCCGCCTTAAATTAAGGTAGGCGCAACCGGAGAACTGGGCGCTATAATCGTCGTCTCTGTGAGATGAAGGTTGGGCCGTCTGGCTGATGCGGAAGCAGAGTGGCTGGATGAGGGGAGAGGGGGTGCAGGGAGATTTTCGTATCAACGATTGGTTGATTCAACCTCAAATCAACACTGTAGAAAGAAACGGCAAGACCTGGCATCTCGAACCCAAAGTGATGCAGGTGTTGGTTCATCTCGCTTCGCATCCGGACGAAGTGCTCTCCAAAGAACGGCTGATCGACGCAATCTGGCGCGACACGTTTGTAGGGGATGATGTACTTATCCGCTGTATCTCGGAGATCCGATATGTCTTCGGAGATGACGCACGCTCTTCTCATGTCATTCAGACCATCCCCAAAGCGGGCTATCGCCTCATAGCAGCCGTGACGACAGAGATAGGGACCGCAACCAGTCTCCTGGCGTCAAAAGACCATGCCATAAAGCCTTTGGGAAACGAGAACCACGAGATCGATGGAGGTCACCATGCAATTGCCCTGAGATCGGAGGCGAATGGACTCGACAAGAAGATTACGACTTCGCTCTCTGTGAACTCGGACCCCCCGACGCACTCCTGGTTGGCGGAACCAAAGAATGACGGGTTGACGGAGCCAGAGACTACCACCATGGCCTCGCCCGCAACAGCAGATGATTCTTCAAGCATTGAGAGTGGGCAATCTCGCCGCTGGCCCTGGCTCGTCGCAATTGGCGTCGGGGGTATGCTTCTATGCGTGGGGGCGGTATTTCTTTGGAGGTCCGCTCATCCTTCTGCTTTTGAGGTTTTCTGGGGACCGATCGTCAACACACCCGATCCCGCACTCTTCTGTATCGCCGACCAAAATCAATATACCTTCATTACGCTGAGAGATGCTGCCGACCCGAGCCATCAGGTCGTACTGAAGGACAATCTATCGGCAGTTGTGATTGACGATCTGGACACCATAGTAAAGATCGCCAGCGTGCTCCGAGCTAATGGAAAAAGATACACTCTGAAGGGCGAAGAGGTGACAAGTCTGATGGACTTGCGAAACGGCCCATCCATATTTGTGGGCGCTTTCGACAACGCTTGGACTCTGCGCCTGACCAAATCGCTACGCTATCATTTCAGCAACAATCCCGAGATGACGCAGTTTCGCATCGTAGACAGCGCGAACCCATCTCAGATCCGTTGGTCTATCGACCGATCGCAACAGATGGCCACCAACAATTACCAGGACTTTGCGATCGTAGCCCGTTTTACCGACAGCATCACCGGCAAGCCGGCTGTTGTCATCGCAGGGATTGGAAGAGGGGGGACCATCGCCGCCGGTGAGTTCCTCACCGATCCAGACGATCTTGCTCAGCTTCTCCATGCTGTGCGGGCGGCAGGCTCCACCTCCCCTTCCCGCCAATTACTCACATCCGTCGGCACATGCTTTTTTCTTCGCACGCGCCGTACTCCGTTGTGCACCGTCCCGGCAACTCGACAGACCGGTATAAATAGTTGAAAAACAACCTCTTATTTCATCGGTGAAACCTCGGGCAGGTCAATCGCTCAAACATCGGCAAAGTTTCGGTAATTACCCGGGACACTGACATCAACAGCCCTCTAGGGTTGTGCTCGCTTTCCGACCAACTAGGAACTGAGAACTGAAAGCACGGTCCACCTGCGGAGCAGTGTGGCCGTTTTTGGAGAGGCGAGCGAATGCAATCTATCGATCGGCAGTTTATCTATCACACCAGACCGCGAATCATCGTGGCTATCTCGGCAGTGGTCCTGAGTCTCGTGCTGGGAAATGTCCTACTCAACGCTCAGACCCAGGCCTTCACAGCCACGCTGAGCGGTACAGTCACCGATTCCTCCGGCGCCGTCATCCCCAGGGTGACGGTCAAACTCACCAGTGTGGAGCGCGGAATCATCCGAACCTTCAACACCGGTGACGCCGGCAACTTCTCCTTTCAGCTGCTCCCCCCCGCTGATTACGATCTCAAGGTCGAGATGGGCGGATTTCAGTCCTACGAGCAGAAAGGAATCAGTCTCGCTGCCGGTGCCAGTGCGCATCAGGACGTTATCCTGTCGGTCGGTCCAACGGCGCAGAACGTCGTGGTATCCAGCGAGGCGCCGCTCATAAACACCGATAACGCCAACATCTCCGCCGACATCTCGCAGAAACAGGTGGTCGAGCTTCCCCTCAACCTCCGCAACGTCTTTGGCCTTGCCTCGCTCAACTCTTCAGTCAACAATTCAACCCAGGCACAGCTGGTTAATGGGAGCGGCATCTCGGGCAGCGCCGACCAGGACATCTCCTTTCTGAACTTCGGCGGTACTCATTTCGGGACTGCGGCCTATCTGTTAGACGGAACCTGGAACACCTCGCCGGACTGGGGTGCCGTGATCTACGTTCCCTCGGTCGAGGACGTGCAGGAGTTCAAGATTCAGACCAACGCCTTCACCGCGCAGTACGGTTGGAGCAGCGGCAACGTGGTCAACGTGGTCTCCAAGTCCGGAACCAACCGTTTCCACGGAGACCTGTTCGAGTTCTACCGGAACAGCGCTCTTGATGGGAACAACTACTTCAATAATCGCAATGGGAAACCGCGGCCGGACTTCAGTCGTAACCAGTACGGCGGTTCGGCGGGCGGACCGCTTTACATTCCCGGGCTCTACAAGCAGACGAACGAGACCTACATCTTCGGCGTCTACGAGAGATTGCGGCAGTCCACACCGGCCAGCCTCAATAATATTACAGTTCCCACTGCCACTTTCATCGGCGGAGATTTCAGCCAGCTCCTCACCCCCACGGTGCTCGGCCAGGATGCGCTGGGACGCAACATTTATCAGGGCGCGATCTATGATCCGTACAGCGTGCGCCAGATCACCCAGGGTAAGGTCGACCCCAAGACCGGCCTTGTTGCCACGTCGACCGGATATATCCAGGATCCGATCGCCGGCAACAAGCTCAGTAATTCCATTAAGGGCATCGACCCCGTCGCGGCGAAGATCGCCGCCGGCAAATACTGGCCTACGCCCACCAACAGCGCGCTCGTCAACAACTTCTTCGCCTCCGCTTCCGCCAGTGCGCAGTCCGACGAGTTTTCCATTCGCGTCGACCACAACCTCAGTGATTTCACCCGGATCTTTGCCCGCTACTCGCACAAGTCGGAGCTGAAGACCAACTCGCCGGCCTTCTTCGGTGCCTCCGATCCCGGTGGCCCCGGAGTCACCAACCCCAACAATCGCTGGAGTTTTGACATGGGGGGCAGCCATATCTTCAGCCAGTCGCTGATCCTCAGCGCCAACGTGGGCATGAACCGCTGGATCGAGCAGTCGGCCACCCAGGGCGATGGATTCAAGCCATCGACCCTCGGCCTGCCCGGCAGCCTGGACACCATCGCAGGACAGTTCCCCACCATCAAGATCGATAACACTGCCGGACTTGGGCCGGGGGCGATCAACGGTCAGGACTCTTACGCTGTTCCACGCAATATCATCACCTACTCGGCCGATCTCACCAAGACCTTCAGTAAGCACACGGTGGCCGTCGGCTACATGGGCGTTGTCAACCAGCTCCTCGGTGGTCACGTCTATGGAACAAAGTTAGGCTTTAACACCGGCACCTCGGGCGGACCGGATCCAGCCAACGTAACCTCGGGAACTGGCTACGGCTTCGCCTCGTTTCTGCTGGGCGTTCCCAACAACGGCGGAACCACCGGAGTCAACGCGCAGCCCGCAACCCAGAAGAACTATTTTGGCTGGTATGTGCAGGACGACTGGAAGGTCACTCCCCGGCTTACCGCCAACCTTGGCATCCGCTATGAGATCCAGACCCCGCTCACCGAGCGGCACAACAAGCAGCAGTACTTCGACTTCACCGCGATCAACCCCGTCGGAGCCGGAACCGGCCTCAGCACTCCCGGCCAGCTGGTCTTCAACGGAGGCTCCAATCGCAGGGGTCTCTACAACACCTCCTACTCCAACTTCGGGCCGCGTCTCGGACTCAGCTACCGGGCCACTCCCAAAGCAGTCGTTCGTGGCGGCTACGGACTGTTCTTCATCCCGTCGTACACCGGCAACGCACCTGCGGACGGATACACGCAAACCACGCCAATTCAAGGCACCCTGAACTACGTCCCCTACAACACGCTCAGCAATCCGGTTCCGAATGGAATCATTCTTCCCCAGGGCAGTGCACTTGGAGCGATGCAGGATGTGGGCCAAAGTGTGCCGGCTGTCAGAAGCGCCCGTGCCTCCACCTATCTCCAGCAGTGGATGCTGGGGGTACAGTATTCCCTTCGTACCAACGACCTGCTCGACATCACCTACGTCGGCAACCGCGGCATCAAGCTGTCGGCGGGCGGGTATGAGAGAAATCAGCTTCCCACGCAGTACTTCGCTCTCGGAAGCAACGCACTCACCACGCTGGTTACCAATCCCTTCTATGGAAAGATCACGTCCAGCGGCTGCGGTCTGGATCAGCCCACCGTCCAGCGTCACCGGCTTCTCCGTCCTTTCCCGCAATACTGCAGCGTCCAGGAGCAGGGGGCGCCCGTCGGTGACTCCTACTACGATGCCCTGCAGTTGACCTACACCCACCGGTTCAGCTCCGGCTTCTCGGTGCTTGCCTCCTACACCTTCTCGAAGTTCATCGATAACGTCGAAGGCAACAACGGCTGGGCCAACTCCGGTCCAACCAGCATTCGCAACTATTACAACCTTGCCGCCGAGAAGTCGGTCGACGGTGCGGACATCCCTCACAGTCTTGTTGTCAGCTACATCTACGAGCTCCCCATCGGAAAGCACAAAGCCTTCGGCTCCGCACTCAGCACACCGGTTAACGCTGTGGTCGGCGGCTGGCAGGTCTCCGGAATCTCCACCTTCAAACAGGGATTCCCGCTCTCCATCGCCCCCGCGAATAATCCCTTGGGAACATACGGCGCCAATCGGCGTCCGGATATCGTTGCCGATGTGCACATCGCTCACCCCACCATCGACAAGTGGTTCAACACGGGCGCCTTCAAAGATCCCGCTGACCCATTTGCCTTTGGAAACTCCGCACGCTATCTCTCAACCCTTCGCGCACCGGGCTACCAGAACTGGGACCTGGCGGTTCAGAAGTACTGGAACTTGGGAGAGCTGGCTCGTCTGCAGTTCCGGGCCGAGATGTACAACGCCTTCAACCACGCCAACTTCTACGCACCGAACCAGTTTTCGGGTTCGGGGGCAGCCTTTGGCACGATCGGCGGCGTATTCCCAGCCAGGGATGTGCAATTCGCAGGCAAGTTCTATTGGTAGTTCCTGTGCTAAGTGCATTGATTTAGCCGTTGAATCAATCTCTCGGTGGGCTCTGATGTATGCAGCAAGAGCCACCGAGAGATTACTTCATCTTTCAGTTCGTATAAACAGAATCCGGCACAACGACCACTCTACAATCGGAAACATCACTTCGGTGATCGAACTCCTTGGATAGTGCTCTACAAGGTGACCGGAATTTGAGCATTCTGGTCGAGAGATAACCAACAGTCCACCTGGAAGGCCGGTCTTCGGTTCGAAGGTAGTTCTGTTGGCATAGGCTTCGTTCTGTATATAGAGGTGGCTCACCGGTAAACTCCCACCAAACATTCGTTTCGCCGCAAAATAAATTGCGTGGGAGCTTGTTTGTATCGGTTGCGTTTTCCCAAACTGTCACGCCGACAACGGTAGCCGAGATGGCCTTCCGCCGTTCGCTGGCTACGTGATCGTCGACGACACTCACATCAACTCGAAACTGACTAACGGCAAGGATGTCGCTGACAACGGCGGAACGCTGCTGGCGTCCATCGCGTGGAAGAAGCAGATCGAGGGCCAGACGCTTGCCACAGCCGACGGCTTTACGCCGGACCAGCGATTCTTCGTCGGCATGGCGCAGTGGGCATGCGAGAACGAAGGCCCGGAGAACGAGAGGGTGAGCGCGATTACGAATCCGCACTCGCCGGGGTTTGCTTGCATGAACGGCGTAGTATCCAACATGCCGAAGTTCCAGAAGGCCTTCGACTGCAAAAGCGGGCAACCGATGGTGCACACGTCGACATGCCGGGTATGGTAGACGAGTCACGCGGGTCGGTGTCGCGCTTCAGTCTGCAACCATCAACTCCCCTGGCACAATGGGGCGCGTCCGCGGCAGCACTCCGCGATACGCCGCCAGTCCCATCAGCAGCAGAGCAGTCACATAGACGCCCAGCTTCACCAGGCTCGACGTACGTGTTTTCGAAAGCGTCTGCCAGAGCACCAGCAGCAGCGTCTGCGCCACCGTCACCGCCCAAACCGAGCCGTAGAAGTACCTCCGCTCCGTGCCCTCACCCCTGGTCGAGAGCCTAACGCGTGGCAACGTGCCCGCGGCGCCGAGCAACAGAATCGCTCCGCACAACGGAAAGTAACCATAGCGGTAGATCTGCTTCATGTACCACAAGCCGGTCGCCGCTGCGATCAACAGCCCGCTCAGGTTCAGCAGCGCAAAGCTCAGGACTGCGTTCCACGCGAACGTATAGCACACGCGCCGGTAGAGCGGATTTGGCTTGTCTTCATCAAAACGCAGGATATACGGCCGCGGTTCCACTCCTGGCAACCGCCCGCGCAGACCGGCTACACCCGTTCCCGCCAGCACTGCCATCAGCCACACCAGGTTGCCCCGCCCAAACCCACGTGCAAACAGCGTGAACGTCAACGGTCCTGGCGCCAGAAAGAACACCCAGATCCATAGGGGCCAGTGCGCCAGCCGATAGAAACGCGTATTCCGCTCCCGCATCTTCCGCGCCCGGGAATATTCGACCTTGCCGCTGTATTGCATACGCGGGAGTCTCGCAGAGACGCTGCAACCGCGTCAATCCGCAGTGTAATTACACCCGATCCACGTTCGCCGGCGATCGCAGGCGCGTCACCGATCACCAGGAAAAGTCTCCCCCGATCAGTCCCTTGAGGCCTTTTTTTTGCAGATGTGTATCACTCCATATCAGGGCTTAGCGCTCAGTGAGAGCTCTATCGGTCTTCCCTTACAGGTTCCGGCGTGTGGTCGGTTACTCGGAAACAATCCTACCGACCGGCGATCCGAACTTGGCGTCGTAGTTCCCACAAAACGGGATTATAAGTAACTTCGCCAAGTTTTGGACATGCCCTCCTAGGGCATGACGGCCAGCTATGGCCTCCAGGCGCGTCTACGAGCCTCCCAGACGCACCTAGGCCGTCCCAAGGGGATGGCCAGCACGGTTCTAGTTCTTGACGGTAGCAACGACGTTCAGCAGTAGCTGCTCGTCATCATCATCGACACCGGAGAGGCACCCCACATTACCACTCTCGCCAAACAATGGATAATGTTC
>WNFI01108803.1_pt1 | contig 20682 bp, 21 predicted proteins | sample 5400471 | NCBI WGS metagenome assembly WNFI01 (sample SAMN13153348, study PRJNA577476) | soil metagenome | isolation source: 100 cm saprolite on Douglas fir-dominated hillslope | place: USA:California | collected 2013-09-17
CTAATTTCGCGGGTAATCACCCGGCAGTTCGTGGACTAGGGTCAGTCGCTCCGCAGCGATTCACAGGGATCGACGCGCGAGGCCCGGCGCGCGGGCAGGTAGGCCGCCAGCCCGCCGATCACGAGCATCACCGAGGCCATGGCCGCGAAGGTCGGGCCGTCGAAGGCGGCGACGCCGTAGAGCAGCCCCGAGAGCGCCCGCGTCGCGACGAAGGCCATCAGAAGCCCGATCGCGACGCCGAGCGCGACAACGCGCGCGCCCTGCGCGACCACCATCCGCCGTACCGCGGCCGCGGTGGCGCCGAGCGCCATGCGTACCCCGATCTCCCGCGTCCGTTCGGCCACCACGACCGACAGCACGCCATAGAGGCCCAGCGCGCCGAGGAAGAGCGCGAGCGCGGACACGACGCCCAGCGTGAGCAGCGTGAAGGAAAGCGCGACCATCGACCTCGCAGCCAGCCCCGCCATCGTATAGGCGCGGTACATGGGCGCCTCCGGGGCGACCTCGCGGATCAGGGTGCGGACCTCGGGCGCGATGACCTCGGCCCGCGCGGTCTTGATCACGTAGGCGGGCGTCGTGATGGACCACGAGGTGGGTGTCGGGCCCACCAGCGGGTAGTAGACGAGAGCCTGCGGCTTGTCGCGGAAGCCGTACTGCATCACGTCTTCCACGACGCCCACGACGGTGTGCCACGCCGTTTGTCCCTGCTGCTGCAAGCGGCGGCCGACGGCGCGCTGTCCGGGGAAGAGCAGCTTCGCCGCCGAGCGGCTGATCACCACGTTCCCGTGCGTCGCCAGGTGGTCGGCGGTCTCGAAGGGCCGACCGTCGAGCACGTCGATGGCCATCGTCCGGAAGTAGTCGCCGGCGGCGAACGTCCAGTTGAGCGGCCGGCCGGAGTCCGGGCCCTCCGGCATGTCCTCGCTGCGGAAGCGATCGCCGCGCGTGCCTTCGTCGAGCGGCACGTTCTCGACGATCCCCACCGAAGTCACCCCCGGGAGCGCGGCCAGGCGATCGAGGAAGTCGAGGTGGAACCGCGCCCAGCTCGGGCCGTCCTTGAGGCCGGGCTGCTCCGGCGCGAACTGGAACGTGAAGACGTCGCGCGTGTCGTAGCCGGGGTCGACCGATCGCAGCGCAAGGAAGCTGCGCATCAGCAGCCCGGCCCCGATCAGCAGCACCAGCGCCATCGCGGTCTGGGCCGCCACCAGCCCGTCGCGTCCGAGGCGCCGGCGTCGGGTCGAGCCACGGCCGCCCTCGCGCAAGCGCGCGAGGTTCGGCGACGCCCCGCGCCATGCCGCCGCCCCCCCGCACAGGACGCCCGAGACGAGCGCCGCCAGCAGGGTGAAGAGGAGCGTGCGGCCGCTGAGCGAGACCTCGGCCAGTCGCGGGATGCCGGCGGGGGCGGCGCGCAACAGGACGGGCAGGCTCAGCCCGGCGAGACACGCCGCCAGGGCACCGCCCATGAGCGCCGCCACCAGCGCCTCCGCCATCTGCAGGCGCACGAGCTGCGCGCGTGAGGCCCCGATGGCGCGGCGCACGGCGAGATCGCGGTGCCGCGCTTCGACGCGCACCATGAAGAGGTTGGCCACGTTGACGCAGGCGATCAGCAGCACGATGGCGGTGGCCGCGAAGAGGATCCACAACGACCGGGCCGCCGGACCCAGCATCTCGTCGAGCAGCGGCCGAACCACGGCGTGGTGCCGCTCGATCAGCCGCGCGTAGCCCGCCGATCCGCCGAAGCGCTGCGGCAGCCCGCGCGCCAGCGCGGTGAGCTCCGCGGCCACGGCCTCGCGGTCGGTGCCGGGCGCCATCCGGCCCACGAGGTTGTAGCCGAACCGTCCGGGCTGAAGCCCCTCGGCGCGCACTTCGAGCACGATCCACAAGAGCGCGCCGTCGTTGGGGAACTGGAACTCCGGCCGCATCACGCCGACGATGGTCCGGCTCCGGCCCGCCATCACGTAGCTGCGCCCGATCACGGAGGGATCGGCGCCGAACCACGAGCGCCACAGGGCGTCGCTGATCACGGCGACCCGATCCTCATCGGAAGCCACGGGCAGGCGGCCGAGCGCGGGCTGTGCGCCCAGCGTCGAGAACAGGGAGTTCGTGACCGCCCCCATCCGGACCCGCTCGACGCGGTCGCCGACCCGCAGCGAGTTGGTGAAGGTGCCGTAGGTCGCGGCGTCCTCGAGCAGGTGCGAGGCCTCCTTGTACTGGAGGTAGAACTCGGCGGCGGGGCCGAACTCCCCGGTCATCTCCGAGCCCGGCGCTTCGGCGGCGACGAAGACGAGCCTCTCGGGATGGGCGTACGGCAGCGGAGAAATCACCACGCGGTCGAGGACGGTGAACACGGCGGCGATCGTTCCGATCGCGAGCGCCAGCGTCCCGACCACGGTGGCCGTGAAGCCGGGCGTCCGCTTCAGGGTGCGCAGCGCATGGCGCAGCTCCGCGCCCCAGCCGTCCAGGTTGAATGTCGATTTCATGGCGGTCCCTTCTTTCTCGAGCGCGACGCCCGCCCAGGAAGGACGCAGCCGCTCGGAGATAGCGGAGCGGCCGATGTCGAACGCGGTCAGGAGGAACGAGCGGAAAGCGGCCAGCCGCCCGTGCGAACGGTCGCGTTCGCAGTCGAGCGCGGCGTGCTCGACGATCGCGGCGCCGAAGTGCGCACGGAACGACGGGGGAAAGAGCCGCACCAGGAAGCGAAGAAGGGTCCTCACGAGCGCCCCCGCGCCAGCCCGAGCCGCTTCTCGGCGGCGGCGGCGGCCTGCTTCAGGCGACGCGCCTCCTCGCCCAGAGTGCGACGGCCGGCGGCGGTCAGGGCGTAATACCGCCGGGCCAGCCCGGGATGAGGGATCTCGACCTCGCCCTCACTCTCGGCGACGAGCCCCTCGCTGATGAGCCGCGCGATGACGCGATAGAGCGACCCGGCCCGCGGCCGCAGCGTGCCCCCTGATTCGGCGGCGACCCGCTCGGCGATCGCGTACCCGTGGAGCGCCCCGCTCGCGAGGGCCAGCAGCACGTGGAACTCGATCAGGCTCGCGCCCATATCCCTCCGCCCCCTCAAATACGCCGACGGAGTATATGACGCCGGCGCGCCCGGAAAGGTTGCGCCGAGGTGAGAGGTTTGCCAACGCGGCGCCGGGGCTGATATGATGCGGGGTCCGCGCGGCATGTAAAAGACACGCCAGTAAGGAGATGACGCCATAGCTCTCCCCGCCACGCCGTCCGCCGTGCCTCCGCGCGCGACCCGAAGCCGGCCGTCGAAAAGCTCCGCATTGGCTCATCGGCTGACGGCGGTGGCGGCGGAGCTGCGCGAGGACTTCGGCCAGTTCCGGCGGCTCTTCGCGTTCCACGGTGTTGTAGTTGTCGGGCTTGGTCTGGAACAACAGCCGGCACCGGCGACCGTCCCAGCGGTAGGCGAGCGCTCCAGACACGGACACCTTCTTCCAGTGGTAGGGGTGGGTTACGACGGGGCTGGCAGTCCGACGGCAGCCCCCCCTACCTAATTTCGCGGGTTGTGCCTATCGGGTTGACTCCGATCCCGCGGCTGCCTCAATCCATCATTTCATCGGATCGGACGAGATAGATGCGCTCGCCAGGTCGTTGCCCCAAGCATTCGTGGGCCTCGCGTACTGCGAGGTGTTTGTGGCCGCAGCTGCGAGTCAGCCTGGCGGGTCCGTCCGGCGCGACAACAAACCAGTACTGTCGCTGGTACGCGCGGCGTGCGCTCCTGCTCGCCTTCAACGTGCAGGACCGGAGAGCGCTCATCCTCATCAGCGCCATCAACTCGCTCCTTGCCTTCCGCGTGCTCCTCGCGTTCAAGGCCTTCAACCAGGCCCCGGCGGACCCGACGAGTCTCGCCCTCGCGATCGTCGCGATGGCGCTCGTCCCGTGGTCCCTCATCGTCGTCTTCGGCGTTTCCGCTCAGACCGCCGGGTCTCCCCGGTGGACGCGGCTCGTCTACGTGGCCGTCACGTTGGCCTTCGTCGTCCTCACCTGGCGCGTGCTGGTCGGGGTCAGGGGAAAGGCGCTCTCCGTGCTCGTGCTCCTGGTCTGGATCGCGACCGCGATGCGCGGACGCGCCCGCGACGCCAACCCATCCCCATGGGCGCAGAGAGTTCTCGCGCGCGCGACGAAGTGGCGCCTGCGCCTCGGTCGTTTCTATAAGTCGGCGCTCCACTATGCTGATCGCTTTCGTTCGCCGGTGACGGGCGCGGTGGCCGTCACCCTCATCGCCGGGAGCGCCTTGCTCGCCCTGAGGCTGGGCGGCCTGTTTCTCGGTGTGCGGGAGCGGGTCCCGCTACCCGGGCTGTATCTCGCCGTCAGCATCATCTACACGCCACTCGTCCTTTTCAGCCGCTCGTCGCAGGCCATCGCCGGGTGAGGGGCGGACACACGCCCGCGAGGCTTGAGAAGAGAGTAGAGAGTGAAGGAGACGCCATGGAAGTTGTAAAGGACGATGGGGGCGCGGCAAGTGATGGCAACCGGCGAATCCGCGCTGTCCTGGGCTGGGTGGTTACCACGACCGTAGCGATCTTCGCGATTGGGCCGTTCGTCGTCATCCTTCGAGCAGGTTTCCGAGAGGGCCTTCACGCTGATCTATACTTCATGATCTTTCGAGATCACTTTGCCACTGTAGTAGGGCTACCGATGGCGGCAGTAGCCGCGCTGTTCGTGGTTTTGATACTCCGCTCCAGCGAGGGACCACTCAAGCTGAAGGCGCTGGGGATCGAGTTAGAAGGTCAGGGCCAGTTGTCCTGTGGTTGATCTGCTTCTTGGGCATTGCCGTGGCTATCAAGCTCCTGTGGCCGCTCCTCACTTTCGAGAAGGAGATACCGACTCGCCTTCAGTTGTGAAAGCGGTTGTGAAGCGGCCCCCACCGCGCGCTATGTTTTGCGCGCCTTCCGGGCGGTGGTGATGATCTCGTCCGCCGTCGCGAGTAGGCCGCGCTCGCGCAGCACCTCCGCGAAGGCCTGCGCGATCTCCTCCGTCGAGAGCCCGGCGTCGAGAGCCTCGCGAACGGCCAGCCTGGTTCCCGTGCGCGCCTGGGTCTTCCGGGCCTCCGGCTCGCGGCGCGCCTGCGCCTCACCCTTGCTCGGCATCGAGGGCCGGAGTAGCGCGCGCCCCGTGAAGGCCGCCATGTCTACCTGGGTGATCGTTTCGCGATCGTCGCCGAGCCTCTGTTTGACTCCGCGCGTATGATCGCGGCGGCGCTCGCGGACGTAACGCTAGAGGTGCTGCGATGAAGATTCTGCTCGCGCACGGAATCCTAGGGTTCGGCCGACTCGGGTTGCTGCCGAACCTCGTCAACTATTTCAACGGCGTCGCCGCCCACCTCACCGCGAAGGGGCACGACGTGTCCCAGCCGCAGGTAAACCCCATAGGTTCGGTTGCTGAACGTCCCCGGCGTCCGCGAGCGTGTCGCCACGCTGGTGACGATCGGGACGCCACACAACGGCTCCCCGGTCGCCGATGCGATCGCGCAGCAGGCCGGTCCGCTATTCGACCACTGCCCGCCCTTCCTACGCGCCCAGCTCCAATTCAATGCAGGTGGCCTGCACGATCTCACGACCGACGCAGCGAAGGAGTTCAATTCCGACACACGCGCTGAAGGTGTTCGGTGCATCGCGGTCGCCGGGAATGCCGCGCTAGCCGGGCACGAGCTACTCCTCTTCCAGTTCGCGGCCATCGTCGCCCATGAGACTGGCGAGGAGAACGACGGCGTCGTTACGCGCTCTTCGGCGGTTCGGCCAGGGTACGAACACCTCCCGGCCGCTGATTGGCCTACCGACCATGCGGGCGAGATCGGATGGACGCTCCCGCTTCCGTGGAAGGTGCCCTTCCTTCCAGGCGCCCCTGCTCCGCATCTTGCTCGCTACGACGACATTGTGAGTCGTCTCTGAAGACCAGCGACTTCCAGTTCGACTGAAGAGCGAACGGACGGCCGGTGCGGCCCCGTGGCTGCGGCGCAGCGATGGATTGTCGGCACCGCTGCGTCAGAACGCCGGCCGTCGCCAGGATCCTATCGCAGGCACGGAGAGTAGAATCGGCCATGCACCAGCCGAGCGACGATGAGATCCGCGCGGCAACGGAGCATGCGCTGATGTCGCTGCGCGCGGATCTCGACGTCGCGCTCGACAGGAGTCCCAGCCGCGCCCACTGCCTGGACGTCGCCCGTTATTATCGGAAGCTGCTCACAAGCGCGATGCGGGCGGAGGGCGATAACGGCCCTAACGTGATGCGCATCGGGGAAGCGCTCGCCATCGCGCGTGACCAGGTCGTGAGGATCTTCGGCACGTCGGCCTGGGACGAGGCGCTGCCACCGCTGCCGCCATCGCCGGGTGGCAGCGACACGTGAGCGCTGAGCCCCTGCCGCCGCCGCGCCTCGCGCCACTGAAGCCGTCGGAGTTCCACACCCACGCCGTACCAGCGATCATGGCCGCGCCACCCGAGATCCCGCGCGAGTTGCTCGAGGTGGCGGCCTGGCTCTCCCGCGTGCCATGGATCTGGCGCGCTCTTCGTGACGAGCTAGCCGAGCAGCAGGCGCGGAAGGTTCACTTCCGGCTGCGGCTCGATCTCGTCGGATCCTACGGCAGCGTGAAAGATGCCCACGTGAAGCTGAAGGCGATCGACGATCTCAAGCGTCGACTGGCGTCCACGCGGTGGCCGGAGCGGGAAACCGTCGGCGACTGGTCGCAGGGCGTCCCCCTCCAGAAGGCTCAGCGCGCGTCACATGTTGCCGTGGCTCGAGCGCTGGAAGGCAAACGGGCGCCCTTAGGCACTCCTACCGCCGCCCGGCCTCTATTGCAAACCCATAGGACCCGCGCTAGAGTCCAGATGGAAGCCAATAGGAGCCGTCGATGAAACAGAAGACAGAGGTGCGGCAGGGCACCCTGGTCCTGATGGTCCTGAGGACGCTGGCGTCGATGGGACCCCTGCACGGCTACGGGATCGCTCGACGGATCGAGCAGATCAGCGGAGGCCTGCTCTCCGTCAACTACGGAACGCTCTATCCGGCGCTCCTCAAGCTGGAGCAGGAGGGCTCGGTCTCCGCGAAGTGGGGGATGTCGGAGAGCAATCGGCGGGCGAAATACTACTCGCTGACCCGTGCCGGCCGTGCCGAGCTCAAGAAGGAAGAGGAGGAGTGGGAGCGCACGGCGGCGATCCTCGCCCGATTCGCCGTGCCGGGAGGGAGCGAGACATGAAGACGATTCGCGCGTTCCTGGTCCGGCTGGCGGCCACGCTCGTGAAGGCGAGGGAGGGCGACGAGATCCGGGAGGAGCTCGAGAGTCATCTCGCCATGCAGATCGACGACAACGTCCGGGCCGGGATGACGCTCGCGGAGGCACGTCGCGACGCGCTCCTCCGCGCGGGCGGGCTCGAATCGGCATCCGAGGCCGTGCGCGATCAAAGGGGATTGCCCCTGCTGGAGACGATCGCCGCGGATCTCCGTCATGCCCAGCGCACGCTGAGGCGCGCGGGCGGATTCACCGCAGTCGTGGTCGTCACGCTTGCTATCGGGATTGGCGCCAGCACCGCGATCTTCAGCGTGGTCAGGGCCGTCGTTCTCCGCCCACTTCCCTATCGTGACTCCGGCCGTCTCGGCATGCTCTGGACGGACGACCCCCTGCACGATGTGCACGAGGAGGGCGTGTCCTACCCGAACTTCCGAGACTGGCGTTCGATGGGCCATTCCTTCGACGACATGGCGTTCTTGAGCCGGAGCCATCCCGTGACCGCCACGGGGAGGGGAGAGCCGGAGCGGTTGGTCTCGGCCGTCGTATCCGCCAACGTCTTTCCGTTGCTGGGGGTGGCGCCGGCGGAGGGTCGTGGATTCTCGCCGGAAGAAGCGGCCGGGGGCGAGCGCGTCGTCGTGCTGAGCCACTCGCTCTGGCTCCGCCGGTTCGGCGGCGCGCCCACCGTGATCGGGCAGTCCATCGAGCTCGACGGCGCTCCCTGGAGGGTGGTGGGGGTCATGCCGGCCTCGTTCCAGTTCCCGAGTCCCGACACCCAGCTCTGGGAGCAGCTCACCGCCTTCAACCGGTGGAGCAGCGTCCAGGAAGACAGGTACTCCGACTGGGGCCGCGTCGTGGCGCGCCTCCGGCCGGACGTGACGGTCGCCGCGGCGCAAGCCGAGATGCTCGCCATCGGCAAGAGGCTCGAGCGCTCGTATCCGCCGGTACCGACGGAGGACTTCGCCGGCTTCGGGGTCAACGTGATCCCCCTCCTGGTGCAGGTCACGGGCAAGGACGTGCCGCGGACACTGTGGGTCCTCTTCGGAGCCGTGGTCTGCGTCCTGCTCATCGCCTGCGCCAACGTAGCCAGCCTGACGCTCGCTCGGGGGTCGGCCCGAGCGCGCGAGATCGCGGTCCGCCACGCGCTGGGGGCGTCGAGGCGCCGGATCGTGCGCCAGCTCCTGACCGAGAGCATGCTCCTCGCCGGGGCGGGCGGGACCCTGGGGTTGGCCCTGGCCGCGGCGGCGATCCGACTGCTGGTCACCATCGCGCCCAGCAATCTTCCGCGCGCGGACGAGATCCACATCGCCCCCGGCGTCATCGGGTTCGCCATCGGCGCTTCCCTCTTGGCTGGCATGCTCTCGGGTCTGGCCCCCGCCGTTCGGATCTCCGCGCGGGGCGAGATGAATCGAAGGGACTCGACGGAGGGGCGGGAGAGCATGAGGACGCGAAGCGCGCTCGTGATCGTGGAGTGCGCGCTCTCGTCGGCCCTCCTTTGTGGCGCGGGGCTTCTCATCCACAGCTTCCTGCGCGTTCGGGCCGTCGACCCCGGCTTCCGGCCCGAGCACGTCCTCACGATGCGGCTCGCCGCTTCCGGGGACGACGCCGCGAACGTGCGTTTCTACGACCAGGTGCTGGAGCGCGTCGGCTCACTCCCCGGCGTGGACAGGGTGGGCGTGATCGAAGATGCGCTGCAACGCCGCAATCCGGACTACCAGATCACGGTCGCCGGCCGGGTGTCCCCGTGGTCGGAGCCCCTGAGCGGCGATGCGATCAGTCCGAAGGCGTTGGAGGCGCTCGGCGTCCGCCTCTTGACCGGACGATGGTTCTCCGACCGGGACCGTGGCGGGCCACGCGTAGCCCTCATCAACGAAACGATGGCCAGGCATGTCTGGGGAAGCGCCAACCCCGTCGGCAAGCACTTCCGTGAGGCGGACGCGCGGCCAGGGCAGCCGTGGGACACCGTCGTTGGCGTCGTGGCCGACATGCATCGCCAGGGACTGGAACGTCAGCCGATCGCGCAGATCTTCTGGCCTCATTTCGCGCGGGCGAGCGAAACCATGGACCTGGTCATTCGCACGACCGTCAACGCCTCCGAGCTGGCCCCCGCCGTCGTACGCGCCATCCGTGCCACCGACCCTGATGCCCCCGTTTCGAGTGTGGCGACGCTCGAACAGCGGCTGGACGACTCGCTCTCGCGTCGCCGCTGGGAAAGCTCCCTCCTCGCCGCGCTGTCGACGATCGCGCCCATCCTGGCCGCCATCGGAATCTATGGGCTTGTCCACTTCTCGGTGGTCCAGAGGACGCGAGAGATCGGAGTCCGCATGGCGCTCGGTGCCCAGGCCGAAGACGTCGTGGCGATGGTCGTCCGGCAGGGTGTCGTCCTGGCCCTCATCGGGATGGGGGCCGGCCTCGTCGGGATCATGGCGATGACGCGCGCGCTCTCCGCGCTGCTCTTCGGGGTGACGAGCGGCGATCCGGCCACCCTCATCGCGGTCGTCGCCGTGAACTTCGTGATGACCCTCGCCGCCTGCGCCGCCCCCGCGCGGAAGGCTTCGCGGATCGATCCGCTCGTCGCCATCAGGTGCGAATGAGTCGGGGCGGACTCTCGCCGAGGCCGATCACGGGAGGGGCGGACCCGGACGGGCCATGGTTTCGACGGCGCGTCGTCGCGACGCGGGATCAGACGGCAACGGGTCCAGGATGAGGCTACGGCCGTCCCGCACGGTGAACGCGCGCGCGGCCCGTGGCAGGAACGGCTCGATGTCGTGGGAGACGACCACGACGGTGCAGTCCCTCGCCAGCAGGCCGTCGATCCAGGCAAGGATGTCCTCGCGTGCCGCGCGGTCCATCGCCTCCAGCGGCTCGTCGAGCAGGACGTGGCTTGGCGCGCCCACCAGAGCGCAGGCGAGGGCGGCGCGCCGGCGTTGTCCCAGCGACAGCTCGCGGACGGAGTGTCCGGCGAGAGGCCGGATCCCGGCGGCGTCGAGGGCGTGCCCGACCGTGGCCGGAGGCTCCCTCCGCAGCCGGCACACCAGGGCCACGATCTCCTCGATCGTGGCGTACGGCGCGAGGTCCGGGTGCTCCGGCACGTAGGCGAGGCTCCGGCGCGCCTCGACCTCGCTCTTCCACAGGTCGTGGCCGTCGATCTCGATCCGGCCGGCATCCGGCATTTCCACGCCGGCGGCGAGCTTCAGGACCGTGCTCTTTCCGCACCCGTTGGGGCCGACGAGCAGGGTCAGGCCGCCCGCGATCTCGAGATCGAGATGGGCGAGGATCATCTCGCCCGCGCGATAGGAGAACCCCACTTCGTGAAAGCGGATCACGCCTCAAGCGCTCCAGGACTGAGGATCGCCGGCGGCGAGGTGATGCCGTTCCTGCCAGCGGCTCACCCTCTGGGCGCGCTCCCGCTCCGCCGCCTCCCGCAAGGCCAGCGGGACGGCGACGAGGGCGAGCGCTGCGAGCCACGGAAGGACGGCGGCCGCGCCCGCGAGCAAGCCGCCTTGCGTGGCGATCTCTCCGGCCGCGCCGGTGCGGCGCTCTGGCGCGCTCCGCATGGCGCCCGCCGCGCGCGCGGCGACGAGAGGCACGATGGCCAGCACCTCGAGCGCGGAAAGCACGTCGATCCGTGCGACGAGCAGGACCACGGCCATCGCGGGCGCGGTCAAGAGAGCGGCGTCGAGCACCACGCGACGGTGCGCCGACCACGGCAGCGACCGCGACCAGGGCCAGGCCGGCCGGCGGACGGCGAGGACTCCGGCCAGCGCGCTCAGGAGGAGGACGACGGCGGCGCCGCCGCCGAAGCGCGCGGCCAGCCGCATCTGCTGGAGATCGAGCGTGTTGTTCGCGCGGAACAGGGCGAGGGCGGCCAGGGGCAGGAGCCCGGGCACGAGTGCGGAGAGGAGGCGCGCGGCCGCCGCCCGCCAGGCGATCCTCAGCCATAGACTGGCGGCCGTAGCCGCGGGTCTCGCGGGCGGGGTGCGCGGGAGGCGTATCCGTGGCGTGCGCAACGATCCCGCGAAGGCGTCCGCGACAACGAGGATGGCCACCGCGGTGGCGACGAGGAGCCAGAGCCCGCTCACCGCGAGCGCGGCGGCGGCGAGGGACGCGGGGAGGACGAGAGGCCGGCGCTCGACGGGCATCACGGCCAGCGCGGCGGCGACCGCGCACACCATCAGCCCGAAGACGTCCGCGAGCACGGCGCTCCAGCCGCGAAAGACGATCAAGGCCAGGAAAGACAATCCGATCAGCAGTGGAAGCTGTGCGACGGCGACGGCGAGCATCGCCGCCCGCCGGTGATCGCGCCCGCGTCCGGGGAGATGGCGCAGCCAGCCTTCGACGCCGCGGCACACGCGCGGCGCCGCGGACGACGCAAACGCGAGACTGAGGCCGGCCAGCAGCGGCCTCAGGTTTCCCGCCGCCCCGTCTCCGAAAAGCATCCGCACGAACGAAGTCGGAAAGCCGTCGGCCACGACCACCATGGCTCCGCCGGCGGCGGCCACGACCGGGGCCATCGCTTGCAGGGCCACGCGGCCGCCGACCTGAAGGTGGAATCGCAGCAGGGGGCGGAGCGCCGAGGTGATGTCGGGGGCCACCATCGTGCGCATGATACGCGCGGCGACGAGGAGGGCCGGGCCTCGTCGGCATCCGTGCGGGCATTCGACGGCGGGCGACGGGTATACTCTCGCCGACCGTGACTTCACTCATGGAGAGGGCCCTGCGCCTTCTCGGAACCGGTGGGGAGCGCCGAGGCAGCATGCTCGGCGGCTTCGTGGACTCCCTCCTCCAGATGTTCGAGAACTGCCGTCCCGGCCTGACCGACGAGATCCTGCGCGCGGGGCCGGCGGGGGTCGAGCGCTTCTTCCTGGACCTCTAGTGGACGACCGGATCCGCAAGGTGGTGGTCCCGGCCTACGTACGCGTCGCCACCCGGTTCACGCCTCGCGAGCGGAACGACTTCTACCTGGCTCCGGAGCCGCTGCACGGCCCGGCCTGGCACGACCATCGGGTCCTCGAGTCCGAGCGCCAGGAGCTGAAGGACCGCATGCCCGCGTGGATGGAGCAAGCGCGGCTCAAGCTCTGGGGGGAGTTCCAGATCAGCGACAGCGCGCCGCGCCTGGCCGCCGACGTCCGTGCGGTCGCAGAGTGTCTTCGCGATGGGGAAGAGCCGTCGACGGGCCTGCCCGCGCGCTTCCTGCTGACCTTCAGCAGGTGGCCGCGCTCAGCGAGTACGTGGACGGCACGGCACTGCCGATTCTGCGCTGGCGGCCGGATCGCTCGGTCGAGCCGCTGCAGGTCGCGCAATCCCGCGAATGGCACGCGGACAAGGAGTCGGATTGACCGCACTTGGGCCAGTTGCCCCGCTTGTCCGCCCTATACGCGTCGCGTATAGTCCCGACGACATTCATTCCGACAATCAACGGGGACCCGTCTCTGGTGCGTGGGATGTCTGTAGTTTTGATGTTTAGAGAGCGCGCGATGGGTGACGCGGCTCGATCCGCAGCTCCAAGGTCAACAGACAATGGGCGCGGTCGGCAATCTGTCCGCGCAGGCATCTCGGGGTTCGACGCTCGCTCGTCCGACCCCGAATAATCGATGAACGCGCCCAAACTCAAGATGGTCGCCATCCGGCGACTTCGGCACAACTTGGATGCAGGCGTTTTCGCCGTTCCGAAACTACAGCGCGAGTTCGTCTGGAACGGCACCAAAGCGGCCGCCCTGATGGACAGCATCGCGCGGGACATGCCGATCGGTATTCTGACACTCTGGGATGCGCCGGCTCGTGAAAAGGTTAGAATCCGAGAGCACCTTCATATTCTTCCCGCTTGGAACGCGCGTAACAGCCGCGTCTGGTTCTTGATCGACGGTCAGCAACGGCTGTCAGTGATTCACCAGGCGTTTCGCGGGGAGACGCGAACGACGTCGCGGGGCCGCGAGGTAGACTTCGGCCGGATCGCCTTGAGGGCGAATGGATCCTTAGACCAGCCCCTGTTCAGCTACCGGAAGCCTGACAGGGAGAGCTATCTCGCTGCAGCCGAGGTCTTCGGAGGCCAGTGGCGCCAAGTTGCCAGAGGACTGCCGCGGCGGACGCGCCGCCGCGTCGAGCGAATCCGCCGGCAGGTCATGCGGTACAAGGTTCCAGTCCTTGTCGTCCAGAACGCAGAAATCGAGGACGTCCGCGACCTTTTCATCCGCATCAACTCGCTCGGCACACCCGTCAACGCCGCCGACCGGGCCTTCGCCCGCGCAACCAAGGTTGATCTCCGTCGGGCCGCCGTCGAGTTCCTTGCAGGACTGACGCCTCAATTCAGAGACCTCCGGTACGAGATCGTCCTCCAGACGCTGTCTCTGCTGGACAGCGATACGGGAGGTGTCGGTCAGCGCGCGTACGACGCTGCCGTCAAGAGATGGGAACGCTGGGGTGAGTCGGAGGAGGGCCGAGCCTTCCAGAAGCAGTGGCAGCGATTCACACGCGCCATGAGCAAGGCGATCGATTACCTTGCGGAGACGTTCGGAGTGCGCGGAGTGGACGCCTTGCCCTCTGCGTATATGGTGTCCGTTCTGACGGTGTTCTTTTATCACGGGCCTCTTGCGCCCAGCACGGCGCAACGGACGCAACTCCGCCGTTGGTTCTGGGCTACGGCAGTCGGCCAGCGATACTCGGGGCGGGGGTTCGGGAGAAACATCGTCGCCGATGCAATGTTCGTCAAGCGCCTCGCAGGTAACGGCGCGAACCGGCAGGACCGCCACCACATCTACCCAAGGGCGCTGCTACTGAGGAAGCTCGTCTCGCCTCGCCATGTGAACAGCGTGGTGAACATGTGCTTCCTTGCCGCCGAAGAGAACCAATCAGTCGGGTCGCGACCGCCGTACAGCTACCTTGGAGACCTTCGGAGCAAGCGCTTCTTCCGCTCGGCCACTCGCAGCCAGCTCATTCCCGCCGCCTCGAGCTCGGGCCTGTGGGACCACCGCATCCGACGCGGCTTCCGGCAGTTCCTCGACGACCGGCTGATGCTTCTCTGCAAGGCGCTCGAAGACGAGGCCGACGGCCGTTTGTTCCGTCGCGGCAGCGGGCGCGGAGTCTGAACGGACCCAGGGCGACGGCCCGCAAGGGATACTGACCGGTTCAAAGTAGGTTTGAGAATGGCCCGCTTGGAAGACCTAACCCGGGGCACGCACGTAGCGGGCATCCGCCCGGATGGGCCTGTCGAGGTCCTTGACGTCAAGTGGCACGGCACAAGTGCCCTCGAACTGACCTTCAAGGGGTCAGATGGCAAGCCGGGCAACGAAATCCTGTTCCGCGACCGCGAAGCGAGCCTCGAAATCCAGTCAAGGGGCCCAAGCCGGATGATTACCCGCGAAATTAGGTAGGGGGGGGTGTCCCCTGTCATCGTCTCCAAGCCTCTCCGGCGATCGGAGGATGAAGATGACGATGAAGATCTCACGTGTCGCCCTGCTAGTGCCGCTCGATCTCGCTCACGCCGGCTCCGTCCGGCGATGTCGCCCCAGCTCCGCCCATGGCGGCGCCTACCACGCTTGAAAGCGCCGCGCCAGATCCGTTTTGTCCACGCCCCTTTTCGGCTGGTGTCCCAGCGCACTCGGGTCTAGTGCGGAATGTCATTGCGTACGCATTTGGCGGTGGTGTCTTATGCACGTGGATATGGGCGCAACGAGTTCTGTGTGCGCCGTGCGACATGGGTCATCGGCTCGAAGGGGGAGTGAATGAGCGTAAAGACCTTCGTTCTGGTCGGTTGCGGCTTCTTGTTGGGGTCGAGCGCCGGCCCGACGGTGACCATGGCGGATGGGGGGGCCCATCACCGGCATGGGAAGGCGGCCCATGTCCTTCTGCTGAGCATTGACGGGCTGCACCAATTCGATCTCGAGAAGTATGTCGCGGCTCACCCGGCCTCGGCCCTGGCCGGCCTCGTCGCGCGGGGCACCCAGTACACCGAGACCACCTCGTCGCGCCCGTCGGACTCGTTCCCGGGCACCCTCGCCATCACGACCGGCGGCTCCCCCTCCTCCACCGGCATCTACTACGACGTGAGCTGGGACGACCGGCTCTCGCCTCCGGGCTCGGCCTGCGCGACCCGTGGAACGGTCGTGCCCTTCGACGGCGCGATCGACGTCGACGACACCGCCGTCACCACGTCGATCGACCCGGCGAAACTGCCGCTCGATCCCGACCGCGGTTGCTCGCTCGTGTACCCGCACGATTACCTCCGGGTGAACACCATCTTCGAGGTCATCAAGGCGGCGGGCCTGCGCACCGCCGTCTCCGACAAGCACCCCTCCTATGACCTCCTGAACGGGCCGTCGGGGACGGGTGTCGACGACCTCTTCACGCCCGAGAACGATGCCAACGGCGCCAAGAAGAGCATCGCGAAGATGGAGGCGTACGACGAGACCAAGGTCCAGGCGGTGCTGAACCAGATCGACGGGTTCGATCACACGCGAACGAACCACGTGGGAGTGCCCGCGATCATCATGATGAACTTCCAGTCGGCGAACATCGGCGAGAAGGTCGGTGGCTACGCCGCCGCGGACGGCACGCCCACCGCCGCCCTCGAGGGGGCGTTCGACTACGTGGACGGAGCGCTGGGGCGCATGCTGGCCGAGCTCGACGCGCAGGGGCTGACCCGCTCGACGCTCGTGATCGTCACCGCGAAGCACGCGAATTCGCCCGTCGACCTGTCGACCCGCCGCGCCATCGATCCCGCGGTCATCGCCGCCGCCGTCGAGGGAGTGCAGGCCGGCCTGCTCGCCCAGGAGACGCCGGACACGATCGCGCTCCTCTGGCTCCACGATCATAGCCGGGCCGCCGACGTGGCGGCGGCCATCCAGGCGGACGCCGCCAACCTCGGAGCGGAGACCGTCTACTCGGGCGCGGCCATCAATGCCATCTTCGACCACACTCTCGCCTTCGCCAGGCACCGCCGGCCGGACGTGATCGTCCAGCCCCAGCCGGGGGTCATCTACACCACGACGTCCGTCGCGACCAAGAAGGTCGAGCACGGCGGGTTCACCGAGGAGAACACCCACGTGCCCCTCGTCGTCGCCGGTCCGGGCGTGGAGTTCGGAACGGTCACGAGGCCGGTCGACCTCCGGCAGGTGGCGCCCACCGTCCTCAAGGCGCTCGGACTCAGGCCGGACGATCTGGCCGCGGTGCGCCGAGAGCACACCCGTCGGCTGCCCCGGGCGGACGACGATGACTGCGAGGACGGCGAGTAGCCGTCGCCTCAAGGAGCCCCCCCACGCGGGGGGGCTCCTCACGAATCCGCAGCGCGATAGAGGAGGAAAAGAGCCGGGCAGGCGCGGACCCGCGCCGGACCGCCGTTCCTGCGCCGTATCGAGAGGCTGCATCAGCTCTCGCGCCGCGACCAGCAGTCCATCCTCGGCACCATCGGACGCGCCCTCGCCGTCACGCGTGGTAGTCGTCAGGCCATCATCACGGAGGACGCGTGGCCGACGAACACGAGGAGACACGGACCGCGGAACTTGACCAGATGCGCTCGCTCTACGACGGACGCGACAGCGACGGCGGGCCGGCGGGCCTTGCGATCCAGGTCCGCGACAGGATCATCCGCAACCTGATTGACGAGTTGAAACGGGAGCCCTGACGAACGCCTGCCCGCTTGGGAGTCGGCCTGCGCCCGCCACGGGAGGTTCCCACGGACAAGAGCGTACCAACCTAACGGATGAAAAATGAGGCGGGATGTCCAGGGTTCGTCGAGAAGTTGGGTGAAGGAAATGGACCTCTCGTACCCTCTCGAGGGCCATAGACGACCGGGATCTCGCCCGCCTCCATGCGCTCCTGCCAGGGCTTGTCGTCGATGGGCACGCGCGGATCCGGCTGCGAAGCCTCGGGATCGCCGCCCAGCATCTCGTCGAGCATCGGATTGCCGAGCAACTTGAACATCTCCGCGATACTCCCCGGCACCGCTGGCGCCGGGCTCAAGATGACGGCCGGCGCGGGACGCGTGCCCGCAGCACTGGCCCGGATTCGTTGACCGCGCCAGCGCGGGATCCGGCCGTCGCGGCAGATCGTATCAATCCTGGCCAAGAGCGGCGCGCGCTCGGGAGGATTCGCGGAGGGCCCAGATCGCGCGCACCCGCGGCTCGCCGCGGGGCTCCGCCAGGGCGGGACGCACGATCGCCTGCACGAAACGATCGGCGGCGAAGCGCAGGATCTCGACCTGCAAGGCCTCCTTCGACCCGAAATGGGCGAAGAGCCCGCTCTTGGAGAGGCCCAGGTCCTCGGCAGAAAGCACGCCTAGAGGGGGCGCCCGTGCGAAGGCCGCCCCCGCTAGAAGTATTGGAACTTCGCGCCTTCGTCCGCCGTTAAGGCCTACAATGAAGGCCTTCTATGCGACGACGCCCTGACCTTCTCGGCGAGTTCGAGCAGATCGTGCTCCTGGCCGTCCTTCGGATCGGCGGCGAGGCCTACGCGATACCGGTGCGGGCGGAGATCCACGAGCGCGCGCAGCGTCACGTCGCCCGCGGAGCGCTCTATACCGCGCTCGATCGTCTCGAGGGCAAGGGGCTCCTGTCGTCGCGCATGAGCGAGCCGCGGCCGGAGCGCGGCGGACGCTCGCGGCGGATGTATACGGTGACGCCGCGCGGCCTCGCCGCCCTGCGCGCGGCGCGGGAGACGATGCAGAGCCTCTGGAGCGGGCTCGAGAAGCTGCAGCGGTCATGACGCGCCCGCCGCGGCTGGCCGAGATCCTCCTGTCCGCGGTCCTTCCGAAGGGTGACGCGCGGGAGGCGATCCTCGGCGATCTGCACGAGGAGTACGTCGCCGCCTTTCCGCGGCCGCACGTTTGGGGACAGGCCTGGTACTGGGCGCAGGCGCTGCGGCTTGCGCTGCGCTTCGCACCGGCGGCGGCCGGCCGGGCGAAGGCACGACGACGGCAACGACGACAGGAGACCGCGATGGCTCGATTGATCGACGACATTCGTTTCGGAGTGCGCAGCCTGCGCAAGCGGCCGGGCACGAGCGTTCTCCTCGTGGCGACCCTGGCCGTGGCCCTCGCCGCCAACGCCGCGATCTACAGCGTGTTCGACGCGCTCCTGCTGCGGCCGGTAAGCTTTCCGAACACGGCGAGGCTGGCGCGGATCTGGGAGACCGCGCCCGGGTCCGACGCCTACGATCGGGCGAACGTCTCTCCCGCGAACCTCCGCGATTGGCGAGAGCAGTCGGGGGACGTGTTCGCGGACCTCGTCGGCGTGAGCGAATGGGGCGCCACCCTGCGTGGCCGTGACGTGCCGGAGAGGGTGCTCGGCGGCAAGGTCTCGCCCGGCTTCTTCGCGGCCCTCGGCGTGCCGATGGCGGCCGGGGCCGGCCTGGGCAAGGGAGACGACGCGCCGGGACGCGAGGGCCGCGTGGTCCTGGGTCACGACCTCTGGCAACGGAGCTACGCCGCCGATCCCGCGATCGTGGGCCGCACCGTGATCATCGACGGCGCGCCCCTCACCGTCGCCGGCATCGCGCCCGCGGGGTTCGCGTTTCCCGAGGGGTCGGAGCTGTGGGTCCCGCTCGTTCTCGACCGGAGCGAAGCCTCTCGCGCCGAGCACGGCCTCGCCGTCTACGGCCTGCTGCGCGAGGGGCGATCGCTGGCCGAGGGCCGTGCCGCGCTGGAGGTCGTGGCCGCCCGCCTCCGCCGCGAGCATCCCCAGACCAACGCCCTGCGCGGCGTGCGCGTCGTGACCCTGCCCGCGGGCGTGGTGGATCCGGCCATGGGGTCCATCGTCGGCGTGTGGCAGGTCGCGGCCGCGTTCGTCCTCCTCATCGCGTGCATCAACGTGGCGAACCTGGTCTTCGCCCGCGGGGCGGAGCGGCGCCGCGAGATGGCCGTCCGCACCGCCCTCGGGGCCGGGCGCGGGCAGCTCGTCCAGCAGCTCGTCGTCGAGGGGCTGCTCATCGCCGGCGCCGCCACCGTGGTGTCCCTTCCCTTCACCTGGCTCGCTCTGTGGGGCGCGCGCAGCGGCCTCCCCGCCGACCTCGCGCGCGGGGTTCCCGGGTGGTCGGGGCTCCATCTCGACGCCCGGGTCGTGCTGGTGACGGCCGTGCTCGCCGCTCTGGCCGCGACGCTGTGCAGCACCTGGCCCGCCGTGCGCATGTCCCGCACCGCGCTCACCCAAGCGCTCCGGGACGGAGGCCGGTCCGCGTCCACCGGCCGCACGCGACAGCGCGGACGCAACGTGCTCGTGACCGCGCAGATCGCGGCCGCGCTGATGCTCCTGGCCGGGGCGGGGATCACGCTCCAGGGCGCAGTGCGGATGCTCCACGGGCCGCAGGGCTACGACCCCGAAGGGCTCGTCGTCTTCAAGATGAGCCTCCCCGAGGCGGCCTACAAGGACGTCGCGAGCCGGCGCACGTTCGTGCGCCGCGCCCTCGAGAGGCTGTCGTCGGTGCCGGGCGTCAAGGACGCGGCTCTCGCGAACGTCCTTCCCGCCACCGGAGACGGCGGCTCGCTGCCGGTCCAGGTCGAAGGCGGCCCCGTTCCCGACCGCAGCAACCCGGTTGTCGCGGACGCGCGCTGGGTGTCGTCCGGATACTTCCGCGTCCTGCGCATCCCGGTGACGAGCGGCCGCGGCTTCGACGACAACGACCGGCCCGATTCCCCGCCCGTCGCCATCGTCAGCCGAGCGATGGCGACACGCCATTGGCCCGGACGGGATCCGATCGGCCACCGCTTCCGCGTCGGCGGCGACGACGCCCCCTGGCTCACCGTCGTCGGGGTCTCCGGGGACGTCATCCACCATTGGTTCGTCCGCCGCGACTACCCGACGTTCTACCGTCCGTACGACCAGGAGCCGCGCCTCGAGCTCGGCTTCGCCGCCCGCACCGACCGCAACCCGGCCGCTCTCGCCCTTCCCGCCCGGCTCGCCCTCCGCGAGGTCGCCCCCGATCTGCCCGTGATCGGCATAGCGACGATGCGGGAGACGATGGCTCACGCCACCGTCGGCCTTCAGTACATGGCGGCGGTGATGGCGGTGCTCGGGGTGCTCGGCCTCTTCCTGGCCGTGACCGGCGTCTACGGCGTCATGTCGTACCGGGTCAGCCTGCGCACGCTGGAGATCGGGATCCGCGTCGCCCTGGGCGCGACGCGCCTGGACGTCCTGCGCACGACGATCGGACAGGCCGCGCAGCTCACCGCGATCGGGCTCGTGCTCGGCTCCGCCATGGCCTTCGCGCTCGTGAAGGCGACGACGGCCGCCCTCAACGGCGCGGTGGCGATGGACGTTCCGCAGCTGGCGGCGCTGGTCGTGTCGCTGGGAGTGGCGGCCCTCCTCGCCGCCTACGTGCCGGCGCGTCGCGCGCTCGCGATCGATCCCGCGCGGGCGCTCCGCGACGACTAGCAGGTTGCTGAAGAAAGGCCGTTGTCAGTCGACACCGTCTGCGGACCGGACATTCAGCGGGTGATTTGGGGCGGCGAGTTCGACGTTCGTGG
>WNFI01090918.1_pt1 | contig 20676 bp, 20 predicted proteins | sample 5400471 | NCBI WGS metagenome assembly WNFI01 (sample SAMN13153348, study PRJNA577476) | soil metagenome | isolation source: 100 cm saprolite on Douglas fir-dominated hillslope | place: USA:California | collected 2013-09-17
CTTGATCAGGATCACCAGCTCCTGCTTGGTCTGCGAATGCTGGGTGGAGCTGAACAGGTGGCCCAGCCAGGGCAGGTCGGCCGCGCCCGGCACGCCGGCCCGAGTGTCCGAGCGGTTCGCCTTCATCATCCCGCCGATTGCGACGATGTTGCCGTCGCGCACCCGCACTACCGTGTCGGTCTCGGATACGGTGCTCGACGCCAGCGGCAGCGTGTACTTGCCCAGCGTGCCAAGGTCGACGTCCTTGCTGCGCTCGACGACCGACGAAACCGACGGGTGCACGTGCAGGATGATGTTGCCGTCGTCGTCGATCTGAGGTGTCACGTCCAGCGCAACGCCGGAAAAGAACGGCTGCACCGTGATCGTCGGCGTGATGATCGCGGCACCGTTGGCCGTGGAGGAAGACGAAATGTTGGTGGTAATCCCTGTGACGAAGAAATCGTCGGTCCCGACCTTCAAGACGGCCATCTGATTGTTCAGCGCCGCAATGCGCGGATTCGACAGCACTTGAACGTTGCCCTGGGTCTGCAGGAACTCCATCAACGCTGCGAAGCTGGCCGTCTGGAAGGCCAGACCGAACAGCGGCGAGGCTCCGGTCGCCGGTTGCACTACCTGCACTCCCGGATTCACGCCCAGCAGCGAGTCGAGCAACACGCCGCTCGGCTGCAGCTGTGAACCTGGCGTGGTCAGTCCCACAGAGCCGCGCGCGCCGGTTCCGGCGTGAAAGGCGGCCCAGTTCACACCGCTCTGGCTGGTATCGGTCAGCGTGACCTCGATGATTTTGGACTCGAGCATCACTTCGCGCTCGACGTTGACCTGCATTGCCCGCAGGTAGGTCTCGACCTGGCGCAACTCGGCCGGCATCGCGCGCACCACGATCACGCCCGATTGCGGCGAGACGATCAGTTGCCGGCCATCCGGATGGGCTGCATCGGTCGCGAGCAGCAGCTTCAGCGAGGCCTCGAGCTCGACCCACAGGTCACTGCGAGTCTGGGTCGTGACTTGACTCGACAGCTGGCTCGCCTGGGCTCCGGTTCCGCCGCCCGACGACGTCGGCGGCGAGCCGGCCGGCGTTCCGGGCGCGCCGCTGCCAGCACCTTGCGTGATCGAGCCGGACGTCACTCGCAAGTCGCTGCGGCCCGAGCGACTGGTCACGGGATAGTTGACCTGGAACACGCGGGTCTGAAGGACCGGTTGCTGAACGAAGATCCGGCTGCCCTGCACCCGGTACTCGAAGCCGTACAGGTCGCGCAGCGTCTCCAGCGCCTCGATCAGCGTCACGTCCTTCAGGCTGACCGTCACCGACGCTTTCAGCTCGGGATCGACCGCGATCGAGTAGCGCGTGTCGCGCGCCAGGGCCTCGAACACCTGACCCACCGGCAGCCCGACCACGTTCAGGTCGAAGCGCGGTTCCGCGGGCTTGCCGGCCAGCTTGGAGACCGACAGGTCGGCCGCCGGCAGCAGCTCGCGCGACACCTCCGGCGGAACCACTTCCGCCGCGGGCTTCGACGGCTCGGTCAGGCCCTGGCGGATTTCCGGCAGCAGTTTGGCGGCGGAACTCGGGGCAGGCGGCTGCGATGTTGCGCAGGCCGACAGCAGCAGAGTCAGCGCCACGGCCACTGCGGCCAGCACCCATGGCATCAGCCAGGGCCAGCGTGGCTGAGGCTCCTCGCGCGGGTCTTGACCGGGCAGCTGAACCAGTCGTCCGTACAACGGGGAATGCGAATCGCGTTTCATTTCAGTCTCACATGCGGCACGAGTTCCAATATCTGAGGGTGTCCGTCTCGATCCAGCTCAACCGAATCGTCGTGGATCGCCAGTACTTTCACGCTCTTGCCGTCCAGCGTGATCGCATCGCCGGGCCGGACACGATGGCCGTTCACGACGGCCAGGCGCGTCGATCCGTTGCGCGCGATCATTTGCAGCCGAACCGGCTGGGGCGGGGGGATCGAATCCGGGGATTGCGGATCGCTGGCGTGCTGCGAGACGCCGTAGCCCGGTGGCGGCTGCGTCGGATCGACTATGCCTGCCGCCGACGCTGTGGCGCTCAGGCCGGTCGCCATCAGCATCGTGAAGGCGCGGCTCACAGCGTCAGCCATTTCGGTCCCTTGGAGAGCGTGAAGAAGCGAACCTTGGTGACGGGTACGCCCTGTGCATTGACCTTCAGATCCAGGTCGCGCCAATAGATCTTGTACGGGGTGCGCTCGAGCTGTTGCAGGTAGGCGATCAGATCCAGGTACCTGCCCTCGACGGTCAGTTCCAGCCCGTGCTCGTACAGCATCGAGGCGCGCGCCTCGGCGTTGACCGGCACCTTGCCGCTCTTGTCCGCGCGGTCTTCGAACGGCATCGGCGATTCCGACTGCATCCCGACCACGCGCAGCTCCGGAAACCTTTGCAGGATGGCTGCCAGCTGGCGCGCCATGTTCTGCGGAGCGACCAGGTCGATCTGGGCACGGCGGACATCGGACTCGGCCGCCGCCAACCTGGCCTTCAGGTCGGCCTCGCGCGCCCGCAGCTGCTCGCTCCCGGCGCGATCGCGCTCCTCGACTTGTTGCTGCAGCGTGGCCAGCTCGGAGCGCGCGCCGGCCAGACGCTTGCTCGCATCGGCTATCTGGATTCGCAGCGGCCTGAGCAGCAGCGCGTCTGCGGCGAACAGCAGCGTCAGTGCCGCTACCGCGATCACCAACAGCTGCTCGCGCGGCTTGCGCCGCTCCCACCATTCGCTCACCTGATCGGCTTTGATCACGACTGGCTCTCCGCCGAAGCGCCCGGCGCGAAGGCGGGCGTCGATATCCGGAATTTCAGCGCGCGCTCGGCGGCCAGCGCGCTGGTGGCCGTTCCAGCCGTCAGCTCGATCGCGGAAAAGGTCGTGCCGTCGAAATACGGTTCGGCCTTGAACGTCTGCAGCAGCGTCGGAACGCGCGAAGCATCCAGTGCGCGGCCTTCGACGACCATCGAACCGTGCCGGTTATCCAGGGTGAGTCCAGTCAGCCAGACCCCTTCAGTCGTGGCGCGCCCGAAAGCCTGCAGCGGACCGACGAACCCGGCCGCATGCGCCAGGCCGCCGGTCGACAGCGTGTGCGCCACCGCCTCCAGCGCCTGGACCTCGCGCTCTTCGGCCGCCAGCCGGCCGGCCAGTGCGACCTCCGGGCTGGGAACTTCGACCATCGTGCGCTGCAGGCGCTCGGTCTGGGCCTGCACGCGGCTCAACTCCTGCTGGATCCTGTGCAGATCACGGCTCTGCAGCATCCAGCCGAGCGCACCCAGCGCCGCGACCGATCCGCCAACGAGGATCAACCGGCGACCCCAACGCGAGGCCAGGCCGGCCGGCACCTTGCGCTCGAGCAGATTGATGTTGTCCTGGGCCATTTGTGCGCCGTTCGCGTCAAGCTGCTTTCAGCTTGGACAGCCAGGACAATGCGGAGCTTTCCCGGGCGGTTCGATTGACGGCCGCCGGGTGTTCGCTGCGCAGCGCAGCGCCGATCGCGATCGGTGCGCCACAGGCTTGCTCCGGCGGCAGCTCAGCGACGGTTGCCGCGAAGCCCAGCTCCTGCTGCAAGTCGAGCTGCAGGCATTCCAGGCCGGTCTGCTCGGCTGTGCAACGGGCGATCAGGGCGCAATAGGGGTGCGGGCCAATCCATACGGTGCGCACCGGCGCCAGACCCGATTGGCGCTCGACGACCTCGAGCGAGCGCTGCACCTGGGTGGCGATGCGTGTGGCCACGTGCTCCGGATCCTCGTCCTCGGTGCCCAGCGAGGGCGGAATCTGGATCCGGCGTGCAAGGCACAGCGCACCCTGATGAACTACCGTCAGCAGCGCCGACGACTCGTCCAGTCCCAGCAGTGCGCGACCTTCTTCGGCTCCCGGCAGCCGGATCAGCAGGTTGCGTTGCGCCATTTCCGCAATGTCGACCGCCTGCACGTCTGCGCCGGCTGCGAGAAAGGGTGCGGACGCCTGTGCGACCAGGCGGCGCTGCGCCGCCACTGCGAGCAGGCTCTCGGCTGCGTTTGAATCGGTGGCGTGCGCGAGGCGGACGAACTCGATCACGGCGTCCTCCGGCGCGTAGGGCAGCACATCGCGCAGTTTCCAGCGCAGCGCATCGCGCATTTCGGTCGACGGCACCGATGGCGCGGGCAGCGGAAAGGTGTTGTAGTGCTCCGGGCCGAGCACCAGGATCACCGGTGCGCGGCTCAGGATGCCGCTGCGAGCCAGTTGGCCGACGGCGGCCTCGTCGCGCTGGTTCTTAAGGTCGGCTGTCTCAAGCTGTTCGACGCTGCAACCGTCGTCTCCGTCGAGTCGAACGCGCGCAGCGATCAGGCCGGTCGAAGTCCGGTAAACGCCGACCTGTTCGGACGTGCGGCGACCGCGTCCGAGCGCACGCCAGGGCAGCACACGCAGCCAGTTCGTTTGCAGCATTCACAAGCCCCGCATCGCGTTGGCGCGTTTTTGATGCCGGTGGTTCGCGCCGATGGTCCTTGGTGCCCCATCCTAGGCATGCATTGCGGCGCGCCATGACGGAAAAAGACCCCCCAAAGGCCCTGAAAACGCCCTCAGGAACGGCCTCGGACGCCCGCCGGCGGCCCCGTCCGGGCTGCGGCTCGGCGGTCAGTGGTTTTCGCGGAAGTACACGAACGGCGTGGCGCCGGTCCCGAAGCTCGCCAGCGAAGACGGATCGCTCGCATACCCGGAGCTGCACCAGTTGCCCCGCAGCCAGGGCAGGTGCGATCCGGTCGAGGCGACGCTCCAGCCGATGCAGGAGGCGTCCGCCGAGCCTGACCCGAGATTCAGCGCGATCTGCGCGGTGCCCGCGGTGCCGGGCGCCGCCAGCGCGATCGAGCTGGTGCCTTGCGACCACGTGGAGGCGAGCGTCGGGGAAGCTTGAACCGAAGTGGAAAACGATCCGCTGGTGCCCGGCTTCTGCACCAGGTTGCCCAGCGCGATGCTGGCGTTGCTAAGCACCGCTCCGGTGCACGTATCGGCCGAGTTGGTCACCAGCCCGGTTCCGTTCCAGACCATCGCGGTGACGGGCAGCCGCAGCGTCAGCAGGTCGGAGCCGTATGCGCTTCCCACCGCGAGCACGCCGAAGCGCATTGGCGTGCCAGCCGACATCACCGCAGTCGGCGCTGCCGTCGTGACCCCGTCCGGATCGACCGGCCGCGCCGACACCGTCACGCTCACAGGCGCCGCCGGCGTCGTCGTCGGCCGCACCAGCACCTGGTGCTCGGCACTGATGCTGGCCACGCCGTTGCTCCAGCTGCCGGTCGGCGCAGTCGCGCTGGCCGAGGGCGTGGCCGTATCGCCGGTGAAGACGTACCCGGCCCAGGCGATCAGCCCGAGCCTGGCAAACGAGCCGGCGTAGTTGAGGGTCGTTGCGTTGGACGAGTTCTGCGCGGTCAACGTGAAGGTCGTGACGAAGCCGTCCTGGTCGAAGTACGTAAAGCTGCCGCAGGCGGGCGTGACCGAGCCGGCGGTGATCGCGAAGTGGTCCGGAACGAATCGGCCGAAGGCGGTTGTAGTCCGCTGTGCAATCGCCCGCTTGATCGACGGACGTGAAGCTCTGGTCATAGACAGCGTCGGTGTTCAGCGTGAAGTAGCCGGCCTCCGAATAGGTGAAGTTGCCGGTGGCGACCCCATTGGATGCGTTGGCTGCGCCGAAGCTGCCGCTGGCAACGCCTGGACTGAGCGGATTGACGGTAACGGCGCTGCCGTTGACCGATGGCGTTCCGCTGTAGCCGGCGACCGTGGTCGCGGTCAGCGCGAAGGTCGCACCCGCCTTCACGACCGGCGTAGCGGTCGCGCTCGCGCCGCTCGGGTCCGCGTTCGCGCTGGATGTGACGGTGAGCGAGGTCGGCCGCACTGAAAAGTGGTCGACCGAGCAGGCGTATACGGTGGGCGAATTGCTGGCGTCCTTGACCCGCACGCGCACGTTCGGATAGGCATCGGCCAGTGTGAACGACAGCCCCTTCTTGTAGCTGGAATCGCCACTGACGAAGCTCGTCGTCAGCGTGGCGAGCGCCGCTTTGGCCTGGCAGGTCGATCCGGCGCACGATGCCGGGTAGCTGGAAAGATAGCCGTCGACCGCATTGAACCCGGAGGCGGCGGAGCCGCCGCCACCGCCCCCGGCGGCAGACTGCAGGGCAAGCGTGGCTCCGACGTTCGTGGCCGAGTTGTTGCCGCTTGATTGGACCTGACCCGTCGCCGTCGACGCGCTCAGCGGCTCGTAGAACGCGCCGATCGCGATGCCGTTGGGCCCGGCCCCCGTGGACCCCGCGAAGGCGGAGGTCGTTCCGGCGGGGGTGGCCATAGTCACGTTGCCGGAGTCGGCCGCGAACAGCGCGAGCAGCATCGTGTTCGCGACCCCCGGCGTGATCGAGGGCGCCGTGTAAGACCCCGACGCACCGTTCGCCTGCGAGGCACTCGCAACGACGGGGGAGGTGGTGGACACCCCGTTGAACGCCACGATGAGGCCACCGGAGCGGGCCGACTGCTGGAAGGACCAGGTGTAGTTCGTCGTCCCCGCCACGTCCGACGACGTCGCGACCCGGTAGTAGACCGCGGTGCCGATCGAGCTGCCGTCGTCCTGCTCCAGTACCTGGGTCCAGCCCGACGGCGCCGCGCTCACGGCGGGCAGCTCGCTCGTGTTCTGCGCGACCCATGCGACCATGACGTCGCCCGAGACAAGCCCGGATGGCGCGGTCATCGTGACGGAAGAGGTTCCGGACGAGCCAAGCGAGGATGCCGACGAGCCGACGTAGGCGACCGCCGCCAGCGCTGGCGCCACGGCGGCGAGCAGCGAGAGCGCTATGCACAGGCCCGCGATGGTCCGGAAGACGTGGGCACCGGGCCGTGACGAGCCGCTCGGAGCGATGCGCGATTGCATCAGCTCGCGTCCGCAATGGTCATTGGCACACATAGGCCGGTGAGGCTGCGTTCGGATCCTTGCAGTGCTCGATGCGTACCTGGATCTGCCGTTCGACGTAGTCGGCCGCCCCGGCTGTGCCCTGGGTGGCGGTGGCGGTGACGTCGTAGACGGCCACCCGGCGCCTCGTTTCCTCGTAGTAGTTGGGACTGGCGCCGCTGTCCGGGTAGCGCGTGCAGGCGACCGTGAGCGAAAATTGCCCGAGGTCGCCCGGAAGCGTTGGCGCGGACGGCGAGGCGAAGCACGCTGGAGGCGTATTGACGGAGCCGTTGATCGCCTGGCGCGGATCCAGGATCTGGTACGTAGCCCATTCGACGCCGGCGCGGGCCGCCTGGTACGCGCGTGTGCCTTGCACGGCCAACGCGCCGCTGGTCTGAGCGTTCATCGAGATCGTGATCACGAACCCGACGAACGCGCCCAGCACGACCAGCAGGAACAGGGCCGCGATGAACGCGAAGCCGTCCTCGCCCACGAACCGTCTTCCGGAGGGAGAGGGCAGGCAGGGCTTCCCTTTTTCAGAGGGAAGGTAAGGCTCCACTCTTCCAGAGGGAGAGGGCAGGTAAGGCTCCCCTTTTTCAGAAGGAGGGGGAAGGTAAGGCTCCACTCGTCCGGAGGCCGAGGGGACGTACTGCTCCTCTCTCCTGCGCCAGCGGGATAGGGGCCGGGGGTGAGGGGGCTTGCTCATGGGTTGTTCGGTGCATGAACCTGCGAATACAGCGACACCGTCTCGCCGCTGCGGGTGAGCTGCAGCGCCATCTGGACTGCGTTCAGGTCGACCGAGGCCGGACCCGGCGTGAACGTGCACCCGGTGACGTCGTCCAGCACCAGGCTGCTGGTTGCGCTCGAAAGCGGGGCGCTGCTCGTCGCGCTCGGCTGAGACGCCTGGATCGCGTAGCCGGAGTAGCGCTTCAGGGTACCGGTTCCGCTCGCGTTCGGCGTACAGCCATAGGTCACGGCCCCGTTGACGATGTAGAAGCGGTAGCCGGGCGAATCGCCGGGCCACGCGGTGGTGGACGTGAACGTAATCGTCTGCAGCGCTGCGCCGATGCTGGTCACGGTGCGGATATTGGTTCCCGAGTACAGGTTTGTATTGCCATATCCCAGGTTCAGGACCACCAACTGGGAGCCGGTCGGGACGTTGACCGTTGGCCCCAGCACCTGGAACGAACTGTCGGTCGAGTCGGTGACGACGAGCGGATCGTTCTGGGTCGGATAGTTGTTGCTGGCTGCGGCGCGGTAGCGGCCGGCGTCGACGATCGGAACGAACTCGAGGAACGTAGTGCCGCCGCTGGTCGTGATCCGGGCCGAGTTCGGCACGGCCGCCTGTACCTCGCGCACGATCCGTCGGATCGCCGAGTTGCCGGCGGCGGTCAGCGTGGCCCGATCGATCGTTTCGAAATAGGCGCGCACCGGGTTGGCGATGAACACGCTGACGGAGGCCGACAGGATGCCCAGGATCGCGATCACGATCACCAGCTCGAGCAGCGTAAAGCCCTCCTGCGCGTGCCGACCGGGGCGCGGCCCGCTCATGGCGCGTACCGCGCTCGAAAGGTGGTCAGCGTGACCGGCTGTCCGTCCGGTCCGGTCGCCGTCACGACCACCAGCAGGCCGTCGCTGGTCGGCACATTGCCCATCGATTGCTGGGTGGCGACGACGCTGGCCGAGTAGGTGCCCAGGCCGGCGACGGCGGTGCCGTCCGGCGCCACGATCCCGGTCTCCGAATAGCCGGAGTAATCGTTCGGGTTGTCGAACGGCAGCGGCGAGCCGGCCCGGGTTTCGCCCGTCTCGGGGCCGATCGCGTCGTCCGGTCCGGTCGGGTTGTACGGATCCTTCTGTGCGTAAGCTTGGCTGTCGATTTCCTGGATCAGCGATTCGGCAATCGCCAGCGTCTGTCGCTGGACCAGGGGATCACCCGACTGGCGCACGGCCAGCGATAGAGCGCTGACGACCGAGACGACGGCGATCGACACGATCACCACGAAGATGATCACCTCCACCAGCGAGGTGCCGCGCTGGGCCCGCATGCGCTCAGGACCGGCGCACATAGCCCGAGGTCGGCTCGACCGTCACCGTGAACTGCTGTCCATTGGAGGCGGTTGCGTTGATCTGGATCTGCGTGCTGGTCGAGGGCTGCCCCAGCCCGTCGAATGAAAATTGCGCGGCATTGGTGCTCAGCACAACCCCCCCGGGCGCCTGCACGCTCAGGCTGCCGCCCCCGGGCGCCGCGAGCGGCTGCGCGCACGCATTGGAGGAATCCAGGCACGCATTGACCAGACCGGTGCTTGCGTTGACATTGACGTACAACAGCCGGCGCTGGGACACGGCTGCTTCCTGCGCAAAGCGCAGCGTGCTGGCGATCTGCTCGGCGAAGCCGTGTGCGTTGACTTCACCGGTGTCATTCAGCCGCCCGATCGCCATGAAAGACAGGATGCCGGTGATCAGGATCACGATGATGAGTTCCAGCATCGTGAATCCGGCGCACGATGCGGGCAGGGGGAGGCCCCGGCGGGATCAGCACCCGGCCGTGGCCAGCGCGATCGTCGGAGTCCCGTTGGCCGCACTTGGCGAGGTGTACGAGACCTGGCAGGTGGCGGCAGTCGCGGCACCCGCGATCTGGATCGTGATGGCGGTGCCAGCCGTCGCACCGCCCGCGCTGATGGCGACCTGATCGTTGTTGCTCGCCGAGGAGTCAAGACCGGCCGCGTCGACGATGCCGTTCGGCCCGAGCGCCTGCGGATACCCGTAGTTCGTCGATATGCTGAGGCCGTCGACGCTGACGCTGCCCGTGGCGCCGGTCGCGCTGCGCACCAGCGCGGCGGCCCGCACGACCTGGGAAGCCGAGCGCACTGCGCCCATGATTGCTTGCGCCTTGGCTATGCGGGCATCCTTGCCCATGTCGATGAAGCGCGGCAGCGCTATCGCCGACAGGATCCCGATGATCAGGATCACGACGATCAGCTCGACCAGGGTGAAGCCCCGCTGGTCGCGGGGTGCAACTGCGGCGTTCATATTCTGTCCTTTAAGTTTGATTTGACCATGTGTCTAGTGGATTATCGGCAGCCCGGAGCTAATCTTGGGCTCCAATAAGCGCCGGTTTTCGGGCCAAATCCACCGGTCGATGGCCGGTCGCCGACCTGGCCGGTCTCGCCGGCTCTCGCTACTGGTGGTGCATCACGGCGCGCGACAGATCCCACATCGGCAGGAACACGCCGAGGGCGACCACCAGCACCATGACACCCATCAGGACGATCATGATCGGCTCGATCTGGGCGGCCAGGCCCCTCACCGCGTACTCGACTTCCTTGCGGTAGTAGTCGGCCACTTCGTTCATCATCTCCCCGAGCGCGCCGGTTTCCTCGCCCACCGCGACCATCTGCAGGATCGTGGGCGTGAAAACGCCCGTGGCGCGCGCCGACTTGGCCAGCGTCTCGCCGCGTTCGGCCGAAGCCTTCATCTGGCCGATCCGCTCGGCCAGTTCGATGTTGCCGGTCGTCTCAACCGCGACCTGCAGCGCATCGACGGCCGGGATGCCGGCGTCCAGTGCCAGGCCGAAGCTCTTCGTGAATCGGGCCAGTGCCGCTTTGTGAACCAGCGACCCGAAGATCGGAAGTCGCAGCAGCCACTCGTCGCGGATCCGGCGTCCGGCCTCGGTGCGCAGCGCCCAGGCCAGTCCCCCTGCGGCTGCCACAACGAGACCCAGCAGCAGCGGCCAGGAATGCACGAAGAAGTCGGACACGGCGATCAGTACCTGGGTGATCAGCGGCAGCTGGGCATGCAGGCCCCTGTAGACCTTGGCAAATGCCGGAATCACGAAGATGTTGAGCGCCACCAGCGCGGCCGCGGCCGCGCACAGCACGAACATCGGGTAGCGCAGCGCGGAACGCACTTGCTCGCGGTTCTCGCGCTCGAAGCTGAGCTGCGCATGCAGGCCCATGAACACTTCGTTCATCCGGCCGGTCACCTCGCCGACCCGGACCATGCTGATCATGTAACCTGAAAAGATCGGCTCCTCGCGCTGCATCGCCGCCGACAATTGCCGTCCACCCTCCAGTTGCAGCCTGAGGCGCTCGAGCAACCGGGCGAAGCTCACTTTGGCGGCCGATTCGGTCAGCCCCTGCAGCGACCTGAGCAGCGGCACGCCAGCCTTCAGCAAGGTGGCAAGCTGCCGGCAGAACAACAGCAGATCGTCGATCTCGATCCCGGCGCCGAATGTGCGGTCGAAGAACGCGCTCACGCCTTCGCCGTCTTCGGAGCACAGGTCGGCGCGCACCAGTAATGTGCCCTGCGCCGCCAGCGTGTCGGCCAGTAGTGTCGGGGTCGCGGCCTCCAGGCGGCCCTCGATCCGGGCTCCGCGGGCGTCGCGCGCGACGTAAGCGAAAAGCGGCATTGCGTGACTCGGTTAAGCGGGGGGCGTCGCCCCAGCCCGCCTCATGCGAGTGCCCGATCAGGCGCATCGCTTCGCTGACCGTGGTGCGGCCAGTCTGAACCAGTTCGCACACGTGGTTGGCCAGTGAAAGCTGGCCGATCTCGCAATGGGCGGCATCCATGTAGGCCTGCGTGTCGGCGCTGTTCAGGGCCGCAACCACGCTTCGCGTCATGTCGAGCAGTTCGTAGGCGCCCAGGCGGCCCAGAAAGCCGGTACCTTTGCACTGCGGGCAGCCGGCACCCTTGGCAATCGCGTCGCCGGCACCGCCGAACGCCTGCAGAAACGCGCTCTCCTGCGCGGTCGGTGCATACGGCCGCGTGCACTGCGTGCAGACGGCTCGCACCAGGCGCTGCGACAGCACGAGGCGCAGCGAGGTCGCGATCAGGTAGCGCGGAGCGCCCATGTCGAGCAGCCGGATCGGCGTCGAAGCCGCGTCGTTGGTGTGCAAGGTCGATAGCACCATGTGCCCGGTCATGGCTGCGCGCAGGCCGGTTTCGACCGTGTCCTTGTCGCGCATCTCTCCGACCAGCACGATGTCCGGATCCTGCCGCAGCGTCGAGCGCAGCACCGTCGAAAATCCGAGGCCGATCTTTTCGTTGACCTGGACCTGGGTGATCCCGGGCAGCCGGTACTCGATCGGGTCCTCCACCGTGACGATCTTGGCATCGGGGGAATTCATCCGGGCCAGCGCCCCGTACAGCGTGGTCGTCTTGCCCGAGCCGGTCGGACCGGTGACCAGCAGCATGCCGTGCGCCAACGAGATGAATTCGCACACCTTGGCCAGGATCGCAGCCGGCATGCCGAGGCGGTCCAGTTCCAGCAGCCCGCCGTCGTGGGGCAGCAGTCGCAAAACGGCCGATTCGCCGTACTGCGTCGGCATCGTCGACATCCGCAGGTCCAGCGTGTGGCCTCGCACGCGCACCACGAAGCGGCCGTCCTGGGGCAGCCGCCGCTCGGCGATGTCCAGTCCGGCCGACAGCTTCAGCCGCTGTACGACGGCCGGCGCGATCCGGCTTTCGGCCTCCGTGTGGACCACCAGCGTGCCGTCGATCCGGAACCGGATCTGCAACTTGCGCTCCTGCGGCTCCACGTGGATATCGGACGCACGCGACCGCACCGCGTCGTCGAACAGCGATTGCAACAGCTTGGCCACCGGCGCCTCGTCCAGCGCCGCACCGGTGGCGGCTTCCTCGGCGTCGGCGGTGTCGATCTGCATTTCCTGTTCGAGCTCCCGGGCCAGGCCCGAGATTTCGTCACTGCGGGAGTGCAGCCGGTCCAGCGTGGCGTCCAGGCGCGACTCGGTGACGACCACAAGGTCCAGATGCCGGCCCAGCAACCGCTGAATCTCGTCGTAGGACTGGTAGTCGAGCGGGTCGGCCATGCCGACCCGGATCGCGGAGCCGGCTTCGTCGATCGGAATCGCCCGAAAGCGCCGGGACTGCGCCTCGTTCAGCAGACGGCTCACCGCGGGTGAGATCGCTTGCAGGCTCAGCTCCAGGTACGGAATGTGCAGTTGAACGGCCAGTGCCCGGGCGATCGCCTCTTCGGTGGCGATTCCGTCCTCGACCAGGATCCGGCCCAGCCGACGCCCGCTGCGCTTGCGCTCGTTCAGCGCGCCTTCGAGCTGCGCCGGCGTCAGCACGCCTTGGGCCACCAGCAGCTCGCCCAGGCGCAGCCGCTGGCGCGGATTGGCCGGCTTGATGTCGGCGATCTGCAGGATGGCTGCCTGTTCGTGTCGGTCGGCTGATTTCACGCTTGACTCATCAATTGACGGGAACATGGCCCGCCCGTGGGGATGATGCCGGGGCCGCTCCGGCCCGGTCGCCCAAAATGGGCCTCTAATGCGGGCCAACGGCCTGTCTCGGCGGCGGGTTCACTAGAATGCAACGCCACAGCAAGCGGACCAGGCCGTCGGCCGGGCCGCGGCCAACCATCGACCGGGGAGACGGAGGATGAACAAGCAGATGATCACGACGCCGAACGCTCCGGCCGCGATCGGGCCGTATTCGCAGGCGGTCAAGACCGGGCTGGTCGTGTTCCTGTCCGGCCAGATCGGGCTGGACCCGGCCACGCAGTCGCTGGCCGGCGACGACTTCGGCGCCCAGGCGCGCCAGGCCTTTCGCAACCTCGAGGCGGTGGCGCGGGCTTCCGGCGGCTCCCTGGCCGACGTGGTCAAGCTGACGCTGTTCCTGACCGACCTTTCCAAATTCGGGCAGGTCAATGACATCATGTCGGAACTGATGCCGAAGCCTTATCCGGCGCGCTCGACGATCGGCGTGGCCAGTCTGCCGCGCGGCGCGCAGTTCGAGGTCGAAGCGATCCTGGTGCTTTGAGCGCGAGCCAACGAGCCCTGGTCACGCGAGAGCCGACCCGCCTTCGCGCTGCGCGCTTCGGCGGGCAAGCCCGTGTCGGCGCGCGCGCGGCGCAACTGCTGCAGAAGCTGGGCCTGACGCGTGACTGGGACCTGCTGCTGCATACCCCGCAGCGTTATCGCGACGAATCGACGTTGACCGCGATCCGGGACCTGGTGCCTGGCGAGGAGGCCCAGGTCGAGGCCGTGGTCGAGGCCTGCCAGGTCGTGTTCCGGGGCCGCCGCCAGCTGGTTGCAACGCTGCGCGACGGCAGCGGCGAGCTGATCGTGCGGCTGTTGCACTTTTTTCCGTCGCACCAGACCCTGCTCGAGGCGGGCCGACGCATCCGCGCGATGGGCGTGGTGCGAGGCGGTTGGGCGGGCGTCGAGATGGTTCACCCGCAGTTGCGCGCGGCCGATGACGCGGCGCTTCCGGATCGGCTCACTCCGGTCTACCCCACGACGGAGGGCTTGCCCCAGGCATGGATCAGGCGCCGGATCGACCGGCTGCTCGCTACGGCGGTGCTGGACGATACGTTGCCGGAGGCCGTGCGGATCGAACACGGCCTGCCGGACCTGCTGCTGGCACAGCAGCTGGCGCTGCGCAGAGCGCGGCAGGAGCGCCAGAGGCGCGCGGCGCCGGCCGTGCAGCCCGACGCCGATCGGGCGGGGCTGACGGGCAAGTTGTTGCGGTCGCTGCCGTTCGCGCTGACGGCGGCTCAGCGGCGCGTGTGGGCCGAGGTCGAGCGCGATCTGGCCGCCTCGGTGCCGATGAACCGGCTGATCCAGGGCGATGTCGGCAGCGGCAAAACCGTGATCGCGGCACTGGCGGCGGCGCGCGCGATCGAATCGGGCTGGCAGGCCGCGCTGATGGCTCCAACCGAGCTGCTGGCCGAGCAGCACTTCCTGCGGATCGACCAGTGGCTGGCGCCGTTGGGAATGGAGGCGGTGTGGTTGACCGGCCGGCTGCGGGCGGCCGAGCGGCGCTCGGCCTTGCAGGCATTGCAGCAGGGTCGTGCGCGCCTGGCGATCGGCACGCATGCGCTGGTGCAGCGTGAAGTTCGCTTCGCGAACCTGGGCCTTGCGATCGTCGACGAGCAGCACCGGTTCGGCGTGGCGCAGCGGCTGGCACTGCGCGACGCGGCCTTTGCTCCTCACCTGCTGATGCTGTCGCGACCAAGCTGGTCGCTCGCCGTCGCCGCGACGAGGTGCTGCAGAAGATCCGGGCCGAGGTGGGAGCCGGGCGACAGGCCTACTGGGTCTGCCCGAGCATCGAGGAGGGGAAAAATACCGAGGCGAGCGCCGCGATTCGCGTCTTCGAGGACACCCGCGCCAGCTTGCCGGAGCTGCGGATCGGACTGCTGCACGGGGCCCTGGCGCCGCGGGAGAGATCGGCCGTGATGCAATCGTTCGTGCAGGGGCAAATCGACGTGCTGGTGGCCACCACGGTGGTGGAGGTCGGGGTCGACGTTGCGAACGCGAATGTGATGGTGATCGAGGATGCGGAACGCTTCGGACTGGCCACGCTGCACCAGCTGCGCGGGCGGATCGGCCGAGGCACGCAGCGGGGCGCCTGCGTGCTGCTGTACGACGAACCCTTGAGCGAGGCCGCGCGCGAGCGGCTGAAAATCGTGTTCGACTCGAACGACGGGTTCGAGATCGCGCGGCAGGACCTCAGGCTGCGCGGCCCGGGCGAGTTCCTGGGCGCACGCCAATGGGGACTGCCGTTGCTGCGCTTTGCCGATCTGGAGCGGGACCAGCAGCTGCTCGAGCGGGCACGGCAGGCCGCCGCCGCCCTGCTGCTGCAGCATCCGCAGGCGGCTCGCCGGCATGTGCAACGCTGGCTGCCGCAGGCCACCGAATTCCTGGATGCGTAGGGCGCGGCGCGTGCAACATACGGCCCTGACCCCGTGACTCTGACGGAGCTCCGATACGTGGTCGCGCTGGCACGCGAGCGTCATTTCGGCCGCGCCGCCGGTGCCTGTCATGTGAGCCAGCCGACGCTGTCGGTGGCGATCCGCAAGCTCGAAGAGGAGCTGGGCGTGCGGCTGTTCGAGCGGCGCGCCTCGCAGGTCGCGCTGACCGACGTCGGCGAGCGGGTCGTGACGCAGGCCAAGCGCGTGCTCGACGAGGCCTCGGCGGTGCGCGAGATCGCGCGCCAGGGCCGCGACCCGCTCGCCGCGCCCCTTCGGGTGGCCACGATCTACACGATCGGCCCGTACCTGTGGCCCGGGCTGATCCGCCATTTGCAGCGCAAGGCTCCGCAAATGCAGCTGCTGCTGAGCGAGAACTTCACGGTGAAGCTGATCGAGCAGGTGCGCAATGGCGAGATCGACGTGGCGATCATGGCGCTGCCGCTGCCGGCCTGCGGGCTGTCGGTGCAGGCGGTCTACGACGAGCCGTTCGTGATCGCGGTGCCGCGCCGGCATGCGTGGACGCGCCGCAAGGCGATCGCCAGCGCCGACCTGGAAAACGAAACGATGCTGTTATTGGGCAGCGGACACTGCTTTCGCGACCAGGTGCTCGATGTGTGCCCCGAGCGGTCGCGCGACACGGAGTCGCCCGAAGGCATGCAGCGCACGTTCGAAGGCTCCTCGCTGGAGACGATCCGCCAGATGGTGGCTACCGGCATCGGCATTACCGTGATGCCCCGCACTGCGATGCCGGCGCGGGTTTCGCGGCAGTCGCTGGTCGCCTACCTGCCGTTCAGAAATCCGCCGCCGCACCGGCGCGTGGTGCTGGCGTGGCGCCGCTCGTTCACGCGGACCGAAGCGGTGGAGTCGCTGCGGCAGGCGATCCTGGACTGCACGCTGGACGGCGTCGAAAAGCTCGAAGCGGCGATCGAGGCCGCTTGAGCATTGCCCAAAGGCCCGCGATGGACACCGCCGCCACAACGTCGCACCGCTGGATGCAACGCCTTCGGCTGTACCGACGGCTGACCCGGCTCGACCGGCCGGTCGGCACGCTGCTGCTGCTGTGGCCGACGCTGACCGCCCTGTGGTTCGCCGCGCACGGCTGGCCCGGCTGGCAGCTGGCGGCGATTTTCGTCGTCGGTACCTGGCTGATGCGGTCGGCCGGCTGCGCGATCAACGACGTGGCCGACCGCCGGTTCGATGCGCACGTCAAGCGCACCGCGCAGCGGGTTGTCGCCACCGGCGCCGTCTCTTCGCGCGAGGCGCTGGCGGTAGCCGCTGTGCTGGCCGCGGCAGCCGCAGTGACGCTGCTGTGGCTGAACGCGGCCGCGCGCCTGGCGGCGTTGGTGGCGATTGCGGTGACCGCTGCCTATCCGTACTTCAAGCGGTTTTTCGCGCTGCCGCAGGCGATGCTGGGGATTGCGTTCTCGTTCGGAATTCCGATGGCGTTTTGCGCGGTCCAGGGGCGGCTGCCGGCCGCGGGCTGGTGGATGCTGGCGGCCAATTTCTTCTGGGTGATCGCCTACGACACCGAATATGCGATGGTCGACCGCGACGATGACGTCAAGCTCGGTCTTCGTTCGTCGGCGATCCTGTTCGGCCGCACCGATGTGGCGATGGTCGCGCTGTGCTACGCGATCTACCTGGCGGCGATGGCCGCGCTCGCGTGGAGCGAGCGGCTGGGACCGGGCTTTGCAGTGGGCTGGCTGGCGGCGGCCGGCTGTGCCGTGTATCACGTCCGGCTGATCCGGCAGCGCCAGCGCGAGGCCTGCTTTCGCGCGTTCCTGCACAACCAGTGGCTGGGGCTGGCGATTTTCGCGGGGACGGTCGCCGGTTTTGGCTGATCGCGATCGCGACGATATCGCCGGTGAAGTCACGAAGGCGCTAAGGTCATCGATAAACTGAGGCCGTGAGTTCGACCGGTCATCGCTCCGCCTTCCGGCGCAACCACCGACCAGGCGTTCGGTCTGCCCGATCCCCCGAGCCTGACGATCATTCAGCCGGCCGGCCCGGTCCCGGCGTTCGACCCCACCAATTCCGACATGGTTGGCTGGGCCGTGGAAACGACGCTGGATGTCGAATGGGCGCATGCGATTGCCCCGGGAGCCGCGATCCTGCTGGTCGAAACGCCGGTCTCGGAGACCGAAGGCGTGCAGGGTTTCCCGGAAATCGTCACGGCCGAGAACTACGTGATCGACCACGACCTCGGCGACGTCATCAGCCAGAGCTTCGGCGCCACCGAGGAAACATTCCCGGACGCCGCGTCGATCCTCGCGTTGCGCAGTGCATTCAAAAACGCCAGGGAGCACCATGTGACGGTTCTGGCGGCATCCGGCGACTTGGGTGCAACCGACTGGGAATTGAACTTGAGCGACATCTACCCGATGCGCGTGAATTCCTGGCCCTCGTCCGATCCGCTCGTGACCTCGGTGGGCGGCTCTCAGCTCACCCTCGACGATTCGGGCAGGCGGCTGGCGCCCGACGTCGTGTGGAACGACTTCGGCGGTTCCGGCGGTGGTGGCGTGTCGGCGGTTTTCGAGCGACTGGAGTTCCAGGATGCCGTCAGGGACGTGGTATTCGGGGCCAGGCGCACCCCGGATATCAGCATGAGCGCGTCCTGCGACGGTGTTGTCGTCTTCTACTATTCGTTCCGGCCGACCCGCATCGGCTGGCACCTGGTGTGCGGTACCAGCGAGGCCTCTCCGTTGTTCGCGGGGATCGTAGCGATGGCGGACCAGCTGGCCGGCAAGCGACTGGGACACCTGGGCGGTGCCCTCTACGAACTATACGAAGAGCGCAGCCGCGGTGAAGAGCACGGCCGCAGCCTCATCGACATTACTCAGGGCAACAACACGCTTGGTCCGTTCACCAACGGTGACGGCAAGACGTATACCGTCCAGGGCTACACAGCGGGGCCTGGCTACGATCTGGCGAGCGGGCTGGGGACGTTCGACGGGGCCGCGTTGGTGCGCGCTCTGGCGGAGCGAGCCCGAGGAGAGTGAGTCTGATGCAAATCCGGTCGAACCCGGCCCGTCTGCCCGGGTTCGACGATTACGATTGATCCGAAGGGGATTTCGACCCGCGATACCCCCGGGCCGATGCCGGTCCGCGAGCGGGCTGGGACTGGGACTAGGACCAGGCCGCGGGCGCGGCGTCGCGGGCCTGGCCGGCGTCGAAACGAAACAGGCTGACCGCGCGCGCCAGTGAGACCGCGAGCCGTTTCATCGATTCGGAAGATGCAGCCGACTGCTCGACCAGCGCGGCGTTTTGCTGCGTCATCCGCTGCAGCTCGCCGATCGCGACCTGGAGCTGCTCGATATCAGCCGCCTGCGAGGACGAAGCCGCGTTGATCTCCGCAATGAGCTCGGAGACCCGCCGTACCTGCTGCACGATCTCTCGCATCGTCTGACCGGCATCGACGACCAGGCTGGAGCCGGAGCGGACCTTGTTCACGCTCTCCTGGATCAGATTCTTGATCTCGCGCGCGGCGTCGGCGCTGCGATGCGCCAGGGCCCGCACCTCGCCGGCCACCACGGCGAACCCGCGTCCCTGCTCGCCGGCGCGCGCGGCTTCGACGGCGGCGTTGAGCGCGAGGATGTTGGTCTGGAATGCGATCGAGTCGATGACGCCAATGATGTGGCTTATCTTGGTCGAGCTGGCTTCGATCTGCCCCATCGTCTCCACGACCTGGCCGATCACCTGGCCACCCTTGGTTGCGACGTCGGACGCCGACGTGGCCAGCTGATTCGCCCGGCTCGCGTTGCCGGCGCTTTGCTTGACCGTTCGGGTGATCTGCTCGACGCTGGAGGCGGTGCGCTGCAGACTGGTTGCCGCATTTTCGGTGCGCGCCGACAGATCCAGATTGCCGGTCGCGATATCGGAGGATGCGGTGTGGATGCCGTCGCTGCTGTCGCGGACCTGGCCGACGATGTCGCGCAGCGCTTCGGTCATCCCGGCCAGGGCATTGAGCAACTGCGCGGTCTCGTCTTTGCCGTCGACCCGGCGAGCGGCCGATAGATCGCCGACAGAGATCGCCTGGGCCACGCGAATGCTGTCGTTCAGGGGCTCGGTCAGGCGGGCGATCATCGTCCGCACGAAGTACACGGCCAGCGTCAGCGCCAGGGCGGCCGCCGCAAAGACGGCGATGATCTGGTTGCTCGCCTCGCTCTGGGCCTGCGCGATCGTGGAGCGCGTCTTTTCCTCATACTGTTCGTCCAGCCGCTGCACGCCTTCGCTGACACTGTTGATCGCGGCACGCAGCGGGACCAGATCCTGCAGCGTCGCGCCGGCTCCGAGCTTGCCAGACAGCAGCGCCAGGTCGGAGTCCAGCTTGGCGGCATCCGCGGCTTCGGAGCGCTGCGCGATTTCGTGCACGCTATCGGCCGACTTGTGCAGGGCCTCCAGGGCCTTGGCGGACAGCTTGCCGCTGTGGACCGCATCGGTCACGCCGTCGACGAACTGCTTGTACGTCTTGCTCGCCACGTTGACCTGCAGGTGCAGCGGAAAGGTGACCGCGAGCAGGCCGGACCGGCGGCTATCCATCCACGCCTGGACGGTCAGCAGGATCGCCAGCGGCAATATCACGAACGCGAACTGGGCCGTGATCTTGTGGCCCCATCCGAGTCGGATATTCATCGCTGTGTCCTCGCTGCCGAGCGCACGCTTTCGTTTCCCCTTGAACATCGATCACCATGGCGCCGTCGCGTCGCGCGCTGTCGACATGGCCGACGGCGACAAAACGACGGGCGATCATCGGACGTTAAGGTCACCTCAGGCAGCCGCATCCGCGGATAAGACGGCCCTTGGGCGCGCATTCGCGCGTCTTGATCGAGAGGAAGGGGTGTCGGCGCTGGCCTACGGCCCGCGGTCGGAAACCGGCGCGACGACCACTTGCGAGGCCTCGTGCGCGGCAGGGGAGGGGGAGGTAGCGTATTTGACGACCAGACGTGCACTGGTGGCGTGTTCGCCGTCCCAGGCGAAGAAGCCGATACAGACCTGCTTGGTCTGGTCCGATTCGGGCCGCTCGAAGGGTTTGTCCGCGAAGCGAGCCCGTCCCATATCCTGGCC
>WNFI01258903.1_pt1 | contig 20668 bp, 17 predicted proteins | sample 5400471 | NCBI WGS metagenome assembly WNFI01 (sample SAMN13153348, study PRJNA577476) | soil metagenome | isolation source: 100 cm saprolite on Douglas fir-dominated hillslope | place: USA:California | collected 2013-09-17
GTTGATCAGTCATGACCAACCTGGACACCTTTCCTGGAATCGACGAGTGCATCTTCTGCTACTGCAAGGTGCGTCCCGCGACCCGGCAGGAAGTGGAAGCGCGCCTATACTGCGAGCCCCGAGTATCGTGCGGCGGTCGAGCAGCAAGACGGCACCTGGTATGTCTGTGCTCGGTGCGGGCCGGGATCGGCCACGAAGTGGCAGTCGATCGCGCTGGAGTAATTGTGGCGCGCGCCCGCTCGTGTGAACTATAAGTTACAATTCGATGGAGCTGCGGTACTACCAGGCGCAATCGGGGCGATGTCCTTTCGTGGAATGGCTGGGACGCTTGGTCGATCGCGAGGCGCGCGCGCGAATCGAAGCGCGCCTTGCGATCGTAGCGGCCGGATCGTTCGGCGACGCGAAGCCGATAGGCAATGGCGTGATGGAGCTACGGATAGATTGGGGCCCGGGCTATCGCGTCTATTTCACCAGGGATGGGCAGGTGGTGGTGCTCCTTCTCTGCGGCGGCGACAAGCGTACTCAAGACAAGGACATCAAGCATGCGAAGGACTACTTCCATGACTACAAGCGGTGGACGGCGGCGACAAGCGGCCGCATTACCTAGTCTCCCGTATGACGACTGGTTGATGGAGCAACTGAAGGATCCGGCGGAAGCGGCCGGCTATCTCGAGGCCGTCATCGAGCAAGGCGATCAGAAGGCCCTGATGATCGCGCTTCGACATGTCGCCATGGCGCAGGGAGGCATCGCTGCCGTGGCGCGCCGCGCGAAGGTGACTCGAGAGGCGGCGTATCGAATGCTGTCCAAATCGGGCAATCCCGAGCTCCGTAGCTTGAATGCGATCCTTGCAGCGGCAGGACTGCGTCTTTCGGTGAAGCCGATCAGGACGGTCGCGAAGGCTGCGCAGAAGCGCGCGCATTACCTCGCTTCGAGGCTGAAATGACGAGCCGGCGCAGGGCTCTGCCGGTGAAATACATGACGATCTCGTGCGCCGGACATGCGCCGGTTGCCCCATTCAAGGGGCGAACAGGATCACATTCAATGTGTCCAACTGCCCGTGCCTGCCCTCAAACGACTTTCATCGTGGCTTGTCGCCCTCGCGGCCCTGCTGCCGTGGCTGTGCCACGCGGAAAACTACTCCGACATGTGGTGGAACCCCGGCGAGTCGGGGTGGGGCATCACCATCGCCGACCACGAGACGCAGCTCTTCGCGGTCTGGTACGCCTACGACACCGATGGCTCTCCGGTCTGGTTCACGGTCCCGGGCGGGAGGTTCAGCGCCGATCGGCGCTTCTTCAGCGGCGATCTCTACCGCACGACCGGCCCTTCATTCGCCGGCGCCTTCAATCCGGGCGCCGTCGTCACGTCGAAGGTCGGTACCGCTTCGTTCGACTTCGCCCCGGCGGGCGCGGCCGGCGGCCCGGCCCTTTTCACCTGGAGCGTCGGGCCGCTCGCGCGCACGAAGCAGATCGAGCGCCTGCCCTTCGGCAGCGCCGCGCCCAACTGGGGAATCGACCACACCGATCTCTGGTGGAACTCCGCGGAGTCCGGATGGGGCCTCACGCTCGCGCAGCACGGTAACAACCTTTTCGGCGCCTGGTTCACGTACGCGCCCTCGGGGCAGCCGCTCTTCATCGTAATGCCCGGCGTGCAGGCGCTATCGGCCGACACGTTCACGGGGGCGCTCTATACGACCACGGGGCCCGCGTACAACGCCGCGAGCTTCGACCCCGCGCAAGTCCGCGTCACTCCGGCGGGATCGGCGACGGTGCGCTTCACCGGGGATACGGCGACTTTCACCGCCACGGTAGGCGGCGTGACGCAGGTGGGGGGTGGAGCGGAGGCTCTGCCATGCAATCCAACGCGGCCGGAGCAACAGCCTCGGTCACCTTCACCGGCACCTCCGTACGCTGGATCGGCAGCCGCGGCCGGGGCATGGGAATCGCTACGCTCAGCGTGGATGGAGGACCTCCCCGGGAAGTGAGCCTGTTCTCGCGCCCGACCGATGAGATTCACACGCCCATCGTCACGATCAACGACTTGAGCGCCGGCCAGCACACGCTGACGATCACGGTGGCGGGGCGGCATGACAGCCAGGGCGAAGGAAACGTGGTGGTGGTGGATGCGTTCGATATCCAGCCGGGGACCACCGTGTCGCACTGGCAGGAGACCAACCCCGACATGAGTTTCAGCGCCGGCTGGACCAAGTCGAGCATCGCCCAGAACTTCAGCGGCACCGGCGTCTCGAACGTGCCCGAGCTGCCGGTGAGCGCGAAGGAAACGCAGGCCGCGGGCGAAACCCTCACGCTGCCGTTCCGCGGTACCGCGATCAACTGGATCGGCTATCGCGGTCCGGACGCCGGCATCGCCACTGTCCGCATCGACGCCGGCGCGGCGAGCGAGGTCGACATGTATTACCCCATCGGGACGTACCAGCCGGTCGTGTTCACGGCTATGGGGCTCGCCGATGCGAACCACACGTTGACGATCACGGCGACCGGCCGCAAGAACGCTGCATCGAGCGCTGCCAGGGTCGTCGTCGACGCGGTCGACGTGATCACACCCGGACGGCGCTACGAGGAATACGAGCCCTCGATCGTCTATACGGGCAGAACCTGGACGCCCCACAACGACGCGCGGGTCTGGAGCGAAGGTTCGACCGCCACGTCCAACGAGCCGGGCGCGACCGCGACCTTCAGCTTCACGGGGACGTCGGCGAGCTGGATCGGATGCGAGAAGGGGAGCGCCGGCGGGGTGGCCGACGTCTACATCGACGGCGTTTTCCAGAGACAGGTGAAGCTCAACCAGAGCTACCCGATCGAGGGCTACCAGATGACCGTCTTCAGGGCGGACGGGCTCACCAACGCTCCGCACACGCTCAAGATCCAGGTGGTCAACACCGATGGGTCGTACGTCGTGGTGGATGCTTTCGACGTTCACCCGTAAGTTTGTTGCCGGGGTCGTACGCAAATGGGTCAAGGCAAGCTGAGTAGAGGCACCAGCGCATCCGCCGCTTGTGCGTGGTAGCGCGCGGTCGGGTGGAACGAGCCCACCATCAAGTCGATTCCCAAACCCGATAACGAGCTCAGGCCCTGGATTCGCGCATCGGCTTGAGCCTTGTTTTTCGCCGGAGCGAGAGCGCCGCAATCGAACGCCTTGAGGCGTTCCTGCGCCCGAACGAGGGAACGGCTGGTCCACAGGGAAAGAATCGAGTCGTTCGGGGTGCGAAACCAGCGCTCCCGCGATTGATCGTATGCGCTCCACGCTTCCGGCGAGGGCGCGTTGTCCCACAGCTCCACGCGCCCCGGGATCGGATAGCCGAGCTCCTTGTCCACGGTCGTCTTGACCGCGCATATGCCATGCCTCTCGACCGCGGCGAGGTGGGAAGTCGCGACGTGCCACCCCTGCGGCGCGGACTTCAACGCGACGCGCATCGGTTCGACCACGCCGTCGTAGGCTTCCTGCGCCTTCTTCCTGGAAAGAACGAATCGCGAGCCGGGGAGGAGGGTTTTCAAGCCATCCAACATGGCTTTGCTTCCCTCGTCGCAGGGCTTGCCTTGGCTGTCGTAGAGCAGGTTCGGGTACGCCGGAACGAATACGCGGCCGGCGGCGATGTCGAGGCTGCGCTCGAACGCCTTCTGCAGCTCCGCCCACTTTGCGGGCAGCTTTTCGATGAGCTTCTTCGCCTCGTCGGCGGGCATGGCGCCGAGAAATTCGCGTATCACGCACGCCATCGGGTCTCCGTTGGACGGAAGGATGGCGTCGGCGATGACCCTTGCGAATCCCGCGTCGTTGCCGCCGATCGTGAGCAGCACCGCATCCGCCTTGCGCATCTGTTTCGGGCAGCGCAGCCGGCGGTCCTTTTGCTTCACCGGCGCAACGGGGCAAAGATCCGCTACCGCCTGGTCGATCTGCGGCACCGACACGGACGTCGTGTCGATGAGGGGCTGCTGGGCGACGCTGATCAGCTCGTCGACGGTCGCGCCCGAGCAGCTGTAGAAGAGAAACGTCACCACGCGGTGCGGGTCCGCCGCGGCATACGCGAGCGCTGCGAGCGCCTGGAACGACCATAGCGAGCGATGGCAGCCCGCGTGCAGCCAACGCGCATCCTTCACGCGCGTTGTGTTCAGGAGCACCGCCCATCGGAGGCGCTCGTCGTCGGAGTTGTCGAGATCGAAGATGTTGTCGAGCTCGTTGAATGCCCAGCCCGTCGGGTTGTCCGGGTTGCCTTCGCCGGAGCTGTACGAATCGCCGAAACCCAGGACCAGCTTTTCATCGATGACGATCGTCTCGGTTCGCGCGCCCAGCTCGTCGCTCGCCGCCGAAACGGTTCCTCCGCCCATCGGCACGGTCAGCGTGGTCGAATCCGCGCACTTCACCGCGAGCGCGCTACGCATGCGCAGCGCCCGCTGCTTCGTATCCGCCACGCTCCATCGGCATTGGGCCGATGCAGGCGCGTTTTTCACGCGTATTCGGATGTCGCGAGGGCTCCCCTGCGCATACGCCCGCGAGTATCCGGGCCCGTTGAGGTTCGCACGGTTCTCCTTCATGACGGTGTTCATTTCCGGCGGAGCGAGCCGTTGCAGGACGGCGACCATGCCTTCCCCCGCTCGCGGGGCCAACTTCTTCGCGTGGTCGGTCTCCATCAAGGGAAAGCCGTTCACGACTTCCCATTCGAAGGCTTCCATTGCGGCGGCTTGCGCGGATATCGACAAGGCGATCGCGGCGACGATGGCTTTCATGGCTCGCTCCAGGCAGGGAAGGTGTGAGGGTAGAAGGTTTTGCGGACATATGGATACCACATGCGCGGGTGGGAAACGGCCGAAGCGAGGCACGCCTTAAACTACCGGCATGACAACCTCCACCGAATCCGACCTCGACCGCCTCGAGCAATACCTCGACCATCCCGAGCGCGCCGAGGTCACGCTGCCCCTCGATGCGGTGCAAGGGCTGTTCGCCGCCATCGCATGCGCCTCACCCCCCGTGTCGCGCGCGAAGTGGCTTCCCGCGATTCTGGGCATCTCGCTCTCAGCCGGCGGCCCGGAAGACATCGAGCCCATCGCGCGGCTCCTTGAGCGCTTCGCCGAGGACACCGCGCGCCAGTTGAATGAAGGCGAAGGCTTCGACTTCATCCTCTACGGCGGCGAGGACGAGGATTTCTCGACGTGGGCCGACGGCTATCTCGCCGGCGTCGACCTCATCGATCCGCCGTGGGAAGAGGAAGCCGAGGCCGAGGATCTCGACAAGCGCGTTCCGCCGACGGTGAAGCGCGAAGGGCCCAAGGTGGGGCGCAACGACCCGTGTCCGTGCGGAAGCGGGCGGAAGTACAAGAGCTGTCACGGACGCTGACCCTTGGATCAAAGCTGCCATGGTGACAAAATGGCACCAGGCGTGGTACCCTTGCAATGCCGGTGCTCTTTCCACAATCCGCTGTCCATTGATCTCGACACAGGCCATGACCCTTCCTTCCGACGATCGAGGCCGAATTACGGCCAGGGTGCCGCAAAGCGTGCAGGAGACTCTTCAGCAGGCGGCTGACTTGGTAGGCTCGCCTTTGAATCAGTTCATCGTTCAAGCAGCGCTGCGCGAGGCGCAACGCGTCATCGAACATGAGCGAGTCCTCGAGTTGTCCCATCACGATGCGGCGTTTCTTTTGAAGCTGTTGGAGCGCCCTCCCAAGCCCAACGCAAGGCTCGCAAGAGCGCTCCAGCATTACAAGCGCGGGACGCTAGATGCTGACAATTCAGTCTTTGAGTGGAAACCACAAGAGAAGCGGGTTCGATTGCGGAAGAGCCGAGCTTAACGATTGGCTCGGTCGATTCGCCAGGCAGCACCAGGACAAGGGAATATCGCAAACGTTTGTGGCCATCGATTCGGAAACGCCAGGCAGAGTCTTGGGCTATTACGCGTTAACGGTTTGTGAAATCGATGCGAAGGAGCTTCCGCCGGACGTGGCGGCAAGGCTTCCGCGAAAGGTTCCGGGAATCCGCCTTGGTCGTTTAGCGGTAGACCTCTCGGTACAAGGCGGTGGGCTGGGAGAATTGCTGTTGATGGACGCAATTCAGCGTAGCTGCAAGGTGAAAGGCAACATTGGTGTTCACGCTCTCTTTGTAGATGCAAAGGACGAGCGCGCAGCGGCGTTTTATCGGCACTATGGTTTCGCGCCGTTTCCCGATTCACCGAATAGATTGATTCTCCCCTTCTCGACCATTTGCTCCTCATAGGAAAGAGCCCCGGGGGTATTGTCGCCATGCCACCTGCACAAGAGGGACTCGAGGCCGCGGCGCGCGTGCGCGAGGCGGTCGATGGCCTGTATCGCACCGAGTCGCGCCGCGTCTTCGCTACGCTGGTGCGCCTCCTCGGGGACTTCGATATCGCGGAGGAGGCGCTGCACGATGCCTTCCGCGCCGCGCTCGAGCAATGGCCCCGCGAGGGCGTCCCCGCGAATCCGCGCGCCTGGCTCGTGTCCACCGGCCGATTCAAGGCGATCGACGGCATCCGCCGCAATTCGCGCTTCGACGCGCTGGACGACCATGCCGAGCATGTCGGCGCGCTCGCCGCCGAGGATCGCCCGCTGCAAGCCGATGAGATCGAGGACGATCGGCTGCGGCTCATCTTCACCTGCTGCCACCCGGCGCTCGCGCCCGATGCGCAGGTCGCCCTCACGCTGCGCGAAGTCTGCGACCTGAAGACCGAGGAAATCGCGCACGCCTTCCTCGCGCCCGCGCCCACGCTGGCCCAGCGCATCGTGCGCGCCAAGGCGAAGATCCGCGATGCGCGCATTCCCTACGAAGTGCCGTCGGCCGCGGAGCTGCCGGAGCGCCTCGACGCCGTGCTGCGCGTGGTCTACCTCGTGTTCAACGAAGGCTACTCCGCGTCATCGGGCGCGTCGCTGACTCGTGCCGACCTGTCGGCCGAAGCGATCCGGCTCGCGCGCCTGCTGGTCGAGCTGCTGCCCGAGCCCGAGGCGCTCGGCATGCTGGCGCTCATGCTGCTGCACGAATCGCGGCGCGCGGCGCGCACCTCGCCGTCGGGCGACTTGATCCTGCTGGACGATCAGGACCGCGCCCTTTGGAATCGGGACATGATCGCGGAGGGCGCTTCGCTCGTGGAGAAGGCACTCGCTTCCCGGAGCTTCGGGGCCTACACCCTCCAGGCGGCGATCGCGGCCATCCATGCCGAGGCGCCGAATGCCACGGCAACCGATTGGCGCGAGATCGTCGGGCTGTACGACGTGCTGATGCGCCTCGCTCCGTCGCCGATCGTGGAGCTGAACCGCGCGGTGGCGGTGGCGATGCGCGACGGCCCCGCCGCGGGTCTCGCCCTCGTGGATGCGATCCTCGCCCGCGGCGAGCTCGCCGATTACCACCTCGCGCATGCCGCGCGCGCCGACTTCTCGCGGCGGCTGGGACAGGGTGGCGAGGCGCGGGTTTCCTACGAGAGGGCACTCGCCCTCGCGCGGCAGGAGCCCGAGCGGCGCTTCCTCGAGCGGCGCCTGGCGGAATTGCGAAATTGATCGGGACGTGTCGATTTGGCGACGCGCCAATCGACCAGTAGATACCAATCGCAAAGGGAGGTACCCATGAAATACCTGTGCCTGGTGTATGGAGAAGAGCGGGCATTCGACAGCGTTCCCGACAGCCACTGCGTCGCGTACGACGAGTCGATTCGCGAGAGCGGCCATTGCGTCGCTTCGGAAGCGCTGCAGCCGGTCTCGACCGCCACGACCGTGCGCGTGCGCAACGGCAAGGTCTCGGTGACCGACGGTCCCTTCGCCGAGACCAAGGAGTATCTCGCCGGCTTCTACCTCATCGAGGCGCGCGACCTGAACGAAGCGATCCAGCTCGCCTCGCGAATTCCCCCTGCCCAGGTGGGCAGCATCGAGGTGCGCCCGGTCCGGCCGATTCGCGAAACTGTGCGCGCTACAAAGGCAGCCTCAGGGCAATGATCCCGGACGCCTGACGCCCCTGCGCTTGCCCCGCGGGGGCGTTCGCTTTTTTCGCTTCGTTGCCGCCACCCGGCGGAGGATCGTCGCATTCAACAGGTAAGCAACAGGCATGGGGGCCTCCGGGTTTTCGGGTCTCTCCCCTGGTCGAACGGCAAGCGCCGATTTCGACCGTTCCCCTGAAAAATATCGTTGTCGAGGCTGGGTAGTTCCGTTCGACTGGTTATGGCCAACCAGGAGCGGCACATGCAAGCACTCATGAGCATTTCAGGGATGTTGCGTCGGTGGGGCCACGCATTCGGCCCCTATCTGCTGCTGGAGATCCTGTTGCCGGGCGGAACTCTCCTCGCGTTTCTGCTGTATCTGTATCGCCGCCGCGTCGCCCGCGCGACTCACCGCACGGTCACCCAGCGTACCTCGAGCCAGCTATCCGGCCGATACGCCACCTCCACATTCGCGCGGGAGGCCCAGGGCGCCATGCGCCGATGCAGCGGGATGTGGTGGATGTTCTCGCGCTCGATCCGGAAGGCCTCGTTGATGAGCGCCTGCCGTTTCGCGCGATCCATCTCGACCTTCGCCTGGTCGATGAGGTCGTCCATCTTCTCGTCGCGGTAATCGCCCCAGTTGAAGTCGCCATCGCCGCGCGCATTGCGGCCATGCAGCAACGGCTGAAGCGTGAACATCGCGTCGACGTTCGGGCCGCCCCAGCCCAGCAGGAAGAACGAACCCTCGCGCGCCTGGCCCTTCGCGAAGAAGCGCGCGTTCTGCAGCGAGTTCACCTTCACCGTGACGTTCACGCGCGCGAGCATGCCGGCGATCGCGGTGCAGACGAATTCGCGCACGTTCTGGCAGTCGAGCTCGGTCGCGAAGCCGTTCGGGAAGCCGGCCTCGGCCAGTAACCGCTTCGCGGCCGCGACGTCGTAGGGCAAGCGTGAGTTCATCTCGGGAGGAACACCCGCGGCCTCGGGGTTCGGCAGCACGACGCCGGCCGGCACGGCAAGCCCGCGCATGACCACGCGATTGATCGCATCCGTATCGATCGCTTGATAGAGAGCACGCCGCACGCGCAGGTCCTTGAAGGGGCTCCCTTCGCGCGACTGGTTCATGGCGAGGAAGAAGACCAGGTTCTCCGGCGCGCGGTAGATGCGGATGCGTGGATCGCGCGACAACCGCTCGATGTCCTGGTTGGGCGGGTCGAGGACGAAGTCGAGGTCGCCCGCCGCCAGCGCGGCCATGCGCGTGGCGTCCGACTTGATCACCGTGTACACGATCTCGTCCACGTTGCCCTCGAACGTCCCCCACCACGCGGCGTTCCTCTTGAACACGCTCCGCACGTCGGGCTCGCGCGAGACGAACATGTACGGCCCTGTCCCCATGGCGTTCCTCGAGGCGTAGGTGTCCTCGCCCTTGCTGAAATCCTGCGGGCGCGCGGCGCCGTGCTTCTCGCACCAGGGCTTGCTCATGATCGCGAGGAGCGCCACGGTCTCGAGCATCACGGGGTTGGGCACCGGGGTGGTGAATTCCACCGTGTTGGCGTCCACCTTGCGCGGCTCGCCCACCGCGCGGCCGTACACGCGAAAGGTCGACGTGTCGCCCTGCGCGCGCTTGATCGAGAACACCACGTCGTCGGCGGTGAAGGAGCTCCCGTCGTGCCACTTCGCGGCCCGACGCAGGTTGAAGCGCCACACCGTGGGCGAGGCCTGCGACCAGCTCTCCGCGAGCCCGGGGATCACCTCGAGCTTCCTGCCGCGCTTGACGAGCGCCTCGTACACCTGGCCGTTGATCGCGTTGTTGACGATCTGGTTCTGCGCGTGGGGGTCCGCGCTCGAGTGGTCGTTCACGCTCGCCCAGCGGAAGGGGGCGGCCTGGGAGGCCGATGCGAAGAGGGCGAGGGCGAGAAGGACGCGGAGCGAGTTCATGCCCGCGATTGTAAGGAATCGCACGGATCAGCCCGCGAGGAGCTCGAAGGCCGGGCGCGAAGATAGCCCTCCCCTCGCGCTGCGTGCATCAAAGCGGCCGCCGATCGCCCCGCTCCCAGTGGCGCAATGTCGCGAGGCTGAAGCCGAAGCGGCGGCAGAACTGCTTTTGCGTCATGTGCATGCGCTTGCGAAGCGCGACGACGTCGATGTGCTGGGGACGGTAGTAGATTTTGGTATCTTTCGAAAAAGGTAATCCAGTGGATGACGGTGTGGCGCACGCTGGGCCATGCACGATGAGGGGGTAATCCACAGGATGAGCGGGAGGCAGCCGCCGCTCAGGGGCTTTGCTGGGGGGACCCCGTGCGCGCCCGGCGGGACGCGGTATCGGGTGCCGCCTCGATTCGATACGTCTGGCGTGCTCCCGAAGGTTGCTCGACGACCAGGTACTTCGAGCGCTCCTCCCGCGCCGCGGCGATGTAGCGGGCGGCGGGCGAATCCGCCGCATAGCAGGGCGCGGGCCGCGCCTCGGGCAGCGAGCGGCAGGCCTGGTCGTGGAGGAGGAGCAGCTTCTCGTGCTCGCGCAGGGCGGCTTGGCGTTCCGCGGCGGGCGTGGCGGCAAGATCGGCGTCGATGTCGCGCTTCCATGCGGCGAGCTCGGCCGCCATCGCGCGGGGCGATGGGTCCAGCGGCTGCAGCATGTGGCGCTCCCCCTCGTCCCACCGCTTGATCACCACGCGCCGGTAGCCGGGCGCGTAGATGCGCACGACCGGATCCTGCCCCGGCACGAGCTTCCATCCGCGCGTGTCGACGTACTGCTTCCAGTCGATGATGTAGAAGCGGCCGCCGACCACGCTCGTCACTTCCTTCATGACGCGCCGCGTGCGCGGCCCGTCGCGCAGCACCCACGTCACGTCCACGACCGCCTGCACCAGCGGGGGCTTGCCGGTCTGTGCGTCCACCACCCAGCCGGTGAGATCCGGCCCATCGGCGGGCGCCGGCGCATCGACTGCGGCGCAAGCGAGGGCCGCCCCCATCGCCCACGCCGCGATCCAGGCGCGCCTCATTGGAAGATGAGGGTGGTGACGGGAAAGGGCGCCTTGTTCGTGAGGGCCGGCAGCGTCGTGAGGTCGCCTTCGGTGGGCGTGCCGAAGACCCGGAAGAGCGAATAGCTGTCGAAGGAGTTGACGCCGCGCAGCGGGGCGAATACCGCGACGAGGTACGTGTTCCTCTCGACGTCGAGCTGGTTCGATTCGGGACCGTACCCCGGCGCGCCGATGGTGCCGAACGCAACGCCGGAGGTCCGGATCGCGGCGAAGTACGGATCCTGGTCGGTGATCAACGCCACGCGGCTGTAGCGCGCCGGCGGCAGGTCCTGGACGAAGGCGAGCGGCGGGTCGTTGAAATTCACGAAGCTCAGGCTGACATTCAGGTTCGTCCGGTCCCATGGCGAGTCGATCACGCCGTCCTGCGGGTTCTTGTCCAGGGTGTCCAGCAGCGTCGGGGAGGTGGTGTCGGTGAAGGTGCCGTTGAAGAGGATCTGGTCGGTCGAGTTGTAGAGCGCGAGGTACGTCGGCTCGAATACGTCCTTCGTTCCGACGACGACTTCGTCCGGATCGTTGCCGAACGCGCCCCGATAGACGACCTGGATGTAGAGGTCGGTCGCATTGATGGGGATCTGCTGCCCGAACATGAACGTGAGGGGCGTCGGCGTGGTCTTGCTGAGGCTCACGCCGTCGAACGAGTTGCTGGAGACGACGATCTCCTCGGTGTCGGTGCGGTAGCTGTTGTTGGTGCAGGGCGCGGTCAGCGTGATGAACTCGCCGCTCAAGTCGTCCTTGTAGCAGCCGTTGCGGTGGAATTTCGCCACGGCGACGAGCTTGCCGCCGCTCATGGCTTCGCCGGCCGGCGAGGCGTCGCGCACCTTGAGCTTGATCTTGTCGAAGCCCACGAAGCCGCTCATGGGATCGGTCTGGTGGATGGTGCTGTGGTCGACGATCGCGTAGATCTTCTCGTCGGGAGCGGTGATCGCGAGCGAGCCCCTGAAGAAGCGCCCGATGAGCCCCGCCGAATAGCCCACGGCGCGCGGAACGAGGAGCTGCGCGTAGCGGTCGTGGTTGGTGTTGTAGAGGGGGTACGCGTGCCTGGCGACCGTCTGCATGCGCTCGAAGTCGAAGAGCGAGAACGTCGACAGCCGCTCGTTGATCTCCGGGGCGCCGGTGTAGGGATCGGTGAACGAGTTGGCCGCGTACTGGACGGTCACGTTGGTCGCGATGACGCTCTGGTTGCGCAAGTCGAGCACCTGTGCGATGACCTCCTCGTCGAGGAGCGTGCCCTGGGGCGAGGCGTAGCGCCCCGTATCGAGGTTGGTCCCCTCGCTCACGAAGTTGCGGTTCGTCACCTGCGCAAGGCCGCGGCCGTCCGCGGTGTTCCAGTAGCTGCGGTAGGTCGGCAGCCGCACGCTTGGATAGCCGCCGAAATTGAGGGTGCGGAGCGTGAAGAGCGTGCGCTTCTCATAGCGGCTGTAGTCGGGAAAGAGGTAATAGAACTGCTCGGTGAGGGAGAAATGGTCGTCGTTGCGCACGTGTTGGGGCTGCGCCATGTCCTGCAGCAAGTGCGTGAACTGGCCCACGCCGCGGAAGGTGTCGCGCCACTTCTTGGGCCGCACGATGGTGTCGGTGTTGGTGAGCGCGCCGTACAAGGAATCGCGCGTGCCGGGCAGCGAATACGTGGCGTTGTCGGCCGCGTTGAAGGCCCAGTCGGGCGCCGCCTGGAAGGATCCGAACAGGCCCTGGCTCCCCGTGGGGGCGAGCGGGTCGTAGAAGTGGAAGAGCGAGCGGATGAAGTTGTCTTCGCTCATGCTGCCCGACATGGCCCAGCCGAGTGCGGTATCGCCGGCGAATGCCTCCGTGGCGAGGTTCCCGTCCGCATCGAAGAGATGCAGGACGCCGAGATCCTTGAGGAAGTCGCGGTCCCTTACCGCTCGCGTGAAGGCGGACCGCGTCATCTCGCGGTGCACCGGCGTCTCGTAGGCGAAGGCCGCCTGCGCGACGAGGCCGAGCGCGCATGCGGCGAGCCGGATCGATCGGATCGTTGTGCTCATGGCTTGTCCTTTCCATACACCTTGCGCAACTCTGCGTCGATGATCTCGCGTGCGTGGCGCTGGGCTGCCCGTGCCCGTTGGCGTGCGCCGCTTTGTTGCGGCGCCTGCGGCCCGTCGGCCTCCATCGCCTCGGCCTCCAGGGCCGTCTTGAAGCGGCGCATTTCCTCCACGCGCTTTTCCTCCGCCAGCGGCTCCGCGATGCTGGTTCCGCGTCGCCCCAGGTACTGCTCGGGCGTTTGACCCGCGCCATAGAGCGCGAGCTGGCGCGCAGCGCGAATGCCCGGCGCGGAGGGGCTCGCAAGGCCGGTGTTCCACGCGGTCAATCCCACCGTCGCGGGCGCGTGCCCCGGCGCGTAGAAGGTGATATCGGGGCTGTACGAGGTGAGGCCGCCCGCGCGCCACTGTTGCGTGGCACTCCAGGCGGGAATCGTGAAGCGTCCCTCGCCGTCGGTGAGCGTTTCGCTCATGTAGACGGTGCGCCGCTCCACCGAGCCGTGGCCGCCGACCATGAGGCCGAGGGCGAGGGCCGCCGGATTCGGCGGCAACTCCGACCACCACGTGGCGATCACCACGGCGCCTTCGATGGCGGCGCCGCTCGCCGCGTCGATCACCTGCCCACTGATCGCCGCGCGCGGATCCTCCTTCGCCGCGAGGGCGGGGGCGGTGGCGAGGACCGCGGCCATCAGCGCCGCGCGCACGCTACAGGCTGTGGAGACGCCAGATGCCATCGCCATCCCTCATGAAGTACAGGAAGTAGCCATACGTCTTGCCGCTGCGCACGATCGGCACGAAGTACTCCGCGTCGCCGTCGACCATGTTGGTCGGCTTGATCGGCGGAAAGCTCGCGAACATCGCCGGAAGCGAAGGCGCGATGTCGGTCAGCACCTGACGGTACGAGTCGCGCATGCCGGGCGCGAAGAAGGTGAGCGCTCCTTCGATGTTGCCCGCGGCGAGGTTGCCGGCGATGTTGCGCCACAGCGCCTGCAGCATCGCGTCCATGGAGGCGACGCTCGTCACGGTGATGACGAACGGCTGCGGGCCGCCGCCGTTCACGACGATCGCCGGCGTGAACACACCTTCGGGGTAAGTCAGGCTGATGGACGACGAGCCGTTGGCCGGCACGGAGAAGGGGCCGAAGGTGTCGAAGAAGTAGGTCGCGTTGCCCGCCGTCGGGTTCGTGACCGTGAAGGTGACCGTGAGCGGCGCCATTCCGGTCACGGGAGCCGCCGTCGCGACGATGGTAGGCGGCACTCCCGATGCGGAGACCGTCACCGATTGCGACGCGCTAGAGCCGCGCGGCGAGGTCACCTTGGCGTTGAGCGTGTTGGAACCGGGCTGCAGCGGCACCACCGCGAAGAAGTTGTTGGCGCCGTCGAGCGCGGCCACCACGCCGTTGATCGAGACCCCGGAGTTGGCCGGCGCCTGGATCGATCCCCTCACCAGCACGCTGTCGCCGTTGATGGTCGCGCCGTTGGCGGGGCTCGCGATCGTGATCGCGGGCGCGCTGCTGATGACCGTGATCGATTGGGTGTCGTGCGCGCCCTGCGGGCTCGTCCCCGACACCGTGATGGTGTTGGAGCCCGAGTGCAGCGGCACGTCGACGGCGCTGAAGGCATTGCCGACGACCGTGGCGGGAAGTCCGTTCACGGTGATGGTGGCGCTGGTCGCCCCGGAGAAGGTACCCGTCACCGTCACCTTGCTGTCGTCGATGGTGGCGCCGTTGGTCGGGTTGGTGATGGTGATCGTGAGGCTCGCGAAGACGTAGGTGAGCGACAACGGCGTCGAGTTGCCCGCGGCGTCGGTTGCCGTGAGGCGCAGCGCGTTGGTGCCCGGCCGCAGCGTGAGGCCGTAGCCGAAGAATTGTCCCTGCGGGTTGGCACCGCTGAAGGTGGTGCCGCTGAAGCTTTCGAGAAGCACCTGCACCGCGATCTCGTCGATGCTCCCCTGCAGCGTGACGTTGGGCGAGGTGAAGGTCGAGCCGTCGGCGGGCGTCACGTTCACGAAGCGCGGCGCCACCGAGTCGACGGTGAACTGCGAGCTGATCGTGCGCGAGCGCCGTCCGGAGCTGTCGGTCACGAAGGCGCTGAAGGCGTTCACGCCTTCCGGATCGCGCAAGGCGGGCGTGAAGACCGCGTCGTGGGTCGCCGCGTCGAACACGAACGCGCCGCCGATCGACTGGCCGTTCAATGTCGCGCTGAGCGTGTAGGCGGCGAGCACGCTCGCGGGGAAGTTGCACGGCTGGCCGAAGCACGAGGCGTCGTAGTGCAGGCGAATCGGGATGAACGCGTTACGGGTGAGCGTGCCGTCGGGCGGCGAGACGAGCGTCACGATGGGCACGATGCCCGAGGGCGCCGCGCTGATCGCGACGACCTTCACGCTGGCGGGCAGCGTGGCGACATATTGCCCGGCGGAAGTGAAACGGCTCACGCCCTTCTCGTGGCCGAGCCACAGGCTCTGGCTCTGCGCGTCGAAGTCGAGCGCCTGGAAGTTGCCCAGGTTCCTTTGCGCGAGGTTGTTGGCGGCGAGGCTCGCGCCGTCCTTGGCGAATCCAAAGAGCGACGTCTGCCCGGCCACCCAGAGATTGCCCGTGCCCGCGTCGAGCGCGATGCCGCTCACCACCTCGCTCGTCGTGAGGGCGAGGCGCGTCTGGATCGGCAGCGCGATCGCGATCTGGAAGACGTTCTTGCTGCCGGCGAGCCACAGCACGCCGTTCGCGTCGTCCGCCACGAGGACGATGGCCTGCTGGAGCGACTGCTGGATGGACTGCTGCATGTCGGCGGTGAGGCTCGCGCTCGCGATGAGCGCGCCCTGCGGCGAATAGCGCGCGAGCGTATTGCGCCCGAGGATCCAAATCGTCTCGTCCTGGGTGAGCGCGATGTCCTGCACGACGTCGTTCGAGGTGACGCTCGCCAGCACATGGCCCGCGGCATCGAGGTGGAACGCGTTGCCGCCGCCGGCCACCCAGATGCTGTCGTCGCCGGGATCGAGCGCCAGGCGGCGCGCGGCGTTGAAGTTGCCGGAGAGGCTCTTCAAGTCGAGCGCGAGGAGCGTGGCGCCGTTCGCATCGTACTTGAAGAGGTTGCCCCCCGTGAGCGCCCACAACGAACCGTCCTTCTGGTCGAGCGTGAGCGCGAGCACGCCCGCTTGCGCGATGTTCGTGGTGACCGCGTTGGTGTCCGTTTCCACGCGGTGCACGCCCTGCGAATCGGCGAACCACAGCGCTCCCGCATGGACGGTGCAGGCGACGCAGAGGGCTGAGAAGAAGGCGGAGAGACGACGCAGCATGGGGCCTCCCGTGGCGACCCGCGATTGAAGTTCTCGTTGTATGCCGGACATTGTTGGTAGTCGCTTCGCCGAAAGTCAACCGGGCGACCCTACCTCGGCGAGTAGGAAAGGAATCCATGACATGACGTAGTCGCCCAGCCAGCGCGTGATCCGGGTGGTCGATGAGCGCGGGGGAATCTCGCCGTACCGGGGCTGTCGGTTCTAGACGCTTCACGAAAGGAGATATCGATGGCAAGAGTCACCCCCATTCCCAATGGATTCACCTCCGTCACTCCACAGCTCATCTGCGCAGGCGCCGCCGACGCGATCGAGTTCTACAAGAAGGCGTTCGGCGCCGTGGAGGAGAGCCGGCTCCCCGGCCGGGACGGAAAGGTCATGCATGCCGTGATCCGCATCAACGGCGCGCCGATCATGCTGGGCGAGGAGGGTCGCGATTACGGCGTGTTGGGCCCCAAGACGCTCAAGGGCTCGCCCGTCATCGTCCACCTCTACGTGGATGACACGGACGCCTTCGTCGAGCGCGCAAAAAAAGCGGGCGCGAAAGTGACGATGCGGAAATGGCCGAGGCCATGAAGAAGATGGAGGCCTCGCACGCCTGACCCCCGACCGCAACCTGTACGCGCTGGAGTAGGGCTCAGCGCCCGCGCGCGCGGTAGGCCTCGACCTTCTTGCGCAGGTCGTCGTACTCCTCGCACGGCACCAGGCAGATCTCGCGCAGCTTCGCGAGGTGCTCCTCGGCCTTGGCGAGGTTGCCCGCCATGAGGTAGGCCTCGCCCACGTACTCGTGCGCGCCGCGGTGGCGCGGGCTCAACGTGAGCGCCTTCTCGTAATGGCGGAATGCGTTGTCGAGGTCGCCCGCGTTGCGGTAGGCGAAGCCCAGGTAATTCTGGATGTCGGCGTTGCGCGTATCGCGTAGCGCCGCCGAGGACAGCGACTTGATCGCCGCCGTCCACTCCTTCGCCTCGATCGCCTTCTTGCCGGCGGCGAAGTCGGGATCGAGATCGGACGCGCCGGGATTCTCCTCGACGGGATCGGCAGGCACGGCGAGCGGAAGCGCGGCCGCGAAGGCGATCGCGGCCGCGCAGACGAACCCTCGCATCAGGCGCGGCCCGCCACGCGCATCTTCGTTTCCTGCAGCTCCGCGCGCGTGCCGTCCGCATTGCGGGTGAGATAGGCGAGCTTGCGGAAGTACGCGTCCGCCTGGGCCTTGTCGCCCATCGCCTGCGCCGCCTTGGCCGCGCCGTAATAGCCGCGCAGGCGCTCCGGCGCCGCCTTCATCGAGTCCTGGTAAGCGGCGAGCGCGGCACCGGGCTGGCCCTGCAGCATCAGCATGTCGCCGAAGAGCTCGCGCATCGGATAGAGCCGGTTCTCCATGGCGACGTGCTTCGCGGTGGAGTCCTCGAGGTTGGCCGCGGCCGCCATCAGCTTGAACCCTTCCTCGGCGTCGCCGCGCGCCTGCGCTTGCCACGCGCGCGCGGCGATGATCTGTACCTCGACCTGCTCGGCCCAGTAGCCCTGGTTGGCCTTGAGGAGCCCCTCGCGCAGCGCCATCATCTTGTCGATGTCGGCTTGCGCTCCGGACGGGTTGCCGCTCCTCGCCTTGCCCATCGCGCGCGCGAAGTACGTGATGGCGTCGGCGGCCGGGAAGGGCAGGTTCAGCACCGGGAGGTCCGCCGCGCCTTTCCAATCCTGGCGCTCGAGCATGTAGCGCGCGGGCACCGCGGCGCGCGCGGTGTTGCCCGCGGACACCGGCCCGATCACCTTCTTCACCTGCGCGCTCCTGTCGACCATCGCCTTCGCCTTCGCGTCCTGGCCCAGCTGCAGGTACGCGTACTGCATGAAATCGTAGGAGTGCGGCACGCCCGCGAGCACGCCGTCCATCTTGCTTTCCGCGGCGTACGCGTTCGAGACTTCCACCGAGCGCTCGTTGGATTTGATCGACTCGTTCCACTTCCCGACCATCGAGTAGATGTGCGAGGGCATGTGCTGCGCGTGCGGCGCGGCGGGAGCGATGCGCGCGTACTTGTCGGCCGCGGGCAGCCCCTTCTGCGCGATCGGCGCGAAGTCGTAGCTGTGGATGATGTAGTGCGTGATGCCGGGGTGGTCCGGATACTTCCGGTCGAGCGGCTCGAGGATGGCGACCGCCCGCATCAGCGGCTCCATCGACTTGTGGTCGAAGATCTCGTTCAGTGCCAGCGCGTGGAAGATCTTCGCCTCGACGTCGTCGGGATACTTCTTGGCGAGCGCGTCCATCGCGCGCTCGTACTTGTGCGTGCGCGTGTCCTGGTCGACGCTTTCGTAGTCCGCATAGAACACCTTGATCGCCGCGAGCCAGTCGCGCTCGCGCTGGCTCTTCGCGCCGATCGATTCACCCTTCTGCACCGTGTCGAGTCCGCGCTTGAGCGTCGCCGCGTCCCACGGACCCACCAGGGGGTTGGGGCGCTGGCTGATCGCCATGCCCCAGTAGGCGATGGCGCAGTCGGGATCGGTCTGCGGGATGGCGGTGAACGCCTTCACCGTCTCGGGGAAGTGGAACGAGTGCAGCATCGCGAGGGCGCGCTCGAACTGCTTCTGCGCTTCGGGAGTGCACGTGGTCTGGAACAGGACCTTGCCGAGCTTGCCGCCGCTGACCGAGGTGCGGGCTTCGTCGTGGGCGAGGGCGGAAAGGGGCGGGAATGCCGCGGCGAGTGCGAGAAGCAGGGCGGAGCGGTTTGCTTTCATGGAATTCTCCTCGGGGTTGCCGGTTTGGATGATACGCTTTCTCCCCATGCGCCCCCTCACCTTGGCCCACGCCGCCGGGCTGTCTCTCGCGGCATTGTTCGCGGCCGTCGCGTCCGCGCAATCCTTCAAATACCCCGAGTCGCCCCGGAAAGCCGTCACCGACAGTTATCACGGCATCCCGGTCGCCGATGACTATCGCTGGCTCGAGGATGGCAAGGACCCGGCGGTCAGGGCGTGGAGCCTCGCCCAGCTCGAGGTCACACGCGCCTATCTCGACGGCCTCGCCGCGCGCCCCAAGCTGAAGGAGCGTTTCGCGGAGCTCTATCGCACCTCGCCCGTGCGCTATTACGCGTTCTCGCAGCACCAGGCCTTCTTCGCGATGAAGCGCCAGCCGCCGAGGAACCAGCCGATGCTGGTGATGATGAAGTCGGCGGGTGAGGTCGCGAGCGAGCGCATCCTCGTCGACCCCAACCAGATCGACGCGAAGGGCACCACGGCGATCGATTGGTACGCCGCATCCCTCGACGCGCGCTACGTGGCGGTCGCGCTGTCGCAAAACGGCAGCGAGGACGGCTCGGCGCACGTGATCGACACGCGCACCGGCAAGCGCCTCGCCGACGTCGTGCCGCGCGTGCAATACCCCACGGGCGGGGGCAGCATCGCGTGGGACGCGAAGTCCACGGGCTTCTACTACACGCGCTATCCGCAGGGCGACGAGCGCGCCAGGGAGGACGTCAACTTCTACCAGCAGATCTGGTTCCACAAGCTCGGCACGCCCGCGAGCGCCGACACCTACGTGATCGGCAAGGAGTTTCCGCGCATCGCCGAGACCGCGCTCGCGGCGACGCGCGATGGGCGCTATCTCCTCGCGAGCGTGAGGAACGGCGACGGCGGCGAGGTCGCTTTCTACCTGCGCAACCCCGTGGGCGAGTGGACCCGGGTCGCCGACTTCGCCGACAAGGTGCGCTCCATGTGGCTGGGCTTCGACGGCCGGCTCTACGCGCTCGCGTTGGCCGGCTCGCCGCGCGGAAGGATCGTCGCGATGCCGATGGCGAAGCCCGCGCTCGCGAACGCGGTGGTGGTGGTGCCGGAAGGCGAGGGCGTCATCCAATATGCGGCGCCCGCCGCGACGCGCCTCTACGTGGTGACGCTGGCGGGCGGACCCAGCGAAGTGCGCATGTTCGATCTCGCCGGCAAGCCGCTGGGCCGCGCTCGCGGAAAAGTCGAAGGTGAGCTTCGCCGACGCCGAGGTGGTGCGCGAGATGGCGGTCTCGAAGGACGGCACGAAGGTGCCGATCAACATCGTCATGAAGAAGGGCACGCGCCTCGACGGTTCCAACCCGGTCCTTCTCTACGGCTACGGCGGCTACGGCCTGAGCGAGCAGCCCTACTTCTCGCCGCGCAACCGCGTATGGCTCGACGCGGGCGGCGTCTTCGTCGCGGTGAACCTGCGCGGTGGCGGCGAGTTCGGCGACGAGTGGCACCTCGCCGGCAATCTCACCCGCAAGCAGAACGTGTTCGACGACATGATCGGCGCGGCGCAACACCTGATCGATCGCGGCTACACCAGGCCCGCGCGCCTGGCCGCGGCGGGCGGCAGCAACGGCGGGCTCCTGATGGGCGCCATCCTCACGCAGCGTCCCGATCTGTTTCGCGCCATCGTGAGCTCGGTCGGCATCTACGACATGCTGCGGGTC
>WNFI01446174.1_pt2 | contig 20666 bp, 19 predicted proteins | sample 5400471 | NCBI WGS metagenome assembly WNFI01 (sample SAMN13153348, study PRJNA577476) | soil metagenome | isolation source: 100 cm saprolite on Douglas fir-dominated hillslope | place: USA:California | collected 2013-09-17
CTCCACGAGATCTCCGCGGAGCTCGACGAGGGCGGGCAGGTGCTGACGCTCAGCTTCCCCTCCGGGGAGCGCATCACGGCCGCCGTCGCGCTCGGCGCCGAGCTGACCGCGAGCTACCGCTCCGATGCCCGGCCCGCGCGGCTGATCGACGGCCCGTTCTCGGAGGCGATCTCCGCCCACGCCGGCGAGGAGCTGCGACTCGTCGGCCCCGCGGACGGCTCGCCGGGGGTCGACCGCGGCGTCGCCGGCGCCGTCACGCTGGTGGCGGCCGAGTCGCTCCAGGAGCTATCACGGCTCGCGGACCGCGAGCTCGACGCGCGCCGGTTTCGGATGTCGATCGAGATCGAGGGTGCAGGTGCCTTTGCGGAGGACGGCTGGCTCGGTCGCGAGCTGATCGTCGGGGAGGCGACGATTCGCCCGCGCGGGCACGTCGGTCGCTGCATCGTCACGAGCCGCGACCCGGAGACCGGCCAGGTAGATGTCCCGACCCTCGACCTGCTGCGGGACCTGCGCGGCGACGCTGCCACCACCGAACCGCTCGCGATGGGCGTGTGGGGCGAGGTGCTGACCCCGGGCCGGGTCGCGCTCGGCGACCCCGTGCAGCTCGGCGAGATCTCCTAGGAACTACACCTAGGACGTCGCCGCGAACCGCACGACTCCGCCGGTCTCCTCCTCGCCGGCCCGTCCATCCTCGAGCAGCAGGTCGACATGCCCGAGCACCTCGGAGAGTGTCAGGTACGCCTGCGTGACCGCCACGTTGCCCCACAGCTCCTGGGCGATCTCATGGGCGCTGCGCGGCTGCTCGGAGATCAGGCCGAGGATCTTCTCCGCGCGCCTGTCGTGCATCCGAAAGCGCTGTTCGATCAGCGCTGCGTGGTCGGTGATGGGACGGCCATGGCCGGGCAGCACGAGTCCCAGGTCCATCTCCTTGGTGGCCTCGAGCGAGCGCATGTAGGTGAGCAGCGCCTGCGGCCGGGGGGCCGCCTCGCCGGCCGCCGCGGGCTCGGAGCCGAGCGGCCGGGCGAGCAGGGGGTTCGAGGAGATGTGGGCGATCAGGTGGTCCGCCGCCAAGAGGATCGAGCGCCCCTCGTCGAGGAACACCGTGTCGGAAGGGCTGTGACCCGGGCGGTGGAGGACCTTCAGCGTGCGGTCGCGCAGCACGAGCTCGCCGCCGTCGTGCAGCGGACGCGTCACCTCGACGGCCGAGCCCCAAGCCCGGAAGCCGGCCGAGACCGCCCGCAGCGCGGTGACGACTTCCGCCGGGATCCCGTGGCGGAGCATGATCGCCTCCGCGAAGGCGTCGTCGAGGTCCGTCTCGCGACTGTAGTCGGCCAGGTAGGAGGCGAGGGGTGCGAGCGCGGCGACCTCGGCGCCCGAGCGCCGCGCGAGGATCGAGGCAAGCCCGAAGTGGTCCATGTGCTGGTGGCTGATCACCAGCAGCTCGATGTCCTCGACGCGGTGCCCCCGCGCGTTCAGCGCCTGCTCGAGCTCGTCCAGCGCCTTAGCCGAGTTCGGCCCCGAGTCCACCAGGGTCAGCGGCGAGTCCTCGATCAGGTAGGCGTTGACGCGGCCCACCATGAAGGGCGTCGGCACGGCGAGGCGGTGTATGCCCTGCTCGGCGGCTTCGTGGAGATCCTCCTGCTCGGCCGCCAGCTCGGCGCCGTCGCTCACGAGCGGATCACGGCGAGCACCTCGTCGCGGCGGCGCTCCATGTCCTCGTGCGAGATCAGCGACTCGAGGCACAGGCGCAGAAGCGGCTCGGTGTTCGACGGGCGCACGTTGAAGTGCCACTGCTCGTAGTCGATCGAGATCCCGTCGAGGTGGCTCTGCTTCGCATCCCCGTAGAGCTCGGTGAGCTGCTGCATCTTCGCCTCCCCGTCGGAGACCTGCGAGTTGATCTCGCCGGAGATGAAGTAGTGCTCGCGGTAGGGCGCGAGCAGCTCGGACATGCGGGCCTCCCCGCCGGCGAGCATCTCGACGATCAAAAGCGCCGGGATCGTTCCGGAGTCCGCGCAGTAGAAATCCCGGAAGTAGTAGTGCCCGGAGACCTCGCCGCCGAACAACGAGCCCTCCTTGTGCATCCGCCTCTTGAAGAAGGCATGGCCCACGCGGTTGATCTCTGGGACGCCGCCGGCGCGGCGCACGGTGTCGGGCACCGCCCAGGAGGCGCGGACGTCATAGAGAATCGCTTCGCCGGGCTTATCGGCCTTGCCCAGCAGCGACGCGGCCAGCAGCGCCGTCATGAAGTCGCCGGGGACGAACTCGCCGGTCTCGTCGATGAAGAAGCAGCGGTCGGCGTCGCCGTCCCAGGCGATGCCGAGATCCGCCCCCGTCTCGCGGACCTTGTCGATGATGAACTGACGGTTCTCGGGCAGGAGCGGGTTCGGCTCGTGGCCGGGGAACTCGCCGTTCGGGGTCCAGTAGGTCTCGAGCAGCTCGAGATCGAGTCTCTCCAGCAGCGGCCCCACCATCGGGCCGGCCATGCCATTGCCGCCGTCCACCACCACTTTCAGCCGTCGCGGCGAGGAGCGGACCGCGTCGGCGTCGATGAACTCCAGCGCCGCCGCCTGGAACTCCTCGTAGATGTCGATCTCCTGAAGCTCCCCGCTGTGCTCGGAGCGAGGGGTGCCGCCGGCCGCGAGGTACTCCCCGACTTCGCGGCGGACGTCGTCGATGCCGGAGTCGCCCGAGAGCGCGATCGCCCCTTCGCGGACGAGCTTGGCGCCCGTGTAGGCCTTGGGGTTGTGCGATGCCGTGCACATCAGCCCGCCGTCGAGGCTGCGCGCGCCGACGAGCCAGTAGAGCATCTCGCTGCCGATCTGCCCGGCGTCGATCACATTGACGCCCTGGCCGAGCAGGCCGTCGCGGTATCGCGCCGCGAGCTCGGGGGCGCTGAGTCGCATGTCGCGACCGAGCCCCACGCGCAGCTCCGAGCACGGCTTGCCGGCGAGGCCCGAGAGAACCCGCGCGAACGCAGCTCCGATCAGCTCTGCCAGATCGCCGTCGATCTGCTCGCCGTAGAGGCCGCGGATGTCATACGCCTTGAAGACGTCGGGAAGCTGTCTGGCGCTCATACGCCCGGCCATCCTATGACCAGCGGCTCTCGCGGTCCCGGGCGGCCGTCCACTCCGAATGCGGACTCGTAGAATCAAGCTATGTCCGGGCATTCCAAGTGGGCCTCCATCAAGCACAAGAAGGCGATCGTCGACTCGCGTCGCGGTGCGCAGTTCTCGAAGCTGACGCGCGCGATCACCGTCGCGGCACGCGATGGCGGCGGCGACCCCGTCGGCAACCCCTCGCTCGATCTCGCGATCCGCAAGGCCAGGGAGGCCTCGATGCCGAAGGACAACATCGAGCGGGCGATCGCCAAGGGCACCGGTGAGGGCGGCGAGGCCGAGGCGATCGAGGCGGTCCTCTACGAGGGTTACGGCCCGGGCGGCGTGGCCGTGCTCGTCGAGGCGCTGACCGAGAACCGCAACCGTACGAGCGCGGACGTCCGGCACGCCTTCACGAAGAACGGCGGCAGCCTCGGCGAGCCCGGCTCGGTGGCGTACCTGTTCGACAAGAAGGGCACGATCGTGATCGACGCGACGCGCTACTCCGAAGACGACCTGATGCCCGCGGTCGAGGCCGGCGCCGAGGACATCACGACCGACGACGATGTCTTCGAGGTGATCACGGAGCCCGCCGACTTCGCGGCGGTACGCGCCGCGCTCGAGGAGGCCGGCGTCGAGATCGACAGCGACGAGATGGCCTACCGGGCCTCGAGTCTCGTGCCCGTCGAGGAGGCCGCGGCCGGCAAGCTGATGCGGCTGATCGACGTGCTCGAAGAGCTCGACGACGTCAGCGCGGTGCACGCCAACTTCGACGTGTCCGCCGACGTGCTCGAGCGGGTCGCGGGCTAACGGGCCGGCGTCGCGGCCCTCACGCGGCCAGCGCTCGTGCCCTGTACAGCGCGACGCGCCCGTTGATCCCCTTCAACCGCCGCTCGCCGGCGAACGACCAGCTGTAGGCACCCTCGGTGCGGTCGTGAAGCTCGCGGTCCGCGAGCACGCTCCCGGGTCGCGCCACCGAGGTGATGCGGCTGGCGAGGTTGACCGGTCGCCCGAACCAGTCGCCGGCACGCGGCAGCGCGAGACCGACCGCTGCGCCGGCGCGCAGCTGCGGGAAGTCCTGGCCCTCGGCGTCGGCTGCCTCGATCAGCTTCAGCGTCGCGGCCAGCAGCGGCTCGGGCTCGTGGGCGGCCAGCATCGCCGCATCGCCGATCGTCTTGACCAACCGCACCGGCGGCTCGGCTACCTCGCTGGCGAGCGCTTCGAGCCTCCCCGCGAGCCGTCCGAGCTCATCGGGCGGGACTTCCTCGCCGAGGCGCGTGAAGCCGACGAGGTCCGCGAACGCGACCGCGACCTCGCGCGAGCCCGGCAGCTCGCCGCCGCTTCGCTCCAGCGCGTTGATCACCTCGGTCTGAGTCGCGTGGCGCAGGTGGAGGGTCAGGATCGAGCTGATCATCGGATCGACGAGCGGGTACATCTGCTGCACGGCCGCCGCGTAGCGCTGCGCGAGCTCGGCCTCGCTGAGGCCCGGCTCGATCACGAGTTTCAGCGGCATCGCGCGCAGGCTCTCGGCGACCTGCGAGAGGCTCCGGCCGAGCACTCGCAGCAGCGCCAGCGTGTCCTCGTCGGGGATGCCCAACGACCTCGCGATCTTCAGCCGTTCGGTCGCCGCAAGCTCGAGTTCGGTGTACAGGGGGTCGTCCGGTTCGGCGATCGGCAGGCCCATCGCGCGGCTCAGCGCGTTCAGCATGTCCGGCTCGATGCCGGTCCGCTCGGAGATCTGGGCCGCGGTATAGCGCTCCTCGCCGACGATCACGCGGTCGGCAGGCAGGAACATCACCGTGCCCGCCTCGGTGGTGCGCCGCAGTTCGTTCAGCGGCACCCCGTCGGCGACGAGCTGGCGCAGCAACGCGAGGCGCTCGGCGCGCTGCCGGCCCTCCAGCCCGTCGAGCAGGCCCTCGGCATCGAAGTCGATCTGGGGCGGTGGCTCGGACACGGCGCCAGCGTACAGCCGCAGCCCGGGGGCGAGCAGGCGCAGACAGGCAGGCGTCCGGCAGCCAGCGCAGAATCACGGCCTGTGATCGTTCTCGGCGTGGACCCCGGGCTGGCCAACACGGGCTATGGCGTCGTCGCGCACCGCGGCGGCCGACCCGTGGCGCTCGACGGCGGCGTGATCGAGACCGCTCCCGGCGTTCCCGACGAGCGCCGGCTGACGGAGATCCACCGCGCGATCGAAGCCCTGCTGGCTGAGCACGAGCCAGATGCGGTGGCGCTCGAGGAGCTGTACTTCGGAGCGAACGCCCGCAGCGCCTTCGCCGTGGGCCAGGCCCGGGGCGTGGTGATGCTCGCGGCCGGGCAACGGGCGATCCCGTGCGCGGCCTATACGCCCCAGCAGGTCAAGGCCGCCGTCTGCGGCTCCGGCCGCGCCCCCAAGGAGCAGGTCGCGCGCATGGCGGGTGTTCTCCTTGGGCTGCCCGAGCCCCCCCGACCGGACCATGCAGCCGACGCGCTCGCAGTCGCCGTCTGCCACCTCAACCGCGCCCCCCTTGCGGCCGCGCTCCTCGCGTCGTGATCGCGCTGCTCACCGGCGAGGTCGCGGTGCGCCGTGCCGATCACCTGGTCGTGCTGTGCGGTCACGTCGGCTACAGGGCTGCGGTCTCCGCCGAGACGCTGCGACACGTCCCACCGGCCGGCGAGCAGGTGACGCTGCACACCCACTTGATCGTCCGTGACGACGCCCTGGCGCTCTACGGGTTCCACTCCGAGCAGGAGCGGGAGCTGTTCCTGATGCTGCTCGGCGTGCAGGCCGTGGGGCCGAAGGTCGCGCTCGCCGTGCTCTCCGCCGGCCGGCCCCGCGAGCTGCTCGCGGCGCTCGCCGCCGGCGATGCGGCCCGCTTCCAGGCGGTGCCCGGGATCGGCAAGCGCACGGCCGAGCGGATCATCGTCGAGCTGCGCGAGAAGGTCGCCGACGGCGCCGCCGCGGCGGCCGGGCCAGAGGAGATCCAGGCGCGGCGCGGCGAGGAGCAGCACCCGCGGGGGCTCGCCCGGGCCGGACTGATCGAGCTCGGCTACGGCCCGGCAGAGGCCGACGAGCTGCTGCGCGACGTCGAGGCCGAGTCTCCCGAGGAGCTGATCGCGGCGGCGCTGCGCCTGGCGAGGAGCGCGGGGTGAGCGCGTGAGCGACGCGCCGACGCGGATCCAGACGCCCTACCTCGTCGCCGAGGACGAGCTCGATCGCTCGCTGCGTCCCCGCAGGCTCGGCGAGTTCGTCGGGCAGGCGCCCCTGCGCGAGCAGCTCGCCGTCGCGATCGAGGCGAGCGCGGCGCGCGGCGAGGCGCTCGACCATCTGCTGCTCGCGGGCCCGCCGGGCCTCGGCAAGACCTCGCTCGCCCAGATCGTCGCCGCGGAGCTCGACGTGCCGTTCGTGCAGACCGCCGGTCCGGCGCTCGAGCGCAAGGGGGACATCGCCGCCTTCCTTACCGCGCTCGAGCCGCGCAGCGTGTTCTTCGTGGATGAGATCCACCGTCTCGCGAGGACGCTGGAGGAGACCTTCTATCCGGCGATGGAGGACCGGCGACTGCCGATCACCGTCGGCCAGGGCGCAGGGGCGAGGGTCGTGACGCTCGACCTGCCGCCCTTCACGCTGATCGGCGCGACCACGCGGGCCGGCCTGCTGACGACGCCGTTGCGCGACCGCTTCGGGATCCAGGCTCGGCTCGAGCCCTACGCCGTCGACGAGCTCGCCGTGATCGTGCGGCGCTCGGCGGGGATACTCGAGGTCGAGCTCGACGAGCAGGGTGCGCTCGCGATCGCGTCGCGCAGCCGCGGCACTCCGCGTGTCGCCAACCGGCTGCTGAAGCGGGTACGGGACTTCGCCGAGGTGCGAATGGAGGGGATCGTCACGGCGGCCGCCGCGCAGGCGGCGCTCGAGATGCTCGAAGTCGACGCGCTGGGGCTCGACCGCCTCGACCGCGAGATCCTCGGCGCGATCTGCACGAAGTTCGACGGGGGACCCGTCGGGCTCTCGACGCTGGCCGTAGCGGTGGGGGAGGAGCAGGACACGATCGAGGACGTCTACGAGCCCTACCTCCTGCAGCAGGGCCTGATCAAGCGCACACCGCGCGGGCGCGCCGCCACGCCCGCGGCCTTCGCCCACCTGGGACTGCGAGTGCGGGCACCGGCGGAGAGCTCGCTGTTCTAAAAGGACGGCGCGCGGATAAACCCCGACGAAAGTCCGGGGGTCAACCGACGTCGCCTTGCGTAGTCTGTGTCCCAGACGATGGCCCACCCCTTCATCTGCCCCAACTGCGGCCACCGCACGACGGAGGTCGACCGCAACATCGGCTTCACGCGCCAGCCCAAGGGCTGCGCGAAGTGCGGCTTCGCGTTCCTGTTCGAACTGCTCGACGACTACTTCCCCGCCCCCGACGCGGCCTTCTTCGTATGCGACGGGGAGGCGCGCGTGATCGGATGCGGGCGCAACTCGTTCGCGTTCACAGGGCTCGAGGAGGAGGACGTGATCGGCCAACGCGTCGAGCAGGTGCTCGGGCTCAGCTTTGCGAACGGCGACGACCCCGTGGCCACCGTGCTCGAGTGGGGCGTGCGGGCCCTCGAGATCCCCGTCAGCGTCGCGGGCGAACGTGACGTGGCCGCCGGCGCCAAGGCCGACATCTTCCCGGCCTATGACGACGAGGGCGGCCTGCTGCTTGTGCTGACGCCGGACAAGTAACCTGCGCTGGGGATGACCGACCGCCGCCGCAACAGCCTGATCCTGCTGATCGTTCTGGGGCTCGTCGCCGCCTCGGTGGCCGTGATCGCGACCAAAAAGACGCGCCTCGGGCTCGATCTGAAGGGCGGTGTCGAGCTCGTCTACCAGGCGAAGCCGACCGCGCAGTCGAAGGTCACCCCCGAATCGCTGAGCCGCGCGATCGACATCATGCGCAAACGCGTCGATCAGATCGGCGTCTCCCAACCCGAAATCCAGACCTCGGGCGAAAAGGAAATCGACGTGGCGCTGCCGGAGGCCGGCGATGTCAAACAGGCCGAAAAAGAGGTCGGCCGCACGGCCCAGCTGCAGTTCTACGACTGGGAGCCGAACGTGATCGGCTCCGACGGCAAGGAAGCGCCGAGCGACGCCAACGTCACCGGCGGCCAGGAAGCCGGCGGCTCGGCGTTCGGCCTGACCGAGTACCAGGCGATCCTGCGCGCCGAAAAACGACCGGTCGAACTTCGCAAGAGCGACACCACCTTGGGGCAGGGCTGCACTCCCCAGCAGATCAACGGCTGCGTCTACGGAAGCTGGTACCTGATCGACACGAAGGACCAGAAGGTGCTCTGCCCCGGCAAGACCCCGGCGGCCTTCTGCGGCCCCGCGGAAACCGAAGCCAACGCGCGCAAAGAAGTCGTTATCCCAAAGGGCGCCGTGGTGAAGGCGGTGAGGGTCAACCCGGGGACCGTGATCCTGCAGGCTCGGCCGACCGAATCGAGCGCCGGCAAAGTCCTCCTCAAATCGCCGAACAGCTGGTACGTGCTGAAGGACAACCCGGTGCTGAGCGGCGCCGACATCACCCACCCCCAGCAGGGCTTCGACGAAGGCGCGGGCGGCAACGGCCAGCCGAACGTCAGCTTCGGCTTCACGGGGCACGGCAAGTCCGTGTTCGAACGGGTGACGAAGGAAATCGCCCACCGCGGTCAGGAAGCTCAGCTGCCGGGCGTCACCAAGGAAGCGGCCAAGCAGCACTTCGCCGTGGCGCTCGACGGCCAGTTGATAACGACGCCGTCGATCGATTACACGCAATACCCCGAAGGGATCGACTCCTCGCAGGGCTCGCAGATCTCGGGTGGCTTCACGATCGGCTCGGCCACGGAACTCGCCGAAGAGCTCCAATCGGGCGCGCTGCCGATCAAGCTCGGCTTGATCTCCCGCTCCCAGGTCTCCGCGACGCTCGGCAAACAGGCGCTCAACCAGGGACTCCTGGCGGGCCTCGCAGGCTTCCTCGTGGTGTGCCTGTTCCTGATCGCCTTCTACCGCGTGCTCGGCGTGATTGCCGTCGGCGGCCTCCTGATCTACGGCATCTACTTCTTCGGGCTGATCAAGCTGATCCCGATCACGCTGACGCTGCCCGGGATCGCCGGCCTGATCCTCACGATCGGAGTCGCGGCCGACGCCAACATCGTGATCTTCGAGCGCGTCAAGGAGGAGATCAGGGGCAGGGCTTCGCCTTCACGCTCGGCATCGGCACGCTCGTGTCGCTGTTCACCGCCGTGCTCGCGACGCAGGCGGCGCTCGGTGCGATGGGCCGCTCGAAACTCGTCACCCATCCGTCGGCGCTGGGCGCGGGCCGCGAGCGAAAAGGCTGGCACTTCGACTTCATGGGGGCCTCGAAGTGGTTCTTCTCCCTGTCCGGGACGATCCTGCTGATCGGCGCGATCGCGATCGGCGGGAAAGGGCTGAACTTCGGCATCGACTTCAAGTCCGGCACCCGAATCAAAGCCGCGTTCGTCCAGCCCGCGTCCACCGGCGAAATCGGCAAAGTGATGGCCGGCGCCGGCGCCCCCAACGCCGAGGTCCAGAAAATCAAGGACTCGAGCATCGGCGGCGCGGGCTTCCAGATCTCCACCAAGAAACTTCCGCCGACGAGCGTCTCGAGGGTCGAAGAAGCGCTCAAGAAACGCTTCGGGATCAAGACCGCCGGCAAGGGCACCGCCTACTTCTCATCGACCTCGATCGGCCCGACCTTCGGGAAAACGATCGCCAAGAGCGCCGTGATCGCGATCATCGCCTCGCTGCTGGTGATCTCCGCCTACATCGCGCTGCGCTTCGAGTGGAAGTACGCGATCCCGGTGCTGATCGCGCTGATGCACGACCTGCTGATCACGGCGGGGGTCTACTCGCTCACGGGGAGGGAAGTCACGACGGCCACTGTCGCCGCTCTGCTGACGATCCTGGGGTACTCGCTCTACGACACGATCATCGTCTTCGACCGCGTGCGGGAGAACGTGCCACGCATGCCCCGGGCAGCCTTCTCGCAGATCGTCAACCGCTCGATGTCCGAGGTGCTCACGAGATCGCTGGCAACGAGCTTCTGCACGCTGCTCCCCGTGCTCGCGCTGCTGCTCTTCGGCGGCGAAACGCTGCGTGACTTCGCCTTCGCGCTGATGATCGGCATCGCCTCCGGCGCCTACTCCTCGATCTTCATCGCCTCGCCGGTGCTCACACACTGGAAGGAGCGGGAGGCCGGCTACCGCGCCCGCCGGGCGCGCATCATCCGCGAATCCGGCGCCGTGCCCGCCTACGCCACGACCGCGGGCGGCGCGCCCGAGGACGTGGAGCCCGAGACGAAGCGCAAACGGGGCCGTCGCGGCCGCCTGACGGCGCCCGAGGAGCCCGGCCAGCAGATCTCGCGCGACGAGTTCCAGGACCTCGTCGCCGACCTCGACGTCGAGCAGCCGGCGCAGAAGCCCCGCGGCCGACCCGCGCCGGTTGCCACTGAGGAGCCGCCGGCCCCGGAGCCGGTGCCCGAGCGCGACCCGGCGGCCGATCTAACGCCCGAGGACCTCGTGCTCAAGGACGCGCCGAAACCGCGCCAGAAAAACCGCCGCGCCGGCGGACGACGAAACAAACGACATGGGAGGGCGCGCTGATGGGTGTGCTCGGTTGGGTGATGATGGGCCTTGCGATCTGGCACTTCACGATCTTCCTCCCGGACCGCTTCTGGGGAGGCATCGTCGGCGCCTTCGTCGGCTCGCTCATAGGCTCGATCGTGGTCGGCCTGATCATCTACTCGGTCAAGGTCTCCGCGCTGCGCATCCCGGGCGAAAAGGCCACCGACGTGGCCGTGGTCCTGTACGCGGTGCCGGGAGCGCTGATCGGGATGGCCTTCGTGTACCTGGAGGGCATGCGCCGCGAACGCGCCGGCCGCCAGGCGGCGCCCGAGCGCTCGGCCAGGCCCTGATCCGGCGCGGCCACTCAGAGCCGCAGGCGGCACGCGCCTTCCTGGCCGCCGAGGAGGAGCACTCGCCGCAGGCCTTTCGGGGCATCTCCGAGGCTGTCGCCGCGATCCTCGGATGCGCGAGGGCCGGGCAGCGGATCACCGTTCACGGCGACTACGACGTCGACGGCATCTGCTCGACGGCCGTGCTGGTCCGCGCGCTGCGCGAGCTGGGCGCCGATGTCGACTCCTACATCCCCGACCGCGCCGGCGACGGCTACGGGCTGAATCTCGAGACGGTGAGGCGGCTCGCCGCACGCGGCACGCGCCTGCTGCTGACCGCGGATTGTGCGATCACGGACGTGGAGGAGGTGCGGGCAGCACGTGAGTTGGGGCTGACAGTGGTCGTGACAGACCACCATGCTGTGCGGGACGACGGCCGGCTGCCGGATACCCCGATCGTGCATCCGGCCGTCTGCGGGTACCCGTTCGAGGCGCTGTGCGCGACGGCCGTGGCGTACAAGCTGGCCCAGGCGCTGCTCGAAGCGTCGAGCCCCACCCCGCCCGACGAACGCCGCCTGCGGCGCGACCTCGACCTCGTGGCGCTCGCCACCGTCGCCGACGTCGTGCCCCTGGTGGGCGAGAACCGCGCCTTGCTGCGCCGCGGCCTGCGAGCCCTGGCGGCGACGGCGAAGCCCGGGCTGCGGGCCCTGATGGCCGTCGCCGGGGTCGATCCGTCGCGGATCGGCGAGCGGGAGATCGGCTTCGCTTTGGCGCCGCGGCTGAATGCGGCCGGACGCCTCTACCGGGCCGACGCCGGGCTCGAGTTGCTGCTCACCGATGATCCGGCGCGTGCCGGCGAGATCGCCCGGGAGCTCGACGCGGCCAACCATGAGCGCCGCCGGATCGAGCGGCGGATCCGCTTCGAGGCCGAAGCGCAGATGGCGGAGCTGGGCGAGCAGGGCGCCTATGTGCTCGCCGCCGAGTCGTGGCACCCCGGCGTGATCGGCATCGTCGCCTCGCGCCTGGTCGAGAGCAGCGGACGGCCGGTCGTGATGGTTGCGCTGGACGGCGAGGGGGGGCGCGGCTCGGGGCGCTCGGTCGACGCCTTCGACCTGCTCGGCGGGCTGCGTGCGTGCGGCGAGCACCTGGTGCGCTTCGGCGGTCACCGCGCGGCCGCGGGCCTGGAGCTCGACCGCGACCGGCTCGGCGCCTTCGCGGCAGCGCTCTCGAGCCACGCGGCCGGGGTGCTGCGCCCCGAGCAGATGGCGCCGATCGAGCGTGTCGATGCGATCGTCGACGGTGCCGAGATGAGCCTCGAGCTGGCGGAGGAGCTGCAGGCACTGGCGCCGTTCGGGAGAGGCAATCCCCCGGTGTGCCTGATGCTCGCCGAGGCCCGCTTCCTCGACCCACGGCCGATGGGCGAAGGACGCCACCTGCGCTTCACGGTCGAGTCACGAGGCTCGCGCGCGCGGGGCGTCTGCTTCGGCCAGGGCGCGAGCCTGCCGGTGGGAGAGGGGGAGCCGGCCCAGGCCACCTTCGCGCTCGAGGTGAACGAGTGGAACGGCGTCGTCGAGCCGCGCCTGCGGCTGCGCCACGCGCTGGCGGCGAGCGCCGCAGAGGAGCGCTCCGCCGCCGCTTCGCACCCCACGGCATCCGCCGATCCCGCCGAGCCTGAGGAGCTCGTTCTGTTCTAGGGCCGCCGGTTTGCGGCGTGCGAGCCGCCGGGACGCTTCGATCGCCGCGTAGCTGGCTACCCTTTAAGCCATGGCCACGACCAAGGATCCCCAGAACGCGCAGGGAGTTCAGGTGTCGGCGCGGCCGCCCACCGCGACGAGGCCCGCCAAGCCCGAGATCCCCCAGCCTGCAGGGCTGAGCGCCTCCGAGCGCCGGCTGCTCAGCGACCTGTTCGCGATCGTCTCCGAGCACGCCGCCGATTCGGCCGTGCACATCGACCGCGAACGCGTGCAGGACGCGTTCGTGTTCGCCTGCGAGCACCACGCCGAGCAGCGCCGCAAATCAGGCGAGGAGTTCATCGTGCATCCGGTCGGCGTGGCTCGGATCTGCGCCAGCATGCGGCTCGACACAGAGACGCTGTGCGCGGCACTGCTCCACGACACCGTCGAGGACACCTCCGCCTCGATCGAGGAGGTTCGCGAGCGCTTCGGCGAGGAGATCTCCGGGGTCGTCGACGGCGTCACGAAGCTGAAGGGCATCACCTTCCAGTCGCGCGACGAGGCGCAGGCCAGCAACTACCGCAAGATGATGGTCGCGATGGCCACCGACGTGCGGGTCATCCTGATCAAGCTCGCGGATCGGCTGCACAACATGCGCACGATCGACGCGATGTCCAAGCAGAAGCAGATCGAGAAGGCGCGCGAGACGCTCGAGATATACGCGCCGCTGGCGCACCGCCTCGGTATCCACGCGATCAAGTGGGAGCTCGAGGATCTCGCCTTCGCCACGCTGCACCCGCGCAAGTACCAGGAGATCAAGGCGCTCGTCGCCCAGCAGCGCGAGGAGCGCGAACACTACGTCGCGGAGGCCGGTGACTACCTGCGCAGCGAGTTGTGCGATGTCGGCATCGACGCGCAGATCGCGGGCCGCGCGAAGCACTTCTACTCGATCTACTCGAAGATGACCAAGAAGGGCCGCGAGTTCAACGAGATCTACGACCTGACGGCGATGCGCGTGATCGTCGAGTCGGTGAAGGACTGCTACGGCACCGTCGGCGTGATCCACTCGCTGTGGAAGCCCCTGCCAGGTCGCTTCAAGGACTTCATCGCGATGCCCAAGTTCAACATGTACCAGTCGCTGCACACGACGGTGATCGGGCCCGAGGGCCGGCCGCTGGAGATCCAGATCCGCACCCACGAGATGCACGAGATGGCCGAGTTCGGCGTCGCGGCCCACTGGGTCTACAAGGGCCACGCCGGCGGCGATGCGGGCGAGGGTGAAGGGCCCGGCTGGCCCGGCGGCAGTGAGGACGCGAAGCTCAAGTGGTTGCGCTCGATGCTCGACTGGCAGAAAGACCTCTCCGACCCGCACGAGTTCATGGAGACGCTGCGCACGGACCTCTTCGAGGAGGAGGTCTACGTCTTCACGCCCAAGGGCGAAGTCAAGTCGCTGGCCTCCGGCGCCACGCCGCTGGATTTCGCCTACGAGGTGCACACGGAGATCGGTCACCGCTGCGTGGGCGCGCGCGTGAACGGCAAAATCGTGCCGCTGCACAACGAGCTGCGCTCCGGGGACATCGTCGAAATCCTCACCGCCAAGCGCGAGCGGGGCCCCTCGCGGGACTGGCTGGCGATGGTCAAGACGACCAGGGCCCGCAACAAGATCAAGGCCTGGTTCAAGGCCGAGAGCCGTGTCGACACCGAGCATCAGGGCCGCGAGCTGCTCCAGGAGCACCTACGCAAACAGGGCCTGCCCGCGCAGAAGATCACTGGCTCCGCGCTGCTCGCCGATGTGATCCGCGAGGTCGGCTACCGCAAGGCCGACGACTTCTACATCGCGCTCGGGGCCGCCAAGATCTCGCCGAAGCTCGTCGTCAACAAGGTCATGCAGAGGCTCAAGCAGGGCGAGTCCGCGGATGGGGAGGACACCGACGCCGACCTGCTGCGCGTCGGACGCCCGCGGCGCCGGCCCAACAAGTCCTCCGGCCAGTACGGCATCCGCGTGGAGGGCGTCGACGACGTGATGTTGCGGCTGGCGAAGTGCTGCCGGCCGGTGCCCGGCGATGAGATCGTCGGCTACATCTCACTGGGACGCGGCATCACGATCCACCGCGGTGACTGCCCGAACACGGCGCTGCTGCGCAAGAACCCCGAGCGCTTCACGAGCGTCTCATGGGACGGCGACCGCTCCACCGGCTTCATCGTCGAAATCCAGATCGACGCCTGGGATCGCCACCGGCTGCTCGAGGACCTCTCGCGGTCGTTCTCGGAGTCCGGCGCGAACATCCTCGAAGCCCGCTGCCTGTCGATGGGGCCGATGGTCAAGAACCGTTTCGTCGTCGAGCTCGCCGACACGCACACCCTGAAGAGCGCGATCACGCGGTTGCGCAACACCGAGTCGGTGTTCGACGCCTACCGGGTCACACCGGGCGCCGGGGACTGAGCCCCGACCAGTCGGCATTCTTATTGCCGCTTGACAACGCCGGCCCCACGTCTTAGCTTCGCTCGCGCGCTGGGATCAGATCGGCGCTGAAGTCATCGATCGTCGAGGAGGGACTCCATGACTCGCCACTGCCGCCTGCCCCTGTTGTCCGCGTGCGCCATGCTGGCGAGCACGGCTCTGATCGCTTTGCCCGCCGCCGCGTCGGCGGCGAGCCCGAAGGTGCTGCTCGTCACGCGAGGCGAAGCGGGCGAAGGGCCGCCCGCCGTGCAGGGAGAAGCCGCGCACGTCAGCAACTCCATCACCTGGCCCGCGCTGAACGCGGGCTGCGGAGGGACCGACGAACAGGCGACGGTCGGCAAGAACCCCTCGGGGACCGTGAAGGTGAGCGGCAGCGGCCAGCCGGTGAGCAGCCAGTGCTTCAACGAAAGCCCATTCGAATTCGTGCCGGGAGGCATCACGGTCAAGAGCGTCTCGGTCTCCAAGGCCGGGGTCGTGAAGCTGACTGGAGACCTCGAGCTGGTGTTGGGCGAATGCACCTACAGCGCGAAGAAGCTGGCCGGCACGCAGGTCTTCGGGGAAGACTTCACGGAGAAGCTCAGCGGTACCGGCAAGCTGGCGGGGCACAGCGCCAAGACCTGCGCGAAGACGACCCCGGTCGAAGACTTCATCGGCGTTGCCGACGCGAGCGGCTTCGACTACGTGGTCAAGCTCACGTCCTGAGCGGTCGGCTCCGAGGGAGCTCGGCGTCGGCAGGCGGGTTTCAGGAGATGACGTTCAGCGCGTCCGGCAGGATCGAGAAGCGCGCCTCGCCGACCTCGCCGAGGTAGTCGCCGTCGACCTGCAGCGGCAGCGGGCGCCCGTCGGCGCTCGTCACGCAGATGCCGCTTGCGTCCGCGAGGCCGGTGATCTGGCGGTTGCCGGTCACGCGCGCGTTGCGCGAGAGCGCGCGCCACGCGAGCGACGCCCCGGTGAGAGGGGTGGCGCGGCGCAGCACGCCGGCGGCGAGCGTGCCGGAGTCAAGCGAGGCACCTTCGGCGATGTCGATCGGGCGGTTCTGGAAGTAGGTGAAGGGCGCCCCGTTCTGGACGATCGCGGTGACGCCCTCGATCTCCTGGCCCTCCTCGGTGCGGACCTTCAGGCGCGGGGGCTCGAGGAGGTAGCGACGCATGAACGTGCTGACCGCCACCCACGTGAAGAACCAGGGCCCGAAACGCGCCTTCAGGCGCGGGTTTGCGTCCACGCGCTCGACCACGCTCGCGTCCAGGCCGAGCCCGGAGGCGAAGGTGAAGCAGCGTCCGTTGACGACGCCGAGGTCGACCTTGCGCGGGTGCCAGTCGTCGGCCATCGCGAGCAGGTGCTCGGTCGCGTCGACAGGGTCGCCGGGGATGCCGAGCATCTTGCCGAACACGTTGGCCGAGCCACCCGGCAGGCACGACAGCGGCGTGGGGGATCCGAGCAGGCCGTTTGCGGCTTCGTTGACGGTGCCGTCGCCGCCGAAGGCGACGACCACGTCGTAGCCCTCATGAGCCGCCTCGCGGCACAGCTCCGTGGCGTGACCGCGGGCCTCGGTGTCGACAGCGTCGACCTCGAAGCGCCCTTGCAGGGCGTAGACCACGAGGTGGCGGAGGCGGTCGGAGACCGTAGCGGCGTAGGGATTGACGATGATCAGCATGCGACGACGGGTTCCGGGGCCGGCGAAATGAAACGGCGCGCCCGTCTCGGTCGGCCGGTCTTCGCGGGTGCGAGTGGGGGAGCTCACGCCATCGGCTACACCGGTTGAGCGCCGCCGTTACCCGCCCTGGCCCACAGATCTGCTGTCATTCCGGCCGACAACGTTGTAGACTGGCGGGCACATAGCTGGACACATCCAGAGGGGTGGAGGGACTGGCCCTACGAAACCCCGGCAACCACGTCGAGTCACAGACGGAAGGTGCCAATTCCAGAGAGATGTGTGGCGAGCCCCGGGCTCATCGCACAGTGACAAAGCGATAGAGCGAAAGGGGTTTCGATGGCTGCCAGTCACCTGCAGTGCAGAGAGTGCAAGAGCGAGTACCCGCTCGAGGCGCTGTACGTCTGCGAACGTTGCTTCGGTCCACTGGAGGTCGCCTATGGGCGGGCCCAGGTCGAGCTGAGCGTGGCCGAACGCCGGCGCCGCATCCAGGCCGGCCCTCAGAACATCTGGCGCTACGCCGACTTCCTGCCGGCAGCAGCGCCGCCCGGTCCCTCGGGGCGGTTGAACTCGCGCGCCGGCCTGCCGGCGGGCTGCACGCCGCTGATCCGCGCCGACCGCCTCGCCGCGCGCCTCGGGCTGAAGGAGGTGTGGGTCAAGAACGACGCAGCCAACCCGACGCATTCCTTCAAGGACCGCGTCGTCTCAGTGGCCACCACCCGCGCCCGCGAGCTCGGCTTCGAGACGATCGCGTGCGCCTCCACCGGGAACCTCGCCAACTCCGTCGCCGCCCACGGCGCGGCCCTTGGAATGGACTCCTACGTCTTCATCCCTTCGGACCTCGAGGAGCAGAAGGTGCTGGCGACCGGCGTCTACGGCACCAAGCTCGTGGGAGTGAAGGGCAACTACGACGATGTGAACCGCCTCTGCACCGAGCTGTGCGCCGAGCGCGACTGGGCGTTCGTGAACATCAACCTGCGGCCCTACTACGCGGAGGGCTCGAAGACGCTGGCTTTCGAGATCGCCGAGCAACTCGGCTGGGAGCTCCCCGACCGCTGCGTGGTGCCTGTCGCCTCCGGCTCGCTGTTCACGAAAATCGCCAAGGGCTTCGAAGAGTGGCGCGAGATCGGTCTGCTCGACGGCGAGCTCCCGGCGATGAACGGCGCCCAGGCCGAGGGCTGCTCGCCCGTCGCGAGCGCCTTCGCGGCGGGCCACGAGGTCTGCCGGCCCGTGAAGCCGAGCACGATCGCCAAGTCTCTGGCGATCGGCAACCCGGCCGACGGTCCCTACGCGCTCGACCTCGCACGCCGCACCGGCGGCTCGGTGGATGCCGTCAGCGACGATGAGATCCGCGCCGGGATCCGGCTGCTCGCCGAGACGACGGGCGTGTTCACCGAGACGGCCGGAGGCGTCACGACGGCGGTGCTGGCGAAGCTCGCCGAGCGCGGTGAGATCGATCCCGAGGAGCGGGTCGTGCTGGTCATCACCGGCGAGGGGCTGAAGACCCTCGATGCGGTGCGCGGCAGCTTCGAAATGCACACCATCGAGCCGAGCGTGGCGAGCTTCGAGGCGGGTGTACTCGAGCCGCTGGCGGTCTAGATGGGCGTGCTCGTCAAGATCCCGACGCAGCTGCGCGCCGCCGCCGGCGGCGAGGCCGAGGCGAACGTCGACGGGGCGACCGTGCAGGAGGTCCTCGACGGCCTGTTCCAGCGCCATGAGGAGCTCCGCGCCCGGCTCGCCGACGATGACGGCTCGCTGCGACGCTTCGTCAACGTCTACGTCTCAGGCGAAGACATCCGCTTCCTGGACGGCCTCGCGACACCCGTGTCCGACGGGGCCGAGGTCACGATCCTGCCGGCTGTCGCCGGGGGTTAGAGCGGTGCTGATACGGCGCTGGATCAGGTCGCCCTGGCTCCGGGCGTGAGACGGATGCGTCCGGGCAGGAACGGCAGCACCGCTCGACGGAAGTAGCGGGCACCGCCGGCGACGAGCGCTCTGCGCAGCGCCGGGGGCGGCAGCGCCGAGAAGCGGTATTGCTCGCGGATCGCATCTGGCAGTAGCGCGATCGTCACGAAGTTGGCCGTCTCGAGCGCCGGGCGGGCGAGCGCTGGAACGGGCGGCGAGAGCACGATCTGGCGTGCTCGCTCGCGCGCCCAGTCGGTCACGAGCAGCTCGTCGCCCTCGAGCATGCGCCTCCCGTAGGCGTCGAGGTCGGCAAGCGTCGCGGGCATCTCGCCCTGACGCAGGCCGAACAATTTGCCGACGACCTTGTAGTCCTCCCAGAACGCCGCGCGCTGCTCGACGCTGAGCGGACGCACGTAGCGGCTGTAGATCACGGCGGCCGAGTCGACGAGCGTGTAGAGAACCCACAGCAGCAGGTCCGGATCGTCGGCACGGTAGGGGGTGCCTGCCGGGTACGGGCCGATCGCCGCGGGCAGTCGCCCGCTGACGCGCCGGTGCATCGCGCGGATCCGCTTGCCGACACGGTCGGCTTCCGCACGCGTGCCGAAAACGATCGTGTTCATGACCTGAGCGGTGCGGCCGAGCCGGTCGTACGGTTCCTCGAGCGCGCTCGAGTGCGACAGCAGGCCGAACACGGCGAGAGGGTGCGCGGCCTGCATCAGCAGCGCGCGGGCTCCGGAGATCGCGACGGCGCGCTCGCCGTGGATGCGCCGGATCATCGAGCCTGTGTTGAAGTACCCGACATCGGTCGTGGCGGCCGCGGCGGGCATGAGAGTCAGTCTAGGGCGCACGACCGCTCCTACGACCACGGCGGCGTATTGACAGCCGGGCCCGCTGCTCAGGGTCCTGCTGCGTGCTGCGACGGGGCGTGGGCGGAGGTGTGGGCCGGGGTCGCGGTCGAGCCGCTGATGCCGACCGTCGAGACGAGGCCCGCAGTGCACATCGCCGCGAGCGTCAGGCGGCGCATGCGCTTCGGCGTGAGCCAGCCATAGCTGTGGGTCTGAAGCCAGCTCCTGAAGCCCGTCGCCGCCGAGGCGGCCGCCATCGCACAACCGGCGCACATGCGTAGAGCCTAGCCGCCCGCCTGCTCGCCGGCGATGGTTCCCGTTTCAACGGGCTCGTATCCGGACGGCTCGCCGTCGGTATCCCCCGGAGGCTCGGGCAGGCCGGCGCGACGGCTCTCCAGCCGCCTGCGCAGGTCCGCGCCCCGCCCGGCCGCAACCGCGCGAGCAGCCCTGCTCTCGCTCAGCTCAACTCCGTTCGCGCGGGCCCAGTCGAGCAGCTCCTGGCGCTCCTCGCCCTCTTTGGCGGCCCGCAGGAACAGCCAGCAGAAGAGGCCGAGCGTGAGCAGCGACTCCTCGACCATCATGATCGCCCCGGCGACGTTCTGGTCGGCGAGCGGGGAGATGTTGTAGACGGCGTCGCCGTGCAGGTAGAAGGTGTAGAAGACGGTCCCCGACCACAGGAAGATGTTGCCCAGCACCGCGCCGGCGAGTCTCACGCCGACGATGTAGATCAGCCTGCCGAGGTTCCCGAACCAGCTCGGCATCGGCAGCGGCCCGAACAGGCACATCCACATGTTGACCCCGAAGCCGAGGAACATCGCGTGCTCGAGCACGTGCACGCCGGAGTGCCGGAGTGCCGCCTGGTAGAGGGCGGGCAGGTGCCAGATGTAGAGGTCCAGGGCCCAGAGGGGGAACGCGACGACCGGGTGCGAGAGCGCGCGCAGGCGGTCGAACACGCGCACTCCGGCGACCTGGAAGGTGAGGATCGGGGCGATCAGCGGAGCGGTCAGGCCGAGGACGATGAGCAGCGCGCCGATGTCGCCGAGCAGCAGGTGCTCGATCATGTGGACGTAGAGCAGCTCCTGGCTGAGCGGCCCCAGGCCGCTGACTGCGGCCCCGACCACCACGCAGCCGCAGTAGAAGCACC
>WNFI01022756.1_pt1 | contig 20663 bp, 20 predicted proteins | sample 5400471 | NCBI WGS metagenome assembly WNFI01 (sample SAMN13153348, study PRJNA577476) | soil metagenome | isolation source: 100 cm saprolite on Douglas fir-dominated hillslope | place: USA:California | collected 2013-09-17
CGTAGATCGGCGATTTCGAATCGTCCTCGGCGGCGGGATTGGTGACGTCATTGGCGCCGATCACGAAGGCGACGTCGGCCTGGGCGAACTCCGAATTGATGTCTTCGAGTTCGAACACCTCGTCATAGGGCACGTTGGCTTCGGCGAGCAGCACGTTCATGTGGCCGGGCATGCGGCCCGCGACCGGATGAATCGCGTATTTGACCTCAACGCCTTCCTTCTTGAGCTGGTCGGCCATCTCGCGCAGCGCGTGCTGTGCCTGCGCCACCGCCATGCCGCAGCCGGGCACGATGATAACCTTCTGCGCGTTCTTCATGATGAAGGCGGCGTCGTCGGCCGAACCGAGCTTGACCGGGCGCGCTTCGCCGCCGGCGCCGGCACCTGCCGCCGCGCTCTCGCCGCCAAAGCCGCCGAGAATCACCGAGATAAATGACCGGTTCATCGCGTGGCACATGATGTAGGACAGGATCGCGCCGGAGGAGCCGACCAGCGCGCCGGTGATGATCAGCGCCGAGTTGCCGAGCGTGAAACCGATGCCGGCCGCGGCCCAGCCCGAGTAGGAATTCAGCATTGAGATCACGACCGGCATGTCGGCACCGCCGATCGGAATGATCAGCAGCGCGCCGAGCACCAGCGCGATGATGGTGATCAGCCAGAAGTCGAGCGCGCTGCCCGAGATCACCAGCCCGACGATGAAGACCAGGAGCGCGATCGCCAGCGCGATGTTGATGAAGTGACGGCCGGGCAGGATGATCGGCGCGCCGCTCATGCGGCCCGACAGCTTCAGAAACGCGATCACTGAGCCGGTGAATGTCAGCGCGCCGATGGCGACGCCGAGCGACATTTCAACCAGGCTTGCGCCGTGAATGTTGCCGGGGGTGCCAATGTCAAAGGCTTCCGGCGCGTAGAACGCACCGGCCGCGACCAGCACCGCCGCCATGCCGACGAGGGAATGGAACGCGGCAACCAGTTCTGGCATCGATGTCATCGGCACCCGACGCGCAATCACCGCGCCGATGCTGCCGCCGATGGCGACGCCAAGCACGACCAGCAGCCAGCCGAGACCGTCGGCCGGGGGATGCGCCGCGAGCGTGGTGGCGACCGCAATGGCCATGCCGGCCATGCCGAGGAAATTGCCCCGGCGGCTACTGGCCGGACTCGACAGTCCGCGCAGCGACAGGATGAACAGGACGCCGGCGACGAGATACAGCAGTGCGGCGAGATTGGCGTTCATGATGCGCGCACTCCGTCATGCGCGGGCTCGACCCGCGCATCCATCTGAAAAAAACGAATCTTGCGAAGCGAGATGGATTGCCGGACCAAGTCCGGCAATGACGACGACATTGTTCGAAAAAGAGCCATGGCCGTCATCACTTCTTTTTCCTCTGGTACATCGCGAGCATGCGCTGCGTCACCAGAAAGCCGCCGAAAATATTCACCGATGCGAAGATCAGCGCGACGAAGCCGAAGCCCCGCGCCCACGCTCCGCCGCTGCCGACCATGGCGACCCCGACCGCGAGCAGCGCACCGACCACGATCACCGAGGAGATCGCGTTGGTCACCGACATCAGCGGCGTATGCAGCGCCGGGGTTACCGACCACACCACGAAATAGCCGACAAACACGGCGAGAACGAAAATCGACAGCCGGAACACAAAGGGATCGACGGCCTGCGCGATATGATCCATGGCGGCTCTCCTGATGCGGTCTTAAGCGCTTTTGGGCTGAAAATTCGGGTGAATCACCGCGCCGTCCCTGGTCAGCGCGGTGGCCTTGACCAGTTCGTCGTCCCACTTCACCGCCAGCGCCTTGGTTGATTTGTCGACCAGCGTCTCGATGAAGGAAAACAGGTTGCGCGCATAAAGGCTCGATGCCGAGGCCGCAACCCGGCCCGCGACATTGGTGTAGCCGACGATCTTGATGCCACCGACATCGGCAACTTCGCCGGGCTTGGCGCCCTCGACATTGCCGCCGCGCTCGACCGCAAGATCGACCAGCACTGAGCCGGGCCTCATCGACTGCACCATTGCGGCGGTGACCAGGCGCGGCGCCAGGCGGCCCGGAATCAGCGCCGTGGTGATGATGATGTCCTGCTTCTTGATGTGCTCGGCAGTAAGCGCGGCCTGCTTCGCCTGATACTCTTTCGACATTTCCTTGGCATAGCCGCCTGCGGTCTCGGCCTGCTTGAATTCCTCATCCTCGACGGCGAGGAATTTCGCGCCGAGGCTTTCGACCTGCTCCTTCACCGCAGGGCGCACGTCGGTGGCCGTCACCACTGCGCCGAGACGCCGCGCGGTGGCGATCGCCTGCAGGCCGGCAACGCCGACACCCATCACAAACACTTTCGCCGCGGGAATGGTGCCCGCCGCCGTCATCATCATTGGAAAGGCGCGGCCGAACGTTTCCGCCGCCTCGATCACCGCCCGGTAACCGGCGAGATTGGCCTGGCTCGACAGCACGTCCATCACCTGCGCGCGGGTGATGCGCGGCATCAATTCCATTGCGAAAGCCGAGACGCCGGCATCGGCCATCGCCTTGAGCGCGGCGTCGTTGCCGTAGGGGTCCATGATCGCGATCACCAGCGCGCCGCGCTTGTAGTTCGCGAGCTCAGACGACTCCGGCCGCTTGACCTTGATGACAATGTCGGCGTCTTTCAGCGCATCGGCGCTAATAGTCGCACCTGCGGCGGTGAATTCCGAGTCCGGCAGGCCGGATTTGAGCCCGGCGCCCGGCTCGACCACGACGTCGACGCCCAGCGCCTTGAACTTCTTGACCGTGTCGGGCGTCGCCGCTACGCGCGGCTCGGAGGCGTCGAGTTCCTTGGCAACGGCAATCTTCATAGGGCCTCCGGCGGCGCAAGGCACGCGCGTGAGAAATTGGCGCGTATTCCGTAATTCGATACCGGCTTTGCGACCGGAATGCGCGCAGCTTATGGGATGACGCGTCACCGGTCGGCAACGCGATCGAGGGTGGTCAGGTCAGGAAAATCGCCATCATGGCAACAATGAAGATGACGGCGGCGCTGCCGTATTTCACCAGCATGATGAAGCCTTCATAGGTCGCCTCATGAGCCGGATAGTCGTTTCCGTCCGCGGTCGTATAGGCCACTTCGTTATGCTCTGCCATCGGTCTCTCCGGTCCTTGTTCGATCTGTCGTGGAATTACCGCAATCCCAACAGGAGGGCAACGGCGATGCGCCGTTTGTGCGTGGTTTGCGCCATCTATTCGCGAGGCTCCAGAGGCCAGTTATCCCTGATCCAGCGGGTCAATCCCTCTTCATTCACCTCGCCTGCGGCGAGGGAAAGGATCATGGCGGTGGCGCTTTCGGGTGCCACCAGGAAATCTATGTCGTTGAGACCTAGAAATACGATGATCGCGCCGAAGGCTGCGCCTTTGTTGCTGTCGACAAACGGATGGTTCCGAGCAATGCCGAAGGCATACGCCGCCGCAAGCGCAGCAAGGTCAGTTTCGCCATAGGTGGATTTGTTGACGGGACGGCCCAGAGCAGATTCCAGCACGGCCTGGTCACGAATGCCGTCCAGTCCTCCAAACAGAGCAAGCTGCTCGGCGTGGAGATCAACCAGGATCTCCACATCCAGCCCGATCGGCTCATTCATTTTGCAAGGGCCTTGTATGTGTCCGCATAAGTGCTGAACGACCGCCGTGCGATTTCCATCGCCTTGGCATGTTTCGGATTATACGGCGAAAGCTTTATGCCCCGCTCAGTCTGTTCGACGATATGAAGCTTGTCGCCTTCCCTGAGCTTAAGCCGGGAAAGTATGTCTTTCGATAAGATGAGGCCAAGCGAATTACCGATCTTCTTAATCTGAATGAACTCACCCTCGAAAGTTTTGCCTTCAACAGTCTTGCGAGACATCTCGTTCATGGCACAAACTCCGTTATACAAACCGTATAACACAAATATATACCACGTTCAACAAATGTTTTACGCGCCCCCGCTGTTCAGGACGTCTCCTCCAGCTCATCGATCATCCCGGCGATCACCGATAGTCCCCCATCCCAGAATTTCGGGTCACTGGCGTCGAGGCCGAACGGCTTGAGCAGTTCGGAATAATGCTTGGTGCCGCCGGCCTCGAGCATCGCCAGATAACGCTCGGCGAAACCGGCCTGAGCATTTTCGTAGACCGCGTAGAGCGAATTCACCAGGCAGTCGCCAAACGCATAAGCGTAGACGTAAAACGGCGAATGAATGAAGTGCGGGATGTACATCCAGAAATTCTCGTAGCCTGGCCTGATGTCGATCGCCGGGCCGAGGCTCTCGCCCTGCACGCTGAGCCAGATTTCGCCGATCCGTTTGGCGGTTAGCTCGCCGTTGCGCCGCTCGGTATGAACCGCGCGCTCGAATGAATAGAACGCGATCTGCCGCACCACGGTGTTGATCATGTCCTCGACCTTGCCGGCGAGCAGCGCCTGCCGCTGCTTGGCGCTCTTGGTCTGCGCCAGCAGCCGCTTGAAGGTCAGCATCTCGCCAAACACGCTGGCGGTTTCCGCAAGCGTCAGCGGAGTCGGCGCCATCAGCGCGCCGTTCCTTGCTGCGAGTACCTGATGCACGCCGTGGCCGAGTTCGTGCGCGAGCGTCATCACGTCGCGCGGCTTGCCCTGGTAATTCATCAGTACATAGGGATGCGCCGATGGCGTCGTGGGATGCGAGAACGCACCCGGCGCCTTGCCCGGTCGCACCGGCGCGTCGATCCAGCGGTCGGTGAAAAATCGCCCGGCGATATCGGCCATCTGCGGCGAGAACGCGCCATAGGCGGTCAGCACCATCGCTTTCGCATCCGGCCACGGAATGGTGCCGATCGCCGCGAACGGCAGCGGCGCGTTGCGGTCCCAGTGCGCGAGCTTCTTTTTTTTGAACCAGCTCGCCTTCAGGGCGTAATAGCGATGCGACAGCCGCGGATAGGCCGCGCGGACGGAAGCCACCAGCGCATCCACCACCTCGCGCTCGACCCGGTTGGCAAGGTGCCGGGAATCCGCGACGTCGACAAAACCGCGCCAGCGATCCGAGATTTCCTTGTCCTTGGCCAGCGTGTTGGTCACGAGCGCGAATGTCCGCTCGTTGGCCTTGAAGGTTTTCGCCAGCGCCTGCCCCGCAGCCTTGCGCTTTTCCGGCGCGCGATCCTGCAGCAGAGTAAGCGTCGGCTCGATCTCCAGTTGCTTGCCGCCGACTTTGAACCGCAACGATGAAATCGTCTGATCGAACATCCGGTTCCAGGCCGCATAGCCGCTGACGGATTTTTCGTGAAACAATTGCTCGACGCGATCCTCGAGCTGATACGGCTTGTCCTTGCGGCTATCCTCGATCCACGGACGATAATGCGCGAGTTCGGGTATCTGCATCGCGCGCTCGATCACGGCGTCCGCGACGCGATTGAGTTCGAGCGTGAAGAACAATAGATGCACCGACGCCGCACAAGCCATGCACCGCCACCGTTCTTCGCCGTCTCCTCCGCAAGCTTGCCCTTGTAATCCTTTTCGAACGCGATGCTTTCGGCGTCCAACCTGTCGAGGTCGCGGCCGACCTCCGGCGCGTCGATCGCAGAATAGAGATCGGCCAGGTTCCATTCCGGCAGCCTGCCGATCTTTAACTTGGAAGCCTTGAGCTTGGAAGAATTGGATTTGGCGGCAGGGGATTTCTTGATGCTCGATCTGCGTTGGGAAGACGAGGAGCGCGAGGCCATATGGTTCGAACCTGTTTTAAGCGTTTCAAACTGAACGATCGCGGGATGGCTGAGGTCGGGACCGCAACCCTTAAGAGCCCGTTAATCGGCATCGGCGAGAGTGCCCCGATTCGAGACAGATAGTTGTAAAATGTGAGGAACGCCATGGCTGCCACGATATTGATCGCAGACGACGACGCGGTGCAGCGCCGCCTTGTCGAAAACATGGTGCAGCGCTGCGGCTATGAGGCCATCGTCGTCGATAGCGGCGACGCCGCCATGGCCGTGCTCACGGCGCCGGACGCGCAGATCGTCGACGCAATCGTTCTCGATCTGGTGATGCCTGGCCTCGATGGCATGGGCGTGCTGGACAAGATCCGCGAAGCAGGCCTCAATATTCCTGTCATCGTACAGACCGCCCATGGCGGCATTGACAATGTGGTGTCGGCGATGCGGGCGGGCGCCCATGATTTCGTGGTGAAACCGGTAGGCGTCGAACGGCTGCAGGTGTCGTTGCGCAATGCGCTCAATGCCAGCGCGCTGAAAGGCGAATTGCTGCGCATCAAGCACAGCCGCGAGGGCAAACTGACCTTTGCCGATATCATCACCCGCAGCGCGGCGATGGACAGCGTGCTGCGCATGGCGCGCAGGGCCGCGACCTCTGCGATTCCCGTGCTGATCGAGGGCGAATCCGGCGTCGGCAAGGAGATGGTCGCGCGCGCGATCCACGGCACCGGCGAACGCAGCGCGAAACCGTTCGTCGCGGTCAATTGCGGGGCGATCCCCGACAACCTCCTGGAGTCGATCTTGTTCGGTCACGAAAAGGGCGCGTTCACCGGCGCCACCGAACGGCATATGGGCAAATTCGTCGAAGCCTCGGGCGGCACGCTGTTTCTCGACGAGGTCGGCGAACTGCCGCTGGCCGCCCAGGTCAAGCTGCTTCGCGCGCTGCAGGAAGGCGCGGTTGAGGCGGTCGGTGGCCGCAAGCCGGTCAAAGTCGACGTCCGTATCATTTCCGCGACCAACCGCAAGCTGCTCGATCGCGTCAAAAGCGGACAATTCCGCGAAGACCTGTTCTATCGCCTGCATGTTTTGCCGCTGACGATTCCGCCGTTGCGGATGCGGCGCGAGGACATCCCGCACTTGCTGCGGCATTTTCTGGCAAGATTCTGCGCCGAGGAAAATCGACCGATTACCGGCATCAGCGGCGAAGCGATGGCCCGGCTCACGCAGCTCGACTGGCCCGGCAATATTCGCCAACTCGAAAACGCCATCTATCGCGCGGTGGTGATGAGCGAGGGCGATCAGCTCGGCCTCGTCGATTTCCCTCAGGCTGCGGCGCAGGCATCGGCGGCGCATGCTGTATCCGATCAACCCGGCGAACCGCTCGTCATTGAGTCGACATTCCATTCCACCGCGCCTGAAATGATGGCAGGTAACGAAATACCTATCGCGCCTTTGTCCGGGCCCGGAAGTCTCGCGATGCTGACCAGCAACGGTGAGATACGCCCCCTCGAAGACATGGAGGCCGAAATTATCCGGTTCGCGATCTCGCATTATCGCGGCCAGATGTCGGAGGTCGCCCGGAGGCTCAAAATCGGGCGTTCGACGCTCTACCGCAAGCTCGATGATGCTGCCGCGGACGATCCGGCTTCGAGGACATCCGAGGAGGCGCGCTGAGACGCACATGTCGTCATCGAATCGCTTGCAACCGCCTCACTTTGAACCGTTGCGGCGTGGTGACACACCAACGGAAAAGTGCCCTGCAAAACCGTGCAATGCGTTGCAAATGGAGCTTGTTGAGGTCAGTTTGTCGTGAGGTGCCTGTGAGGCGCTAGTCGCCTCCACCGGGCGTGTGTATCGTCTGCGTATGAATCGTGGCGTGCGGGCGTGCCAGCGCAAGGCGCTTCAGCAGAAGCTGTGACGTGCAAGACTAGGAACTGTTCCATGCCGGGACAGCTTCACCCAAGGGGTGCGAGAATGCGTGACTATTCGAACGGCCGATCTGGATTTGACCGCGTGCTGATGGCCGTCGCGGCAACTTTCATGACGGTCGCAGCCACCGCAACCTTGGCCCAGGCCGATCCGGCCCGCAGCAGTGCCGCGGAACTCGCAATCGACGCAGCTATCCCGCGCCCCGAACCCGCCAACGTTCCGCCCCCGACCGCGAGCGACTTCAAGCTGGATACCGCTGCGTCGGTGCCCGAGACGGCCAAGGCGGCCGCCAAGCCGACCGACAAAGCCATCGAGAAGGCAGTCGAGTCCAAACCTTCCGATGCGGCGGTGAAGAAAGATGACACCGCAACCACGACGCCTCCGGCGTCTTCGGTCACGGCGGCCCCGACCACCGAGCCCGCCAAGGATGCAACCAAGGCCGCGAGCAATGTCGTTCACGCAGGGCGGCGCGGCGACAGCGCTCGCCAGGAGCGTCATGGCACGCCTCCAGGATGCCGCAGCTGACGGCCTCAACGCCGCTGACTATCCGGTGCCGGACTTCGCCGCGGCGACCTCGCCGGATGCGCTGGCGGAAGCCGAACTCAAGCTGACCGCCAGCATGCTGGATTACGCCCGCCAGGCCCAGAGCGGCCGAATGCATTGGTCGCAGGTCAGCGCCGACATCCAGTATCCAGAGCACCCGATCGACCCGATGGACGTGCTCGTCAACGTGTCGACTGCCAAGGACGCCTCCGCGGCGCTGGATAGCTACAACCCGCCGCAAAAGGGCTATCGCGACCTGAAGAAGAAGCTCGCCGAATTGCGCGGCGAGACCGAAGGGCCGGTCATGCAGATTGCGTACGGTCCGGTGCTGCGGTTCACGAAATCCAAGAAAAACCAGATCGTGATGGAAGACCCGCGGGTGCCGCAGCTGCGCGCCAAGCTCGGCATCACAGAGAACGCAGACGACGCGCATTACGATGCCAAGGTCGCCGACGCCGTGCGCCGATTCCAGGAAGGCGCCGAACTCAAGGCTAGCGGCGTTCTCGACGACCGCACGGTCAGCGCGCTGAACGGTCCGAAGCGCGACCGCCAGATCGACAGCGTGATCGTCAACATGGAGCGCTGGCGCTGGCTGCCGCGCCAGCTCGGCGCGCCGTCGATCGGCAATGCCTACGTCATTCTCAACATTCCCGATTTCACGCTGAAGGTCATGCAGAATGGCGCGCAGGTCTGGACCACCAAGGTGGTGACCGGCAAGCCGGGAATTCACGCCACCCCGCTACTGACCGAAACGATGAAGTTCATCACGGTCAATCCGACCTGGAACGTGCCGCCCTCGATCATCTACAATGAATATCTGCCCGCCTTGCAGCAGGATCCGACCGTGCTGCAACGCATGGGGCTGAGGCTCGAACGCGCCCGCGACGGCAGCATCCACATTTCGCAGCCGCCGGGCGAGGCCAACGCGCTTGGCCGGATTCGCTTCAATTTCCCGAACAAGTTCCTCGTCTACCAGCACGACACGCCGGACAAGAACCTGTTCGCCAAGGAGGAGCGCGCGTTCAGCCATGGCTGCATGCGGGTACAGAACCCGGATCAGTACGCCGCGACGCTGCTCAACATCACCATGCCGAACGAACACTACACGCCGGAGAAAATCCGCGGCATGTACGGCCAGAGCGAAATCGACCTCAAATTCCCGACGCCGATTCCGGTCAACATCACCTACCAGACCGCGTTCGTGGACGATGCCGGCAAGTTGCAATTGCGCAAGGACATCTACGGCCGTGACGCCACGATGCTGGCAATGCTTCGTAATGCGAAGGGTCGGGACCTGGAGAATGTGGTCGCCCACGCCCAGCCCAGCTATTCTCACCCCAAGAGCGACATTCCGCAGGGTGTCGCCTTCAACGACAACGGCTTTAACAGCGGCGGCTTTAGCAGCGGCGGGCCCTCGTTCTTCGAGCGACTGTTCGGCGCGCCAACCCCGCCGCCCCCGCAATTCCTAGATCGTCGCCGACGAATTTTCAGCCGCTGACGGCGAAGCCGTTAAGGCTCAAAAGGCGATTTAGCTCAGCAAAAACAAGGCCCCGCGTGCAAGCGGGGCCTTTCGGTTAACCATTCTCCATCCCGATTTCGGCAGCGGGCTATTTTTCGCCATACTCGGCGGTTTAGGTTAGAGTCTGACTTGTTAAGTTTGACTTGGGGATGGGGTGTAAATCTCGGTTAACTCTCCCGCGTTAAGACCGCGTTCATCCTCTCTCGCTTCTCGGGGTCGCGAGAGAGCTCCTCGACTGATCGTCCTCTGGGTGGGCTCATACGTGCTGGTTGGTTTCGCACGCCGTTCAAAATCGCTGTCGTTGACGCGCGCCGGATTTCACGCCGGGCTGACGTCGCTGTTGCTGTTGGCAGGCGCCGGATCGGTACACGACGCAACCGCGCTGGGCGAGACCCGCACCCTGTCATTCCACCACACCCATTCCGACGAAGACCTCACCGTCACCTTCAAGCGCAACGGCCGCTACGACGAAGAGGCATTGAAGCAGATCAATCACTACCTTCGCGACTGGCGCAGCCAGGACGAGACCACGATGGACCGGCATCTGTTCGACATCCTCTGGGAAGTCTACCGCGACGTCGACGCCAAGAAGCCGATCCAGATCATTTCCGCCTACCGTTCTCCCGCCACCAACGCCATGCTCCGCCGCCGGTCTTCAGGCGTGGCGCGCTTCAGCCAGCACATGCTCGGCCACGCCATGGATTTCTTCATTCCGGACGTTCCGCTTGAGCAAATCCGTTTCGCCGGGCTTCGCCTGCAGCGCGGCGGCGTCGGCTTCTACCCGACATCAGGATCGCCTTTCGTCCATCTCGACACCGGCAGCATTCGCCACTGGCCGCGGATGACCCACGATCAGCTGGCCCGTGTGTTCCCGAACGGCCGCACCGTGCACGTTCCGTCCGATGGCAATCCGCTGCCCGGCTATCAGCTCGCTCTTGCCGATATTGAAAAGCGTGGCAGCGGCGGCGATGCCTCCTCCGCGAGCAAGCCGAGCCTGTTCACGTCGCTTTTCAAGGGCAAGTCGAACGACGACGACGATGAAGGTGCATCTGCTGCCGGAGAGAAGACCTCTCCCGTCGGTCTGATGGCCGCGGCCATGCCCGCCAAATCTTCCGATGTAAAGCCCGCAGGTCCGGTGCCGGTGCCGCGCGCCAAGCCCTCAATGGCTGCGACCTTCCAGCTGGCCACGGCCGACGCGGAGATCGTCGCGCCGGCCAAATCGCCGAAGCAGGCTGCCGCGACGACAAACTCTTCAAGTGCAAATCCGAAGCCGGAGACGCCGGCTGATATCATCAATGCCCGCGGCTTCTGGGGCGACACACCGACGGCACCGAAACAGGCCACTCCGGCGCAAGTCGCCGCTATTAGCGCCCGTCAAGCGTTGGCCGCTGCCACCGATCCGCAACCGACCGCCAGCGTCTCCGCCTTCCAGGAGGCCCTGGCTTATGCACCACCGCCTGCCTCGCCGGTTGATCGTGCGCATATCGTCGCCGCCAGCGCGCCAATCCCGCGCAGCATGCGACCAGCTTCGGTCGCACGCAATCCGATGGCCGTCACCGAGATCACGACGGTGGTCGCCAAGGGGCCGCAGGGCCACGCGAATGTGGTCGCCAACTCGACACGCCTTGCCGCCGCAGCGTCGAGAGATAACGATGTCTGGACGCGCGCGATGATTCTGGCGCCCAGCGCAATCACCTCGATGTCATCGACGGTATTCGGCGATATTGATATGACACTGATGCGCGCTCACTTCGTCAAGCCGCAAACCGCAGTGGCGATGAACTTCTCGGACGACCCACAGCTGGGGCTGGTCTGTGATCAGTTCACCGGTTCGGCGGTGGCCACGCTGACGACGATGTCTTTCGTGATGCGGACCGCGTCGCTGCGCTGAGCCACGCTTCATTATCTTCGAAATTTGTGTGGCTGATGGTGATGGATACGCGGGTCGAGCCCGCGTATGACGCCATCATCCCAGAGCAACTCAGCTGACGCATTGTCCGTCATGGCCGGGCTTGTCCGGCCATCCACGCCTTTCTTGCGGCGATGCTGTTAAGACGCCGATGCCGGCACAAGGCCGGGCATGACGATTCAACTCAAGCCTGAACAGCGCTGCAGGTCACAGCATTCCCAGCGCCTGCATGTAGGTTTCCAGGATGGTCTCCTGTTCAGCGCGCTCGTTGGCATCCTGCTTGCGCATCCGCACGATCGTTCGCAACGCCTTGACGTCGTAGCCATTGCCCTTGGCTTCCGCGTAAACGTCGCGGATGTCGTCGGAGATGGTCTTCTTTTCTTCTTCCAGCCGTTCGATTCGCTCGACGATGGCCTTGAGCTGATCCTTCGCAAATTTGGTCGCGGGCTCTTCCTTGAGGGCAGCAGAGGTGGCCATCGGGTACTCCTGAATGAACTGATGGTTGAGGCTTGAGGTCCGGGGCGCTTTGCCGCGCGCCGCACCTTGAGATGACACTCAAGAGTGGCGCGTCCCCCGTCAAGGCAACATCACACTCATCCACAGCGACCCACAGGGAAAACAGCATCACCCGGATTGCGATCTTTTCCGCATGGATTCGATCGCGCCGACACAATTGGCGGATCCAGACTTTGGCGTCGGCAATTCGCCAATCAATGGTCGCCCTGGCTCTTTTTCATCGCCGCAAGCTGCTCCGAAGTGGCGGATCCCTGGTGCATCGCCTTCCACGCGTCGTAAGGCATGCCGTAGACCGCCTCGCGGCTCTCGTCCTTGCTCATCACCGCGCCCCGGGCGTCGGCTTCCTCCTTGAGCCAGTTGGACAGGCAATTGCGACAGAATCCGGCGAGATTCATCAGGTCGATATTCTGCACGTCGGTGCGCAAGCGCAGATGTTCGACGAGGCGGCGAAATACGGCCGCTTCCAGTTCCGTTCTGGTTTTATCGTCAGTCGCCATGGCATAAGCTCGCTGTTATCGGGATATTGACCTAAAATGGGTGTTGTCACAGATTTTGCCATATCGCGGTGCAAATAGGGCCACACCGGCGTCAATTCGGCTCCGCAGCGCGGCAACCGGATTCCACTTTGCTGGAAAATGCTCTAGAGCCGTTGACAGCACCCGGTGGGTCACGCGAAATCATCAATGAATTGATAGTGCTTCACTAAATGATCACAGAAGATTCCCATCGCCGCATTCCATTGTCTCGTCGCGCCTCCGCCGCCGGCTTGCTGTCGGGACTGGCGTTCGCCGTGATGTGCCTGTGGAGCAGTCCGGCGGCAGCCGATTTCCGGCTTTGCAACAATACGGCTAGCCGGGTCGGCATCGCGCTGGGCTACAAGGATGCCGAGGGCTGGACCACTGAAGGCTGGTGGAATGTGTCGTCGCGAGCTTGCGAAACGCTGCTGCGTGGCACACTCGTCGCACGGTTCTATTATATCTATGCACTCGATTACGATCGGGGCGGCGAATGGTCAGGACAGGCTTTCATGTGCTCGCGCGACAAGGAATTCACCATCAAGGGCACCGAGAATTGCCTGGCGCGGGGCTTTGACCGCACCGGCTTTTTCGAGGTCGATACCGGCGAACAGCGGGCCTGGACGGTGCAGTTGACAGATTCCAATGAACAACCCTCTCAGCGCCTGCCAGGATTGCCTGCGCCAGGAGGATTGCCGGGCCAAAGCGGGCTGCCAAGCCCGCCCAATGCACCGGGTGCAACGCCGCCGGGCGCGTCCGGTCTGCCGCCGGCCGCCGCGCCCGGACGCAAGCCATGAGACGCCTGCGCCGCATCAAAATCCTCGCAACCCTCGGCCCCGCCTCCTCCGACAGCGCAATGATCCGACGCCTGTTTGAGGCTGGAGCCGACGTCTTCCGCATCAACATGAGCCACACCTCGCATGACAAGATGCGCGAACTGGTGAAGACGATCCGCAACGTCGAGAGCAGCTATGGCCGGCCGATCGGGATCCTGCTCGATCTTCAGGGGCCAAAGCTGCGCGTCGGCTCGTTCGCCGACGGGTCGATTCAACTCAACAACGGCGAGAGCTTCGTCCTGGATTCCGACAAAACGCCCGGTGACAACACCCGCGTCCAGCTTCCACATCCGGAAATTCTCGCGGCGCTCAAGCCGGGTCACGCCTTGTTGCTCGATGACGGCAAGGTTCGCCTGATCGCCGAGGAAACCTCGCCGGAGCGCGCCGTCACCCGCGTCGTGATCGGTGGCCGGATGTCAGATCGCAAGGGCGTCAGCCTGCCCGACACCGATCTGCCGGTCTCCGCCATGACGCCGAAAGACCGCGCGGACCTCGATGCCGCGCTTGAGACCGGTATCGACTGGGTCGCACTCTCGTTTGTGCAGCGCGCGGAGGACGTCACCGAGGCGAAGAAACTGATCCGCGGGCGCGCTTCGGTGATGGCGAAGATCGAAAAGCCGCAGGCGATCGAGCGACTCGCCGAGATTCTGGAAGTGGCAGACGCATTGATGGTCGCACGCGGCGACCTCGGCGTTGAGCTTCCGCTCGAACGGGTACCCAGTCTGCAGAGGCAGATGACGCGGATGGCGCGGCGCGCCGGCAAACCGGTGGTGGTCGCCACACAGATGCTGGAATCGATGATCCAGAGCCCGGTGCCGACCCGTGCCGAGGTCTCCGACGTGGCGACGGCGATCTATGAGGGCGCCGACGCCATCATGCTCTCGGCGGAATCCGCCGCCGGCAAATTTCCGGTCGAAGCAGTCTCGACCATGAACCGGATCGGCGAAGAGGTGGAGCGCGATCCGACCTATCGCGACGTCCTGACCGCACAGCGGCCCGAGCCCGAGGCGACCGCGGGCGACGCGATCGCCGATGCCGCGCGGCAGATCGCCGAAACCCTCGATTTGTCCACGATCATCTGCTGGACCGATTCGGGATCGACTGCGCTGCGGGTGGCGCGCGAACGGCCGAAGCCGCCGGTGGTGGCGATCACGCCGAATCTCGTGACCGGGCGCAAACTGTCGCTGGTATGGGGGGTGCACTGCGTGGTCGCGGAAGATGCGAAAGATCAGGACGACATGGTAGTGCGTGCCGGAAGCATCGCGTTTCGCGATGGCTTCGCCAGGGCCGGACAACGCGTCATCATTGTCGCGGGCGTGCCGCTCGGGACCCCCGGCACCACCAACATGGTGCGCATCGCCTATGTCGGCCCAAGCAGCGACGCGGACATGTGACCCGCACCGCGTGTCATTCCCCGATGCGCAATTGCGCATCTTTGGGCGCGCTCTTGCGCGAGCCCGGAATCCCAACAACCACCACCGGGAGTATGGATTCCGGGCCTGCGCCAAGAGGCGCATCCACGATGCGCAATTGCGCATCGTGGAATGACGAAAGTCAGAGCAAAGTCGCGTCCAGCGTGATCTTGGCATTCAAGACCTTCGACACCGGACAGCCGGCCTTCGCCTTCGCTGCGAGTTCGTCGAACTTGGCCTTGTCCGCGCCTGGAATCTTCGCCGTCAGCGTGAGATGAACCGTGGTGATGGCGAAACCATCGCCCTGCTTCTCCAGCGTCACGTCGGCCCTGGTTTCCATCTGCTCGGCGGTGAGCTTGGCTTCGCCTAATATCAGCGACAGCGCCATGGTGAAACAGGCCGCATGGGCGGCGCCGATCAGCTCTTCAGGATTGGAGCCCGGCTTGCCCTCGAAGCGACTGGCGAAACCATAGGGATAATCCGTCAGCGCGCCGCTCTTGGTCGAGATGGCGCCCTTGCTGTCCTTGATGCCGCCCTGCCATTTGGCTGATCCGAAAGTGGTGGTCATGCAATCCTCCCTGGAGAATGTGAAGGTCCGAGATATCGCAGACGTAAACACCCGATGTGACCGGATTATGCCACCGGTATCAGCGCATCGCCGCTTTCGGCATCGCTTCCACGACGGCGATCATGGCTTCGATCTCGCCGATCACACGATCGGGCGCAGCATTTTGGATCATGTGACCGAGATTCGGAAGCACGACCAGTCTTGCGCCCGGCACGGCGGTCGCGAACGGGCGGGAATGGATGTTCGTCGATACGGTGTTGTCGGCATCGCCTGATATTACCACCGCCGGCAGCTTGATGTCGCCATAGCGCGGCGCCTGCTCGATGACCGCCGCCTTCAGTGTCATCAGGTCCCAGGCATTGGCGAGGAATTCGCGCGGCCGCAGCAGCAGCGGCGTGGCGGTGTCCTTGACGTAGCCATCCGGCATCATCTGCGGCAGGAACACGCTACGGGCGCCGGGGCCGATCAGGAGCAATCCAAGCGGCAGCGTGATCGTATAGGCGAGCAGCGGGCCAATGACCGGCGTGGTGACGATCTTGTTGTAAGTGCCGACGCCGCCCGGCCAAGGATACGCGACCGGTGCCAGCATCACCAGACCCGCGACGCGCTGCGGATAATCCAGCGCCATCAGCGCACCGAGCGCTCCTGCCAGCGAATGCACCACGAGGATGGCATGGCTGATGCCAAGCTGTTCGAGCGCCTGATCGATCATTTTTGCCTGCGTCGCGGGCATCGAGGTTTCCAGATTCTCGCGCGTGCTCCAGCCGTGCCCCGGCCGGTCGATCAGAATCACGTGATGATTTTGAGCCAGCCTGTCGCCGATCGGCCGGCGCATGGACCCAAGATTCGAGCTGGCGCCGTGGATCATCACGATCACTGGACCGGCGGCCTCGTGCTGCCCGAGTTCGACGACGTGAAGCCGCGCGCCCGCGACATCGATCATTTTGCCCAGAGGAGGATAGGCGCGCTGCAGGACAACCATGCCGGCCCGAGTGATCAGCGCCAGAATAACCAGCGCCGTCACGCCACAGACTGCTATCATGGATGATGATCCGGAATGTTTTGCGCACCAACGAGCTACGATCCTGCAGTGGCAGGGTTTCGTGTGCAACGACAATCGCGGACGAAAATCAAACTCCGATGCCAAGCCGTCCGATCCCGGGCAGCTTGATCGCCGGCCGGCGCACGTCAATGCCGAAAACCGCACCGAGAAGATTGATCTCAAGGCCCTCGACCCAGCCGACCGTCAGCCCAAAGTAACCTCCGAGCGTGGCGCGGATCCCGGTTCCCGACGGCGTGAATCCAAAATATCCGCCGGTGTATGGAAAATCCTTCCCGATTGCGGTCGGCGGCAGCGCAATTCGCAACTCCGGCACCGCGCTGGTCACGGCTGCGACGAAGGTGTTGGAATTCGGTCCCGGCCACGCCCGATAATCACCATAGGACCGGAGTTTGTAGCTTTCGATCGCGGACTGAATCCTGGGAATCATGGCGGCCGCAGCTTCGCCGTCCGCGGCCGCAATGGTTTCCGGCCTGCCGCCGAACCAGCGTCCGTCGGCCGCAAAACCGTTGACCCGGATCGGCTGGCCCCAGGCGGTGTAATCATAGCGGGTGTACCGGGGGGCATTCTGCTCCTTGACGACGATCCAGGTGTGGACGGCAAAGATGCCACGCCAGCGCACGGTCCGGGCGGCGTAAACCCGCACCAGTGCATCAGGGTGCGCCGCGGGCGAAGGAAGAAGACCGGCGCTGGATCGATCGGCCGTCTGCCAATCCACCGATCGATCGCCGAGCGCATATTTGATGGCCGACACGCCGATTGGAACGACGAGCAATATCAGAATAACAAACACAAGTTTTCTCACCGTTCGGGCCCGCGTGGCGCCGTGCGCATATAGTCAGGCCCGACGGCTTTACCACCTGCGGGCGCGGTCAACCCGCCACTCTGCGCCGCGCCGGCTGCGCATCGAACTCTTCCGCAACCGGCGCCTGCATCAGGATGGTCTGACTGGTGTTGGCGATCTCGATGCCGCACTCCTGGAAACGGCGCTTCATCCGGGCGTTGAATTCACGCTGCACCGGCCAGCGTCCGTCGGCGGTGCAGCGGATTTGCCCGACGATCGAGGCCATCGATCCGTCCACCTTGTCGACGCCCCACAACTCCAGATCGCCGCGGATCAATTGCCGATACTCGGGCTCGCTGCGCATCTCGGCAACGATGACCTTCAGGATCTGCCCGACGCGGTCGGTGTCTTCCTTGTAGGCGACATTGACGCTGACGGCGGCATTGCCCGCGCCACGGCTGGCATTGGTGACGCTGGTGACGGCACTGAACGGAACGATGTGCACCGCGCCGTCGGCGGCGCGCAGGCGGATAGTCCGGATCGACAGGTTCTCGACCGTCCCGGAAAGGCCGGAAACCGTGACGGCGTCTCCCACCTGCACCACGTTTTCCAGTAACAGAAACAAGCCGGTGATCACGTCCTGGACGAGCTTCTGCGAACCGAAGCCGATCGCAATGCCGACAATCCCGGCGCCAGCAAGCAGCGGCGCCACGTTGACGCCGATCTCGCTCAGTGCCGTGAGCGCGACCACCGTCACGATCACGCAGAGCAGCGCCGTTCGCAGCATCGGCTGGAACGTCCGGAGCCGTGCCGCGCGCGCAAAATGTCCGTCGCGCGTCAGCGACGCGAGCTGGCGGTCCATCAGCGCGTTGCTCACCTCCCAGATGGCAGCCGCGGCAAGCGTAGCAATGCCGATCGTCACCACCGCTGAGAGCAGGCGGCCGCCGATCTGGCCACCATAGAACCAGACCACCGCATCTATTCCCCAGACCTCCAGCAGCGCGACCAGTCCGATCGCCGCAATGATGGCAGACACGATTTTGCGCAACAGCGGAAGATATCGGTTGGCGCGGGCTTCAAGGCCGGGAAAGCGCTGCAGGATTTCCGGATTGATGCGGAAACCACGGTCGATCAGGCTCAGCACCACAATGGTTGCCAGCCGCGCGATCAATGCGACCGCGATGGTGCCGGCAAAATATTGCAGCAGCAAGGTGTAGCCGTTGCGGATGTCCAGCGCCCACACACCCCACAGCGCCAGCACCACGGCGATCGCCAGAATATGCCAAAGACCGGCAATTCGATTGCGCAGCACGGACATCGTCCCGCCGTCGCCGTGGGTGGCGCGGATTGCCGCGGCGACTGGACGGCGGCACTGCAGGATGATGACGACCACCAGGAGATGGACCGCGAGCATGACCAGCCGCAGCAGCGCCGCGTATCCGCCGCGTGGCAGGCCGAGCAACAACGCGACATTGGCGACGGCGATGCCGCCCACGCCGACCGTGACCAGCCGTCTCGCCCAGATCTCGACATAGGCGGCGGTTTCGGCGCGGATCGTGAGCAGGCCGGGCTGGCAGACCAGCGACCGGGCGATGCAGATCAGGCTGCGGCAAATCGCATAGGCATTCACGATCGCAAGGATCGCGAGCCGCGTGGTCGTAACGTCGCCGATTTCGGTGCTGAGCAGCAGCATGGCAATGCCGGCGAACGCGACCACCGGCAGCAGCTCGAGCGCCAGCCGGCCCAGCACGAATGGAAGCCTGACCAGCGATTGCCAGACGTGCGCCAGATCAATACGTCGCCGCCGCCGTTCGGGCCCGGAGGCAGGGTCGGCCGGCGGCGAAGGCGGTGGATCTGCCATGACCAGAACCGGCGCCGGCACGCGTGCGATGGGAGGAATGCGCGCTTCCAGCAGGGCCAGCGGTCGTCGCACGGCGCGACCGACAAGCCACTCGGCCGAAAGCGCGCAGCCGAACACCAGCGCCAGCTTCCATGCGATGTCGAGCAAGATGCCATAGGTCGCCGGATCGGTCGCGGTGCGCTGCAGCCATTGCCACAGCGCCGGAAAACGGGTGATTGTCCGCACCGCGTCGGCAATGTCGCGCGACGTCTCGCCGATCTGCTCGGAGATCGTCAGCAGCAATTGTGCGCCGAGGCTGTCGGCTGCGAGCGGCATGGCTGTTTTCTGTTCGGGAGCAGCGGTGGCCGGCGGCGGCGCGGCCCCGGCGATCGCACGCAGCGTGTCAATCATTTGCGCGCGCTTGGTATCGTCCTGCAGGGTCTCAAGCGCGCGATGCGCCTGGTCAGGCGTCAGCGCATTGGCGGGGGCGGAAGCGGCCACCGGCGCATTGGTGGTCTGGGCCGAAGCGGGAGCAGCAAGCAGCAGGCATGCGAGCCCGATCAGCGCGAAGAATTTTTGCGACACGAGATTCCCTTCTTGTCAGGTCGGGAGCATCGCCCTGTTTCGCCGCGATGATGTGTCGGAAGTTTGCCGATCCGGCGACGATCTCTTGGCATTTCACTGCACTGCGAAATCCAGCCTTCGATCTGACTATCAAGACATCATCTTGCCGGATCAGCCGCGCCACAAAATTCAGATATCGCGGCCCTCGACCTTTTCGGTCAGGGTCTTGACCAGCTCCGGCACTTTTTCGAGGTGCGGGTTGATGGCAAGCGCCTTGCGGAACGCGTCGAGCGCGCGCTTGTCGTCGCCGAGTTCCCGCATGATGATGCCCAGGCCCGCCAATGCGCCGAAATGGCGCGGCTCGCGAACCAGCACCTGCTGGATATTCTCCAGCGAGCGGGTGTAGTCGTTTTGCAGATAGTACAGCGTCGCCCGCCGGTTCCATCCCTCGACATAGTCGGGTCGCAGCTTGACCACCGCGTCGAGCAGTTTCAACGCCACGTCCATCTGCTTGGCTTCCATCGCCGCCTTCGCGCGCTGCATCAGCAGCGCCGTCGTATCACTCGTGGTCTGGGTCCACAGCGCCCAGATCCGCGCCTCGACGTGCCTGGCGCTGTCCTCGTCGGGGGCGGCCTTCAGCGCGCCGAACAGGAAGTCGAGTCCGCGGATACGATCCGCGCCGATCTTCGGCAGCTTGGCGGGGGCTTCGGGTAATTTCTTCTGCTGCTTCGGTGGGGTCGGGTCCTGCGCATGCACGCCAACGGGCGCTACGGCGATCATCGCGGTGAGCAGAATTCCGAAAGCCGTCTTACTTGCGGCAGGGAATCTCAGTGCCATCGGCGAAGTCTAGACGCAGGAAAACGCGCTGCAAAGCAGCAAAGCCGTCAAAGAGCCGTGATAGCGGACAATTTTCGTGGGCAGCCTGGCGAGCCGGCTATTGGGCCAGAATCAAGCCCGGTTCAGCCTCGTCGATCAGCCTTG
>WNFI01681129.1_pt2 | contig 20658 bp, 11 predicted proteins | sample 5400471 | NCBI WGS metagenome assembly WNFI01 (sample SAMN13153348, study PRJNA577476) | soil metagenome | isolation source: 100 cm saprolite on Douglas fir-dominated hillslope | place: USA:California | collected 2013-09-17
GTATTTGCCAATGGGTGGCCGCCGGCAAATACCCCCCCGCCACGGAACCGCGCGTGCAGTTGCTGGCCGAAAGCATCTTGGTCGGCATGAGAATGCAGCAAAACCATGATGGCGGCGTCATCGCCGGCGTGCGAAAATATTCGGCCGCTTACATGCGCGACATGCACGGCGCGGCCAAGGGATTTCTCGCCGCCGGCCATTTCCCGGAGGTGGCGGCCATGATCCGCTGGCATCACCAGAAGTTCAAAAGCTTCGGCACCATCGTCGATGCCAGCGAGATGGGCACGTCCGGCAGCAGCATCGCCGCCGGCAACCACACGGCGGAACTGCCGGCCTATTTCGTGCTGCTCGTTCGCGCTTACGTTCGAGCTGGCGGCGAGCCCGCGCTGCTCGACGAGGTGCGCGATGCCATCGAGTGGTGCGCAAATGTCCAGATCACCGAGGGCCGGAAGAACGGCTGGCATCTTGGTTTCAATGGCGATGAGACCGAGCGCTACGTTCCCACGGTCGATGGCAAAACGTATAGCGACGACTATGGCTCCGATTCCTATGGCGGCGGACCGGGATGGCCGAAGCTCAAATGGTCGTTTCCGTCGCAAGTGCTCGCGATCACTTCGCTTGATTTTGCGGCCGAATGCGCGACGCGCTGGGGCCAGTCGCCCGATTCCGACCTGGCGGCCCGCGACGCCTTCACCGGGGAGTTGCTGGCTACTTTCGTCGATCCGACCACCGGCTCGGTCGCCTGGTGCACTTATGAGGATGGATCGCGGCCAAAATTTCCGCTGACCAATTATCTTCTGTTCCCAGCCTGGCTGGCCGCCCCGGTGGAACCGCGGCTGGTGGCGAAATGGGTCGACGATGCGGCCCAATGTCTGAAACCCAGCGGCATCCTGCCGGTGGCTCCGGGTGGCGTGGAGGGTTTCTGCGGCCACACGCTGGCCCTGCTGCTGGCCGGCTTGAAGCAGACTGACCACCACGGGAGCAATGCCGGGCGAATTGAGCGTGTACAGAAATCGGTTTTCGAAAGCACGCTGCTGGGACACTTCGGCCTGGTGAATGAATTCTACGGTCCGGCAGGCACGCCCAATCCGCACAACTTGCGGCCGTTCGAGAGCGGCATCCTGCTCGAGGCTTTACTGCGCAAGGCACCATGATGCCATGGAACAAACCAAGAGCATGAAAATGGATATTCCCCGGAAAATAATGACGCAATGTGCACTGATCACGCTCTTCGCATTTTCGGACTGTGCTTACGCAGAAACGTCAGCACAAACCGACGGCTCAGGCACCATCAGCTTTCACGGTAACCAGACAGCTGAACTGTTTTCCAAGGAACTCGACGAATCACTCAAGGGAGTGATCGAAAACAGCGTGGTCGCGTCCGACGCGTCCCCCTTTCCCAAGGGATTCGTCCGATCATCGTTGCCTGGGCATTGGTGGGATGATACGTCCTGGACGAGGGACGCAGGTGGCATACTGCGCGAATTGGCATTATGGGGGCGCCTTGAGCAAGGGGTGTTGGTCGCGGAATTTCTGCGGACGCATGTGGGCCACAATCCGGAGGGGTACCATACATTCCCGGTGTATTTCCGGCCTGGCGCTCAAGCGCCGGGTTCGGATTGGGGCACCGAGATGGATGGCACTTCGGCCATCGTGATTGGCATGGTGCGGCTATGGCAGCGGCTGCCTGCCGGGCACGAGATGAAGGGCAAGCTGCGGCGTTTCCTCACGGGCGCGGATTCGCCGATCGCTTATGTGGTCAAAAAAGCGGGCGAGCACCCATTGATCGCCGGCTCGGGCGAATTTGGCGGCGGATGGGGCGTGGACGGCGAATGGTACAATATCGTAACGAACAACCTCGTGCGGCAGGCGTTGCTGGCCTGCGCCGAAGTGGAAGAAGAATGTGGCCACCCAGACAAAGCCCGCGTCTTGCACGACACAGCGGCAAGGCTGAGGGACAACATCCAAAAGCAGCTGGTCGATCCAAAGAATGGCTCCTGGATTTGGTGCATCAGCCCGCAAACAATGACTGTGGACGAAGCCGTGGTGAATCATCCGCAGGTCAAAGGCACTGCTTCCATCAATGGGGCCTCAAGTTGCTACGCGGATGCGGAGGGGCTGGAACCCGTTGCCGCCGGCTGGCCGGGCGCCGCACCCGCGCAGGTGACCTTGGACAATATCTACAATCGTTATGTGGTCAGGAAAGAGCAGTTTGAGAAATACGGCATGTGCACGTTTGTTGATTACAACGAACGCCAGCCGATCCCAAGTTACGCCTCGTGGTTGTCGTATTGCGATTGTTTCGCCGCGCAAACGATGCTCCTGCTGGATAAGACCGAAGCACTGGACAAGATCCTGACGTGGATCGCAGCCACTACGTATATGGAAGGCAGTCCCACGGCGGATTTCATCCGGGACCTCGCGCAGGGGAAAGCCGACGTGGACCCAGGCGAGCGGGGGCGATCCAGATATTGGTTCACCGAACGGAATTTTTCTCCGGATTTTACCGGCGCTAGGGATATTGGCTGTGGGAAACTGAACATCGTGAATGTAGCCGAACCGATGAAACTCGCACGGCTCATGCTAGGCATCGACGACCGGTATGCGGACACGGTGAGGATAATTCCCCGCCTGCCTGCATCATGGACAAGTGTGGAGTGCCGGAACTGGCCGGTAAAAATCAAAGACGGCGTCGTGAATCTCAATCTGCGGTTCGAGAAAAAGCCCGCAGGCCGGTTTGCGCTACGACTGGAAGTAGAAGGCGGCAAGTCGATTCCCCGGCTCGCGGTGAGATTGCCCGACGGAACCAGGAAGGAATATGGCCCGGTTGCAGGTACGTTGGAAATCAAATGAGGACACCTCGATCCTTTGACTTTTCGGTGACCGTGAATTTCAAGAGATCACCGACTCCGCCGCCGCACCGCGCGTCGCGGCTGTGACACAATAAAACCATGGCTGAATCCGCACCGAAGCTGGAAACCAAGGCGGCAAGTTCACGAATTAGCGCCGGGGACTCCGCCGTTACCGGTTCGGGCCAGGCGGTGATCAGCTTTCGAGGCACACCTCAGGCTGAGCTTTTCAGTCGCATCATCAACGAAAGCTTGGCCGGCACTTTGAAGCTAAATCTGGTACGCACGGCCACAGCGACCGAACCGGCCGGATTTGTCCACGCCTCGCCTCCGGGGCAGGAGTGGTCAGGGACATTCTGGACCCGCGACGGCGGCACCTACTTGCGTGAGCTGACGCTGTGGGGCGCTGACACCGAAATGCGTTTGGTGGCTAACGCCGTCATCGACCTCGTCGGGCGTAATGAAGAAGGGTTTCGCACATACCCCGAATACTTCAAGGGCGGTTCGCCCAATACCGGGCATGAACTTGATGGTACTGGCTGTATCATCATTGCTTTGAGCTTGGTCGCTGCGCGACTGCCGGAGGACGATCCTCTGCTGGCGAAGATTCACACTTTTCTGCTCAGCCCGGAGAGTCCGGTGCGATATTTTACTGCCGTGCTGGCCAAGGCTCCCTTGGTGGCCGGCACCGGTGAGTTTGGCCCAGGCTGCTTTCTCCCGGGCAAGGCCTGCAATGTCGTGCAAAATGGCCTGGTGCGTCTTGCCCTGATCTCAGCCGCTCAAGTGGCGGAAGCCGCCGGCGACAAGGTCATGGCAACATTGTGGCGGAGCGCAGCAACCCGCTTGGGCGAAGCCATGCTACGCTATCTCGCCGCTGAAGATGGCGGCTGGCAGTGGTGCGTTACCCCGGGCACATTTAAACCGGACCCGGAAGTGTTGAACCACGAGATCAACGACGGCTTCGGCGGTATCATGGGAATTCTTTGCATGCAGTCGGACGTGCTCGGGTTGGAACCCGACGCGACTTGGCTTGGCCTCGATCGCGCTCGCGCCACCTTCGAGCGCCTGTGGAAATTTCCCCGTCGCCAGGAGATGTATGGAAGGTACGGGATCTGGCTGCAATTTAACCGTTACCTGAACGGCACTCATAGCAGCCCCTCCTACGGCCACGACTATGCCCTGCAGAGCATGCTGCTGCTGGACAAGGTTGAGATGGCGCAGACCGGGCTGCACGGGTTGGCCGAACAGACCTACAACCAAGGCCAGGTCCGCTCACCCTACTACATCTTTGAACAGTGGCGTCTGCCCCCGGTGCCCGACATGGCCAAAATAGGCTGTGGCGAACTGAATCTGGTCAACGTCACCGAAACGCTGAAAGTGGCGCGCATGCTCATCGGCTTGGACGACCGCGATCCGGCCAAACCGCGCCTGGTACCGCGGCTTCCGCCGGGGTGGACGGAGGCGGTTGCCCAGCGACTGCCGGTGCGCACCAGCACCGGTGTGCGCCGGGTCACCGTGTCCATCCGTCGCGAGGGCGCCGGGCTCCGCACCGAGGTCATTGCCGAGGACGGCAATCCGCTGACGATCACCGTTGCAGCATCGGCACTGCCCGGCGGTGCCTGACCGCAGGCCACCCGGAATGGCTGTTTTTTATACGTTTAAGATCATTCGCGCAATTCCGACGGGCGCGCCAGTCGGTTATCTTTGCGCGATGTTGCCCCCCTTGCTTCGGCTTGTTAAAACTCCACCGCTCATGCATGAACAGCCAGCCCCTCAATGACTGAACCCGACGAATCGAAGAAAAAGGTTCCGCTCACTCAAGCCCTGGCCTATGGCTGTGGCAATATGTCGTCTGGCCTCGCCGGCAACGGCATCAATTTTTTGGCGCCTTCGGTGTTCAATATCGCCTTGGGTTTAAACCCGGTGCTGGTGGGCATCGCCCAGGCTGTGCCACGTTTCGTCGACCTGATCACAGATCCGCTCGCGGGGTATATGTCAGACTCGCTGCGGAGCCGCTTTAGCCGTCGCTGGTTTATCGGCCTCGGAGCGATCGCCACGGGGCTGGGCTGTACCTGCATCTGGCTTTTTCCCCGCGGCTTGTCGCACACCCATTTATTCCTGTGGCTGCTTGGTTTCTATATTCTCACCTACATGGCCTACTCGTTTCTTGATGTGCCCTGGAAGGCCCTGGGGTTTGAAATTACCGACGATCACCATGGTCGCACTTACCTCACCGCGATTTCCAATTTCATGGCCACGGTGATGGCGATCTCGATTGGCTATGAGGTCGCCGCCACGCAGCTCCCCTGGTTTAAGGACACGGTGGAAGGTGCGCGCTGGGTGGGCGGAGCCCTCGGTTTGAGCATTCTGGTGTTTGGCGTTGTTCCCGCGCTCTTTTGCCGGGAAAAGACGGCGGCGCCGCCGCCGCAGGTCAGCCAAGCGGAGTCCAAAATCTCCGGCTTCGCCCGCTTCTTCATGGCAGCGAAGCGGGTGATGAAGAGCCGCTCCTTTCTTTTCCTGGGAGTCAGCGTAGCCCTGATCAGCCTCGGTATTGGCGCCACCCTGACCATCAATCAATACGTCATGATCTTTCACATCAAGGGCGGGGATGTGAAACAAGGGGGAAAGCTATTTGGGTTTGCGATGATGTTGTGGCAGGTCAGCGGCCTCGTTTTTTCCTGGCCGATCATGTGGGTGTCGCGACGCGTCGATAAGAAAAATGCGCTGTTGATCTTTCTGGGGCTGGCTCTCGTCGGCAACCTCCTGAAGTGGGTTTGTTACAACCCGGCATTTCCCCTACTGGCGGTAATTCCCGGGATCTGTTATGCCACCGGAACCACGGCGCTTTGGATCATTGCCCCGTCGATGCTAGCGGACATCTGTGATTGGGAGGAATATGGTTCAGGGGTTCGGGATGGAGGCATGTTTGCCGCCATGTATTCCTGGATGTTAAAGGTTGGCAGCTCCATCGCGTTTGTCATCGGGGGTCTTCTTTTGAACTTCACCGGTTACGATGCAGCCAAAGGCCCGAGCCAGACCGCGGAGGCGATTCGAGGGATGCGGCTGACCGACATGGGCCTTTGCGCAGGCTCCCTGGTTGCCGCAATCATCCTTGTCGCCCGGTTTCCGTTGACCAAAGGGAAGATGCAGGTCGTGCGCGAGAATCTTGATCGCCTGAAAACCAGCCCGGCCCCAGTCGCGGGGTCGTAGGGTCGTGGCCGGAGGATTTTCCGATACCCGATAATCCCATGACATCAGCCGGCACCGCCGATGGAATCAAGTCCCTCCGTTCGGAAATACTTGCGCGGGAAATCGGGCTGATTCCCAGTTGGGGCCGGGCCGAGCCTTCGTTCATCGGCGGTGGCCGCTGTGGGGGTGGGGGCACGCCGGACGGCATGTGGAATTTCCTGATCGGCCCGGAATACACTTCCCCCGACTTCCTCAAGCAGGAAAATCTTTATCTAGAGCGTGACGGGAGACGAATCCGGCTACCGGCCGCATCCCATCGTGTACAAGGCTCGGGGATATTGATGGGCCAATCGGCGCACGACGGACTGACACTCGAGCTCTATGAATTTGCGCCGTGGAACACATACGAAGTGATCCGCTTGATCGGCATTCGCAACGATTCCAGTCAACTGGGGCAAATCGAAGCGGTCGCCGAAATCATACCTGAGGGAAACGCGGAAATTGCCGGTGATCTGCTGACCGTCAACCAGCCGGTTGGTGCGCCGAGTTTTGGCATCGGCGAAAACAAAAACTGGGCCGCCCGTCTGTGTCGGATCGGCTTCGACCAGGCCCGGCACGTCGAGCCGATGCCACATGACGATGCAAAACCGGCATTTCGCCTAAGAAGCCGCTCACTGGCGATCAAGCCGGGAAAATGCGCGGCCATCGCGCTGGTCCATTCGATCTATTTCACCGCCCGGGCCCCTCTGGCCTTCGGACCATTTGCCGCAGTCGACAGTTTGCGCTCGGAATTCGCAGCCTGGAACCGGTGGGTGGATCAGGGCAACTATCCCCCCGCCACCCAGCCACGCACGCGTTTGCTGGCCGAGAGCATTCTGGTCGGCATGCGGATGCAGCAAAGCCATGATGGTGGGCTTATCGCCGGCGTGCGTCGGTACCCGTATGCTTACATGCGAGACATGCATGGTGCCACCAAGGGGTTTCTCGCCGCGGGCTATTTTGAAGAGGCCGCCGCCGCGATTCGATGGCATTATCGGAAGTTCAGGCATCTCGGTTCGATCGTCGATGCCAGCGAAATGGGCACGCCCGGCATCAGTTTCGCCGGTGGCAACCATACGGCGGAGCTGCCAGCGTATTTTGTCCTGCTCGTCCGCGCTTATTTCCGGGCCGGAGGCGACATCGCGCTGCTCGACGAAGTACGCGATGCCATCGAGTGGTGTGCAAACATCCAGATCACTGAAGGCCGGAAGAATGGCTGGCATCTCGGCTTCAATGGCGATGAAACCGAGCGCTACGTACCCACGATCGACGGCAAAACTTACAGCGACGATTACGGCGCCAATTCCTACGGCGGTGGCCCGGGCTGGCCCCAGCTCAAGTGGTCGTTCCCTTCGCAAGTGCTCGCGATCACCTCGCTCGATTTCGCCGCTGAATGCGCAAAATACTGGAGGCAATCGCCCGACTCCTGCCTCGCCGCCCGCGATGCCTTCATCAGGGAGTTGCTGGCTACTTTCGTCGATCCGGCGACCGGTTCTGCCGCTTGGTGCACTTACCAGGACGGATCGCACCCGTCCTTTCCACTGACCAATTATCTGCTGTTCCCGGCCTGGCTGGTGGCACCGCTGGAGCCGCGACTCATCGCAAAATGGGTCGATGATGCCGCCCAGTATTTGAAACCCGGAGGAATCCTGCCGGTGGCTCCAGGCGGGGTGGAGGGCACGTGCGGACAGTCACTGGCCCTGTTGCTGGCTGGCTTAAAGGAGACGGATCGCAAGGGGAGCAACGCTGGCCGGATCGCACTTGTGCAGAAGACGATTTTTGAAAGCACACTGCTGGGACATTTCGGCATGGTGAATGAATTCTACGGCCCATCAGGCGTGCCCAATCCGCACAATCTGCGGCCGTTCGAAAGCGGGATCCTGCTGGATGCATTGCTCCGAAATTCGCCAGGACCGTCCGTCGGGCGCAAATTAACCGGGTGCGAGATATGAAACTGACTGTTCGCGGAAGAAAAATGGTGCGATATGCAGTTATGTTTTTGCTCGCATTTTCCGCCCGCGCCTACGCCGGCACGCCCGCGCAAGCCGCGGACTTCGGCACGATCCGCTTTCACGGTCACCAGGCGGCTGAACTGTTTTCCAAGGAACTCGAAGAGTCGCTCAGTGGAGTGATCGAGAACAACGTGATTGCGAACGATACATCACAGTTTCCCAAGGGATTTGTCAGAGCCTCGCTGCCCGGACAGGGGTGGGGCGATACGTGCTGGACGCGGGACGCCGGCGGCATGCTGCGCGAGCTGGCGTTATGGGGCCGCCTCGAACCGGCTGTGCTGGTGGCGGAATTCCTGCGGACGCACGTGACGCTTAACCCGGATGGCTACTACACGTTTCCCGAACATTTTGCTGCCGGGGCAAGCAAGGCCGGCTGGGGCACGGAGGTGGACGGTACCGCAGCCATTGTAATCGGCATGGTGCGACTCTGGCAACGGCTCCCCGCTGAGCACGAGATGAAGGGCAAGCTTCAGCGCTTTCTGACCAACGCGGACTCTCCCATCGGTTATGTGGTCAAGAAATTACACGAGCATCCGTTGATCGCCGGATCGGGCGAATTTGGCGGCGGCTGGGACGTTCAGGGCGAATGGTTCAATGTCGTGGCAAATAATCTCGTGCGGCAGGCATTGTTGGCCTGCGCCGAAATCGAGGAGGAATGCGGCCATCAAGGCAAAGCCCAGGCCTTGCGCGATACGGCCACCAGACTGGGGGATAGCATTCAAAAGTACCTCGTCGATGCGAAGGATGATTCCTGGCTCTGGTGTATTGACCCCAAAACCATGACCACCGATGAAGCCATGTTGAATCATCGCTTTGTCAAGGGGACCGCCTCGATCAACGGCGCCTCCAGTTGCTATGCGGATGCGGAAGGGCTGGAGCCGGTCGCCGCCGGCTGGCCGGGCGCGTTGCCCGCGCGGGCGACGCTGGACAATATCTACAATCACTATGCCGTCAGAAAAGAGCAGTTCGGGAAATACGGCATGTGCACCCTGGTCGATTATAACCCAAGCCACCCGACTTCAGGTTACGCCTCATGGCTGTCGTATTGCGATTGTTTCGCCGCACAAACGATGCTGTTGCTGGACCAGACTGAATCGCTGGACAAAATCATGACCTGGATTGCAGCGGCCACCTATATGGACGGCAGTCCGCGGGCGGACTTCATCCGGGCGTTGGCGGAGGGGAAAGCCGAAGTGGACCTGAGCCTTGAAACATCCAGATATTGGTTCACCGAACGGAATTATTCTCCGGATTTCACGACCGGAAGAGAGCCCGGCTGCGGCAAGTTGAACCTCGTCAATGTGGTTGAGCCGTTGAAACTCGCCCGGTTAATGCTGGGCATTGATGACCGGTATTCGGATACGGTGCGGATAGTTCCCCGTCTCCCCGCATCCTGGACTGGCGTGGAAGCCAGAGACTGGCTGGTAAAAACAACAAGCGGCGTCGTGCGGATGAACATGATGTTTGAGAAAAAATTGGACGGTGGATTTGCGCTGCGCCTGCAGGTCGAGGACGGTAAGTCGATTCCCCGGCTGGCCGTAAGGTTTCCCAACGGAAACAGAAGGGAATATGGTCCGGTCGCCGGCACGTTGGAAATTGAATGAATGACGCCAAATTCCGCCATGCTTGAACCTTATGAACTCCGTTGCGATGGGGCGATGGATCCTCTGGGCATCGATGCCAGGCCGCCCCGTCTTTCATGGAAATTGCGAAGCACCATTCGCAACACCCGGCAGGGGGCCTGGCAGGTGCTAGTGGCGTCAACGCGGGAACTAATCGCGAGTGATCGCGGCGACGTATGGGACAGCGGACGGGTGGCGGGCGACGACCAGTTGCGTCTGCCATATGCCGGCCGCCCCTTGCATTCGGCGGAACAGGTGTTTTGGAAAGTGCGGGCATGGGGAGCGGATGGTCGCGCCTCCAATTGGAGCGAACCCGCAACCTGGACCATGGGCCTCCTAACGCCGGAGGAGTGGGCCGGACACTGGATCACGGACGCGGGCTTATTGAAATGGCAGCGGCCACGGATAGGTTTTAGCTCGCAGGTCACGTTCGACGAGACCGCAACAAAGTGGGTGCAGATCGACCTTGGTGCGCCATGCGCGATCGAAAGTGTGCGGCTGCATGGAATGACCCACACGGTGCTGGAGCTGCTGGGATTCCCGAAATTATTCAAAGTCGAGGCGGCGGACAATCCCGGGTTTCGCGACGCGAAACCAATCGCTGATTACTCGGCAAAACCTTTCGGGAACCCCTGGGCGATCATGATCGAACTGCCCGCAGCCGGAGTGATGGCCCGCTACGTGCGAGTGACGGTGACCAAGCTGCGCATGGTCAAAGAAGACGGGCAAGGGGGGCATGATACGGGGCGTTTTGCGTTGAGTCAGTTCGAGGTGCTCTGCGGCGGGAAGAATATTGCGGTCGGCGCCACCGTGACTGCGAGTGACAGCATCGAGGAAGCTCCGTGGTCATCGGCTGCGCTCGTGGACGGTCTTGGCGTCCCGGCCTCCAATCCGCGCGGCAACAGTACGCTCCGGCTGCGGCGCGAGTTCACCGTGCGCCCTAGGCTGCGCCGCGCGTTGGCGTTTGTCAGCGGACTTGGCCACTACACGCTCACCGTGAATGGCTCCCTGGTGGACGAGGACTTGCTCGCGCCCGGCTGGACCGCCTATGAAAAATCGTGCCTTTACGACACGCGTGACCTCACGGCCTTGCTCGCGCCCGGCGCGAATGCGATCGGGCTCACGCTGGCCAGCGGCATGTACAGCGTGCAGCAGGGCCTGGGGCGTTACATGAAATTTGTGAGCGCGTTCCGCCCCCTCATGGCCATTGCGCAGATACGATTCGAATATGAGGATGGCCCCGTCGAAATTGTCGGGACGGATGGGAGCTGGAAGGTCGCCCCCGGGCCAATTACGTACGCGAACATCTACGGCGGGGAGGACTACGACGCCAGGCGCGATCCGGCCGGCTGGGCGGATCCGGCTTTCGCCGATTCCACCTGGAGTCCGGCCTTCGAAACCGCGGGGCCCGGTGGAGTGTTGCGCGGCGCCTCCTGTGCCGCACCGCCATTGCGCACACATGAAACCCTGCAGCCGGTCGGCGTGCGTGAACTGCGGCCGGGAGTCGAGGTTTACGATCTCGGTCAAAATACGTCGTTGATCCCGCATCTGCGTGCCCGCGGCCCGGCCGGCAGCCACGTGAAGATTATTCCCGCTGAACTGCTCAAGCCCGATGGATCGGTCGACCGCGGCTCGGTGAGCGGCAGCCACTTGGCGTCATACTATGGCGGGCCGGAGTCTTCGTGGAACTACACGCTGCGCGGTACTGATCACGTCGGGTCGGAACCCGCTTCCGCTGAGGAATGGATTCCGCAGTTCTTTTATCATGGTGCGCGCTACCTGCAGGTCGAGCGCACGGGACCACCAGGCCGGGACTTGCAGTCAGGTGCGCTGCCGCCGGCGGATACGGCCGCCGTGAAACCGGTCGCTTTTCTCCAGCCAACTCTCCCGCAGATCGAATTGCTTGAAGGTCTCGTCGTTCATTCCGACTCGCCGCCGGCGGGTGAATTCGCGTGTTCGAATGATCTTTTCAATCGCATCCGCCTGCTCGTGCGCTGGGCGCAACGCAGCAATCTGGCCCACGTCATCACGGATTGCCCGCACCGCGAGCGGCTCAGCTGGCTTGAGCAATATCACCTCAACGGTCCTGCGCTCCGTTACGAATTTGACCTCGCCCGGCTCTACGCCAAGACCTTTGAGGACATGGCGGACGCCCAGCAGCCGGGCGGACTGGTGCCCGACATCGCGCCGGAATACGTGAAATTCAACGAAGGGTTCCGCGATTCGCCGGAGTGGGGGAGCGCATTGATTCTCGCGGGTTGGCAGCAGTTTGTCTGGACCGGCGACGATGCTCCCTTGTGCCGCCATTACGCCGCGATGAAACGCTACGTGGATTACCTGACGAGCCGCTCGACCGGGCACATCCTCTCCCACGGCCTGGGCGATTGGTACGACCTCGGTCCAAATACCCCGGGAAAGTCGCAGCTTACGCCGATTCCGCTGACGGCGACGGCGTTCTACTACGCCTGCGCGCAGACGCTCGCGAAAATTGGCGGACACCTCGGGCAGGCAGAAGACGGGCGGCGCTACGCGGCGCTAGCCGGACAAATCAAAGTGGCGTTCAACGGCAGGTTTTTCAACGCGGAAAAAAACACTTACGCCACGGGATCGCAGACGGCAAACGCGCTGCCGCTCGTGCTCAACCTCGTTCCCGCCGGGCGGCGTGAGGCCGTCCTGGCAGAAATTGTACGCGACGTGCGCGCCCGCGGCAACGGGATCACCTCAGGCGACGTCGGTTATCGCTACCTCCTCCGGGCTCTCGCGGACGGCGGACGCTCGGATGTGATTTACGAGATGAATAATCAATCGGAGAAGCCGGGGTATGGGTTTCAACTCGCTCGCGGAGCCACAAGTTTGACGGAAGCGTGGAACGCCGAACCGCATTCCTCGCAGAATCATTTCATGCTCGGGCAAATCATGGAGTGGTTTTACTCCGACCTCGCGGGCCTTGCTCCCGATCCCACCGCGCCCGGCTTCAAACGCGTGCTCATCCGACCCCAGCCCGTGGCCGGCATTACCTGGGCGCGGGCGATGCACGTATCGCCGCGCGGACCGATCTCAGTCGCCTGGCGGATGGATGGTGTCCGGTTCACCTTGGATATCGAAATTCCACCCAATGCGACTGCTGAAGTGTCGATTCCGACGAGCGATGTCGCTGGCGTGACCGAAAGTGGGCGCCCGACGGACGCCGCCACCGGTGTTCGTCAGGTCCGGCACGAGTCGGGTCGCGCAATCTTCGCCGTCGAGGCCGGCCGCTATTCGTTTTCGGCCGCCAAGGCCAAATCTAACTCGATCGCGACAGAGGACGATGGCCAGCCCTTCGCGCTCCACCCACTTTGAAGTTCAGCCACGACTCCACTGCACGGTTCACCTCATTATGAACTCCCCATGAAAGCCCTCGTTCTTGAAAAGAAAAAGATCCTCTGCTTGCGCGATATCGCGCTCGAGGAGCCGCTCGGCGCCCACGACGTGCGCATCCAGATCCGCACCGTCGGAGTCTGCGGGAGCGACGTGCACTACTACCAGCACGGCGCCATCGGCCCGTTCGTGGTGCGCGAGCCCATGGTGCTCGGACATGAAGCTTCCGGTGTTGTTGCCGAAACAGGCTCTGCCGTTACCACACTCAAAGTGGGAGATCGCGTGTGCATGGAACCGGGAGTGCCGGATCCGCTCGGGCGTGCCACCCGCCTTGGCCTTTACAACCTCGACCCCGCGGTGCGATTTTGGGCTACGCCGCCGGTGCATGGTTGCCTGCGTCCGACTGTGGTGCATCCGGCCGCGTTCACCTTCAAGCTGCCCGACAACGTGAGTTTCGCCGAGGGCGCCATGGTCGAGCCGCTTGCCGTTGGCATGCATGCGGCCACCAAGGCCAGGATCAAGCCGGGCGACGTGGCTGTGGTTATTGGTGCCGGACCCATCGGCATGGTCACCGCCCAGGCCGCGCTCGCGGGCGGATGCAGTCGCGTAATCATGGCTGACGTGCAGCCGCCCAAACTCGAGCTGGCCGCCCGTCTCGGTCCGATCACACCCGTCAATGTGAAACACACCAGACTCGAAGACGCGGTCGCCGCCCTCACCGATGGTTGGGGCGCCGACATTGTGTTCGAAGCCTCCGGCAACGAACGCGCCGCCGCCGGGGTCTTTGCACCGCTCTGCCCGGGCGGCTGTGTGGTGTTCATCGGCATGCCGGGCGCACCGGTGCCGCTTGATCTTGTCGCCGCCCAGATCAAGGAGGCGCGGATCGAGACAATCTTCCGCTATGCGCACGTATTCTCGCGGGCGCTTGCCCTCATGAGTTCCGGCAAAATCGACGTCAAACCGCTCATTACCGGCACTTATCCCTTCGCGGAATCGATTGCCGCTTTCGATTTCGCGAGCGCCATGCCTCCGACCAGTGTCAAAGTTCAGATCGAATTACCATGAACATCCATTTCGACCAGAAACGCGTCCTCGTCACTGGCGCCGGCAAAGGCATCGGTCGCGAAATCTGCCACGCTCTCGTGGAAAGTGGCGCCTGGCCCGTCGCCCTTAGCCGCAGCCCGGAGGATCTGACTTCATTGCGCAAAGAAATAGACTGCGACACGGTCGTATGCGATCTGCGCGATGCCACCGCCGTGGCGGCCGCCGTCCGCCAAGCCGGAGCGGTGGATTTTCTCGTGAACAATGCGGGCATTTCCATGCCACAGTCCTTTCTGGAAACAACGGCCGACGCCTTCGACCGCACGATGGCCATCAACGTCCGCGCGGCCATGCTGGTGGCCCAAGTGGTCGCCCGCGATTGGATCGCCCGCCGCCACGCCGGCGTGATCGTCAATCTCTCCAGCCAGGCGTCAAAGGCGGCGCTCCGCGATCATGCCGCCTATTGCGCTTCCAAGGGCGCGGTCGATGCTCTCACCCAGGTGATGGCGCTTGAACTCGGACCGCACGGCATCCGCGTCAACGCGCTTAACCCCACCGTCACGCTTACCCCCATGGGCGAGATGGCTTGGGGCGATCCGGCAAAAAGCGGCCCCATGCTTGCGAAAATTCCGCTCGGCCGTTTCGCCCGGCCGCGCGATGTGGCCGACGCGGTCATCTTTCTCCTCAGCGAACGCGCAGCCATGATCAACGGCGTCTGTTTGCCGCTCGATGGCGGCTTTCTCGCGACGTGATCACAAACCGTCGGCACCGTCCGCCGTCGCTTCGTTCGACGAAGAGGATTTTCTCCGGGATTCTTGGGCTGATATCAGTCGCGACCGGCAATGTGCCGGCGCAAACCCCGGCGCCCGAAGCGCCTGATGCCCGGCCGGATTTTGTCGTCACGCTGCCGCCAAACCGGCGGCCGTTTCCCGAGCCGCTTCCCGCCGGCGCGGAGCCCGGGTTCAAACTGCGGGGCACCAAGGGATGGGGTTGGACGCGCGAGCAATACCTGGCGGAAATTCCCTACCTCGTGCGGTTCAAGATGAATTTCCTGATGAACTGCTATACCAGCCTTTGGGATTTGGAGCATCATCCGCTGACGTGGGATCTGACCCGGCGCCCCAATTGGCAGGATGGCGAGGCCAACCGCTGGTGGGAGGATTTGCCTCCCGCGAAGAAGCAAGCTTTGGAGGAGATTGTACGCGAATGCCAGCGGAACGGGATCCAGTTCTGTTTTAGCATGAACCCCAATTATACATCCCGGCGTCCGGTGACACTGGACAGCGTGGATCTGCTCTGGAAGCACTATGCCTGGATGCAGGGTTTGGGTGTGAGGTGGTTCAATATCTCCGTGGACGACGCCACGGCAGGAATTGACGCTTCCGGTCAGGCCAAGGTGGTCAATGAGATCTTCCGCCGTCTTCGCGCCAAAGACCCCGCGGCGCAGTTGATTTTCTGCCCGACGTATTATTGGGGCGATGGCACTGGTAAAGAGCAACGGCCGTACTTGGAGGTCCTCGCCCGGGAGATGGACAAAGACATCTATCTCTTTTGGACGGGAGACGTGGTCGTGGGAAAAATCACCCGCCAGGCGGCCGATACCTTCCGGAGCATTTGTGGTCACCGCGTTTTCCTGTGGGATAATTATCCCGTGAACGACAATTCCCCCACGATGCATCTGGGGCCGGTCATCGATCGCGACCCCACTCTTTGCGGAGTCATCGATGGCTACATGAGCAATCCGCACTGCAGACAAAACGAAATCAACCGCATCCCGCTGGCAACCTGCGCGGACTATGCCTACAACCCCGCGGCTTACGATCCGGCGCGGTCGATCGGTCAGGCTATTATGCATCTGACGGCGACCCGGCAGCAGGGTGAAGTGCTCGCAGAGCTGGTGGAAGCTTATCCAGGAATGTTGCGATATGAGGGCCATGCCGGTTCCACTACCTTTAACCCGGTGCGTGAACAATACCGGCGGATCGCGGGAGTCCCCCATTCGGTCATCGCCGCCCGGGCTTATCTCGACTTCATCCGCCGGCTTTCAATCCGACTGAAAAGCGTTTTTCCAGATAATTACGCAGCCGAGAAAAAAACATTGGATGATGACATCACCCTGCTCGAACAGAAGTTTGCCGCTCAATATCAGTGATTTCCCGATGTTCGGAAAATGCGCAACGCCATAAATTAACGCGTGTTTTGCCTTGGGCTTGAAGCGCCGATCTTTGCCAAACCTGGCGCTTGCATGACAGGCGGTGATGTCGCTGGATCCGCGGTGGCGATCTGAGCCACTGTGCAGGTTGGCGCACTCGGGTCAAAAATTACGGTGAAGGCAGCGACGGTTGCGGCGAATGGGAACTCGCATTTCCGCCTGAAATCTAAATTCCGCCCAAGGCGGCGACCGGGATGGCCATTCCAGCCAGCGCCTCGGCCGGCGTTCATCCACTCCGCCCCGAAAGGGACCGCCCAATTTTTTGCTGTCGCAATACGACCACCATTCGTTTCGGCCTCCAAACCGATTAAAGCGCACTAAGCAACACCTGTTCGCCCCCAACTCTGGCCTTGATTCTCCATGGAAGCGCCGGTTTTAGAAATCTCTGATGCGTTTCGGCCCCGTCGCTCCGAGGTACTTCCGCCATCCGTTTCACGATCCCTTTCCTACCCCTGGAGTCTGCGCCAGAATGGATACTTTCTATATGTTAAAGATCATTCACGCGATTCCGGCTTTCGCACCGGTCGGGTATCTTAGTGGGATGTTACCGCCCCTTTGTGTCGGCTTGTTTGGCATAGGTCTCGATGCTTACTGGCCGCAATTCCCCGGTTTAAAGGAACGCTTGGAAGGTTATCTCGCGCGGGTCGCGACGAAACTTGGCCGTCCCGGCGTCAGGGTGGTGAATGCCGGTTTGGTGGATAATCACGACCGCGCGTGCGCCGCAGGACGCGAATTGCGCTGCGCCGACGTCGATTTGATTTTTCTTCACGTCACCACTTACGCCCTCTCGGCCACCGTATTACCGGTCGTGCAGCGTGCCAAGGTGCCGGTGATCGTGCTGAATCTCGCCCCGGAGGCGGCCATCGGCTATGCCGCCTTTAATGCGCTCGGTGATCGCGTGAAAATGACCAGCGAATGGCTGGCGCACTGTGCGTCGTGCCCGGTGCCCGAAATCGCCAATGTCTTCAAGCGGGCCGGTATTTGCTTTCACCAGATCACCGGGATGCTCGACGACGATCCCGCCTGCTGGGGTGAGGTGGATGGCTGGGTTGAGGCGGCGCGCGTCGCGGCCGGCATGCGCAACAACCGCCTGGGCCTGATGGGCCACTACTACAGCGGCATGCTCGACATCTATACCGATCTGACGTTGCAGTCCGCGACCTTCGGCACCCACATCGAAATGCTTGAAGTGGACGAACTCGCCGCCCGCCGGCGCGACGTGTCCGAGGCGGACCTGCGCGCCCGGTTGCGCGAGTTTCACGAAGTGTTTGACGTGCAGCCCGACTGCACCAGGGAAGATCTCGCGGCGGCGGCGAGCACGTCGGTCGCCCTCGACCGGCTGGTCGCCGACTACCGGCTGGGATCGCTCGCGTATTATTACAAAGGCACCGGAGTGATCGAAAACGAAAATGCGATCGCTTCGATCATTCTTGGCACATCGCTCCTGACCGGTCGCGGCGTGCCGGTGGCCGGCGAATACGAGGTGAAGAATGCGCAGGCCATGAAGATCATGGATCTCTTCGGCGTCGGCGGATCGTTCACCGAATACTACGCGATGGATTTCACCGACGATGTCGTGCTCATGGGGCACGACGGTCCCGGTCACTTCAAAATTGCGCAGGGCAAGACCAAGGTTCGCTCGCTCGGCGTTTATCACGGCAAGGTGGGCCACGGCGTCTCGGTCGAGATGGCGGTCAAACACGGGCCGGTGACCCTGCTTTCCGTCATCGAGACGGCGGACCGGAAGCTCGCGCTGCTTTGCGCCGAAGCCGAATCCGTGCCCGGACCGATCATGGAAATCGGCAATACCAACAGCCGGTACCGTTTTGCTTGCGGCGCGCGCGAATTTGTCAACCGCTGGAATTCACACGGGCCCGCGCACCACTGCGCCGTCGGCCTTGGTCACATCAGCGCAAAAATCGAAAAACTCGGCGCCCTGCTCGGACTCGAGACGGTGCGCGTGTGCTGAGCATCCGCCGGCGGTGAAAAAGATCGCTTGTATTGCCGGGTTTATTTCGATCCAGCCCCGCGGGCGTTTCGTTGCTTCAGGCAGTGACGGCCGATGATTTTTGCCTGCCCCATGAATCCCAGTCCGTTCCTCGGCGTTTTCTTTCACTGGCTTGGCGGCCTTGCGGCGGCCAGTTTCTACATGCCGTATCGCGGCGTGAAACACTGGTCGTGGGAGACCTACTGGCTCGTCGGTGGATTCTTTAGCTGGATCGTCGCGCCGTGGGCGTTCGGTCTGGCGCTGACCAGCGATCTGGCCGGCGTGCTCGGGCGCGCCCCCGGCCGGGCGCTTTTTTGGGCGTGGTTTTTCGGGCTGCTCTGGGGGCTCGGCGGCTTAACGTTCGGGCTGACGATGCGGTACCTCGGCCTGTCGCTCGGCTACGGCGTGGCTCTCGGTATTTGCGCCGTCTGCGGCACGCTCATCCCGCCGGTCTTTCGCGGCCAGATCGCCGCCATCGCGGCCACGACGCCAGGGCAGATGACGCTGCTCGGCATTGGCGTTTGCACGGCCGGCATCGCCCTCTCCGTGCTGGCGGGGTTGCGCAAGGAACACGAACTGCCCGAGGCGGCGAAAAAAGCTTCGGTGAAGGAATTCAATTTCAAACGGGGCGTCGTCGTCGCGTTGTTCTGCGGGGTGTTGAGCGCCTGCATGGCGTTCGCGCTCGATGCTGCATCGCCCATCGCAAAACTCTCCGCCGCCGCCGGCACACCGTCGTTGTGGACCGGACTGCCCAAGCTGGTGGTGATTCTCTTTGGCGGCTTTACCAGCAACGCACTCTGGTGCATCGTGCTGAATTTTCGCAACCGCACCGGTCGCGAGTATGTGGCGCCGCGCGTGGCGACGGGCGAGCGCGTACCGCGGTTGGTGAACCTACTCTTCTGCACCGCGGCCGGTGTCACCTGGTATCTCCAGTTTTTCTTTTACACGATGGGCGAGACGCAAATGGGGCGGTTCGCCTTCTCCTCATGGACACTGCACATGGCGAGCATCATCATTTTCAGCACCCTGTGGGGCGTGGCGCTGAAAGAGTGGAAGGGGACCAGCCGCCGTACGCACGCCTTGATCGCGGCCGGCATCGGCGTGCTGGTCGTCTCGACCTTGATCGTCGGCTACGGCAACTATCTGGGCGCGCGTTGAACCCCAGGCTATTTCTGCAACGCCACCTCGAATGTCGCGATGACACCGATATCCTCCTTCGTTCCCGCCTGGCGCAAATTCATCGGCTCCCGCCACAGGGCGCTGGGCTCCGTCAGTCTCTGGCTCACGCTTGTTGGCGCAGTCGCCAGCTTTTCCAAGGTCCACGCGACGCCAGATGCCGCCACCGCGGTTGAGGAAGTCCCGGCCCTTTCTTTCCTCTGGTCCGCTGACGCCAAGGAAGGGGAAAAGGACTGCTATGTCGCTTTTCGCGGCGAATTCGATCTACCCACCGAGGGGGAGGTGGAATTTCGCCTGCTCGGCGCGGCGTGGTTCACCGGCTGGCTGGACGAACGCTATTTCAGCGAGGGTCCGGCGCGGTTTCCCGCCGCGTTTCCCGAATACCAGACCTATCGCGAAAAGCTCGGCGCCGGCCGTCACACGCTCGCTTTCCTGGTCAACCATATCGGCATTTCGACGCGAATGCTGCAGCCGATCGAGCCGTTCCTCGCCTGCGTCGCGCATGTCGGCAGCCGTGAAATTCCCATCCGCTGGAAATGCACCCGCTTCAGCGGCTACTCCTCGCAAGTCCGGCGCGTCAATGCGCAGCTCGGATTTATCGAGTGGTGCGACACCCGGCAAAACCCGGCAAACTGGCAGTCGGCGGAGTTTGACGACCGCGGCTGGAGCGAACCCGTGCGAGTCACACGCGCGATCGGCGTGCCCCGGTCACTTACCATCGCAAATCCCCAGGCGCTGGTTCATGAACTGAAGCCCACTGCTTCCGGCGCGTTTGTCGAAATGTACGGCTATGAGCGCGACGATATTTCCGCGCGGTTTTTTCTGCGCGACCTCGCTCCCGCCAGATCGCCGCCGCAGGGCGTGTGGCGCCGTTACGACCTTGGCCGTGTACAGTTGATGCGCCCGCGCTTCGAACTCGACCTGCCGACCGGGACCGTCGTCGAATTCGCCTACAGCGAGGCGCTCAGTCACGGCCGGGTGTCTCCCTGGATCACGCTTTCCGCCGGCGATTCCTGCAATCTCGACCAGTACGTTGCGCGCGGCGGCCGTCAGGAGTTTTTCCCGCTCACTCCGGGGGGGGGACGCTTTCTTGAGGTACACATATTCGCCGCCGCCTCGCAGGTAAAGTTCCTCCGTGAGACCGTGGTCGAGCGCACGTATTACGGCGCGGCCG
>WNFI01009624.1_pt1 | contig 20657 bp, 17 predicted proteins | sample 5400471 | NCBI WGS metagenome assembly WNFI01 (sample SAMN13153348, study PRJNA577476) | soil metagenome | isolation source: 100 cm saprolite on Douglas fir-dominated hillslope | place: USA:California | collected 2013-09-17
CGCCCGGCCTCGCACCTGGTCGAGCACACCAACCAGTGCGAAAAGGTCCTCCACGCGATCGGCCAGGACCCGGGCGAGGCACGCCAGCTGGTGAGGGCGATCTGGGCGGCGCGGGGTGGTCACGAACGGGTCAGCGACCCGACTACGCTGGCGCGGCTGGACGAGGACCTTGCGGCGCGGGTGGAAAGCCTGCAGCTCTAGGTCAGTCCCCGACCAGTCCCTGCTGCAGGGCAAAAACAGTGGCAGACGCGCGAGTGCTCACGCCCCTCCACGAGTGGGTTGGTTGAGGAGGCCATCGTGGTCCTGGCGTGGCCGCCCGAACAATCGGGCGAACACCCCATCTTTGCGCCCGCCGGGCGACGCTGTCACTGCCCTTTGGCGAACTCCGAGTGGCCCAGGGGACCGTGGCCGGCGCCCAGACCCGGCGCGCGAATAAGGGCTTGCTGCAAGTAGGCTCGTGCCCTCGTGATCGCGCGAAGCGGCTCCTCGCCCAACGCCAGGTACGCCGTGATCGCCGCGCTGAAGGTGCAGCCGGTGCCGTGTGTGGACCTGCCCGGGATGCGCGGATAGATGAGCTCGATGGTCTCACCCGTGCTGCGGTCGAAGACCGCGTCGACCACCGGGTCCGCGGCCGAATGCCCGCCCTTGACGACCACCACCCGCGGGCCCATCGCTGCAAGCTGTGACGCGGCCTCCGCCGCGTCAGCCTCGCCGACCGGGCGGTCGAGCAGCTGCCCGGCTTCGGGCAGGTTGGGAGTGAGCACGTCCGCAAGCGGGAGCAGCACCGACCTCATCGCCCCGATCGCGTCGGGCGGGAGCAGGATGTCGCCGGACTTGGACACCATCACCGGGTCGACGACGATGTTTGGCGCGCCGTGGTGGCGCAGGCGCTCCGCCACCAGCTCCACGATCGCGGCGCTTCCCAGCATGCCCGTCTTCCACGCCCCCGGGCGGAGGTCTTCGGCGACGGCGTCGACCTGGTCGCGGACCATCTCCAGGTCGGCGAGCATCACGCGGCGGACGCCGAGGGTGTTCTGTGCGGTTAAGGCGACGACCGCGCTGGCGCCGTAGACACCGCAGGCGGCGAAGCTTTTGAGGTCGGCCTGGATTCCGGCGCCGCCGCCTGAGTCGCTGCCGGCGATGGTGCAGGCGACTGCCGTGCTCATGCGGGGGCCGGGCGACGCGACCTCAGCAGAAGGACGAAAAGGCTTTGATGTCGATCTGGCCGGGCCGTCGCCAGAAATCAATAAGAACAACGATGCACCAGGCCGGGAACCAGACGTAGGTCACGGTCAGGAAGCTGAGGTAGATCGACTCGAAGCGGTCGGCGTTGAGCAGCACCAGGCCCGCCACCGCGCCACCGGCCAGACCGAACAGCAGCGCCGCCGACCAGCGTCGCAGGGGGATGCCAATGGCAAGTCCGCTGAGGGCGGCGGTGTAGACGTTGAGATAGTTGCTGCTCATCTCCGCGATCACGATGAAAGCCGCGAAGACCCACGCCAGCCAGGTCGGCAGGTTGCGCACGATCAGTCCAGCGATGTCCTGGGTCTTGGGGTCGATGCTCTGGATCAGGACTCCGAGAACCCCGCAAATTACCAGCGTCAGCACGCTGCCGGCGCCGCTGTAGAAGCTGACCGCGAGAGAGCTGGAGTTACGCGGGAGGTAGCGCGAGTAGTCGCCTGCATACGTCGCCCAGGAGACGATCAAGGCGAACGTCGCCGTGAAACCGAGAAGGGCCGTGGCGAGGTGAGGACCGGGGTCGAGGCTGCTGGTCAGCCCCGCGTGGAAGTGGGGCGCCAGGGCGATGGCCACGACGGCGGCCAGCACGACGAACGTGGGCGCCTGGATGGTCTGGACGATGGTGATGGTGCGATGGCCGAAGACCGCCACCAGGATGCAGCCGGCCACCATCGCCAGTAGCATCAGGGCAACCGCCCAGGCCGGCGGCCCGGCGCCGAAAACGGGGAGCGCCCTGGTGGTGGTGACGGCGATGGCGCAGTCGTAGCTGAACCACCCGATCGCGATCAGCAGCGTCAGCAGGCCGCCCACGGCGGCGCCTCGGCGCCCGAAGGACCCCCAGCCCCAGGCTGATCAGCAGAGCGCCGGCCAGGAAGGAGAAGAAGTCGGCCAGCGCCGCCGCCCAGATGAAGAAGAGCTCCCGCGGGTGGCCGTGCCGTTCGGCGTCTGGCACCGGCTCCAGCCCCCGGAGCTCGACCTTCAAGAACTCATCTGCCATTTCCGATTCCTACGCCAGCATTGTCTGGTCAGGTTCAAAGGGTCGCCGCGGCTGCGGCCTCTCAGCTCTCCGCGCTGATGACGGAGCGCTCCCCTTCGGATCGAGCCGATGCTACCACCGTCGCGCTGGGCGGCGGCCGCGTCGTCGCCCTACGCGCTGTTTGGCGGCGCGACTAAAAGTTGGTGACGCCCAGCTCCAGCGGTGTGGCCGTCAGCGTCAGCACCCGACCGTCGCGGATCACGCGTAGGCTCAGAGGGCGGCCGATGCTTTCCGCGACCAGCAGCCGCTGCAGGTCGCCGGCGTCCGCCACCGGCCTCCCATCCACCTCAAGCACCAGGTCGCCAGGCCGCAGGCCCGCTGTCGCCGCCGGGCTCCCGGGGACGACCTCGATCACACCCATGCCCGTGGTCTGATCGCCGGCTCCGAAGGTCCGGGGCGGGATCGGGCGACCCGCGCCTGCGATCCCGAGGTACCCGCGGCGGACCCGTCCGTCGCTGATCAGCGAGGCCAGGATTCCCTGGGTGGTGCGGTTGATCGGCACCGCCAGGCCGACCCCGATGCCCGCGACCGCGGTGTTCACGCCGATCACCGACCCCGTCCAGTCGGCCAGCGCGCCCCCGGAGTTGCCCGGGTTCAGCGAGGCGTCGGTCTGGATCACGTTCTCGACCAGGCGCTGCATGTCGCCGTCACTGGTGGCCAGGGAGCGGCCCACCGCGCTCACCACGCCGGCGGTCACCGAACCAGCGAAACCCAGCGGGTTCCCGATGGCAACCACCAGCTGGCCCACGCGCAGCTTGTCGGCGTCGCCCAGTGCGGCGGCGTGGAGGTCGTCGGCGCGGGCGCGGATCACCGCCAGGTCAGAGAGGCGATCGATCCCGCGAACGTCGAAGTCGATCTCGCGGCCGTCGACGAAGGACGCCGTGCCGCCGTCACCGCCGGCGACGACGTGGGCCGAGGTGAGAAGGAAACCATCGGGACTGATCACCACCGCCGAGCCGCTGCCCAGCATCTGCCGGCCGCCGCGCCCGCGACGGCCCACCCGCAGGCTGGCCACAGACGGGCTCAAGCTCTCGGCCACCGACGTGACCACGTTGGAGTAGGCATCCATCGCCTCAGACTCCGAGGCCGGCGACGCCGACGCTTCCTGGTCAACCGAGTAAAGGCTCTCTGTCAATTTCACCGCGCTCATTGCAATCTCCAAATACCGGAGCGAGTCACCGATATTGGGTGAGACCGCCCGTGAGGCCAAAAACGGCCCCGGCGTCCCCCTTATTCCTGCGGCCCGGTGGGTCCGGACAGTCAGTCCCTAGACTGGTGTGATGGCGGCCACTCTCGATCTCTTTGCGGCGCCGGCGCGGCGGTGGTTCGAGGGCGCCTTCGCCGGCCCCACCGAGATCCAGCAGCGGGGCTGGGCGGCGGTGGCGGCCGGCCGGCACACCTTGATGTGCGCGCCCACGGGCAGCGGCAAGACGCTGGCCGCCTTCATGTGGGCCCTCGACCAGCTGGCGCGCGAGCCGCTGCCTGAGGCGGCCGAGCGGTGCCGGGTCCTGTACATCAGCCCGCTCAAGGCGCTCACCGTAGACATCGAGCGCAACCTGCGGGCGCCGCTGGCGGGCATGCGCCTCCACGCCGAACGACTCGGCCCGCCACTTCCCGAGATCAACGTCGCCATCCGAACCGGCGACACTCCCCAGGAAGAACGCCGCCACATCGTCCGCCACCCCCCCGACATCCTGATCACGACCCCGGAATCGCTCTTCCTGATGCTGACCAGCGCCGCCCGCGAGGTGCTGCGGCCGGTGCGTTGGGTGATCGTCGACGAGATCCACTCGATCGCCGCGACCAAGCGCGGGGCGCACCTGGCCATCAGTCTCGAGCGCCTGGGCGAGCTGACCCTGGCGGAGCCGCAGCGTATCGGGCTTTCGGCGACGCAGCGCCCGCTGGAGGAGGTGGGCCGATTTCTCGGCGGGATGGGCCGGGAAGTCGAGATCGTGGATGCCGGCATCCGCAAGGCGATGGAGATCGCCGTCGAGGTCCCCGTCGAGGACATGGCCGACCTCGAGCGGGGCGACGCGAAAACCGGGGCCGCGGTCGCGGAGGCGGAGCCGGGGATGCCCCGGCGGAGCATCTGGCCGGCGATCCACCCGCGCCTGCTGGAACTGATCCACCAGCACCGCTCCACCATCATCTTCGTCAACTCGAGACGGATGGCCGAGCGGCTGGCCGCGCGGCTCAACGAGCTGGCGGCCCAGGAATCGGGCCAGGACCTGGCCGGCGGTCCCGTGCCAGAGCTGGTGCGCGCCCACCACGGTTCCATCGCCAAAGAGCAGCGGGCTGAAGTGGAGGAGGCGCTCAAGACCGGCCGCCTGCCGGCGATCGTGGCCACGTCGTCGCTGGAGCTGGGCATCGACATGGGCGCCGTCGACCTGGTTATCCAGGTCGAGGCGCCTCGGAGTGTCGCCAGCGGGCTGCAGCGCATCGGTCGCGCCGGCCACTCCGTGGGCGAGCCGTCCAAGGGGATCGTCTTCCCCAAGCATCGCGGCGACCTGCTCGAGGCCGCGGTGGTCGTGGAAAGGATGCTGGCGGGTGACATCGAGGAGACCCGGGTGCCCCGCAACCCGCTCGACGTGCTGGCCCAGCAGCTGGTGGCGATGTGCGCTCTCGACAGCTGGGCGGTGGATGATGCGCGGGCCCTGGTGCGGCGCGCGTATCCCTTCGCCGAGCTGGGCGACAGGGTTTTCGACGCCACCCTCGACATGCTGGCGGGGAGGTACCCGTCGGACGACTTCGCCGAGCTGCGCCCGCGGATCGTCTGGGACCGCGTCGAGGGAACCATCCGCGGCCGGGCCGGCGCCCAGCGGCTGGCCGTCGTCAGCGGTGGCACCATCCCCGACCGCGGGCTCTACTCCGTCAACCTGTTCGACGGCGCCTCGACGCAGGCAGCCGGGGGCGATGGCATCGCCCGGGAGGCGGGAGCGGCGGCCGGGACGGGGACCCCCCCGGGTGGTCGCCGGCCCGGACGCAGGGTCGGCGAGCTCGACGAGGAGATGGTCTACGAGATGCGGCCGGGACAGGTCTTCGTCCTCGGCGCCAGCAGCTGGAAGATCGTGGACATTACGCCGTCGCAGGTGCTGGTGCTCCCCGCCCCGGGCCAGCCGGGCACCATCGCCTTCTGGCACGGCGACGCCGCCGGCCGCCCGACCGAGGTGGGTCGTGCGCTGGGGCGCATGACTCGTGAGCTCAGGGCGGCCCCGCCGGCGGAGGCGGTCGCCCGCCTGCGCGATGGCGCCGGGCTCGACGCCCGGGCGGCTCAGAACCTGCTCGAGTATCTCGCCGAGCAGGCGGCCTCGACCGGGGCGGTGCCCGACGATCGGACCATCGTAGTCGAGCGCTTTCGTGACACCCTCGGCGACTGGAGGGTGTGCGTCCTGACCCCGTTCGGCGCCCGGGTCCACGCGCCCTGGTCGATCGCGGTCGCCGCCAGGCTGCGCCAGTCGACCGGGCTCGAGGTCGAGTCGATGTACACCGACGAGGGCTTCGCCATCCGCCTGCCCGACGTCGAGGATCCACCCCCGGACAGCGAGCTCTTTCTGGAGCCCGAGGATGTGCGCGAGGTGGTCACCGCCCAGCTCGACCAGTCTGCCCTGTTCGCTTCGCACTTCCGCGAGAACGCGGCGCGAGCCCTGCTGCTACCCCGCCGTCGTCCCCACCAGCGGACTCCGCTCTGGCAGCAGCGCCAGCGTAGCCACAGCCTGCTGCAGGTGGCGTCGAGGCACCCCGATTTCCCGATCATCCTGGAGACCTACCGGGAGTGCCTCAGTGACGTATTCGACCTCGACGCCCTGGTCGAGCTGATGGCCCAGGTCCGGTCCCGCGAGGTCCGCGTGGTGTCGGTGCAGACGGAGCGGTCCTCGCCGTTCGCGTCGTCTTTGCTGTTCGACTACGTCGCCGAGTTCGTCTACGAAGGGGACGCCCCCCTCGGCGAACGACGGGCCCAGGCGCTGGCACTCGACCGCGACTTGCTCGCGGAGCTGCTCGGCGCCGAGGAGCTGCGCGAGCTGCTCAGCCCCGAGGTCATCGCCGCGATGGAGCTGGAGCTGCAGTCGCTCACGGGCGACCGCCCACCCCGCGACGTCGACGAGACCGAGGACCTGTTGCGCCGGCTCGGCGACCTGCGACTTGACGAGGCGATCGCCCGGGGGGCGCGCGCCGACTGGCTGGAGGTCCTTGCGCGACAGCACCGCGCCGCCATCGTTCGCGTCGGCGCCGAAGAGCGCTGGATCGCGGTAGAGGACGCCGCCCGCTACCGGGACGCGCTAGCGGTCAGCCTCCCGGTCGGTATCCCCGAGCTCTTCCTGGGCGCCACCACCGACGCGATCGATGCGCTCTTGATGCGCTGGGCCCGCACCCACGTGCCCTTCACGGCGGCCGACCCCGCGGCCCGCTGGGGCCTGCCCGAGCAGCTCGTCGACCGGGTGCTCGGGAGCCTGGCCGGGCGCGGCCGGCTGCTGAGTGGGGAGTTCCACCCCGGCAGCACCGGTCGCGAGTACTGCCACCCCGACGTTCTGGTGGCGCTGCGGCGCCGCTCGCTGGCGGCGCTTCGGCGCGAGATCGAGCCGGTTGAGGTCGAGGTCGTTGCCCGTTTCCTCCCTGCCTGGCAGGGGGTTGGCGCCGAGGCCCGCGGGCTGGAGCGGCTGGCCGAGGCCATCCACCAGCTACAGGGCTGCGCTTTGCCACTGTCGGTGATCGAACGCGACGTGCTGTCTGCCCGTGTCGCCGGCTACGCTCCCTCACTTCTGGATCACCTGCTTTCGATTGGGGAGGTGGTCTGGGCCGGCCGGGGTGCGCTGGGCGCCACCGACGGTCGGGTTGCCCTCTACCTGCGAACCGACGCGGCCCGGCTGCTGCCGGCGCCGGCTGAGCCCGTGCCGGGCGAGCTGCACGACCTGTTGCGAGCGCACCTCCAGGACCGGGGCGCCGCCTTCTTCGCCGACCTGCTGCGGGCGTCACCGGGTCGCGACCAGGCGGCGGTGTTGGAAGCGATATGGGACATGGTCTGGTCTGGCGAGCTGACCAACGACACGTTCCTGCCCCTTCGGAGCCGGGGACCGGCCCCGCGCCGATCCAGCCGACGTCCGCTGATGCGCCTGGGCCCGCCGGGCTCAGAAGGCCGCTGGTCGATGGTGGCCGCCCTGGCGGGAGCCGAGGTTTCGCCCACGGAGCGGCTCCATGGGCTGGCAGGCGCCTTGCTGCAGCGCTACGGGGTGGTCACCCGGGAGGCTGCCCTGGCCGAGGGCTCGCCTGGCGGTTTCGCGGCGCTCTACCCCGTGCTTCGCGCAATGGAGGAGGCGGGCAAGATCCGCAGGGGCTACTTCGTGGACGGGCTGGGGGCGTCACAGTTCGCGCTTCCCGGTGCCGTCGACCGGCTCCGCGGCGTGCGCGACCTGGACCCGGCCCCGGTCGGCCTGGCCGCGACCGACCCCGCCAACGCCTACGGCGTGACCATCCCGTGGCCGCGTTCGGAGGGCCGCACCGCCAGGGTCGCGGGCGCGTACGTGGTCGTCGATGGGGGCGAGTTGAGGCTCTACCTCGAGCGTGGTGGGCGGTCGCTGCTCACCTTTGGCGAAGTCGCCGCTCAACACCTGGCCGCGCTGGCAAGAGTGGCGACCCGCGCCGGCAAGATCGAGGTCACCTCGATCGACGGCCAGCCCGCCGCCGGGTCGGCCCTCGAGCCGGCGATGCGCGACGTCGGTTTTGGGGTCTCGCCTCGCGGCCTGGTGATCTGGCCCCAGCGTCGAGACACCGCCACCGCCTAGGCGGATCGGGCACCCCGGGCGTCGTCCGTAGCGGCTATCCGCCCTCGAAGGCTTCGACACAGGCGACACCTTCGCCACCGACGTCGGCGCTGTGCGCTGTCCCGGCGGGGATCACGATCCCTTCCCCGGCGACCAGGCGCAGCCCGTCGAAATCGATCGAGCCCATGACCACGTATAGGTGCTTGATCGCGGAATGGCTGTGGCGGCTGAAGCGAGCCCGCGGCCCCGCCGACCACGGGTACGGTGACAGGCCTGCGGCACGCAGGGTGGCGTCGGGGTCATCGACCCGCGGCGTTCGAGTGATCTTTGCGATCAGAGGCGGCACGGGCGGGGGCGCGGGTACTGTCTAGCCATGCTGGCCAGGGTAACGCCACCAATCAGCGGGGTCGACCCCACTCCCGAGATCCGCGCCGCCACCAGGCAGCTGGCAAAGCGAGACCCCGCGATGGCGGCGATCATCAAGTCCGTCGGCCCCTGCCGCATCCGGCCCGGCCAGGGTGACTACTTCGCCGCCCTCGTGCGCAGCATCGCCTACCAGCAGCTGGCCGGCCGCGCCGCGGCGGCGATCCATGGCAGATTTGTCGAACGCGTGGGTGGGGTGGTCTCCGCGGCCGCCGTGATGGCGACCGCGGACGCCGAGATCCGGGCGGCGGGGATGTCTGGGGCCAAGACCGCGTCGATCAAGGACCTCGCCACCAGGGTGCTGGACGGCAGCGTTCCGATCGACGGCATCGAGGTCTACAGCGACGAGGAGATAGTCGAGCGGCTGGTCCAGGTTCGTGGCATCGGGCGGTGGACGGCGGAGATGTTCCTGATCTTTGAGCTCAGGCGCCTCGATGTGTGGCCGGTCGATGACTTCGCCGTGCGCAAGGGGTACGCCCGCATCCACGGACTGGCCGAATCGCCGAAGCCCAAGGCGCTGCTGGACCTGGGTGAGGTCTACCGACCCTGGCGCAGCATTGCGGCGTGGTACTGCTGGCGCGCCTCCGAGGCGGTCCTTCCCGAAACGCCCGCCTAGGCCGTCGTCAGATGAACCTGGGGTAGGTTGACATGCCGCCGTCGACGACGATGGTGGTCCCGGTGACGTAGTCGGCCTCGTGGCTGCAGGCCCAGGCCACCGCCGCGGCAACCTCCTCGGGCTGACCGAAACGGCCCACCGGAATCTCCTCCTCGACATTGTGCTTGGCCTCGGGGTCTTTGAGAACGAAGTTGTTGATCGGCGTGGCGATGGCGCCGGGCGCGATGTTGAGCACCCGGATACCGGTCTTCAGCTCGGCCAGCTCCCGCGCCGCCGTCTGCATCAGCAGCTTGAGGGCGCCTTTGCTGGCGCAGTAGTGGGCGAAGCCCGGCCAGGGGATGAACTCGTGCACGCTCGACATGTTGACGATGACGCCGCCGCCACCGGCGGCCATCACCTTGCCCGCCTCCCGCAGGCAGGGGAAGGCGCCCGTGAGGTTGGTTCGCAACACGCGCTCCCAGTCGGCTAAGGGCATGTCGAGGGTCGCCACCTGGTTCTCGATCCCGGCGTTGTTGACGAGGATGTCGATGCCACCCAACTCGCTCGACGTCTTCTCCACCATCCTGACGACGTCGGCTTCGTCGCCCACGTCGGCGCGCACCGCGATCCCCTTGGGGCCGGTCTGTTCTATCTGGGCCACGACTGCCTCGGCGCTGGCCTGCTCGCCCTCGGCGTAGTAGTTGACGCATACCGATGCGCCTTCGGCGGCCAGCCGCAGTGCCGTTGCCTTCCCGATGCCACTGCTGGCGCCCGTCACGATCGCCCTTCTGCCTTGGAGCAGCACCTGATTACCTCCGTGTCGCCGGTTTCTTGCCGTTGGCCGGGGGCGCGCCCGGTGGGGATTGCCGCGGCCGGCGCCGCGCGGCGGCATCCCTCACCGCCATGCCCGTGCCGGCCCCGCGGTTGCGGACCAGCTCGTCGTTGCGCTGGCGCTCGATGTTGACCGCCGCCGATATCAGCGACAGGTGGCTGAAGGCCTGGGGGAAGTTGCCCAGCAGCGCGCCGCTGGTCGGATCGACCTCCTCGGAGAACAGTCCCAGCGGGGAGGCGAAGCCGAGCAGCCGCTCAAAGCGGCGTTGCGACTGCTCCAGGTCCCCCGTGATGGCGAGCGCGTCGGCCAGCCAGAAGGCGCAGATGATGAACGAGCCCTCGGGGCTGCTGAGGCCATCGTCCGTCTCCTCCGTCTTGTAGCGAAACACCAACGGGCCGACGCTGAGCCCGGCATCGACGGCGTCGATGGTGCTGCGCAGGCGGCGGTCGCCGTTGGGCAGGAAGCCGAGCTGGACCAGGCGCAGCGCTGAGGCGTCGAGCTCGTCGGAGCCGAACGACTGCGTGAAGCTCTCCAGCCGGCGCGAGAAGCCCTGCTCCAGGACGGCGGCGTGGACCTCGGCACGGTTTTTCTCCCAGAGCGCCTTGTCGTGGGGCAGGTTGAAATGGCGCGCGATCCGAAGCCCTCGATCGATGGCGGCCCAGCACATCGCCTTGCTGTAGGTGAAGTTGCGGTACTCACCGCGGACCTCCCAGAGCCCGGCGTCCCGCTCATGCCAGCGCAGGCAGGCGAAGTCGACGATATTTCTCAGCTCCTTCCAGAAGGCGCGCGAGATCTTGCCACCGTGCAGCCCCCAAACGAACACGGTGTCGAGCAGCTCGCCATAGATATCCAGCTGCAGCTGGTCCTCGGCGCCGTTGCCGACCCGCACCGGGGCCGAATGCCGGTAGCCCTCGAGGTGGGGGAGGACCTTTTCTTCGCCGCCCGATTTGCCGTCCAGGTTGTACAGGATCTTGAGCCCGCGGCTGATGGTCAGGTGACTCAGCCACTCCATGAAGTCGGTGGCCTCCTTCTCGAAGCCAAGCTCGAAGAGGGCGTAGAGAGTGAAGCTGGCATCTCGAAGCCAGGTGTACCTGTAGTCCCAGTTCCGCTCGCCGCCCACCCACTCCGGCAGGCTGGTGGTGGGCGCCGCTACGATGGCGCCGGTAGGGGCGTAGGTCAGCAGTTTCAGCGCCAGTGCGGAGCGTTCGACGTGGGCCTGGTATGGCCCGCTGTAGGTGCACTGCTGGATCCACTTCCACCAGTACTGCTGCGTGATGCGGTGGAGCTCTCTGACCGACTCGATGTCGCCCAGAGGCCGTATGCAGGTGCCCGGCCGGGACACCGCCAGGCCGAAGGCCACGGTCTCGCCGGGCATTACCGTGAACTCCTGGGTTGTCCCCCGGATCGGGATAGTCCCGCTGAGGCACCAGTGATGCCCGGTGGAGTCGCCGTGGAGACGCTCGCCCTCGGCCACCAGGGGGTTCCTCATCAGACCGTATCCCGGCCTGGCTTCGACGCGCATCCTGAAGCGGGTGCGGCCGGCCAGCCCGGTGACCATACGAACCAGGCGGGGGTGGCGGTGGGGCCGGGCGTGCTGGGTGACGTTGTTGTCGTCGACGGGCATGAAGTCGACGACCTGGGCCAGCCCGCTCTGACACTGGAAGATCGTCCGCAGGATGTTGGTCTTGTCGGTGTACTCCTGCCTGCAGCTGTAGGGGCCGACCGGACAGATCTGCCAGTAGCCGCCGCGCTTATCGTCGAGCAGCCGGCCGAAGATGCTGGGGCTGTCGAAGCGGGGCAGGCTGCACCAGTCGATGCTGCCGTCCACTCCCACCAACGCCGCCGACCGGCAGTCCCCGATGATGCCGTAGTCCCCGATCGGTAGGTACCCGTTCTCCCGGAGCAGCCAGTTGGGAACCTTGCCGCCGCGGGGCGTGTTGCGGGCGTTGGGAGGGATCCGCATCGGGGTGACCCGGCCTCCGGCTCCTGGCATCCGCTAAGCCTTGGTGAACTCGACCCGGGTCAGTTCGGCCGCCCCCGGCTCGAGGGTCAGGATGCCGGCGGTCCGATCGCTGCTGAAACTGCCCGCGGTAGGGGTGGAGACATTGATGTAGCGGACGCTGTCGACAACCTCGTCGCGCCAGCGATGGGTATGACCGTGGATGCAGATCCCAAGCCCGGAGGCCCAGGGGTCGGGGGCGCGAGGTGGGCGGTGCACCATACCCACGCGCCAGCCTTCGATTTCTCGAACCACGCGCTCAGGGTAGCGTGGGTCGTCGGGCGCGTTGCCGTTGACAACTGTCAGTGGCGCGATCACGGAGAGCTCGTCGAGCAGCTCCGAGTACTCCCAGTCGCCCGCGTGCCAGACCTCGTCGACGCCGGCGAAATGGCGGCGCACCTGCTCCACCAGGCCGGTGATGCTGTAGCGACCCTGGGTGTCGCCGATGATCCCCAGCCGAGCCGTCATCTCGCCGACAATATTGCGGTATGGCCGAGCGAAGCTTCGCCGGCGGCACCGTCCGGATCGCACGGGGCGACATCACAGCACTTGATGTCGATGTCATCGTCAACGCCGCCAACATGGCCCTGGCCGGCGGAGGCGGGGTTGACGGCGCCATCCACAGGGCCGGCGGGCCCGGGATCATGGCCGAGCTTCGGCGGCGGTTTCCCGATGGCTGCCCCACCGGCGGCGCCGTCACCACGGGAGGCGGGATGCTGCCGGCGAAATGGATCATCCACGCCGTCGGCCCCCGCTGGCGGGGCGGGGGAGAAGGCGAGGACGAGCTGCTGGCCTCGGCGTGGCGGGCGGCATTGGCCGAGGCTATAGCCCTCGACGCGGCGTCGATTGCCTTCCCTTCTCTGGCGACCGGGATATATGGCTTCCCCGTCGAGCGGGCCGCGGGCCTGGCCCTGGCCGAGGTCCGGCGCGCCCTTGGGGGCCTGCCGGACGGTCGCTCCCTGCAGGTGACCATCTGTGCTTTCTCGGCCGGGGACGAAGCCGCTTACGCGGAGGCGCTGGATTTGCTAGCCTGAGCGCAGGAGTCCGGCGGCGGGGGTGCTTCCGGGCGGGGTTGAGTACGCGGGGTTGAGGGAGTCGGGGTTGAGAACGGGGAACAGGAACAATCGACGGCGCGTCTACGCGCTGCTGACCGCGGGCTTCGCCCTGGTCGCGGGAATGGCGCTGGTGGTATCGCCCGGGAGCGCTTTCGACCCCGGCGTGCCGCTCACCGACAGCCCGGTTCGGAGTGTGGAGCCGGTGCTCCTCACGGGCAATCAGTTTCCGACCTGGTCCGCCGGGCCCGAGTTCACCTTCCACGAGCCGATGTCGCCGCTGAACTCCAGCACCGTCGGCCAGCAGGCGGGCGAGCCGAGCCAGCTGCAGAGCGCCTGCTACGACCCGGGGGCGAACTACGGCACGCCGGCGAGCCCTGACCCGGCGGCGGGGGACCACAACTGCTACCAGCCGTCGCGCCTGCCGCTGCGTACGCTGCCGGTCACCAAGGGGGTGGACCCTCGCCGCCTGCTGGCGTACCGGTGGGACGGCCGGCGCTTCACCCAGGTCCCCTTCCAGGTCGACCAGGTTTTTACTCGCTACCTCAGCAACAACGCCTCGGGGTTCGCCTTCTACTCGGGCGTCGACCAGCAGACCGACTACGCCTACGACCGCGAGGGCTTCCGGTTCCTGGCCAACCCGCCCGCGGCCGACCCCGCCCATCCGACCTAGGCGGTCTGTCAGGCCATCCCCTACAAGGGCGATGCCGGCAGCTTCTACGACGGTCAGCCGACGACGCCGTCACCCAACGGCTTTCACCTCGTCGACAAGGACGAGCTGACATTCATGGCCCGCGACGCCGGCAGGCAGGCCCCCGGCGGGGCCGTGATGCCGGAAGGGATTCTCGACTCGTACGCGGTCACCGTGCTTGACCCGGACAGCGGCAATCAAGGCTATGTCTACGTCGCGCTCGCGGGCGACCGGGGCCCCAAGGCCAAGTACACGGCGGCCAATTCGCCCTACGTCCACTACCAACGAGACGCCGACGCCGGGATGTTCGTCTACTCGCAGAGCTCCTACGGCAATTACGGTGCGGCGCCCCACGGCTGGTACTGCAACTCCAACGGCACCCTTGCCGTCGATCCCAACACGGGCAAGGCGCTGGTCGGTCAGCGCCGTCCCAAGGACACCGCCTGGGTGACCACGCCGCGCTACGCCTTCAGGTACGACGGCCGCTGGCTGATGACAGAGATCCACATCTCGGCCCACGACAACGGCTACATCGATGCCAGAGGGGTGCTCCACAACTACGGTCCCAACGTCGTGGATCGGTGGAAGGCGCGGGCCTTCCAGCAGTCGCCCGGAGGGAAGACCCCGTGCTGTGGCTACGAAGAGGAAGCCACCAACTGGGGCGGCAGCTCGCAACTCATGGGCGAGAAGGTGGGACCCGTGCGCGTGGTCCGCGCCACCTGGGGCGCCGACTCCTCCACCAACAACGTCCGCCGCGAGGTCTTCTACGCCAACCAGGTTCGGTACCAGGACGCGCTCCGCGTCCACGTGATCCCGCCGCTGGATGGCATCTACGTCCAGCGCGACATGGCGGCGGGGATCATGGACACCTACTACAACCCCTACCAGAAGTCGGGCGTGCCGGTGCTCGGCATCAACGAGGAGGTCTTCGGTAACGTCCACGCGGGCTTCGGCCAGGGCGGTCTCTGCTACTCCAGCCAGGACCAACTGGGCTCGGTGGTGCAGTCGCTGACGGGCAAGCCGTCGATCCAGGTTCCCGCGCCGGGGAACACCGACCCCTGCAACAACAACGACGTCCACGGCGACTTTGACCTCTTCGACCCCACCTTCTCTGGTCCTCCCGGGGAGCTGGCCTGGGAGCAGGTGACGGGCAGCTACGGCACCCTGGTCGAGCGCTGGACCGGCCAGGTGTCGTCCCCCGGCGGGGTTGTGATCGGTGCGGCGACGTCCTACCCCTACTACCGCGACGACTCCTGCTTCGATGACGGCACCGGCACCGACCCGGGGCCCAAGCTTGACCTGCGCAGCAAGGACGAGCCCCAGTTCTGGTGGATCGACCCCACCACGCGCGTCCCGGTTTCGAATTTCAATCCCCCACCCGGGGTCCAGCTCACCCAGCGTCGGTGTTGGAATCATCACTCCGACAGGACCCCGTACAACATCCCGGGCACCCAGTCCTACGACGCGACCAAGCCCACCGAAAAATCCGAGGCTCCGCCGAACCCCCATTTCTCGCCCCAGGGGGACATCCGGTATTTCCAGGGGGACATCGGCACCCACGGCCTCCACGTCATGCTGATCGCCGACTCAGACAACGCCCAGATGACCGTCCCGGTGGACGAGATCGACAGTGAGCAGATCCAGGTCATCCTGCCCGGCCGTCAGGCGAACGTGGGCGAGGCCTACGGACGCTCGTTCGAGAAGCCCCTGGTCGCCACCGCATCGCCGGCGCAGGGGCTGACGGTCGAGAACTTCTCGGTGCCGGCCCAGCACCCCACCAGCTGGATCAGGCCCTTCTAGCTCTCCCGCTCCTCGACGCTCAGCTTGTCCATGGTGTCGCCCTGGCGCAGCTGCTTGACCGCGTCGATGCCGTCGACCACGTAGCCGAAGAGGCTGTAGCTGGGCGCCAGCTTGGTCTGGCAGTCGGCGATGCAGATGAAGAACTGGCTGCCGTTGGTGTTGGGCCCGGAATTGGCCATCGCCACCGCCCCCTCCCGATAGGAGCCCTCGACCGGTTCGTCCTCGAACTTGTAGCCCGGTCCGCCGGAGCCCGTGCCGGTGGGGTCGCCACCCTGGATCACGAAGTCGGCGACGTAGCGGTGGAAGGTGAGGCCGTCGTAAAAACCCTGGCGTGCCAGGGTCACGAAGTTGTTGACGGTCTTGGGCGCCATCGATGGCATCAGGTCCATGACCACTGGTCCCTTGCTGGTGTCGACGGTGACGCGGTACGTCTTGGACACGTCGATCGTCATCTCCGGCTTCTCAGGCATGAATCTCCTTTAGCGTCGCGCCGATCAGCCGGCGTCGCTTCGAATCAGGTTGAGGAACTCCGCCCGGGTGCGGGCGTCCTTCTTGAACAGACCCAGCATGCAGCTGGTGGCAGCCAGGCTACCCTGCTTCTGGACCCCCCTCATCATCATGCAGAGGTGGTGGGCCTCCATCACCACGCCCACCCCCTTGGGCTGCACGGCGGCGTTGATGGCCTCTGCGATCTGCATCGTGAGCTGCTCCTGGACCTGGAGCCGGCGGCTGAAAACGTCCACCACCCGGCCCAGCTTGCTGAGCCCGACGATCTTCCCCGCCGGCACGTAGGCGACGTGGCAGCGACCGTAGAAGGGCAGCAGGTGATGCTCGCAGAGGCTGTAGAACTCCATGTCCTTGACCACCACCATCTCGTCGGCGTCGGAATTGAAGAGCGCCTCCTTGAGCATCGCCTCGGCGTCCTGGTCGATGCCCTGGGTCAGGAATCGGAGCGATTTGGCGACCCGCTGAGGAGTCTCCACCAGGGCAGCGCGGTCGGTGTCTTCGCCGATCGAGTCGAGCAGCCGGCGGACCGCTTCCTCGGCGCCGTCAGGCACCGGTCGGGGGCGTCTCATCGCTCGATCCTAGTGTCTGCGCTTGCGCAACCACGGCCGGCCCGGGGAGATGCGGCCGCTCCCACAGGTAGAGTGCCATCAGCACCACCGCCATCAGGTCGATCGACAGCGTGACCGAGCTGGTGAACTGCCCCAGGTCGCCGTGGCGCAGGGTTAGCAGGGTTGCGAAGGCGACCGCGCCGAGGGCCACGCCCCAGACAAAGCGCCGCTTGTGGACGGCCACGAAGTAGTAGACGAGGAGGTTGGCGATGGCGAGGCCCAACATCGCCAGCGAGAAGAGGCCGAGATACGACGCGATGGCGTCGTATTCGGGCTTCCGCAGCAGCAGGTGGACGATGGCGTGGGGGGCGATGAAGTACGCCAGCACGACGACCCCGCCGGCGGCGCCGACGAGGGCCAGCGAGAGGTTGACGGTGCGGTGCGCCCGTCGTCCCTCAGCGTGAATGGCAGCCACCCTGGGGAACATCACCACCGAGATGCTGATTGTGCCGAAAAAGAGGATCTTGCCCAGCAGCGACATGGCCGAGTACAGCCCGGCGTCCTGGTTGCCAAGGAAGTGTTTGGCCAGCAGCACATCGAAGTTGTAGAAGAACGTGATGGCCGTGATCCCGGCGGTGGCGCCGAAGGCGCCGCGAAGGAGGGGCCAGATCGGCAAGCGCTCGTGATGGCCGGCCGGCGGCAGGTCGCGAAGCGCGAGGGCGGCCAGCATGTTGCACAGGACCAGGGCCAGGTTGATCGCCACCACGGCGCCCACCGCGTGCATGTGGAAGGCGAGCAGCACCGGCAGGAATCCGAGCGTGGTGATGCCGTAGAGAAAGAAGTTCCCCGACAGCCAGACGAAGCGCTCCTCGCCCTGGACCACCCCGCGTCCCACGCCCACCAGGAGGCAGAGCGGAACCGCCGCCGAGAGCGCTATCAACGGACCCAGGCTGGGCAGGTTCAGAAAAGCCTTGAGCAGCGGCGTGACCAGCAGGAACAGAACCATCGCGCCGAACCCGACGACGCTGGTGTAGAGGACCAGGTCCCGGTAGCCGCGATTGACCCGGGACTGCTCACCACGGGCAGCCAGCGGCGCGGTGTAGCGGGCGGCCACCGCCATCACGACGAAGAGGGGGATCTGGATCAGGTAGAAGAGCGAGATCAGTGGCGCGACCTCGGCGAACCCATTGGCGCCGAGCGCGTTGGCGAGCAGGCCCTGGAACGCGAAACCGGCCAGGCCGGCGAAGAAATTGCCCCCGAAATAGATGAAGTTGTTGAGCGCGAAGGGACTGCGCAGCAGCGGCGGCAACCGGCTCAGGAGGCGGCTGGCGGCGAGCCGCTCGATAGCGGGTTCCGACATGTCCCGCCAATGATATGGGCTGTCTCCTGGCCGGCCCGCGATGGCGCCGGGGCGCCCAACGGCCGCTCGTAGAATCGTCGGCATCATGACGGCAACAGCGCGCGGCGCCGATGTGAACGAGGACCTCTACCGCATCGATCGCGTCATGTCTGTCTTTGCCCACCCGGACGACGCCGAGTTCGGCTGCTCCGGCACCCTCGCGCGTTTTGCGGCCGATCGAGTGGAGGTGACCGTGGTCGTGTGCACCGCGGGCAACCGCGGCGGCGAGGGCGACCGCACCGAGGAGGAGCTGGTGGCCGTGCGGGAGAAGGAGCAGGAGGCCGCCAACAAGATCCTCGCCATCACCAAATACGTCAACCTCGGGTACGACGACGGCAGTCTGATGCCCTCCCTGGAGCTGCGCAGGGACATCACCCGGGTGATCCGCCAGTACCGGCCCGACGTCGTCATTTGCGGCAACCCGGTGCGCAACCTGCGATCGGTGGGCGGCAACCATCCTGACCACCTGGCCGCCGCCGAGGCGACCTTCGCGGCGATCTATCCGACAGCTCGAAACCCGATGGCGCTTCCCGAGCTGCTCCAGGAAGGGCTGGAGAAATGGGTGGTCAACTGGATCTACGTGACCGGCACCACCCTGGAGAAGCCCAACCACTACGAGGACATCTCGACCACGCTGGAGCAGAAGGCGAACGCGCTCGCCGCCCACAAGAGCCAGCTCGGCGATTGGGTCCACGAGTACGCCCGCACCGACGCCGAGGAGGCCGCCCAGCGGGCGGAGAAGGCCGGCCTCCCGGGGCTCAAATACGCCGAGGAGTTCTACCGGCTGTACTCCGGCGAGCAGAAGACCGCAGAGGCGGCGGCGCTGGCCCGGGCGCAGCGGTTCCCAGAAGGCCGCGCCTGACGCCTCCGCCGGACCGGGCCAGCCCGTAAGGGCCTGCCCCTAGTCCAGCAGCAGGGGCACTCCTTCCAGGGCCTCCGAGCCTCCGTACTCGAAAGCCGAGCTGCCCGGTGCCGAGATCTCCTCCTCGAGCTTCCAGCCGGCCGACTTCGACGGCCGCGTGTAGTAGCGCAGCGTGAGGTCGGCCAGCTCGGAGTGGTAGCAGTAGATCGGCTGGCCTGAAGGGTCGTGGTAGGTGATCCCGATCAGGTCCGCTGGGTCTGGGGTGATACTCCCGGCGAGGCGCGTACGTCCGTAGTCGCCGTCGAATTCCCAGCCGGTGGGGGAGTGTGCGGTCCTGGCCTTGAAGAGGTTGAGCGTGGTGTTCTTCAGCAACCGCCGGCCGTCGCCCAGGTCCAGGAACAGGGACGTGATCGAGCGCGCCGGGCCCGGCAGCCTCGGCCACGCGGCAACCCCGGTGAAGGCGCGGCCGGGGCCGCCGAGGTGCTTGCACTCGGCCCAGTGCCACCGCTGGCTGTGCCGCGCCCCAAACACGTGGGCCTGCTCGCCGAGCCAGCCGTCGACGGAGGTCTCCGCGCCCGCTTCGCTGATGGTGCCGGTGAGCCGCAGCAGCGGGTTGGGCTCGATGTAGCAGGTTGCCATCCGAGCGCCCCATTCGGGTGTGGGGACGATGCCCGGCAGCAGCGGCTCGAACTTGAGGTCCCAGGACACATCACCGGATCCGTCCGACAGCTCGCCCCGGCATCCGTCCGCCCGCAGCGCGCTGCCACCGATCGCGATGCTGAAAGGAGCTGTGGAGCTGGTCAGCGCCGCGATCGGAAATGTTGTCCGAAGAGCCCGGTTTCGGGGCTCCGCGGCGCGGTCCGTTCGCATGAACCAGACCTGGGCAAACGGCTCGCGCTCGGCATCCGTGGGGGCCACCATGCTGTACCGGATCCAATACCCGCGGCCGGACTGGGGGTGGTTGAAGGCGACGTAATAGCCCTCGTAATGGCCGCGTTTGCCCGGCTTCCAGCGCATGTCGTTGCCGCTCATCCCCAACTCAGGTCCCTCCAACCTATGATTACGGGCGCCCTGCCGGCCGGGAATTCCAGGGGGTGGGGCCAGGGTTGTACATAGTGCGACCGAATAGGAGCCGCGACGAGGTAAAGATGTCCGAGAAGCAATACGACGTGATCATAGTGGGGGCCGGCCCGGCCGGGTTGGCGGCGGGTATGTACGCCGGTCGCATGGAGCTCAAGGCGATCGCGCTTGATCGCGGGGCCCCCGGTGGGCAGCTGCTGAACACCCTCGACATCGAGGATTACCCCGGCTTCGAGCACATCACCGGGCAGGAGCTTTCCGAGAAGATGGAGGCCCACGCCCGCAAATTCGGGCTGGAGATCGACTACGACGAGGTCGAGGAGATCTACAAGGAGGGGGACGACGTCATCGTCAAGGGCCAGGTCAACGCTTATCGTGCGCCGGCGGTGATCGTCACGGCAGGGGGTCAGCCCAAGAAGCTCGGCATCCCCGGTGAAGAGGAGATGGCCGGACGCGGCGTCAGCTACTGCGCCATCTGTGACGGCGCCTTCTTCAAGGACCAGGTGGTCGCAGTGGTCGGCGGCGGCGACAGTGCGGTCGAGGAGGGGGTCTTCCTGACCCGCTACGCCAGCAAGGTCTACATCATTCACCGCCGCGACCAGTTCCGGGCCCAGCCCATCGCAGTGGCGGCCGCCAAGGCCAACCCCAAGGTGGAGTTCGTCCTCGACACCGTCGTCGACGAGATCGAGGGTATCGAGGGAAGGGTGACCAAACTCAAGATGCACAACGTTAAGACCGACGAGAAGCGAGAGCTGGAGGTCGGCGCGGTCTTCCCGTTCGTGGGCTTCCTGCCCAACAGCAACGTCTTCCGGGACCACGTCGAGCACGACGAGCTCGG